>Ga0209181_10000205_pt1 | contig 108491 bp, 107 predicted proteins | sample MAT05_FD_187208 | JGI IMG/M metagenome (GOLD analysis project Ga0209181, IMG submission 187208) | Freshwater microbial communities from Lake Fryxell liftoff mats and glacier meltwater in Antarctica - MAT-05 (SPAdes) (version 2) | ecosystem: Environmental > Aquatic > Freshwater > Ice > Liftoff...
CGGCATCAGGGGCGACGGCGGCGGAGGATCCGGCGGTGGCTCGAACGACGGCGGCATCAAGCTCGACGGTGGTGGCGGATCCGGCGGCGGCTCGAACGACGGCGGCAACAAGCCCGATGGCGGTAGCAGCGACGCCGGGACGTCTGACGGCGGAATCGCGCAGCAGATGGTGGCGCTCCACAACGCGGTCCGCGCTGCCGCGATGCCGGTGCCGAGCCCTGCGCTGATGCCGATGGCGTGGAGCATCTCTGCCGAAGCGGTGGCGCAGGCGTGGGCGAATAACTGCCAGTGGGCGCACAACCCGAACCGCGGTCCGTTTGGAGAGAACATCTACGCGGCCGCGGGGAATCCGATTCGCCCCCCCACCGACGTCGTCAACTCGTGGGCGATCGAGAAGAACGACTACACCTACGCGACGAACACGTGCGCCACCGGCGCGGTCTGCGGGCACTACACGCAGATCGTCTGGCGCTCGACCACCAGCCTCGGGTGCGCGACGAAGATCTGCACCACCGGCAGCCCCTTCGGAGCCAGCTTCCCCACGTGGCAGTTCTGGGTCTGCGACTACAGCCCGCCCGGCAACGTCACCGGCCAGAAGCCCTACTGACTCACAGCGCGCCCAGCTTTCTGGCCCGACGCGCGAAGGTCTGCGGGTCGACGTCGAGCTCTTTCGCGGCGCGGCGCAGCACTCCGCCGTTTCGCTCAAGCGCCTCGGCGATCAGCGTCCGTTCTGGGTGCTCGAGCTGCGCCTTCAGCGACTTCCCCTTCTTCGCCGACCCCACCGGCGCCGAACCCTGCATCGCGCGCGGCAGGCGATCGCGGCCCAGCGCTTCCATCGGGCCCGAGAGGAGCACCGCGCGCTCGACCACATTGCGCAGCTCACGAACGTTGCCCGACCAGCGCCACTTCAACATCGTGGCCTGCGCCTCATCGGTGAAGCCACTCGCAGACTTGCCCAGCGCCTTGTTGAACGTGTCGATGAACGTGCGCGCCAGCGGAAGAATGTCTTCCTCGCGTTCGCGCAACGGCGGCACCTCGACCAGGAAGCTGTTGAGGCGGTAGTAGAGGTCGGCGCGGAACCGCCCCTTCTCGACCTCATCGCTGAGCGCCCGGTTGCTCGCGACCACCACCCGCACGTCGACGCGCTTCACCTAGTAGGAGCCGCCCACCGGCCGCACCTCACCCATCTCGAGAACGCGGAAGAGCTTCGCCTACAGGTTCGGCGTCGTGTTCGAACTTAATTCCGAACGACGTGACGCCGGCCTACGCGCGCGGAGACGCGAGCCGCCACCGCACCACGCCGCGCGCGAAGATCTGCTGACCCGTCGGCAGCGGAAACTGCAGCTCGATCGGCTCACCTTCCTGCGGTGATCCATCCAGCGGCCCCGTCGCGACCAGCCCGATGCCGCTGTCGGTCACGTTCACCGACCCACACCCTTGAAGCTTTTGGCTGCGTCGACACCAGCACGAACACCAACCTCCGGAGCTTCTCGTCGCTCATATGGCCAGATTTCAACGTCCTCGGCGCCTTCGCTTCGAGAATGCCCTTTCCTTCGTTCCAATCGCAGCACGCTTCCTCCAGTCTCCGGGGACTTGGGGTGTGGTCCTCGGCTTGCTCAGAGCTTCCGTGCAAGGCCAGAAAAGCAGAAAAAAGGAGCTCAACGAGGTGCTGGAGTTCGTGCGCCGGCTGGCCGCACTTCAACGACTGAAGGCCTGACGGCCAGAAAGGGGCCGAATGAAAACGAACTGGGCCGGGCATTGGTTTGCCCTGAGCGTCGTCGCGCTCGGATGCGTCGACATGGAGAAGGTGCCGCCGAAGGTGTGGTGGTGCCGGCGTACAGGGCGTTCGAAGGCGTGAACGCGAACCCGATCGCGCTCTACGCGCCCGATGCAGGTCCCGGCCGGCCGAGCCCCGTGCCTTTCGACCCGACGGGCGCTCTGCCCAACGCCCGCATCCCCGGCAACCTGATGCAGCGAGCGTCGGTGTCGCGCGACGACGTGACGGCCATCGGGAAGTACGCTCCCGCGCCTGCGCCACAACCCGTGGCGGCGGTGGCGCCGCCTGCTGTTCCCGTCGAGACGGTGCAGCTGCCGATGAAGAAGGGCGCCGCCTTCGCTTCGCTGAGCTTCGATTGCCCCGATGATTCGCGCTTCATCCGCGCTGCGTTGGCCGAAGGCGCGCAGGCGTGGTGCGAGACCGACGGCGGTGAAAAGCACGGCCGCTTCGTTCGTCTCTTTTCGAGCGGACGAAAGGCCGAAGAGGGCGAGTTCCAGCGCGGCAAGAAGCACGGCAGGTGGATCGACGATTACGAGCAGGGTGGCGAACGCAGCCGCGTGGAGTGGCGGAAGGGAGTTCAGTCTTGGTGAGCCGCGCGAGCCGCACGTTGGCGCTGGGGCTGCTGCTTCTCATGCTGCCCGCGCGCGCCGGCCCGTCGGATCCCGAGGCGTGGCCCGAGGCGCAGCGCGAGAACTTCGGCGTCTTCGGCGTCCGCTGCAGCAAGTGCCACACACTCGACAAGCCGCTGAACGCGCACCTGAGCCAGGAAGGCTGGAAGCGCTACGTCGGGAAGATGATCCGGCGGCCGGGCTCGGGCATCAGCGAGCAGAGCGCCGAGAAAATTCTTCAGTTCCTGATCTTCAAGGAGCTTCCGCCCGACGGCGGCAGGTGAAGCCGGGGCGTGACGGGCCTACGTCCGGTCGTTCATGTACAGCGCGGCCTGGTGCGCGAGGTACGACAGCAAGCCGACCTCGTGCTCGAGGAACATGCCGCCGCCCTTCCGGTTGATCAGCTGCAGGCAACCGAAGCTGCGGCCGTGGGTCATCATCGGCGCGCAGATCAGCGACTTCGTCTCGTAGTCGACCTTCTCGGAAACGGCGGCGTAGTAGCGCGGGTCCTTGTCGACGTCGCTGACCGCCACCGAGACCCCTTCGGCCGAGCAGAACCCGGCGAAGCCTGTGCCCGCCGGAATCGTGATCTTCGACGACAGCAGCTGCTTCGCCTTCGGGCCGCGGGCGGCGAGGAAGGCCAGGTCTCCGCTGGCCGCGTCGGCGCGCAGCACGCTGCCGGCATCCGCGGGAACCTTCTCGAGCGCGAGGTCGAGCAGGAAGTACAGCGCCTCTTCCGCCGTCGCCTTCTTGCTCAGCTCCTGCACGCGCTCGAACACTTCCGAGAGCATGTCCTCGACCTGAACCTTCATGTCCTTCTGGACGCTGGGGCTCGACTTCTGACGACCGATGGGCGAGGTGACAGGCTTCGTCGGGTGCTCGAGCTCTTCGATCGCGAGGCGATCGACCTCGATGCGGGGCGAGCTCTTTGCCTTGCGGCGCACGGGAGCCGGCGTCTGGTTGCCGGGCCGCGTCTTCAGCTGGTCGGGCGTCAGCGCCGGGCCGCGAATCGTCGGAGACTCTTCGGGCGCGGCGGGCACCGGCCTGGCGGCGATCTGCGTCTTGTCGCCAGCGGCCGGCTGGCGAATCTGCGACTGCTTCTTCACCGGCGCCTGCGCGGCTTCTTCTTCTGACAGCTCGCGAATCCGGAACACGCGACCCGAACGCGACTCGGTGACATGAATCGAGTTGTCCTCCTGGATGTCGACCATGACGTTCTGCACCGACGAGCCCTGCTCGCCGAGCTTCGTCATTCCTGCCTTCAGCGCAGACATCCAGTTGTCGGCCGAGACCTTCAAGGTCATCGCGAAACCGCCCGCCTGGGCTGCCGGAATGTGAACCTCGAACTTGGCCATGGTCCCGCGCCCGTAGCAGATTTTAAGAGTCGTGCAAAAGGCGCATCTGCTAAACAACGCCCGCAAATGGCCGAACCGAAGGGGATTGGGAAGAAGCTGCTGGGGCTCTTCGTAGAGAACCCCGATGCGAAGTCGGAAGAAGAAACGCCCGGCACGGAAGGCGGTGAAAAGTCGGCCGCAGACCTGGTGGCCGAGCTCGCGAATGCCACCGCTCCTCAAGGAGCGGCACGGGCGTTTGTGGCGCCCCCACCTGCTCCGTCGAACCTGAAGCTCGACAAGATGGCGGCCCCGGTCGCCGGCGCCAAGATCAACTTCGACGAGATCTTCACCCAGGGCGGCCTCGACCCGGCCGGCCTCGAGCGCGTGACGAAGGCCGAGACCCTGCTCAAAGGGCTGCCCGAGGCGACGCCGCACGACATCAAGAAGCAGATCGTCGAGGCCTCGCTGCGGGCCTTTGGCATCGACGTGGTCAGCATCATCCAGGCGACCAACACCCAGCTGCAGGCGCTGGACACCTTCGTTCGCATCAACAGCGAGCAGACCGCGAAGGGCATCAGCGCCGCGGAAGAGCAGATCAAGCAGCTGAACGAGAAGATCGCCGGGCTGCGCGCCGACATCGACAAGCGCACGGCCGGGCTCGCCACGACGACCAACGCTGCGACGGCCCGCAAGTCTGAAGTGCAGCGCGTGCTCGACTTCTTCGGAGCGGCCACCGCCCCGAAGGTCTAACCCCTCGCCTAACTTTTCTATCGACGTCTGAGCAGTCACTGAAGGAGTCACCATGAAACTGACCCCGTTTGCGAAGATCTTCCTCGTCCTCGTCGTGCTTGGCGTGGGCGGCTTCATCGGCTTCAAGAAGTACGGCGATCAGCTTCGCGCGTGGTCGGGCGCGGGCAAGGTGGGCGACCCGAAGCCGGGCGACGCCGACGTCAACGGGCAGGACTTCCAGTTCGTCGGCGACAAGAACGTCGACGCGCCGCGCACGGGCGAGATTCCCGTCAACGCACCGAACACCAACGGCGCGACCGCGCTGGGCTCGGGCAAGCTCAGCCGCCCCCTGGTCGTCGGCATCAACACCTGGGCGGGCCACGCGCCGGGCATCGTCGCGAACGGCGGCATGGACCCGGGCAGCGCTTCGTCGCTGTACAAGAAGAAGTACGGCCTCGACGTGAAGTTCGTGCTGCTCGAGGACCCCGCGGCGAAGCTGGCGGCGTTCATCAAGGGCGACATCGACATCATGTGGGACACGGTCGACTCGTTCGCGCGCGAGGCGAGCGTGCTCGCCGACCAGAAGATTTTCGCCAAGGCGATCATCCAGGAAGACTGGAGCCGCGGTGGCGACGGCATCGTCAGCCTCAAGACGATCAAGAGCGTCGAAGACCTGAAGGGCAAGCGCATCGCCACCACCAAGTTCACGCCCAGCCACTGGCTGCTGTTGTTCCTGCTCTCGCAGTCGGGCCTTTCGCCGGAGGACCGCAACGGCATCGAGAAGAACCTCGTCTTCACCGATGAAGCGCCGAAGGCCGCCGCTGCCTTCAAGGCCGGCAAGGTCGACGCCGCCGTGACGTGGGAACCCGACTTGTCGGGCGCCGTCGCCGCGCGAGAGAACGAAGCGCACGTGCTCGTCTCGACGACTGCCGCCACCAACGTCATCGCCGACACGCTGGTCGCGCGTCAGTCGCTGATCAACGAAGCGCCGAAGACGGTGCAGGACTTCGTCAACGGCTGGTTCGACGCGATCTCGATCATGAAGGAAGACCCGCAGGGCACGAACAAGCTCATCGGCGACGCGCTCAAGCTCACCACCGATGACGTGTCGGGCATGCTGTCGGGCCTCAAGCTGACGGCGTTTGCCGACAACGCCCAATTTTTCGGCCTCTCGGGCCCGAAGGCGTACTTCACCTCGCTGTTCAACGGCGCCTTCGTCATCTGGCGGAAGAAGGGCGTCATCACCAGCGTGGTCGACGCCAAAGACTGGCACGACGGCCGCTTTGTCGCGGCGCTGGCCGACCAGTACAAGAGCCAGAAGGTCGAAGAGGCGTTCGCCTTCAAGGACAAGCCGAAGCTCACCGACCGGGCGATCGTGAACAAGAGCCTCTCGATTCACTTCACCACGGGCTCTGACGAGATCATGCCGGGCAGCTACTTCACGCTCGACTCGCTGGGCGAGACGATGCTCGCGTTCGGCAGCACGTACCTGAAGGTCGAAGGCAACACCGACGCCCGCGGCAACGAAGGCGCGAACAAGTCGCTGTCGACCAAGCGCGCCGAAGCGGTGAAGAAGTACCTGGTCGCGAACTTCGCGATTCCGGAAGAACGGTTTGTCACCGAGGGCAAGGGCTCGGCGAACCCGGTGGCGGCGAACACGTCGGAAGACGGGCGCGCGCTGAATCGCCGCACCGACATCAAGGTCGTCTTGAACCCGCAGTAGAGAGCCCCCACGAATGCCGCCCATCAAGCGCGCGAAGCCGAAGCTCTTCGGCGTCCGAAGCAACATCCAAGAAGGCACCGCGCGCCTGTTGGGCGCGTCGAGCATCATCCTCGTGCTGGGGGCGTGGTGCCTCTGCAGCTACGTAAACGTGACGCGCAACGGGGAGACAGTGCCGTTGGTGTCGCACTTCTTCCTGCCCGCGCCCGACGAGGTTTTGAAGAGCCTCATCTACCTCGTGTACGAGAAGGGTCTGCTGCAGGCGATCGGCACGTCGACGGTGCGCATCCTGAAGGCGTTTGCGCTGAGCATCGCAGTGGCGCTGCCGCTGGGCATTGCGATGGGTACGTTCCAGGCTGTGAACCGGTTCTTCGACCCGATCGTCGCTCCGCTTCGCTACCTGCCGATCACGGCCTTCATCCCGCTGCTCATCTTGTGGTTCGGCATCGACGAGTCGCAGAAGATTGCCTTCCTCTTCCTTGGCACGGTGGTGTTCCTGCTGCCGGTCGTCGTCGACGCGATTCGCGCGGTGCCCGAAGAGCTGATTCAGACGTCTTTCACGCTGGGCGCGACGCGGTTCCAGGTGATTCGCACCGTGCTGATTCCCGCGGCGATGCCGCAGATCTTCGACAGCTTCCGCGTGATGAACGCGATCTCGTGGACGTACATCATCCTCGCTGAGATCGTGAACCCGCAGAACGGCATCGGCTACATCCTTCAGCTGGCCTCGCAGCACACCAAGCCCGAATGGAGCTTCGCCGGCATCATGGTGGTCGGCATCATTGGCATCATCACGGACGTCGCGATTCGCGGCGTGAACCGGCTGCTCTTCAGCTGGAGGGAGGCCGATGTCTGACCCCGCGCCCGCGGCGCTCGCCGCCTCGACGGTTCCCAAGCTCGAGCTGCACAACCTGTACCTGAGCTACACCGACCGCCAGGGGAAGACGGTGCAGGCCGTCGAAGACGTGAACCTGTCGATCGCAAACAAGCCGGGCGGCGGCGAGCTGGCGGTGTTCCTGGGGCCGTCAGGCTGCGGGAAGAGCACGATCTTGAAGGCCATCTGCGGCCTGCTGCAGCCGGACTCGGGGCAGATCTTGCTAGACGGCGCGCCGATATCGGGCACGGGCCGCGACCGTGGCATGGTGTTCCAGACGTACACGTCTTTCGCCTGGCGCACGGTGCGGAAGAACGTCGAGTACGGGCTCGAACTGCAGGGCGTGCCGGCCAAAGAACGCAAAGAGCAGGCGCTGGCCATCATCGAGCAGGTCGGCCTGAAGGACTTCGCCGAGGCGCTGCCGAAGCAGCTGTCGGGCGGCATGAAGCAGCGCGTCGCCATCGCCCGCACGCTGATCAACCGGCCGAAGCTGCTGTTGATGGACGAGCCTTTCGGCGCGCTGGATCCGCAGACCCGCTGGGGCATGCAGGGGTTGATCCTCGACGTGCTGAAGAAGCAGGACAACACCGTGCTCTTCGTCACCCACGACATCAGTGAGGCCGTGTTCCTCGCCGACACCATCTTCGTGCTCAGCCACCGCCCCGCGCGCGTGCTCGAGCGCATCGAGGTGCCGTACTTCGAGTCGCGCGATCCGAGCATCCGCAACTCCACCGAGTTCAAGCGGCTCGAGAGCCACGTGCTCGACCTGCTGCACAAGCTGCAGGTGAAGGGCAACGTGCGAGTGGGGCTGTAGGCCATGGCGTTTGGCGATCGCCCGAACTACCTCAAGGCCGCGTTCGCCAACGTCTACAACCTGGGTCTGCTCGGCGGAGCGCTGGTGGCCTCGGCAATGACAGGCGACTGGGTCATCGGCGCGGCAGCAGTGGGCGCCGAGGCCATCTGGTTGATCCTTGGGCCCGACTTCAAGCTCTTCAGGCGCGCGGTCGACAAAGCAGAACGGGCCGAGAAGGAAAAGGCCGACCGGGCGCGGGTGGCGAAGCTGATGGAAGCGCTGCCCGAGCGCGAGTGGCAGCGGGCGCACGCGCTGGACGAGCTGAAGCGCGAGATCGAGCGCGACATGCAGACCAACCCGAGCTTCCAGGCGATCCTGCTGCAGAGCGAGCTCGACAAGCTGTCGCAGCTTCACCAGAGCTTCGTGCAGCTCGCGTCGGCCTGCACCCGCGCCGAGTCGTACCTGATGGCGGTCGACCTCAAAGACCTTCAGCGACAGATGCAGGCCCAGAAGAGCGTCGAAGAAAGGATGCTCGACCCGGCCGTGCGCGAGATCGCGCGCAAGAACCAGCACGTGCTCGAGAAGCGCCTCGAGACGATTGAAGAGATTCAAAAGTTCCTCGCCCGCGCGCGCGGCCAGATGAACCTGATCGAGAACACCGTGCGGCTCTTGCGCGATCAGGTGCTGACGATGACCAGCCCCGACCAGCTCGGCGAGCAGCTGGACGATTTGCTCACCGGCGTGTCGGCGATTCAGGCGTCGACGAAGGACAACGAGATCTTCACGATGGAGCCGATCGCTCCCATCGGCGACGCGACGTCGACCGCCGCGGAAAGCGGAAAAGTCCGCAGCTAGACGACGGTCAGCAGCACGAAGGCGACGCTGAACCGCGCGCTCTCGGGCACGAACAGCAGCACCTTCTGCCCGGGCTTGAGGCTGCCCCGCTTGCTCAGCGCCTCAAGCGACAAGAACGCCGACGCCGAGCCGATGTTTCCCTGCTCGCTCAGCGTGGTGAACACCTTGTCTTCCGGCAGCGGCAGCCCCGCTTCGGCCAGCCGCTTGTGCACTTCAGGGCGAAAGAAGTTCGAGCTGTGGTGGCTGATCATCCAGTCGACTTCTTCTGACTTCAGCGGGTGCTTCTTCAACACTGCGTCGAGGCCCTTCTTCATCAACAGGCCGATGTGCTCGGACAACAGCCGCGCGTCCTGGCCCATGTTGAAGAAGCCGCCCCGCAGCCACTCGCGCGAGTCTTCGACCTCTTTCCAGCTGATCAGCTTGCCGTCTTTCTTGGAGGCCAGATGGTACATGCACGGCTCGGCCTCACCCGCGAAGCTCAACGACTCGACCCACTCGATGCGCATCGGCGCCATCGTGCCTCGCTGAATGGGCTCGGGCTCGACCAGGAGTGCGGCCGCTCCGTCTGACAGCATCCACCGCAGGAAGTCGTGCTCGAAGGCCAGCGTGGGGTTCTTCTCGAGCGCAGCGACGCGTTCGGCAAGCTCTGGCTCGAAGTGCCGCGCGCGCATCAGGGGGCTGATCAACTCAGACGCGGTCACGATGGCGCGCGGCTGGTCGCCTGACTTCACCGCCATCGTCGCGTACTTCAGCGCCGCGGTGCCGGTGCAGCACGCGCCCGACATCGACACCACTTCGCACGGGCCCGCCCGCAACTCGCCGTGCACCATCGAGCCGTGGCTGGGAATCTGCTGGTCGGCCGACGTCGTGCCGCACGCGAGCAGCCCGAGGTCGGGCAGCAGGCTCAACCCCGTCTGCCTCTCGACCTGCCGCACCGCCTCGGCCGACAGCTGCGCGTTGGTGTGCGTCTGCAGGCCGGTGGCGGGGTCGATGGCGTAGTGCCGGGCCTTGATACCGTTGGAGTCGAGCACCAGGCGGCGCGTGCGCGACGGGCGCTTACCCACCTGCCCCAGCACCTTCTCAATCTCTTCGTTCGCCACCACCCCGTTGGGCAGGAAGCTCGCAATCTGGGTGATGTACGCCTTCACGACCCTTCTCCTCCGCTCGGGGCGAGGAGCCTCGAGATCCGGGCCTCGAACCAGCCCTTGAAGCCCACCCGTACCACGATCGCCGTGAGCACCAGAATCGGAAGCAACGTCACGATCGCCGCGTACAGCCAGGCGAGAAACAATGCCTCGATCGGCAGCCGAAGGCCCGTCGACACCCGCCCGCCCGCGCGAATGAGGCGCGCCCACCAGCCGAAGACGTGGCCTGCCAGGAACTCGGGCAGCACGTACTTCTTCATCACCGCGATGGGCGCCGGCGTCGTGCCGCGAAGAATGGAGCTCGACAGGCGGCCGGCGCTCAGCGCGTCGCGCACCTTCTCGCCCATGGGCGTCAGCGTCGCGATGTCGGCCTCGGACACCCCGGCTTCGGGAATCGGGCCCATCGCGCCTTTCTTCCCCGTCCACATCCAGCGCGGCGTCGAGATGAAGGTCGCCCAGGTGGGGCCCTGGTCGCAGAGCACGACGTGGTCGAGCACCCGCGCGCCCAGGGCATCGAGCCGGGCCTTGAGCTTCAGCCAGCCGACGTGCCACATGTTCCGGCAGGCGCAGAGCACCACCACCGGCGTGTCCTTGAGCACTTTCGCCTGCTCAGACGCGAGGAAGGCGGTGATGGGCAGCGACGGCGCCAGGTACCAGACCTGCCACGCAAAGATGACCAGGTCGTACTTCTCGCCCGGAATCGGCTGCGGCTGCATCGGCTGCGACACCTCGAGCACCGACTCGGGCATCACGTCGAGGAACTTCGAGACCGGCCACGGAAACGGAAACGGCGTGACGGGCTTTGGGTCGAACACATCGAGCGTGACGTCGCCGGCCGCAAGCATCGGAGCCAGCAGCCTGTCTGCGCATCGCCGCAGCTGCCCCGTCTGGGTGTGGCAAATCAGGAGGACCCGCTTCACTTCGACTTCCTCACGGTGATGGTTCCGAGCAGACCCTCGCGGGTCGCAGAGAAAGCTTGGTAGAGCGCACCCGGCGCGGCGTCCGAGACGACGAAGGCGCCCGCCGCGAACGCCGAAGACGTCGGGAAGATTCCGGGTGGCGCGATTCCATCACTCCGTCGGGGGGCAGGTGCGTTCTTCAGCGTCACGTCGAGCAGCTGCGCGTAGCCCTGGCCTTCCGCACTGGACAGTAGCCAGCAGCCGACACCTTCGCCCAGCACCACCGATTCATCGGCGACGTCGAGGCCGAGTCGGGCGCGCTGCTCGGACGCGGGAGGCACGAACACATCGAGCCCACCGACCAGCGCAAGATCGATTTCGCCCGCACGAAGAAGCAACGCTGCGTTCAGCACCGCCGCCTCGAAGCTCACTTCGTCCTGGCAGATCGCGAGCACCGGGCCCTCGAGCGCGTACGCCTGCGCGATGTAGAAGGCGCCCGAGTTGCCCACCGAGTTCGCGAACTGAATCGGGCTGGGGATGCTCTGCCCGTCGTACAGCGACTGCACGAAGGGCACGAGGTCGGCGAGGTTGCCCAGCCCCGTCCCGAGGAACACGCCCGTGCGGGCGGCCGGCAGCTTCGTCAGCCCCGCGTGCTTCATCGTCAGCGCCGCCGCCGACAGCGCGAGCTTGATGAAGCGGCCGATTTTCCGAAAACGCCCGGGCCACAGCGCCTCGAACTCGGTCTCGATGCCGCGGTGGGCGGGCAGCGCAGGCCAGGCGCGCGAGCAGGCGCCGAGAATCGAAAGCGCAGCCGTCATGCCCCGTGGTCCTGGACGAGGAACGAGGCCGACGTGCCGCCAAACCCGAAAGAGTTGAACAGGTGCACGCCCGGCCTTCCGTGCGTCGGCTGCGAGGTTCGCAGCGGCACGAGCCCCTGCTCGCCTGGGTTCGTGAAGCCCGCACTGGCCGGAAGAAAGCCGGCCTCGAGCGCCCACAGCCACGCGGTGACCTCGAGCGCGGTCGACGCGCCCAGGGTGTGACCGAAGATGCCTTTGAGCGACGCGAAGGGCGGCGGGGTCGCACCGAAGACCCGCTGAAGCCCGAGCAGCTCACCCATGTCATTCACTTTGGTGCCGGTGCCGTGCGCCTTGATCGCCGTCACGTCCGAAGTCTTCAGGTTCGCGCGGGCCAGCGCCTGGTTCATGACGCGGGCAGCGGTCGCTCCGTCGGCCGAGCCGGCGGCGATGTGGCCGGGGTCGTGCACCACGGCTCCATCGAGCACCTCGAAGCGGCTGCGGCGTTCCCCCGTCCGGCCTTCGAGCACGATTCCCGCAGCGGCCTCACCCAGCTGCAGCCCGTCGCGGTCGCGATCGAAGGGCCGGCACACCTGCGGCGAGTAGAGCTTCAGCAGCCGGAAGCCTTCGACCGAGATGCGCATCAGCGTGTCGAGCCCGAAGACGACCGCGCGCTGAATCGTGCCCTGGCGAATCGCGTGCGTCGCCATCATCAGGCCCACCGCGGTCGACGTGCAGGCTGTGGTGTACGTGAACAGCGGGCCCTGCGCATTGAGCTGGCCAGCGAGGTGGGCGGTGATGCGGCCGGGGCCTCCGCACAGCATCGTCCACGCCTTGTTCACCGCCAGCGCCCCCTGCTGGAAGTACGCGATCTCTTCGCTGGCGGCGACGCCGGTGGTGGTGCCGACGAAGACACCGAGGTGTTCTCTTTCGTCGAGCGTCAGGCCCGCGGCGTCGATCAGCGCGAGGGCGATGCGATCGGTCAGGGTGAACGGGCGCTGCGGCGTGACGTCGTCGCCGGGGATGACGGCGGCGAGGACTCCGGCGAACTCGCCCCCGGTGGTGCGGGCGATGCCAGTGCGGCCTTCTTTTAATGCGGCGACGTGGGAGGCGCGGTCGGAGCCGAAACAGGACAACGCGGCGACCGCCCGGATGTCGACATGAACGGAACTGCCCATGCTTACAGCTTCAGCACCGCGCGTACTTTTTCGGGCTCGGCCGACGCGGCAATGAAGTTCGCCATCGCGTTCACCGAGGCGAAGTACTCGCGTACTGAGCTCGCGTTCTGCAGGTCGACGCCGAACTGGTACTCGATCGCGACCGCGATCTCGACCGCATCCAGGCTGGTCAGGTTCATCGGCGGCCCTCCGAACAACGGGGCGTCATCTGCAATCTGCGCCGGGCTCACGTTCTGCACGTCACAGCTCTTGAGGATCAACGCCTTCAAGTGCTCCCGCAACTGGGGCTTGGCGTCCTCGTTGCTGGGTGCCGGCACGGCCTGAGACATGGACGTTGTATAGACGGAAAAGAGAGAAGAATTGAGCCCGTAATTCGTTTGGTGCTACGGGCGCGGCAGATGATCAGCGCGTACGCGATCGACGCCCGGACCTGCATTCGGTGCGCGGCCTGCGCGACGGTCGCTCCGGCCAATTTCGTCGTCAAAACCGGGCCCGCGAAGCTCAAGCGTGCGCCCGTTTCGGGCAGCGAAGTCCGCGGGTGCGAGGCGGCGCGGATTATCTGCCCGACGCAGGCGATCTCGAAGACGGAGACCGAGGGGGACGCCCTGGCCGCGGCCTCGCCCGACACGCCCGCGCTCTACCCCCCGGTGATGGAGGCCGCCGAAGCGGTGCGGTGGAAGGTGGACGAGCTTCCCTGGGCCTCTTTCGACCAAGCGAAGGCCACGCCCGGCCTGAAAGCGGTGGTGCGCGAGATGGCGTACTCCGAGCAGACGACCTTCTCGGCGACGCAGCGCTTCATGGAAGCGTTCGGCACCGACACCGACTTTTCGCAGTGGATCTCGGTGTGGTTCTACGAAGAGACGCGGCACCCGCTGGTGTTGATGCGGTGGCTCGCGCTGGCGGGAGAAACGCAGACCGACGAGTTCGTTTTGAAGGGCCGCGCGTCGGCGCCTTTCATGAAGTCCCAGGTGGGCACGCTGACCACGAACATCATCAGCGAGATGGTGGCCGCGCACGCGTACCTGCAGATGGTGGGCGGCGCGCCCGAGCCGTTGATCACGAAGATCGTCGAACACATCGCGGCCGACGAGTCGCGCCACGGCGCCAGCTTCTTCACCTACGCCCGCCGCATCATCGCCACCGCCGCGCAGCCCGACCGCGAGAAGATGGAAGCGCTGAAGGTGCTGCACTTCTGGTTCAACGCGAGCAAGAGCGTGAACCACCCGGTGAACGAAGCGATGGATCGCCTGAAGGCCCTGCTGCCCGCCGTCGGAGCGCCGCCCTTCATCGCGCCCTACGATCGCATCGCGCAGATCGTCGGAGTGCTGACGGACCTACCGATTCACAGCCCCGCCGACATCGGCCCGCAGCTGGTTGCGCAGACGAAGAAGCTTCACGGCTAGTACGACAGTTCAGAAGTCCGTGCCCCGATCGGACGTCGAGCCGCCCCAGTGGCAAGGCGAACGACCGGGGCGCACTTTCTGTGCGCCGCAGGAAGTTCAACGCAGCCAATGGGGATGGGGCGGCGTCCCAGCGGTGCACGAACCTCTGAACTGTCGTACTAGGCCGGAAGCATCGCCACCGGCCGGGCCTTGCGCTGCTCGTGCTCGAGAATTTCGCGGAACAGCGCCAGCTCGCGCACGCCACACTCGCGCACCAGCGCCGCGGCTTCGGCGAACGCAGGCAGCTCGACCTTCTGGTTCCGGCAGATGCGCGCGCACTTCGCGGCGAACTGCCGCCACGTGTCGCCGATGTCGGTCAGCTGTTCCGAGAAGGCGAGGTACTTCACGTCGTCGAGCACCGGCGCCGCCTGCTGAAGGAACGCCGCGAACAGGTAACGAAAGCCCGCGCCGCCGGTGCCGATCTCTTCCTGCATCCGCACCACGTTCGACAGCTGGGTCAGGCTGTCTTGCGGGTCGGCGTAGAGGGTGGGCCACTTCTCCATTCGATCTGCGAGCAGGCCAATCGCCTTGCCGCCGAACAACGGAATCGGAATGCGCGCCATGCCCTTCGCGGTCTCGATGATGCCGGTGCGAACGGCGTAGCGCAGGCGGGCTGGATCTGCGGCCGGCGTCTCCTTCACGAAGTACAGCTTCCCCTTCGGAGCCAGGAACCCCTTCGCGAACCGCGCCCGCGCCATCGACGGCGCCGTGCAGATCAACGGCACCTCGAGCACCGGGTCGCTGACCGTCCACCCTTCTTCCGACTTCCCGAACACCACCAGGTTGTGGGCGTTGAACTGGAAGCGGAAGCGCTTGGGCATGTGCGAGAGCCAGAAGACGTTCGTCTGCACGCCTACCGGTGTTCCGCCCGCAACCAACTGCTCGAGCTCGCGCGTGCCCTTCTCGACATCGCGGTAGGTGCGAAGCTCGTACTTCACGCCCAGCCGCTGACACGCCTTGCGAAAGATGCCGCCGGGGGCCGAACGGAAGTTGGTGTTGGGCGCGCCGAACACCGACTTCACCGGCAGGTGGATGAAGAAGAGCCCCGCCGCGATTCCAAACGCCATCGGCTCGGTCAACGGCAGGCCGTGGTGGCTCACCAGCGAGGCGGTGACGCCGCTCTCGCAGTGCGCGGAATGGAAGTGCTTGAAGGGAAGGTCAGCCACTACAGCCCTCCTACCGCGAGCTCGGGCGCATCGGGCAAGAGGCGAAGCTGCGCGGCGGGAATGTCGAGCTCCTGCGCGTAGCGGGCGAGCAGCGCGTCAGAGAGGCCACGGAAGCCGGCGGGCTTGAGGTGCCACCAGACGCGAAGCCGCGTCATCCGCATCTGCGCGGCGGCGAGGCTCAGCGTCCAGTGCTTCACCGCCAGGTGGTACGCGAGCGGGCTGGCCGCTCCCCGTCTCGCGTCGTCCCACGCCTGCTGAATCAGCCGGTCTTGCGTGCGCAGCGCGACCGTCGTCGCCGCGACCTCGTCGGCGAACCCGCGCGTAGGCACCACCACGTACTGGCCCTTCTCGTCGAGCGCGTAGGCCACCTTGCAGTGACCATCGAGAAAAGACTCATCTTGCGTGACGTCTTCCTTCTTCACTGCGCGTCACATCACGGGTTGACGATGTTGAACTCGGTGCGCCGGTTCTCGGCCTTGCCCGCTTTGCTCATGTTCGAGGCAATCGGCTTCTCTTCGCCGTAGCCAACGGCCTGCATGCGCGCGGGGTCGACCTTGCGCTTGATGAGCGCCGCCATCACCGAGTTGGCCCGGTTTTGAGAGAGCTTCAGGTTCGCGACATCCGAGCCATCGCTGTCGGTGTGGCCTTCGACGCGGATGTTCTTGATCGCCGGGTTGTCCTGTAGGGCCTGGGCGACCTCATCGAGGATCTTCTCGCTCTCAGCGCCGACGATCTTCGCGCTGCCGGTGGCGAACTTGATCTGCTTCTTGATCTCGATGCGTTCCTTCGTGACCACCACCATCGTGTACTTCTTGGGGCAGCCCTTCTCTTCCTTCACGCCGAACTGGTCGGGGCACTGGTCATCGCGGTCGACGATGCCGTCGCCATCGCGATCCTTGTCGGGGCAGCCCTCGTTGTCCTTCGGGCCGGGCTCCAGCGGGCACTTGTCCTTGTCGTCAGGCAGGCCGTCCTGGTCGTTGTCGAAGTCCGGGCAGCCGTCTTCGTCCTGGAAGCCGTCTTTGTCTTCGGCCTCGTTCGGGCACTTGTCCTTGTCGTCCGAGATGCCGTCGTTGTCCTTGTCGGTGACGGGGCAGCCGATGTTCTGAATCGGCCCCGGCACGTTGGGGCACTTGTCGGCGCCGTCGAGCAGGCCGTCGTTGTCGTTGTCGACCTCGGGGCAGCCGTCTTCGTCTTCGTAGCCGTCCTTGTCTTCCGCCTGGTCCTTGCAGAGGTCCTTGTCGTCCAGAATTCCGTCGCCATCGCGATCGCCCACCGCGGGAACCGGGCAGCCCTGGTTGTCGGCGGGGCCCGGGGTGCTGGGACACTTGTCGTCCTTGTCGAGAACGCCGTCGCCGTCCTTGTCGGTCTCTTCGATGCGGACGATTAGCTGCGGCTGCTCTTTGACGAGCACCTGCTTCGGGCCGCAGTCCTTGGAGAGCAGCAGCGCCTTCTTCGCGGCAGCTTCGGCCTCTTTCAGGTGCTCGGCAGCGCGGAAAGAGGTGCCTTCGTCGAGCTCCCCCAGCGCGAACTCGAGGCTGGCTTCAGCAGTGGCGAGCTCGCGGGGAGCGCAGCGCATCGCTCCGCTGCGGCGCGCGCGCTCGAGGTCGACCTTGATCACGTCGGCGCTGGCGCGAACCTGCGCGCCGCTGACACAGCCGGCGGCGGCGACGAGAAGGGCCGCGACGCAAATTGAGATGAGATGCTTCAAGGTTCCGGGTCGTCCTTCCTGACGGCCTTCATCGCGACATCGCGGGCGGCGTTGGCGAACTTCGAAGCCTTCGAGGCGTAGGTCACTGCCTGCTCGAAGTCGGCGTACCCCACCTCTTCCCGGGCCTTGTGCAGGTAGAGGTTGGCGGCCGTCCACTCATAGGGGGCCAGCTTGTCCGCCTGGGCGGTACGGGCTGCCTCGAGCTGAACGTCGGCGTCGAGCAGGTGCGAGGTAGACATCACAGGGCCGCATGCGGCGGTGGCGGCCAGCGCGAGCGCAAGAAGAAGGCGGGGCATTGACGTGCGACAAGGTCGCACGAGGTCCCAGAGGGGTCAATTCATTGGTCGGCTGTCGTTTGATCGCAGAGGCACGCTTCACCTAAGGTTTTGGCCATGTCTCCCCCCCATTCAAAACCCACCGGCAGCACGGCCTCGAAGGCCGGCGATCGGCCCCGCGCCCAGATTTCCTACGAAGGCGAAGACGAGTTCAGCGCGATGTCGTTGAACCCCGAACGGCGCCAGAAGCCGACCCTGGACATCGAGCCCGACGCCCCCGGCGCGAGCAAAGAAGTGAAGATCGACGACCTCAAGCCGCGGAAAAGCAGCCTTTTCGGCTTCGTTAAGGCGATCTTCGAGAAGTGAGCTCCCCCGAAAGATACAAGACCTTCGAAGCGTTCTGGCCCTTCTACCTGGGCGAGCACGGCCTGCCGCTGACCCGCACGCTGCACTTCATCGGCACCACGATCGCGTTCCTGATGATTTTGTCTGCCGTCGTCACGCTCTCGTGGCAGCCGCTCATCGGTGCCCTCGTGTCGGGCTATTCCTGGGCGTGGGTCAGCCACTTCTTCGTCGAGAAGAACCGACCCGCGACCTTCACCTACCCGGGCTTCAGCTTCATCGCCGATTGGAAGATGTGGGCGTTCATGGCCACCGGGAAGCTGAACGGTGAGCTGAAGCGCCTCAACATCATGCCGAAGGCGACGGGCGCGGAAGCAGCGGTCAAGGGCTAGAGCTTCCCTAAGCTGTGGCACTGGTCCTTCCCGGTTCATCCATCGGCCGCTACCTGGTCAAGCGCAAGCTCGCCGAAGGCGGCATGGCCGAGCTGTACCTGTGCACCGCGGTAGGGCCCGAAGGGTTCGAGAAAGAAGTCGTCATCAAGCGGATCAAAGAATTCCTCTCGAGCGACCAGGGCTTCATCGACATGTTCAAGGCCGAGGCGCGGCTCGCGTCGCGGCTGAACCACGCCAACGTCGTGCAGATTTTCGACTTCGACAAGCACGACAACGCCTGGTTCATCGCGATGGAGTACGTGTACGGCGCTTCGTTGTGGGAGCTGCGCCGCCGCTGCCGCGAGCTCGCGATGCCCTTCCCTCCGATTCTCGTCGCCGAGATTGGAGCCCAGGTCGCGCGCGGCCTTCACTACGCGCACACGCTGAGCGACAAGGGCAAGCCGCTGGCGCTGGTGCACCGCGACGTGACGCCCCACAACGTGCTGTTGAGCTTCGACGGTGGCGTGAAGCTGACGGACTTCGGCATCGCGAAGGCGGGCACGAGCTTCACCGCCCCGGGGATGCTGAAGGGGAAGTTCGCGTACATGTCGCCCGAGCAGGCGCGGGGCGAGAAGGTCGACGCGCGCACCGACGTGTTCGCGCTGGGCATCACGCTGTGGGAAATGCTGACGGGCGGGCGGCTCTTCGAGGGCGACAGCGACATCGCGGTGCTGCGCGCGGTGCAAGAGAGCTTGATTGCGTCACCGGCGCGGCTGAACCCCGACGTGCCGGCCGAGCTGTCAGAGATCGTGCTGAAGGCCCTGGCGCGGCCGGTGGCCGACCGGTTCCAGACGTCGCAAGAGCTCGACCGCGCGCTGGCGCATTTCGTGTTGAAGAGCTCGTCGAGCCCCGATGACGCGAACGTGGGCCTCTTCTTGCGGCAGATGTTCCGCGACGAGCTCGAGGCAGCCGACCGCGCGTTGAGCAGCGAGTCCGAGCCGGTGGTGGTGCCACAGGCCGAGGCGTCGCGCACGCCGGTGGTCGACGCGTACGCGTTCGGAGACACGAAGCAGCACGCACGAATTCATGATCCGGCGACGCAGCAGACGGCGACGCCGTTGCCGATGGATCGCCCGAAGACGTCGCAGATGCCGGGCATAAGGTCGGCGCCGCGGGTCGCGCTGTTGTTCGACGATGGCGACCCGCTGGCGCGGCCCACCGAGAAGTTCGAGGAGTTCGTGGGCGGCCGGCCGCGCGTGCCGACCCAGCCGCAGATCAAGAAGGTGAGCACGGTGCCATCGCCGCGCGACGTGGTGGTACCGGCGCCGTTCGTGCTGCCGCCGCCGGACGCCGACATCAGCCAGGAGATCAGCGGCACGCTCACCGAGCCGACCTCGCAGAAGAAGTCGCTGCTGCCGTGGATCCTCGCCGCGTGCGTCTCGGTCGGGTTGATCGCAGGGCTCGGCATCGCGGTGCAGCAATCGCGCGCCAAGAAAGCCGAAAGGGATGCAGCGGTTGCGGTGAAGCCCGTCGCGCAGCCGCCGCCGGTCGCCATCGCGGAGAAGCCGCCGGCTCCCGTCGAGCCGGCACCAGCACCCGTCGTCGTGGCCGAGAAGCCGACGCCCGACGTCGAGCCGGCGCCGGTGCAGAAGACGCCCACTGCGATCGCGAAAGGGACTCTGGCGATCGACGCGCGGCCGTACGGCACGCTGTTCGTGAACAACAAAGAGTTCAGGGTGATTGAAGGCCCTGACTCGGTGCAACTCCCGCCCGGGACGTACGCGGTGCGCCTCGAGCACCCGAAGCGGATTCAGAGAGAGACCGTCGTGATCAAGTCCGGCCAGACCGTGCAGCTGCGGTTCCGACCTCTGCCGTAGCCGCTACAGCCGCGTCCACTTCGGCGCGAACGGGACGTTGCCCAGCGTGGGCGCGTCGATCGACATGATGTAGTCGGCGCGGCGGTTCTTCGCCTCAGCGACCTCGTCGGCGGTTCCGACGAGCAGCGCCTCTTCCCCGTACCCTTCGACGAAAGCCGCGATCCGCAGCCCGCGCTTGCGCAGCCACGACGCGATCGCCCGCGCGCGATTCAAGCTCAAGCTTCGGTTCGCATCCGACTTCCCGACGGTGTCGGTGTGCCCGATGACGTAGAGCTTCACCTCGGCGTACTGGCCGTACTTGTTCACCGCGTCGGTGATCTTCACGTAGCTCTCTTCGAGCTTCTCGGCCTCTTCGCTGCTCAGGTCCCACTTTCCTGACGCGAAGTTCACTTCCTCGTGCGCGACGTTGATCTGCCAAGGCGAGAACTCGACGCCTGTGAAGTACGACTCGGCGTCCCACGCCGTCAGAGAGACCGTCATCACCTTGCCCTTCGCTTCCGGCCACGTGACCGTGAGGGGCGTGTTCGCCGGCTCATTGCTAAACGGAATCTCGCCGTTGAAGGCGTACTTGCCCGTGTCCATCAGCACCTTCAGCTGCGCCTTCGCCGCGGGCCGGGACAACGTGAACTTCAAGCTCCGCTTCTCGAAGTCGATGTCGCTCTTTTCCGCCTTCATGTGCAGCGGGCCCCACAGCGACGCGTCGAACTGCAGCGCCATTTCAGACGTCATGCCGTTGGGCAGGTTGATCGTCAGCGCGCCCGTGTAGCTGAACTTCCCTTCCGGCTGCTGCAGCTCGACCACCCGCGTCTGCCCGACCTTGCCGCCGCCCTTCACCTCGATGTCCTTCCCGTCGCTGCGCTTCAGGTTGAGCCGGAAGCCCATGATCTTTTCCTGAATGTGGATGTTCACCGACGGGTTGCCCTTGCCCAGCTGGGCGCCCGAGGTCACCGAGACATCCACCGCGTCGGCGAACGCGCCGAGTGAGAAGCACACTGCCGCGACGCTGAACCACCGAATCATGTCGAAGCCCCTCACAGTGCGCTGGCCTTCACCATCGGCAGCGCGATGCGCGTAATCCGCCGGTTGGTCTTGATCGAAAAGGGCAGCTCGGTGCGCGACAGCAGATCTCCCTCGCTGACCCAATAGAGCTCGCCCGAGAACGGGTCGTACAGCTGCCACGTGCGCTTGCCGGTGGACGTCGCGGTCTGAAGCATCAGCACCAGCCGCCGATGCTGCGTCAACGCCGGCCCCAGGGCGATCGGCACCGGGATCCCCCGCCCCACCGCCGCCGCCGCAGACGCCAGGGCCGCCTCGAGCGTCAGCGCCGCGTCGTCCACGTCCTGCTCGCGGTACGTCACGCCCAGCGCGCGCCCCGCGTCGTTCAACAAATCTTCCATCAGCTTGTTCGCGACCGGCGCAGGCACCGCGGGAAGCGAAGGCCCCGACTGCGGCCGCGCGCGCGGGCTCGCGTCGACGCTGCCACCGAGGTCGTTCAAGTCGACGCGCGCGTGCCGGCCGCTCACCGGGTTCGCCGACGCCTCGAACCCCAGCGGCCGCGCCTTCGACACCGTTTTCTCGCCGCCGTCGCTGATGTCGAAGTTCGGCCGCGGCCGCGAGCCGGACCCGCTGCCGCTGAACCCGAAGCTCTGCGCCGGAGGCACGTAAGGCAGCGGCTCGGGCATCGGGTGCTCGCCGCTGATGTCGTCGGCTGGCGTCAGCGAGTGCCCCTTGAGCTCGTACGCGTACAGCGGGTCTGCTTCCGCGCGCAGCAACTGCACCACCGTGTAGCCCTCGGGCGCGTGCGCATCGAGCGTGCACGCGTCGAACGCCTCTTCATCGCCCAGCACGCGAAGCTCGTCGGCGAACGCATGAATCTCAGGCAGGCTGTGACCTGCGGCGACCGCGCGCTGCAAGAGCTCGCGCTGCAGCTCAGACGGAGCGTCTTCCACCAGCTCGTTGAAGAGCGCGCGCGCCTTCGCCGGCCACGCGTTCAGCTTTTCCTTCGCCTCTTCACCCAGCGCATCCCAGCCGCTCATCGGCCGCCCTTCGGCAACCGCTCGGACGCGCGGCGCAGCGCGGCGACCACCGCGCCCGTGAGCGCCAGCCGTTCGAGGTGCCCCACCAGCAGCGAGACATCGAACTCCGTCTTCAGCTTCGCGGCCCAACGCACCAGCAAGGACGCGAGCGCGGGCTGCCCTGCAAATCGACCTGCGGCCAGGGCCTTGAGCTGCTGCGACGCTTCCGACACGCGCATCCCCGCGAGGCCGCGAAGGTTCGCGACGCAGTCGTTGAGGTGCTTTTGCTGAATCTGGGCGAGGCGAAGGTCCGAAAGCTCTTCGAGCAGCAACTCGCCGTTCAGCTCCCGGTTCTGAAACGGCGCAGATGCGGCCATAGCCCCTGACCGAGGTCTTACTCCACTCGGATGCCGACCACGCAGATGCCCAGCCGGCCGGCCCATTTGAAGAGCACCTCGCCGTCGAGGAGCACCGTCTTCCCCGCCTCGATCGCCAGCACCGCCGCTCCGGCTTCGCGCATCACCTCGAGCGTGACCGGGCCGACCGCTGGCAGGTCGAACCGAAGGTCCTGCCCGGGCTTGGCGCGCTTCACCACCACGGCGCCCGTGCCCCCCAGCCGCCCGGCCCGGCGAATCGCCTCGTCCGTGCCTTCGACGGCCTCGACCGCGAGCACCACCCCACCCTTCACTACCACCGTCTGGCCCACGTCGGCGCTGCCCAGCTGCCCTGCCACCTCGCGGCCCAGGGCCACGTCGGCTTCCTGTGAGAGCGTGAGCGCGGGCCCGGCCAGGTGCCCTTCGATCGCGATCACCTGCTTCACGTAGTCGGTGGCGGCGACGATTTTGATGCCGCGCGTCTCGAAGTACCTGGCGATCGCGCGAAGCAGCTCGTCATCACGAAGCGAGCGCAGCGACGCGGCAATCTTCAACATCCCCGTATCCGGCCGGGCCGAGGTCAGCGACCGCGCGCGCCCGATGCCGCCCGCCATCACCGCCTCGCTGATTCCGCGGCGCTTGAACGCCTCGATGATCGCGTCGATCTGCCCGACCCTTACCCACGCCAGCGAGTCGACCAGCGCGGACAGCGACGGGTCCGTCTCGCCCGTGTGGGCCACCGCGTGAACCTGGTGCCCTGCCTCGCGCGCCGCGGAAGCGAAGAGCAGCGGCAGCCGACCGCTGCCGGCGATCAGGCCCAGCGTCTTCGTCACCGCGTGAGTCCGCGTTTGCTGGTGCCGACGAAGTCGAGGAAGAAGGCGATTTCCGGGTAGGCGCCGAACTCGGCCTTGATGCGCGACAGCGCCTCGTTGAGCCCCAACTTGCTGCGGAAGAGCAGCTGGTAGGTCTCTTTGATGCGCTGAATCTGTTCGGCCGTGTAGCCGTGGCGGGTGAGGCCAACCGAGTTCAGGCCTGCGAGCTCGGCGCGGTCGCCCTGCGCGGTGCAGTACGGCGGCACGTCCATCACGACCACGGCTCCCGCGGCGATGAAGGCGTGCTTCCCGATGCGGGTGAACTGGTGAACGCCGGCGAGGCCGCCCAGCACCACGAAGTCGCCGACCTCAACGTGGCCCGCGAGCGCGACGCTGTTGGCGAGCACGCACCCATTGCCGACCTGGCAGTCGTGCGCGACGTGGCTGTACGCCATGAAGAGGTTCTTGTTGCCGATGCGGGTCAGCCCGCCGCCGCCTTCGGTGCCCTTGTGGAGCGTGGCGAACTCGCGCACCAGGTTCTCGTCGCCGAGCTCGAGCTTCGTGTCTTCGCCGGCGTACTTGAGGTCCTGCGGGTCGGCCCCGATCGAAGCGAACTGGTAGATGCGGTTGCGCTGGCCGATGGCGGTGTCGCCTTCGATCACCGTGTGCGGGCCGATGGTGGTGCCGGCGCCAATCTTCACCTTCGGCCCGATGACCACGTAGGGCCCGACCTCGACCGTCGAGTCCAGCTGCGCCTTCGGGTCGATGATCGCCGTCGGGTGGATTGCCATCGTCACACCTTCCCGATCTCGACCACCGTGGCCAGGTACTCGGCCTGCGCCGCGAGCTTCCCGTCGACGGTCGCGGTGCCCTTCGTCTTCCACACCATGCCCTTGTGGCGAATGACTTCGATGGTGAGCACCAGCTGATCGCCAGGCACCACGGGCCTTCTGAACTTCGCGTTGTCGACGCCCATCAGGTAGGTGACGTGGGTGGTGGGGCTGATGCCGCCCGAGGTGTAGCCGAGCAGCGCGCACGCCTGGGCCATGCACTCGAGAATGAGGACGCCGGGCATCACCGGGTGGCCGGGAAAATGTCCGCCGAAGAAGGGCTCGTTGATCGACACGTTCTTGAGCGCGACCAGCTTCTGTTCGGGCACCAGCTCGGTGACGCGATCCACCAGCAGAAACGGATAGCGGTGGGGCAGCAGCTTCTGGATTTCCATCACGTCCATCACCGGCTTCTTCTCGTCGTTCATTTCTCTTTCTCCAGCGCTTCGATGCGCTTGCGAAGGGCGCGCAGCTCTTTGGCCATGTCGGGAAGTTTCTCGAACGTGGCCGATGCGCGGTACCAGCCGAGCATCGGCATCGTCGGAGTCCCCATCAAAAGGGCCCCTGCCTCCACGTCTTGCGGCACACCGGCCTGCGCCCCGATGCGCGCGAGGTCGCCGACGTTCAGGTGTCCCGCGAGCCCCGCCTGGCCGCCGAGCACGACGCCCTTGCCGAGCCTGGTCGAGCCCGAGATGCCCGACTGCGCGCACAAGAGGCTGAAGGGGCCGACGGTGACGTTGTGGGCGACCTGGACGAGGTTGTCGATCTTGGTGCCGCGGCCAATCACCGTCTCGCCCAGCGTCGCGCGGTCGATGCAGCTGCAGGCGCCGAGCTCGACGTCGTCTTCGAGGCGGGCGATGCCTGCTTGAGGAATCTTCACGTGCTCGGGCAGCGACGGATCGAGCGCGAAGCCAAAGCCATCGGCGCCCACCACCGCGCCCGCGTGAAGAATGCACCGGTTCCCAATGAGGCAGTGGTCGTAGACCGTCACGTTCGGGTGGAGCACCGCGTCGTCGCCGATGCGCGCGTGCTCGCCGACGAAGACGCCGGGGTGAAGCACGGCGCGGGCACCGACCACCGCGGCGCGCTCAATCGTGACGAAGGGCATCACGGTCGCTTCGTCGTGCACCTGCGCTTCGGCATGAATGAAGGCGCGGTCAGAGCGGCCCGCTGGGTACGCGCGCCGCGGGTAGAACCCCTGAGAGGCGCGGGCGAAGGCCAGGTGCGGGTTGCCGACGCGGACGTACGTGACGCCCGTGGGCGCCGGCGGAGCGTCGGCCCCGACCAGCACCGCCGAGGCCTTCGTCGCGGCCAGCGCCTTCTTGTACCGGGAGTTTCCGAAGAACGACAGCTGACCGGCCGCCGCTTCCTCGAGGCCCGCCACGCCATGAATCTCGAGCGCGGCGTTGCCTTCGACTTGCCCGCCCACCAAAGCGGCGAGCTCGCCCAGCCGTTTCACTTCTTCGGAGCGGGCGCCGCAGCGTCCTTCTTCGGTGCAGCCGCGGCCGCGCCCTTCACCTGGTACTTGTCGTTGTAGGTGCGGACGAGCTCGTTGGTGAGGTCGAGGCTGGCCGGGGCGTAGACGAGGCCCGAGTCCGTCTTCTCGAACACCATCGTCAGCTGCTCACGCACCGCGATCGCCGCGATGATCGGGTCCATCTTCTCGAAGATCTTCTTCAGCTCCTTCTGTTCCGACTGGGCCATCTCGGCCTGCAGCTTCTCGGCGCGCTGGGTGAGCTCGAAGAGGCGCTTCTGGAGCTCGGTGAACTTCTGGTTGCGGACCTCCTCGCTCATCATGCTGCCCTGCTTGTCGAGCACGGCCTTGTCGTCGCGAAGCTTGGCCTGCTCGCCTTCGAAGTCGGCCTTCTTCTTGTCGAGCTCGGTCTTCAGCCGGGTACGGGCATCTTTGCCTTCAGCGACTTCCTGCAGGGCGCGCTGGAGGTCGACGTACCCAAGCTTGATGTCAGCGTGGGCGACGGCCGAGAGGGTGAGGGCGGCGGTGAGGGCGAAAGTGATGGGACTGCGCATGGTTTTGCACTCCAGACGGCGGCTGAAAATGGACGCGACGGGCTATAGGGGGGCCCCCTTGAGCCCGTCAAGAAAGGAAGACGGACAGCGGGCGTCAGAATTTCAAAAAAATCAACGCAGCTTGGCGCGCTCGCGAAGGACCTCGACCAGCTCTTTGTGGCGCTGGAAGAAGCTGCTGAACGAGAAGGTCTGCGCTCCGGCGTGCACCGTGTAGAGGGTGATCAGCCCCGGCAGCACCGCCAGCCGCTGGATGTCGGCGAACCGCAGCCGCGTCTCGCGCACCATGCCGCGGTACGTGATGCCCTCGCCGTCGACGAGGATCGCGGTGCGCACGTAGTAGAAGACGGACGCGACGAAGAGGATGACGAAGAACGCGGTCGACGCGAAGGTCTTCAAGGGCACGGTCGGGTTCACGACCAGAAACGCCAACACCGAGATCCAGAAGACCGCCGCGAGGGCCATCGCGACGCCCAGAAACGGCTGGGGGCGGAAGATGCGTTTCATGCTTTCGACAGGCTAACGCCGACCGTCGCGCCCCGCCAAGACGGGGTAAGGGGAGCCCCATGACTTCTAAAGGCCCCGCCTTCGACGCGCTTGGCCTGACCCCTGCGAGCCAGCGGGCGATCGAGCGTGCGGGCTACACCCACCCCACCCCGGTGCAGCAGCAGGCGATTCCTCCGGCGCTGGCGGGCAAGGACGTGATCGCCTGCGCCGAGACGGGCACCGGCAAGACGGCCGCGTTCGTGCTGCCAATCGTCGATCGGCTGTCGGGAAAGAAGGGAATCGTGGCGCTGGTGCTCGCTCCGACGCGCGAGCTCGCGGTGCAGATCACCCGCCACGCCCAGCGCTTCGCCGGAGCGCGTGGCCTTTCGGTGGCTGCCGTCACCGGTGGCGACGACGTGAACGAGCAGATCGAAGAGCTCAAGCGCGCGAACGTCGTCGTCGCGACGCCGGGCCGCCTCGTCGATCACCTGCAGCGCGGCACCATCTCGCTCGCAGCTGTCGAAGTGCTCGTGCTCGACGAAGCCGACCGCATGCTCGACATGGGCTTCAAGCCTCAGCTGACCCGCGTGCTCGCGCGGTTGCCGAAGAAGCGGCAGTCGATGTTGTTCAGCGCGACGATGGGCGCCGAGGTCGAGGCTTTCGCGAAGGTCGCGCTGCACCACCCGGTTCGCGTCGAAGTCGCGGCCAGCGGAACCACGGCGGCGCAGGCCTCACAGGTGGTGTTCGAAGTTCCTCAAGCAGAGAAGACGGCGCTGCTGCTGACGCTCCTGGCGCAGGGCGAAGAGAGCACGCTCGTGTTCACCCGTACGCGCCGCAAGGCCGACAAGCTCACGGCGGCGCTGCTGCGCGCGGATCACAAGGTCGAACGGATCCACGCCGATCGTTCGCAGCCGCAGCGGAAGTTCGCGCTCGAAGGATTCCGCGCGGGCCGGTTCCGGGTGTTGATCGCCACCGATATCGCGGCGCGCGGCATCGACGTGGCGGGCATCGGTCACGTGGTGAACTACGACCTGCCGCACGTGCCCGAGGACTACGTGCACCGCGTCGGCCGCACGGCCCGCGCGCAGGCGACGGGCCGCGCTTCTTCCTTCGCGTCGCCCGATGACGCCGAGATGCTGGCGGCGATTGAGAAGCTGACGCGCGCCAGGGTTCCGCGGGCCGAAGTTCCGCGCGACACCACGGTCTTCAAGGAAGCGATCGCCGCTGAGAAAGCGCGCCAGGCCGACCCGGGCCCGCCGCAGCAGGTCGCGCCCCGGCCCGAAGGAAAGCCGGTGGGCCGCCACGCGCGCAGCCACCCCAAAAAGCCGAAATGAGCCACTGGCTGATCAAGAGCGAGGAGCACGTCTATTCGATCGCCCACCTGAAGCGAGACCGCACGACGGGCTGGGAAGGGGTCCGGAACTACGAGGCGCGAAACCTGATGCGCGACGCGATGAAGCCCGGCGAGCTCGCGTTTTTCTACCACTCGAACTCGAAGCCTTCGGGCATCGCGGGGCTCGCCAGAATCCTGCGCGTCGACCTGCCCGACCCGACCCAGTTCGACTCGAAGTCCGACTACTTCGACGCGACCAGCGACAAGAAGAACCCGCGCTGGCGGATGATCGAGGTCGAGTTCGTGCAGCGCTTTCCGCGGCTGCTCTCGCTCGAGGTGCTCAAAGCCGAGAAGGCGCTTTTAAAGATGCCGCTGCTGGCGAAGGGCTCGCGGCTGTCGGTGCAGCCGGTGTCCGACGCGCACTTCGCGCACGTTTTGAAGCTGGTAGGGTCCGCGCCATGAAAACGCTTCTCGTCTCGTTGCTGCTCGCAGTGCCCGCCCTCGCCGATTCCGCCGGAGGCATCAGCTGGACACAGCCCACCACCTGGAAGGCCGACGCGCCGCGTCAGATGCGGGCGGCGACGTACCTGGTCGCTGCGGCGAAGGGCGACACCGACGGCGCGGAGTGCGGCGTCTTCTATTTCGGAGAAGGCCAGGGCGGCGGCGTCGACGCGAACGTCGACCGCTGGGTGGGCCAGTTCGAGAACGCGAAGGGCACGCCGTTGCGGAAGAAGGAAAAGCTCGCGGGCTTCGACGTCACCACCATCGAGGTCGACGGCACGTACGCCAGCTCGATGGGCGGGCCGATGGGGCCGAAGACGCCGAAGGCCGGCTACAAGCTGCTGGGCGCCATCATCGAGGGCCCCAGGGGCAACGTGTTCTTCAAGCTGACGGGCCCCGTCAAGACGGTGGAAGCGGCCCGGGCCGAGTTCATGAAGATGCTGAAGACTGCGACGAAATAGCTGAGCGGTATTCCCCAGCTGGGGAGTCCTGCCTCTGACATCGGCGGCTGGCCAGAGGGGTGCTTCGCGGCACATCGAATGCACGCGACTGTCACACACCCTCACACCAGAGATCCGCAAATGACCCAGCTCGTATTGCTCGCCGAGGAAGATCTCATTGTGCGCGAACAGCTCGCCCGCGCGCTGAGGGTGCATGGCTACCAGGTGATCGCGGTGCGCGATGGCCTCGGGCTCTGTGACTACCTCGAGCTCGCCCGCTTCTCGAACGGCCGCGCCCCGAACCCCGACTGCATCGTCTCGGACGTCGAGCTCTCGGGCTACGGCGGAGCGGCCATCTGCCAGCAGCTGTCGATCGATCAATCACACATCCCCTTCATCCTGCTCGGCACCGGTGAGCTGCCCGAGAACTCTGGCGCCGCTAACCTCGTGCAGAAGCCCGTGAACCCCGAAGTGCTGATTCAGTCGGTGATGGCGTGCCTCGCGAACGCCGCGCCGCGCCGCGAAGAGCAGGCCAGCGCAGCCGGTTAGTCGTTCGGCCCCTTCAGACTGATTGTCATTGAGCTGAGCCGAATCTAGACAGCGGGCATGCCTCGCAAAGTCGCCATCGTCGGATCCGGCATCGTCGGTTTGTGCATGGCCCACGGCCTGCGCAAGCGTGGCCACGCCGTCACCCTCTACTCAGATCGAAACCGGGAACAGTGGCTCAACGACTCGACGCCCACCGGTGGCGCCGGGCGGTTTCGCGATGCCGTGCAGCTCGAGCGAGAGCTCGGCTTGAGCCACTGGGAAGCGCAGGTACCGATGGTCGGCGGCGTGCACCTCACGATGAGCGTGAGCGCGAAGAACCGGGTGCTGACCGCAGTCGCGACTGTCGATGGGCCGGCGATGGCCGTCGACATGCGGATGCAGATTCACCGCTGGATGGGAGATCTCGAGGCAGGCGGCGGCACAGTCGTCGTCGGCGCGGTCGACGTGGAGCGCCTCGACACCATCACCGCTGAGCACGAGCTGACGTTCGTCGCAGTCGGCCGCGGCCCGCTGTGCAACCTGTTCGAGCGCGATCGAGCGCGAAGCGTGCGCCAGGAACCTCCGCGGCACCTGTCGATGGCGATCGTCAAGGACGCGGCGATGAAGATCAACGGCGTGCCGTTCTTGCCGGTGAAGTTCAACATCAGCCCCGAAGAGGGCGAGGCGTTCTGGACGCCGTACCTGCACAAGGACGGCATCGCGACCTGGGCGCTGCTGATCGAAGCGAAGCAGGGCAAAGGCCTCGATCGCTTTCGCGGCTGCAAGGACGGCCATGACGTCGTCGCGCGGATGAAGGCGCTGATCCTCGAGCGCTTCCCGTGGGACCACGCGTGGGTGAAGGACTGCGTCCTGGCCGACGAGCGCGGCTGGCTCACCGGTGAAGTCCTGCCGAGCATCCGCGGCCCCGTCGCGACGCTGCCCTCTGGTCGCAGCGTTCTCGCGCTCGGAGACACCGCGGTCTCGATGGATCCCTGCGCCGGCCAGGGTGCCAACAACGGCGCGAAGATGGTGCGGTCGTACTTGAAGTCGATCGACGCGCGCGCGGACCTCGAGTTCGATGCCGCGTGGATGCGCGAGGCCTTCGAGACCTTCTACGGGGCCGAGGGCGAGCGCACCTATGCGTTCAGCGATCTGCTCACCCAGCCGATGGCGAAGGCCGGTCAGGATCTGCTGATCGCTCAGTACGGCAGCACCGGCAGCGGCAGCTCGAAAGAGCAGCTGATCGCCAACGCGATCGCCGAGAACTTCGTCGACCCCCGAACGCTCACCCACTGCTTCGTCGATAAAGCAGCCTCGCACGCGTTCATCGCCAGGACAGTGGGCGGCTCGGCGCGCTGGCATTTGCTCAAGAAGACCCTCGCCATCGGCCACCAGCAATTGCGTCAGGCCGTCGGTCTCGCGCCACAGCACTCCTGACGCCAGCTCCCGGGCAGCGGTCCCTCGCCGACGTCGCGTCGTCGTCCGTGCCCGCGCGAGCTGACCCAACTGCGCCCGCCAGGCTCAGGCAGCTGGGGTTTGACGACGAAGGGGCAGCCTCAGAGCGTCTTCATCTCGCTGACCAGCTTCTGCAGCGTGGCCTTGGCGTCGCCGAAGATCAGCGAGGTCTTCTCGTCGAAGAACAGCGCGTTCTCGATGCCAGCGAAGCCGGTGCCCTTGCCCCGCTTGAGCACGAAGATCTGCCGCGCCTGGTCAACGTTGAGAATCGGCATCCCATAGATGGGGCTGTTCGGATCCCGCTTGGCCGCCGGGTTCACCACGTCGTTGGCGCCGATGACGATCGCCACGTCGACGGTGGGGAACTGGTCGTTGATCTCTTCCATCTCGACCATCTTCTCGTATGGCACGTTGGCCTCGGCGAGCAGCACGTTCATGTGCCCTGGCATGCGGCCAGCGACCGGATGAATCGCGTACTTCACCTCGCCGCCGCGCTTCTCGACCTGCTCGGCCATCTCGCGCACCAGCTGCTGCGCCTGCGCGACCGCCAGGCCGTAGCCGGGCACCACCACCACCGAACGGGCGAACGCCAGGGTCGCCGCGGCGTCCTCGGCCGAGATCGACTTCATCTCACCCGACGCCAGCGCCGCCGCGCCCCCCTTCGGGGCCGACCCGAACGCGCCGAAGAGCACGTTGGCGAACGAGCGGTTCATCGCCTTGCTCATCAGCACCGACAGCAAGAAGCCCGACGCGCCGTCCAGCGCGCCGCAGATGATCAGCACGTTGTTTCCAATCGCGAACCCCGTCGCCGAGGCCGCGAGGCCGGCGTAGCTGTTGAGCAGCGAGACGACGACTGGCATGTCGGCTCCTCCGATCGGCAGCACCATCGACAGGCCGATGACGAACGACAGCCCGACCAGGGCGAAGAACGCCCACTGCTGGGTGGGGTCGTAGACGAGGTAGCCGAACAGCCCCAGCGCTCCGGAAAACAGCGCGAGGTTGACGAAGTTCTGGCCGGGGAAGGTGATTGGCTTGCCCGAGATGAGCTCCTGCAGCTTGCCGAACGCCACCAAGCTGCCCGAGACCGTCAGCGCGCCGAACAGCACCTCGAAGCCGAGCGCGCCCATCATCGGCCGCGCCATCGACAGGCCTTCGCGGTGGTGCGAGTAGTACTCGGCGACGCCGACCAGGGTCGCGGCGAGCGCGCCAAACATGTGGGAGATCGCGATTCGCTGCGGCATCGCGGTCATCGCGACCCGGGTGCCCAGCGGCCAGCCGATGATCGTCCCCAGCGTGAGGCCGACCAGCACCCAGCCGTAGTTGACGATCTCGTGGTGCAGCAGCGTGCCGCTGACGGCGGCCACCATGCCGATCGCCGCCAGCTGCATTCCGCGCCGCGCCGTCTCGGGCTTGGTGAGGCTGCGCAGGCCGAGAATGAACAGCACCGACGCGACGAGGTACGCGAGGTCGGTGAGGATCTGCTGTGGGGTCACTTCGGTTCTCCGGCCTTCAGCTTCGGGCCCTTGAACATCTTCAACATCCGGTCGGTGATGATGAAGCCACCGACGCAGTTGATGGTCGCGCAGGTGACGGCGATCACGCCCAGCACGGTGGCCAGGTCGTTGCGGCTGCTACCGGCGACCACCAGCGAGCCGACCAGCGAGATGCCCGAGATGGCGTTGGTCGCGGACATCAGCGGGGTGTGGAGCAGCGGCGGCACCCGGGTGATGACCTGAAAGCCGACGAAGCCGGCGAGGATGAAGACGTAGAGCTCAGCGATGGCGGTGTGGGTCATGGGCGAACTTTTCCGTCGAAGGTGACGAGCATCGCAGCGACGAGGTCGTCGGCGAGGTCGAGCTTGAGCGTGCCGTCCTTCACCAGCAGCGTCAGCAAGGTGAGCAGGTTGCGCGCGTACATCATGCTCGCGTGCAGCGGCACGGTGGCGGCGAGGTTGGTCGGGCCGAGCACCGTGATCCCCTCGGTGACGACGGTCTGCCCGGCTTTGGTCAGCTCGCAGTTGCCGCCCGACTCGGCGGCGAGGTCGACGATCACCGAGCCGCGCTTCAACATCGCCACCATCTTCGCGGTGATGAGCCGCGGTGCCGGCTTGCCGGGGATCTGCGCCGTGCTGATCACGACGTCCATCTCGGGCAGCTGCCTGGCGATCGCCTCGAGCACCCGGCGCTGCTGATCTTCGGCCAGCTGCGCGGCGTACCCGCCGGCGGCCTCGGCCTCCTTCCCCACCCCTTCGACCTCGACGAACTTCGCGCCCAGGCTCATCACCTGCTCGCGCACCGCCGGGCGAACGTCGAACGCGAAGACGACAGCGCCCAGGCGTTTGGCGGTGGCGATCGCCTGAAGGCCGGCGACGCCCGCTCCGAGGACGAGGACCTTCGAGGGCGTCAGCGTGCCCGCGGCGGTGGTGAGCATCGGGAAGAGGCGGGGGCAATGCGAGGCGCCCAGCAGCACGGCCTTGTAGCCGGCCACAGTGGCCTGCGACGACAGCGCGTCGACGGCCTGGGCGCGGGTGGTGCGCGGGACCTTCTCCATCGCCATCGCGTTGACGTTCGCGCTGGCCAGTTGGGTAAAGAGCGCGCCGGCGGTGGCGGGCTGAAGAAACGAGATCAGCAGGCAGCCGGCGGGCAGCGCGCGCACCTCTTCTTCGCTGGGGCGCTGGACCTTGAGCACCACCTGGGCACCGGCCAGGGTCGCTGCGGCGGTGGGCTCGATGGTGGCCCCGGCCTTCACGAACTGGGCGTCGTCGAGGCCCGCGGCCTCACCCGCGCCGCGCTCGACGGCCACCGTCACACCAAGCTTGATCAGCTTCTGAACGGAATCGGGAACCTGCGCGACGCGCTGTTCGTCCGCTACCGTCTCTTTCAACACTGCCACCCGGGTCATGGAGACCCTCCCTACCCGACGTAGTCGCTCGAGGCGGCGAAATTGAGGCAGGAATTGCTAAGTCATCGGCTCGCTCTGCGCCTCTCAATACCGGCGCAGCACCAGCACCTTCAGCCGGCCCGGCACCACCTCGACCTCGTGCTCGGTGGTCTTCCCTCGAAAGCGCACCACGACCTTCTGCTTCCCGGCCGGCAAGCGAGCGCGGGCCACCTGAAACTCGGCAGGCAGCGACAGCCAGGATCTCGTGTCGGCTTCTTGCGTCAGCGACAGCGCGGCGAACGCGAGCACGCCGAGCTCGGGGCTCTTCGTCAGCGCGCCGACGCCGGCCGCGACGCCCGCCTTCAGGCCCGCACTCGCCAGTGACTTCGCCACCAGCTTCCCGATGCGATCGTCGAGGTGCAGCTTGGCGACCCTGTCGATCGACGTCACCGGAACGGCGCGAACCTCACCCGAACCGAAGGTCACCACCGCCGCCGGTACCGGCGCCTGCCGCCCGTTGTAGACCGGCACCGCGACGAAGGTCGCCGGGCCGCCCTTCGCCTTGCCCTGTTCCTTCCGTGGCGCCTCGCCCGCTTCGATCACCACCGCGACCTGCCCATCGGCCGCAGCGGGAGCCGCCACTTCGACACCCGGGAACTTCTTCGCCATCCGCTCGTAGAGGTCGACCCGTTCGGTCTTCTTCGTGAGCCGCAGCGTCGCCTCGTTCAGCACGCCAAGGTTCGGCTGCAGCTCGGCCGCCGCCACGTAGTCGATCGCCGCCGAGTCCCACTCGCGCTGGTCTTCGTAGAGCATGCCGCTCAAGTACCGGGCGATCGCCAGCTGCTCGTACGGCTTGTTCTGCGCCTTCATCTTTTCCAGGCGCTCGTTGCAGCGGCGGATCTCGACCAGCGCGCCTTCGTCATCGCCCATCGCGGCGTAGTTCAGCGCCTGCAGCACGCTGATCATCAGCTTCTCGAAGTCTTCGCCGCGGTAGACGCGCACCGTCTCGTTTCCGAGCAGCGCGCCCGTCTCTTCCGTCACTGAGGTGAAGTCGAGCTTCTGCGCGAGCTCGTCGGCTTTCGCGAGCACATCGCGCGACTCGGCCCAGCGTCCTGCGGCGTGCAGCACCATGCCCTTGTCGAGCAGCACCAACAGGCGATCAGGCCCGTCTTGCTCGCCGTACTTCTGCTCGAGGAGCTTCAGCGCTTTCGGCGCGTCGTAGGCCGTGTACGCCGCGCGAACATCTTTCGTGGCGTCTACGTAGTGGGCACAGCCCGAGAGGGCGACGGCCGCGATGACGAGCAGCCGCTTTAGTCGAGCCGTTTTGCGGGCCCCGCATGGGGCACGCAGGCGAGACGACGGCCCATTGAGCAGCCGCTTTAGTCGAGCCGTTTTGCGGGCCCCGCATGGGGCACGCAGGCGAGACGACGGCCCATTGAGCAGCCGCTTTAGTCGAGCCGTTTGGCGGGCCCCGCATGGGGCACGCAGGCGAGACGACGGCCCATTGAGCAGCCGGGACAGGACGTCACCAGCTCACGCCCTGCTTCTCGAACTTCTTGCGCAGCTCTTTCTCGTCCGTCCATTCGATGACGCCGGTGCGCAGGTTCGTCAGCTTCGAGGTCATCTTGTAATAGACGAGCTTGTCGTCGCCGACTTCCTGGATGATCGAGCTGACCTCGCCGGTGAGCACGTAGTCCGCGGCCGACTGCTGGCCCGGGCCCTTCGCCTTCTCGGCGTCGACGTAGCCGCTGCCCTGGTACTCGTACTCTTCCGCCACGTCCTTGCGGGCCGCGACGTCCTGGAAGGTGAACTTCCCCGTCTTCGACAGCGCGACGAAGATCTTGTCCTGCAGCGACTTCATGTCGATGTGCTCGCTGGTCGAGTTCTTGAAAGTCCGGATCACCACCAGCGGCCGCGCGGGAGGCGGCGCGAAGCTCCCGGCCGCGGCGCCCATCGAGTCGGCCATCTTCTTGGCGATCAGCTGCAGATCGTTTTCGTTGAACTTGTCAGACAGCATCTCGATCACGTTCGGATCTTCGTACGTGCCGCGGGTGTACGCGCGCGGGCCGGTGCACGCCGACAGGGCGAGGACGGCGAGGAAGATCAGGGTGCGGCTCGTCATTGTGGTCTCCATGTTCAGTTCCACTCGCACTCGAAGCGACTGCCCATGTAGCGCCATTGGTAGGCGAGCAGTGCGTCGCGTTTGTACCCCGCGGTGAGGCGGCAGACGCTCTGCAACGACGCGCGGGGGTAGTCGAGGGTGTAGCTCTGCGCCGTGCGGCGCTCGTTGTCGTTCAGCTGCGACGGGTGGGTGATCGCCGGATTCGCGCTGGTCGCCACGAGCACCTGATGGGCGCCGTACGTCTTCAGCGGCACCTCGCCCGCCATCTGGATGCGGCGCACCTTCTTGGTGATCAACAGGTCCGATCGATCGGTCATCACGTCGTATGGGTTGTTGCGCGACAGGAAGTCATTCAGGTTCGCCGAGAAGACGCGCGTGATGCCGCCGTCGTCGATGAAGACGTAGAGGAAGCTGTTGCGCGCCTCGCGGCCTTCGCCCGTGAAGTCCATCGTCAGCTGCAGCACCAGCGAACGGTTCGGCTTGAGGCCATGCAGCGAGACCGCGTTGATGACTTCCTTCGGCACGCCTTCCTTCTTCAGGCGAATCAGGCCGTCGGCGCTGGCGTCGCAGGCACACCGCCGCTCTTGAATCATCTTCACCATGTCGGCGGCGTCGAAGCCGGCCTTCGCCAACTTCACCAATTCATCGTCCGACAGCGGCAGCTGCTCGGAGCGCTCGAACACCTTCGGCAGGTCGTTGCTGTTCCAGCTCACGACGTTGATCGTCTCAACCCGCCCCTGCGGAAACGCGGGCGGCCGAGGCAGCGACGGGGCCACCTGCGTCAACACCATCAAGAGCACGGGAGCGAGCATGACTTTAGAACCGCCACCCGGCGACCAGGCCAATGCGAAGGGCCGAGCCGTTGCCGGCGATAGGGATGTCGAAGCTGCCGTCGAGGCCGACCAGCAGGTGCTTGATGAAGATCATCTCGACGCTCGCCACCGGCGACAGGCCAAACCGAAGGCCAACCGTCGGGTCATAGATGGCGCCCGCCCGAAGGCCGAGGCTCGCGCTCACCGGCCACGTCGCCGTGCGGAACCGCGGCCCGACCAGCGCGTTGACCCGGCCGGTGTTGAACCCGTAGCTGCCGTGCACATCGAGCAGGAACCACGGGTACATCCACACCGAGAAGGTGCCACCGAGGTACAGCGGAGGCCCGTTTCTGGGGGCAGAGCCTGAGAGCGGAGGCGAGAGGCCCACCGGAACCTCCGCGCCCCAGTTCACGACCAGAGACAGGCGGCTGCTGCCCGACGGCTTGTCGTAGCCGCCTTTGCCCTGCTCGGAACCTTCGGCGCCGTCGGTGCGTCCACCTTCCTGTGCCCAGGCGGCCAGGGTGGTGAAAAGCACTGCGATGGCCAGCGTCCTTCTCATTGGCAAAACCTCCGCTGCATCAGACGGCAGACGCCTGCCGTTATTCAAGAATGGGCCCGCTGGCCAGGAACTCGCTTCTAGCCCGAGGCAACCATTGTGGGTGGCTGGCAAGAAAGCGAATCAACCCTTCGCGGATCAGGCACCGCAGGTCGAAAGCCCGGTCGGGGTCGCAGGCGCCCACCAGCAGCCGCAGGGTCACCGTCTTGTCGTCCGCGTCGGTCACGTGCACGGTTGAGGTCTTACCGTCCCACATCGCCTTCACCTTCTCGTCGCAGAGCAGCCGGGCAATCTCTTCCCGGAACGCGTCGACGTCGGCGGTGAAGTCGACCTTCAAGATCACCGTGCTCAACATCGTGCTCTCGGCCAGCGACCAGTTCTCGAAGGTCTTGTCGAGGAAGTAGGCGATCGGGACGATCAGCCGCCGGTTGTCCCACGTGCGCACGACGACGTACGTGAAGCGAATCTCGGCGACGGTGCCGTACTCCTTCTCGATCACCACCGCGTCGCCGATGCGAATCGGCTGGGTGATGGAGAGCTGAATGCCCGCGAAGAGGCTGGCGAAGGACTTCTGCGCCGCGAGGCCGAGCACCACCGCGCCGATGCCTGCCGACGCCAGCAGTGACACGCCGACGTTTCGCACCACGTCGAACTGCAAAAGGAAGATCGCCGAGCCGATGAGCCAGATGCCGAACTCGAGCAGCCTTCGCGTGAACTCGAACTGGGTGCGGATGCTGCGGTACCGCCCGCCCGGCTCCGCGTCGCGCCCTCCGACCCACACCGTCACCAGCTTCAACACCCGCAGCGCGAACCAGACGACGCCGATGATGGTCAGCGACCGTACGAGCAGATTTTTGTAGCCGCCTACGTCGGGGATGTTGGCCACCACCGCCGACGCATTGAGCAGCAGCGCCCAGGCGATGAGGCCCAGCGGGCCCTTCACCGACAGCACGAGGTGGTCGTCCCACTCCGAGGGCGTGCGGCGCGCCAGGCGGCCACCCACCTTCAAGACCACCCACTGAAGCAAGAGCGCGATCGCCGCCGAGCCGAAGAAGACCCCGGCCGCCGCGAGCCACTGCCACACCATCAACGGGCCCCACTGAACGCTCACGGCCGAAAGCCTTACCAACGGTGTGTTGCAAATGCGCGCGGTTTGTTACACGTGACCGCCCGTGGAACGCCGCAAGATCCTGATCATCGACGACAGCGAGATCACCCTCGCGATGGAAAAGTCCGTGCTCGAGGCCCGGGGCTACGAAGTGGAAGCCGCGTCGACACTGCAGGAATTCGAGAAGCTGCTGAAGGCTTTTCGTCCGCACTTGATCCTCACCGACATCCACATGCCCGAAGCCAAGGGCACCGACATCTGCCGCACGCTGAAGAACGAGTACGGCACGCAGGACATCCCCATCGTCCTCTTCTCTTCCCTGAACGACGACGAGCTCGAGAAGCTGGCCGACCAGGTCGGGGCCGACGGGTTCTTGTCGAAGGCCAATGGCCTCGAGGCGCTCGGCGAAAAGGTCGACGAGCTGGTGTCTTCGATTCTCTGGTGAGGCCGCTGCTGGCAATCGCCCTCTTCGGGGCGCTGCTGGGCTGCGCGACGCGCGAGAAGGAAGTGCGGCCGGCGCCGGCCGTTCGCCACGCGCGGCTCTTCGTCACCGCCGAGCTCAAGGGCTACCTGGGGCCGTGCGGCTGTTCCGAGAACATGCGCGGAGGCATCGCGCGCACCGCGTTTCAGGTCGTCGAGGCGCGCAAGACAGGCGAGCCGGTGTTCTTCATCGACTCGGGCGACGCGCTCTTCGGCACCACCGACGTGCCCGCCGAAGCCGTGCCGCAGCAGGAAAGAAAGGCCCGCGCGCTCGCCGATGCTTTCAAGTTGATGGGGCTTCAGTCGCGCGCCGTGGGTCCCCTCGACGACGCGCGCGGCCCCGCGTTCCGAACCGCCCTCGGGCTGCCCGAGCTTCCGCCGTCGCAGCTGCAGTTGCTCGACCTCGGCGGCGGCGCGAAGGCTGCCGTCATCAACGCCGACTCGCTCGACCAGCTCGTCCCCCGCGCCGCCGCCGCCCGTTCGGCCGGAGCGTCCTTCGTGCTCGCCCTCATTCAGCTTCCCTTCGACGTGGTGAGCAAGGCGGCCGCGCTTCCCGTCGACTTCGCGATCGCCACCCGCAGCAAGGACGAGTTTTCCAGCGAGGCCAGCAAGCTGGTGCGCGGGGCCACTCCGGTCGCGCAGCTGCAGAGCAAAGGCCGCACGCTGCTCACGATCGAGCTCACGGTGAACGACAACGCGGCGAAGTTCGAACTGCTGCGCGGCGCCGCCGATGCCGAACGTGAGTTGGCCGCGCTGGATCAACGCATCGAGCTGCTTCGCGCCCAGGTGAACGAGCCGATGCTCGCTGAACAACTGAAGGCCCTGCGGAAGGCGAAGCTCGAAGAGGTGATTGGACGTCGCGAGGCGCTCGCCGCCGCTCCGCTTCCTGAGCCTGCAGGGAAGAACGTGTTCGCGGTTCGCTTCATCCCCATCGAGGCCAACTTCCCGACGCTGCCGGCCGCGGTCGAGCTCGTCACCGCCTACGACCGCGACGTCGGGCAGCTGAACCTGCAGTACGCGAAGGAGCACGGCAGAGACTGCCCGGCGCCCGAGAAGGGAAAGGCCGGCTACGTCGGCAACGCCGCGTGTCTCGACTGTCACGAGGAAGCGTTCGAGGTGTGGAAGGCGTCGAAGCACGCCGAGGCGTACCCGACGCTCGAGAAGATCGGCAAGAACCACCACCTCGACTGCATCGGCTGTCACGTCACCGGCTGGCAGCAACCCGGCGGCACCTGCCGCATCGACCGTGTCACCGGCCGCGACCACGTCGGCTGCGAGTCGTGCCACGGGCCGGGCTCGCTTCACGTCGCCGACGCGTCCGCCCACAACATCGACAAGGGCAACCAACCAAAGGCGTGCCTGGGCTGCCACGACGTCGAGAACTCGCCCCACTTCGTCTTCGAGGGCTACGTGGCAAAGATTCTCGGGCCGGGCCATGGACAGCCGCTGCCCGAGGGTGCCAGCAAGCCGGAACCGTCGAAGAAGCCCAGGCGGAATTGACCGAGCGTCGGGCGCGTTCATACTCGAGGACCCTTTGCTTTTCCCTCTCGCCCTCCTGCTCGCCGGCCTCGACCTGCCGATGCCTCCGCCGCCGGCGGGGATGCGGGTGGTGCAGGCCGACCCGACGGTAGTTCCGGCCGCAGCGGCGGTCGCGCAGGAAGCCGAAGAGCCCCCGACCACCGAGCTCGAAGAGATGCGGGCGCTCGAAGAGAACGTGATCGAGCCTTCGCCCCGCAGCGACCTCGCCTTGAGGCTCAGCCTACGGCACCTGGGCTACGCCAGCACCGTGCGCACGCGGCTCGAGTCGTCGCTGGATGCGGCGGACGACTTCGGGGACGACCTGCCTTTTCAGCTCGCTCCGGTCACCGACCTCAAGAGCTTCGACGTCGCGTCGGTGAAAGACAGGTACGACATTCCCGTCGAGATGCAGCCGCTGGTGGTGCAGTACATCCACTTCTTCCAGGGCGCGGGCCGAAAGTGGTTCCGCCGGTGGATGTCACGGTCGACCCGCTACCTGCCGTTGATGCAGCCGATTCTCGAGAGCCAGGGCCTGCCGCGCGATCTCGTCTACCTGTCGATGATCGAGTCGGGCTTCAACACCCAGGCGAAGTCGTGGGCGGCGGCGGTCGGGCCGTGGCAGTTCATCGCCGGCACCGCGAAGGACTTCAATCTGAAGAATGACTTCTGGGTCGACGAGCGCCGCGACCCGGTGAAGTCGACCTACGCCGCGGGCCGGTTTCTGGGCCAGCTGTACGGCGACCTGGGCCACTGGTACCTCGCCTGGGCCGGCTACAACACCGGCGGCAACCGGGTGCGGCGAATGATCACCGCCCAGAAGACCACCGACTTCTGGATCCTTTCCGAGGCGAAGAAGGGCTTCGCGACAGAGACCAAGCACTACGTGCCGAAGCTGATCGCCTGCGCGCTGGTGGCCAAACACCCCGAGGCCTTCGGCTTCTCGCAGGACGAGTTCCAGTACGAGGCGCCGCTGGAATACGACGAGGTGAAGCTCACGTCGCAGGTCGACGTCGACGTGCTCGCCCGCGCTGCCAACATCAGCCTCGAAGACTTCGCGCTCTACAACCCCGAGGTGAAGCGCTGGTGCACCCCGCCCGCTTCCGAGAAAGAGCCGTACCTCGTCAAGATTCCGAAGACGCAAGGGGCGCTGTTCGCCGAGAACTTCGCCAAATACACGCCAGGCGAACGGCTGAACTTCGTGTTCCACAAGGTGAAGAAGGGCGACACGCTGTCCGCCATCTCGGCCACCTACCACTCGGCCTCCGAAGCGATCTTGAAGATGAACGGGCTCAAGTCGGCCAAGAGCCTGAAGGTCAACTCTGAGCTGATCATCCCCACGCCCAGCGCCCGTGCGCTCAAAGCAGGAAGAGCCGACCCGAGCTTCGAGCGCCAGGTCGCGCACGCGCGGAAGACAGTCGCCGCGGTGCGACCGGAAGACGAAGTACCCGCAGGCGCTGCGACCGGAAAATCGATCGCCCAGGGCACCGTCGCGATCGAACAGGTCGGAGCCAAGACCCGCGTCACCTACGGCGTCGCCAGCGGCGACACGCTGTGGAGCATCAGCCAGCGCTTCGACGTCTCGATCACCGACCTGAAGAACTGGAATGAAGTGCTCGAGCGCGGCGCCAAGCGCATGCGCGTCGGTACGTCGTTGATCGTCTGGCCCGGCAGCAAGGCCCGGCTCGACGTCGTCACCGCGAAGACGCCCTAAGGCAGTTCCCGAATCCGCGTCCCGAACGGAGCCAGCGCCAGCATCCCCAGCTTCACGTGCTGGTACGCGAAAGGGATGCCGATGATCGAGCACGCCAGCGGCACCGCCAGCACCAGGTGGGTGAGGAAGATCCAGATTCCCGCGAACACCAGCCAGATGATGTTCAGCCCGAAGCTGACCGCCCCCTTCCCTTCCGACGTGAAGTCCTTGCCAAACGGGAAGAGCGCCAGGCCGGCGAGCTTGAAGCACTGAAGTCCGAAGGGGATCCCCACGATGGTGAGGCAGCACACCAGCCCGACCAGCAGGTACTCGACGGCGGTAATCAAGCCACCACCGAAAATCGCCCACAGCAGATTGAGCAGGAAGCGCATCGTTCACTGTCTATACTGACCGGCCTGAAGTTCGATTGCATCGCCCGCCATGACGCTGAAAGTGTTGATCGCCCCCCAGGAATTCAAAGGCACCCTGACTGCTTTGCAGGCGGGGCAGGCGATCATGCGCGGCTTCACCAGCGTGCACGACCAGGCAGAGGTCGACGTGGTGCCGCTGGCCGATGGCGGTGCGGGCACGGTCGACGTGTTGCTGACCGCGGGCGACGGCGAAGAACGCTTCACCCGGGTCACCGACCCAATGGGCCGGCCGGTGCACGCGCGCTGGGGGCTGCTCGACGGCGGCAAGACCGCGGTGATCGAGATGGCCGCCGCTTCCGGCCTGGCCCTGGTGCAGAAGGCCGACCGTGATCCGATGACGGCGCACACCTACGGCACCGGCGAGCTGATTCTCGCCGCGCTCGATGCCGGAGCTCGCCGCATTCTCATCGGCGCGGGCGGTAGCGCGACGTGCGACGGAGGCGTCGGAGCGGCCTCTGCCCTCGGCGTCGCCTTCCTCGACGACAAAGGCGCCCACCTGCCGCTGGGCCCCCGCCACCTCGCTCGCCTGAAGAAGATCGACAAGTCGGGCCTCGACCCACGCCTCGCCGGCGCCACGCTCGAGGTGCTCACCGACGTCCGCAACCCGCTGCTGGGCGAAGAAGGGTCGGCCCGCATCTACGCTCCGCAGAAGGGCGCCGATCACGACGACATCGAACGGCTCGACACGCTTCTTCACCAGCTTGCCCGCATCAGCCGCGAAACCAGCGGCGAGGCCTTCGAACAGGAAGCAGGTTCAGGGGCCGCCGGGGGTCTCGCCTTCGGCCTCCGCGCCTTCTGTGGCGGGCAGCTGCGCCGCGGCTTCGACGTCATCTCGGAGGCGCTGGGCCTCTTCACCAAAGTGAACGAGTGCGACCTGGTGCTCACCGGCGAAGGCCAGTTGGACCCGCAGACGGCGTACTTCAAGGGCCCATACGCGCTCGGCCGCCTCGCCCGCATGCAGAAGAAGCGGGTGGTGATTTTCGCCGGCGCGGTGCACGGCGGCTCGTCGGGCGTTCGCGATGCCTTCGACGAAGTCGTCGCCGTCAGCCGCGGCAACCGCCTGGATCCAGCCCGCGCCGGCGTCGATCTCGAAGAGGCCGTTGCCCGCTGGGCGATTCGTCAGTCGAAGTAGGAACTGCGGAGTGCTGGCAGGTGTCGTGGCGAGGAGGGTTGTCCCCATGAAGAAGTGGCTGATTCTGGGTGGCCTGCTGGCTGCCCTGCTGGTGATTGTCTCGACGCAGGTGTGCCTCACCACCGGCTTTCGCCACGGGCTCTGGCTCGACCGCTGCCCCGACGGCGATCTTCACCAGACGGTGAACGTCTACGCCGGCTCGCTCGCACGTGGAGGCAAGAGCACGGTGACCGTCGGCGTTCGCGCCCACTACACCGAAGGCAAAGCCGACGCGGTGCAGACGGCGAACCTGCAGAGCTTCTCGCCCCGCCTGTTCCTCGTCGACGGCACGAAGGAAACCGAGCTCAAGCCCGAGAAGCCATGGTCGAGCATGAACGAGCGGCAGATGGCGGAAATCGAGCTGCCGAAGGTGAACGACGGCGACTACCTGCTGCGCGCGAAGGTCACGTCTTCCCTGGGCGAGAGCGCGCTCGACGTCCCGCTGCCGCTCTACGCGCCGGCCCGCGTTCACGTCATCACCGACCGCCCCCTGTATGAGCCGGGCAACACCGTGAAGTTCCGCGCGGTGGCGCTGAAGGGCAGTGATCTGACTCCGCTCGACGGCCGGCCCGGCACGTGGCGCGTCTACGACGGCCAGGGCACCTTGCTGCTCGAAGAGAAGGCGCCCGCGGGTCCGTGGGGCATCGTCAGCGGCACCTTCCCCATCGACTCCGGCGCCGAGAGCGGGACCTGGCGCCTCGAGTGGGCCTCGGGCGGCGCGGTCGGCCAGCGCACCTTCACCGTCAAGCCGTTCACCCTGCCCCGCTTCCGCGTCGAGGCCTCGCCGGGCAAGCCCTTCTACCGGCACGGCGAGAAGCCGGTGCTCAAGGGAGACGTGCGGTACAGCTCGGGCGCTCCCGTCGCGAACGCGAAGCTCGAGCTCAAGTGGAACATCGACGGCGAGTGGCCGGCCCCGACGTCGTGGGTCGACGGCGAAGCGCTGCCGAAGGTCGTCACTGCCAACGCCAGCGGCCACTTCAGCGTCGAACTGCCCGCAGTGCCCGAAGACCTGCAGAAGCAGAGCAACCTCATCGCGCAGGTTTCCGCGATTGACAGCAGCGGCGACCGCGTCGAGAGCAGCGCCGTCGTCTTGCTGTCGGAAGACGCGATTGCCGTCTCAGCTGTGCCCGAGCTTGCGGGCGGCCTCGTGCAGGGCTTCAACAACCGGCTCTACCTGCGCGCGACCAGCGCCGAAGGCCAGGTGCTCACCGGCGTGCACCTGACGGTGAAGCGGCTGTGGGAGCCGACGGACAAAGGGGTGAACGCAGCCGTCGACGAAGACGGCGTCGCCTCGCTGCAGATCGACCCCGGCCCTCCCGTGAACGTCGTCATCCCGGCGCAGCCGTTTCGCCCGCCTCCGCGCGCCGATGTCGTCACGCGCGGCGAGCTCTACAACCTGCTCGACGACCAGAGCAGCGAGCCGACCCTGGCTGATCGCCTCGCCTTCGATCGCCTCGAGAAGCCGCTGGAAGGTTGCGCCCGCTTCGTCGACGTCACAGGTGGCCAGGCCCAATTCGGCATTCGCGCTTCGGGAGGTGGCGTCATCGCAGGGATGGCGTCGCCCGCCACCCGGCTCGGCCGCTGTGTCGAGGCCATCGTTCGCACCGTGAAGCTGAGCGCCGGGAAAGAGAGGCTCTTCGACGTTACCTGGAGCTTCAACGACAGCGACCTGCCGAAGCTCACCGCCAGCGCGGAAGGCGTGCCCGACGTGCCGGCTGGACTCGGGGAGGCACTGACCGACGCGATGGTGACCGTTCGAGACTGCCTTCCACCGACCGTCGAGTCCGGCGCGCTGACGCGAAAGGTGACGTGGACGAAGAAGGCGGGCTCGCGCACCGTCGACCTCGCCTGGATTCCCAACGCCAGCGAGGCGCGCTTCACCGACGCGGCGCTCTCGTGCATTCAGGGCCGGATGCAGAAGCTTGAGCTGCCGAAGCTTTCGCGTGAAGACGAGGAAGCAGACGACGTGTCGTCGGCGGTCGGCTTCGCGCACCTGCAGGTGCAGGCGCCAGCGAAGTACGAAGCGCAGCGGCCCCAGGCCACCACGCGAGTCGGCTACGAGTTCCTGATCACGGCCCGCCGCGGTGATTCGCTGGTCGGCTCGACGAAGCTGCTGATGACGCCCGGTGAGATTCCCGCGCTTCGGCTGCGGGTCGACTCGCAGCTGGTGAAGCCAGGCGCCACCGTCGAGGTCGAGGTGCTGCGCGGGCCTGCCTACCAGGGCGAGCTGCCCGAGAAGGCCTTCCTCACGATGATCCGCGACGTGAAGGAAGAGAAGCTGGACGCGAAGACCCGAAAGGTCCGCTTCACCCTGCCGAAGGAGTTCGAAGGCTGGGCGACGGTGCAGTGCGGCAGTGCGAGCGTGTACCTCTTCGTCGAGCCCGAGGCGCTGCTGCAGGTGTCGGTGAAGCCTGAGAAAGACCGCTACGCTCCGGGGCAGATCGCTCGCCTCAACCTCGAGACGCGCACGGGCGCGGTGGCGGGACCCGCGGCGGTTGGGCTGTTCGGCGTCGACGAGAGCCTGGCGCAGCTGGTCGCCCTGCCCGGCATCGACGAGCTGTCTCCGCTGCGGCCGCAGGTGCAGTTCACCACTGGCTTCCCGGGGCTCGATGCCCAGGCGCTGTCGATGGGCCGGGTGCGAGGAAAGAACGCCACTGCCGCGACGCTGCTCAAGGTGAGCGCGCTGCCGCCGGCTGCTGAGCTCGAGAGCGCCGTGTCTGTGTCGGGCGAGACGCTCTTCGATCCGATCGAGACGCTGACCGACAAGTTCTACATCGCGCTCGAAGAGCTGCACGCGCAGACGCGGCAGTGGGAAGCGTCGGCGCCCGAGGCCGAGAAAATGACGCCGAAGACGATGGCCAGCCTGTGGGGCAAAGCGATCGACAGCCTCGAGAAGAAGAAGACGCCTGCCAACGACGCGTGGGGCCGGCCGCTGCGGCTCCACCGTTTGCCGTACGACCTCGTCAGCCTCACCGACCCACGCGCCGTCGTCGTCAACGGCACCCGCCTGCCCGAAGACGTCGAGAACTGGCCCGCCTGGGTGTCGAAGGAGAAGCCGTGAGCAAGAAATCGTTCGTGCAGGGGTTCGTCTCGGCGTTTCTCATTGGCTGCGTGGTGCTGTCGCTGCTCGTGATGCTGGGCGACCGCATCCGCCGGCTCTTCGCGATGTCAGCCGACTCGCAGGCTGGCAACGACTCGAAGACGGCCTACTTCGCTGCGCCGCCCACCGCGATGGCGGAGTCCGCACCGATGATGGAAGAAGGAAAGATGGAGCGGAAGGGCGACAGCTCCGGCCTGATGAAGAAGAAGATGCAGAACTTCGCGGGCGGCGGCGACGGTTACGCCGCGCTCGGGGGAATGGGCCCTGGCCGTGGCGGACCTTCAGCGGCACCGCCGGCACCCGTGGTCGCGATGGACGCCGAGTCTGCGGCGCCGCCCGAGTCTGACCAAGGCGGCGGAGCCCCCGCGGCAACGCGTGCCTGGTTCCCCGAGACCTTCCTCTTCGAGCCGTTGATCGTCACCGACGCCGAGGGCCGCGCGACCGTGCCAGTGAAGGTGCCCGACCGTCTGACCTCGTGGCGCGTGCTCGCGCTGGCCCACTCCCGGCAGGGCGGCCAGGCGGGAGCAGTGACTTCCTTTCTCGGCACCCTTCCCACCTACGTCGACCCCGTCATCCCCGGCTTCCTCATCGCGGGCGATGAAGTGCGGCTGCCGGTGCAGCTGATCAACACGACCACCAACGACATCAGCACCACGCTCAAGCTGTCGGCGCAGAACGGCGTGCTGTCGGCGACGGGCGGTGCAGTGAAGCTGCCGGCCGAGGGCAACACCGTGCAGTACGTCACGCTGAAGACGTCGCGCCCGGGCACCACGACCTTCAAGGCGGTGCTTGGAAACACCGACGCGGTCGAACGCACCATCAGCGTGAAGCCCGCGGGGCAACTGCAGACAATCACCGCGGGCAGCACGCTCGCCTCGCCGCGGTCCGTCGAGCTCGCAGGTCCCGCCGACGCGCTCGAAGGCAGTGAGACGATTCGCCTGCAGGTCTTCCCCGGAGCGCTCGCGCTGGTCCGGTCTGAGCTCTCGGCCGCTCCCCACCGCGGCGGCGTCGCCGACGATGCGTACACGTTGCTGCTTACCGGCCGCGCGCCGGCGTTGCTTCGTTCGCTGGGCAGTGAGCCTGCGATGGACGTCATCCGCGATCTCGCCGTCGTCTCGACGCAACGCACGATGCGCCACGCGCGCGCGCCGGATTACCCGAGCGCCGTGCTGCTGGCCGAGTCGGCGCTGGCGCACCCCGACAAGCCGGTGCTGGCGCGGCTGGGCGAGAGGCTCGCCGCGCAGGTCGCGTCGGCGCAGCGGCCCGATGGCACCTGCCAGGGCAACGACGGGTGGACGCTGCAGCGGCTGCTGGTGACGACCGCGGGGTGCGTGCAGGCGGTGCGCGCGGCGAACACCACGGCGGCGCAGAAGCAGCGCGCGGCAGCGGTGGCGATCCGGGCCAGCGGCGCCTTCGAGCGCAACCTCGCCCGCATCGAAGACAGCTACACGGCCGCCGCGATCCTCGCCAGCGGAGCAGCCACTGGCACCATCGCCGACGCGCTGCAGAAGAAGCTGCTCGAGGGCATCACCGACGGCACCGACGGCGCGAAGTACCTGAAGGTCGAGGCGGGCGTCGTGCGCGCCGACGGCAACGTGCCGTCGACGGCGGAAGCGACGGCGCTGGCAGTGCTCGCGCTGCAGGCCGACGAGAAGCAGGCGGCCGTGGTGGCAGACCTGGGAACCTGGCTGCTGGCGAACTACTCGCCGGTGTACGGCTGGGGCGATGGGCAGGCGAACCTCGCGGCGCTGCGGGCAGTGACGACGCTCTTCAAGGCGCCGGTGCCGGCCGGGGTGAAGATCTCGCTCGAGCGCGACGGCAAGGCAGTCACCAGTGGCGTGCTCGATGCGGCGCACCTGCACGACGTGCTGACGCTCGAAGCACTGGTTCCAGGCAGCAGCGGCGCGCACACCTGGAAGGTCACCGCCGAGCCCGCAGTGCCGGGCCTGGGCTTCTCGCTGACGCTGATGGCGCACACGCCGTGGAAGGACGAGCTCACCGCCGGCCTCGAGCTGACGTCGAAGCTTCCCGACGACTTGAAGGTCGGTGAGCTGGCCGAGCTTGAGCTCACCGTCGCGGCGCCGGCCAACACCCCGACCAAGCTGCGGCTCGCACTGCCCGCGGGTGTTCAGCCCGACTCGCCTTCACTCAACGCGCTGGTCGCCACGCGAACCATCTCGCACTTCGAAAGCGAAGACGGAGCGATCACCCTTCACCTCGCCGCCCTTCGCCCCGGCGCCACCTTCCAGGGGAAGCTCAAGGTCGTCCCCACCCTGGGCGGTACGCTTCACGCAGCGGCCACCACGCTCGAGCCCGAAGGCCGCCCGCAGCTCGCCAGCGTCTTCAAGTCTGCAGTCTGGTTGGTCAAGTAGCGCGCGCTGCGCTAGCAACGCCAGATGCGAACTCTGATTCTGGCGGCGGCGGTTCTGGCGATCGGCTGTGGCAGCAGCAGCACCACTACCGGCGGTACGGGCGGCGGAACTGGTACCGGCGGCGGTACCGGCACCGGCACCGGCGGCGGCTCAACCGGCACCGGCGGCGGCTCAACCGGCACCGGCGGCGGTACCGGCACCGGCGGCGGCTCAACTGGCACCGGCGGTGGAGCCGGGGGCCACCTGGTGAACGCGTCGACGGCGTGTCCGCACGTGGTGCTGAACACCACCCTTCCCGCGGTCTACGCGGGCGACACCACGGGCCTGCCGAACTGGATCACGAGCACGCGGCTGGAATGGACAGACGCCCCGGACGAGTCGTTGCGCTTCGTCGCTCCGAGCACGGGCGACTACTACTTCGACATCGCGGCCACGAACTCGAACCTCGGCGTGAGCATTCGCAACTTCAACGGCAGCCTCCACGCCACCGCGGGCTGCCCGGCGGCCGGAGCCACCTTCATGAACGACGGGGTCTACGAGTCTGAAAAGCCGCCCGACGGCGGCTTCGGCTACCCCGCGCACCTCGACGCTGGCACCCAGGTGCTGATCTGGATCAGCACGCCGTACTTCGCTCCGGTGAAGACAGGCGCGTACACGCTGACCGTCTCGAAGAACTGAAGGTCAGGCGGCCCAGTGGTTGCCGGCGATGATCCAGAAATGGATCCCCGCCGCGATCAGCACCATCCCGTGGAAAATCTCGTGGTACCCGAGCACCTTCGGGTCCGGGTTCGGCCACCGGCGCGCGTAGACGCCCGCGCCGCCGATGTAGATGACGGCGCTCAACATCACCAGGCCCGTCGTGCCCCAGCCGAAGACCGCCGGCAGCTCGAGCACCAGCGGCATCGTCGACAGCCCCAGCACGACATAGACCGCCGCACGCAGACCCCGGGGCATGTCCGTCCAGAAGACGAAGGTCACCACGCCCACAGCGACGCACGCCCACATCACGATCATCTGCCAGCTCGATCGGTTCGCTTCGGGGGTCAGCGTCCAGAACGCGGTGTAGCTGCCTGCGATGAGGAAGAAGATCCCCGAGTGGTCGATGCGCCGCAGAACTCGCCGCGCGCCGTAGGTCCACATCGGCCGGTGGTACAGCGCCGACAGGCCCAGCATGATCACCAGCGTCGCGGCGTAGATGACGCCGCCCACGTACTTCTCACCCGTCTGCGGCGAGAAGATCAGCGCCGTCGACGAGACGGCCGCCGTGCAGAAGCCGATGAAGTGGAACACGCCCCTCAGCTTCGGCTTGATCTTCGAGGGGACGTACGCGCTCAACGCTCTTCCATCAGAATCTTGAGCTCCTTGATGCGCCGCGTGACGAAGTCGCGGTCGAGCTTCGCGAACACTTCCGGCAGCAGCGCCCGGCTCGTGCATTCCTGCACTGCGACCAGGTTCTGCAGCTCGATTTCATTCGGGTACGTCGGCGGCATGAAGTCCTTCAGCACCGCGTCGACGTCGGCTTCCGTCACGTCGTCGCGCCCTTCGGTCACCGCGCGGAACTTCGAGCGCACCAGAATCGCCTCGACGTCTGCGCCCGACAGCGTGCGGCCCTTGGTCAGCTCGGCGAACTTCGGGACCTCGACCGGCACCTTCGTCTTCCTCTGCATCGCCTGGAACAGGTCGACGCGCTCGGCGTCGGTCTGCGGGTAGAAGAGGCCGATGTGCTCTTCGGCGCGGCCCTGGCGCTTCAAGTCGATGGGCAGCAGGTCGGGGCGGCACGTCAGCAGGAACCAGATGATCTTCCCGCGGTACTCCGTGTTGCCCATGAAGCTCGCGATGCTGCCGAAGATCCGGCTGCTGGTGCCCGAGTCGCCGCCCGAGTCGCGGTTGCCGAGGAAGGCGTCGGCCTCGTCGATCATCACCGCCACCGGCCACAGCGCCTTGAGCAGGTTGAAGATCTTCTCGAGGTTCGCCTCTGTCACGCCCTGCCATTGGCTGCGGAAGTTCAGGAACTTCACGCACGGCACGCCGATTTCACCGGCGAAGCACGTCACCATGTACGTCTTGCCCGTGCCGACTGGCCCCGAGACCAGGTAGCCCATCGGCATCACTTCGATCTTCCCCTTCTTCAGCGCCGCCGCCGCGTTTCGCAGCATCCCCTTCGCCATGCTGTGGCCCGACACCGAGTCCAGCGTGTGCGCCGGCTCGATGAACTCCAACAGCCCGTGGCACTCGGCCTGGATGATTTCCTTCTTCTTCTCTTTCAGCACGTCGGCGGTGATGCGCATGCCGCCTTCGATCGCTTCCGTCAGCACCCGGTCGAGGTTGATGCGCGACAGGCCGGCCGTCATCTTCGCCAGCGCCGCCATCGGAAGATCCGAGATGGTCGGCAGCTTCTTGCCTTCGAGCTTCCACTTCACGAAGTCGAGCCGTTCGGGCTCGGTGGGAAGAGAGATCTCGATGTTCGCCACGTACGGATTCCGCGTGATTCGCGGGTTCACCTCGGCGAGGTTCTCGATGATCAGCACCACGCTCACGTCGCCGCCCAGCAGCTGCGGATCCGACGCCCACTTCGTCAGCGTCGCGAGCACGAACCGGTCTTCCGCCGACAGGTGGCTCATGTCGCCCGCAGGGGCCAGCGTCTCGGCGTAGTCGATGATCAGCGCCATCGACTTCCCGTCGGTGACGCGCATCCGCAGGTAGTTCTCGAGAATCTGCAGCGCGCGGCCCGGATCCCGCGGCATCACCTTCGCGTAGTCCGTTCCGTACATCACGTCGTAGCCGGCCATCGCCCTCATCAGGTCTTTCTGCGTCTCTGGATCCGACGCGCGAATGCCCGAGCTGCGGTCGTAGAAGAGGACGTGGTCGCGGCCGCCGAACAGCTCGTCTGACAAGAAGGCGCGCAGGTTCCCGAAGCCAGGCGAGCCGTCTTCGGCCGTCACCGGCTGCAGATCGCGCACCGCTCCGTAGACGAGGAAGGTGCTGACCGTGCGCGTGTAGTAGCGCTGGGCGAGCTTCTGGGCCCACGCGGGCAGGTCGCCGTGCGGGTCATTCTTGCTGCGTTTGGTCTTGGCCATTGGGTTGCTCTTTTGTGGGCAACGGTCGGCGGCTACTTCTTCTTCATCTTGGTGATCAGCCGCGTGTACTCGTTGCCTTCCTTCACATCGACCGTCTCGATGACGGTGTCATAACCATCGGCGACGACCATCACCGTCAACTTGCCAGCGGCCACGGGCACCAGGTGCGGGCCGGGCTTCAGCGGCTTGTCGTCTTCTTCGCGAATGTCTTTGCCGTTGATGTTCACCTTCACGCCGCTGACGGCGTCGGAAGGAATCTCGACGTACAGCAAGCCCTTCGCGCCGCCGCGCAGCGCGAAGATGGCGATCACCGCGATCAGCACCACCGCGAGACCACCGACGACTCCGAAGAGCTTCCCGCGCCCCGAGCCGGGCAAGACAATCGGGTCGTCGACATTGGTAACCATGCCGGCCGCCGCCTTCGGGCCCTTGCTGGTGACGGGAGCCAGCGCCTGCATCGAGGGCTTGCCGCCGCTCTTGCGCCGCTGCGGCACGGCCGACCGGCCCTCCGGAGCGGTGGTGATCTGCGCCGGCCCACTGTTCGCCGGCATCATCATCGTCTGGTTGCCCACCCCCTCTTCCTCTTCCTCGATGGGGCTGCCGAAGTTCTCGGGCAGCGGCTGGCCCTTCGACGGCGGGCGCACCTGCTCGGTCATCAGCTCGTCGGGCGTGCCGGGCGATGGGTGTTGGGTCGTCGGCCGCTGGTCGCCGTTGAACTGGCGCGCAGGCATCGAGAAGAGCGTCGCGTCGTTGCCGATCGCGTCGGCCGTGGCGTCGCTGTCGGTCTGCCCTGCCGGCTGGCCACCGAACATCTCCTGGCCGTCGACCAGCATCGTGTGCGCGTTCTCTTCCTTCTCGTTGCTGAGCATCGGCGCGACGGCCGTCAAGCGCGGAAGGCTGGGGGTGCGCGCGGGGCCAGGCGCCAGCGTCGGCGCGCTGGCTGGCGTCAGCTGGGGCGGAGGCGGGCTGTTCTTTGCGCTGATGCGCGGCGTGCCCACCGTCGGCGCCGGGCTCACCACCGGAGGCAACAGCTGCGGAGCGGCGTGCGCGGCGGCACCCGTGGGGGCGTTGGTGATCGAGCTCGAACCCAGCACCGCCTGGTTGGGCGCCGGCACCGAGCCCATGCCAAAGCCCATCTCGGCCGCGGCCAACATCCCTTCGGGCGCACGAATATCGCCGTACTCCATCATGCGCTGCTTCTCGCGCTCGTACTCTTCCGCAAACGTCGCCTTCATGTACTGGGCGAGGTCTTTGCGACTGAAGATGGCTTCGCTGGTGATCAGGAAGCGCTGCAGGTCGTCGCCGAGCTCGCTGGCGTACTGGTAGCGATCGTCGACGTCTTTCGCGAGCGCCTTCATCACGATCTTCTCGAGCGCTTCGGGAATCTTCCGGTTGTAGGTCGTCGGGGGCAGCACCTCGACCTTGCGCACCTTCTCGAGCACCGAGAAGTCCGAGTCGCCGACGAAGAGGCGTTCACCGGTGAGCATCTCGTACAGACAGACGCCGATCGCGAACACGTCGCTGCGGCGATCCAGCGGCAGGCCGCGAATCTGCTCGGGGCTCATGTAGCCGAACTTGCCCTTCAGGATGCCGGCCTGCGTCTTCGTCGCCTTGCCGGCCGCCTTCGCGATGCCGAAGTCGATCACCTTGACCTCGCCGTCGTAGCTGATGAGCGCGTTCTGCGGCGAGACGTCGCGATGGACGATCGTCATGTCGCGCCCCTGCCTGTCCTTCTGGCGGTGCGCGTAGTCGAGCCCTTCACAGCACTTGGCGATCGAGTAGCAAGTCAGCGAAATCGGGGCCGGCTCACCCTTCTTGCGGCAGCGATCGAACACCGCGCGCATGTCTTTGCCCGAGATGTATTCCATCGCGATGAAGTACGAGTTGCTGATCTGGGCCAGCTCGTAGACCTGCGCGATGTTGGCGTGGTTCAGCTGAACCGTGATCTTCGCCTCGTCGATGAACATCGAGATGAACTCTTCGTCCTCGGCGATGTTCGGCAAGATGCGCTTGATCGCGACCACGCGCTCGAAGCCACCGGCGCCGAAGGTCTTGCCGCGCCACACTTCGGCCATGCCGCCGATGTTGACCCGATCGAGGAGCAGGTACTTCCCGAAGGGAATCGGGTTTCTCTTGGGGGCGTTCAAGTAGGGAAGTGGGCCTTGAAGGGGAAGAAAGCGAAACGACTGGCGAATCTATCGACCCGCCTCAAACACCGTCAACGACCGGAATCAGGAGTTTGCAGCCAGGGGACCCCGTCGGAAAGCCCTGGAGGCCCTTCTTCCTCGTCCGCCGCGGCCGTCGACCCTTCGTCCGGAGGCCGAACCGACGCCATTCCGACCGCTGGTTCCCCATGGCGGCCGAACAACTCGGGCGAGCCGAAGAAGGTGCCCACCGGCAGGGCGACGGCGGTAATCCACGCCTGCTTCCTGTCGGCCGACAGGCAGTACACAAGCGTGCCCAGCGGCTCGCCCTTCACCTCGGTGGCCGGCCCGGTGCAGCCTTCGCGCACCACCACCGTCCACGCCTTCGCGGGCTGGCCCTGCAGCAGGTACGGGGGGGCGCCGAACTGCTCGACCATCGTCTGCAGCTCGCGCGGCGACGTGGGCAGCTTTTCCGGGCTCGAGGCCTGGCTCGCGGCCTCGGCGAAGCTCTGCAGCGTCAGCGCCGTACGGTCGGCGGCGCTCAGCGGTGACTTCGAAGCGCTAAAGAAGAACAAGTCGACGAAGAGCACCACCACCGTGACGATCGGCATCAGCCGGAAGCCGCGCCACGCCTGGCCCTTTTTCTGTACGAAGCCCAACACCGTCGCGCCGAAGCCGACCGCCGTGGCGAAGAGGCTCACCAGCGCGAAGACGAGGTTGGGGGGCTCAAGATAGGCCGAGACCTCGGCCGACTGTGACCTCACTGAATCCAGCGCGTCGCCGCCGTACAGCCAGCCCAACAGCAGGGCGCACAGACCATTGACGATCAAAGCGGCGCGCACGTTCATCCGGCCAGGGTCCTCGCGGGGTCGATCGCTGCGGCGCGGCGGCTGGGAAACCAGGCGCCCACCAGAGAGCTGAGTACGCCCAGCGCCATACCCCCGGCAACCAGGAACCACGGAAGCTGAAAGAACGTGTCGGGCTTGAAGGGGAACTGCGGCAGCATCCGCGCGGCGGCAGCGTCGAGCGCGATCGTGGCCGCGACGGCGACCGCGGTGCCCAGCACGCCGCCGATCAGCCCGAGGGTGGCAGCCTCCATCAGCACCAGCCCACGCACGTCGGCCTTGCTGGCCCCGACCGCGCGCATCACCCCGAGCTCTTTGCTTCGGGCACGCACCGACGCCGAGAGCGCGTGGGCGATGTTGATCGCCGCGAGCAGGCAGATCAGCGCCGACAGCAGGCCCATCGCGAGGGTGGTGACGGTGACCGCGGCGCCGGCGTTCTCGGCCATGCGCCTTTCCTGGTCGTCGACGCGAAAGCCCATGTCCTTCACCGCCGCGACGAGGCCCGGCACCGCCGACGCGTCTTTCGCCTGCAGCGTCACCGCAGTGAAGGTCTGTGAGTCCATGCCCGCCGCCGCGTTCAAGCGAATCGCGCTCGCGAGCGGAATCGTGAGGCCGGCGAGCAGGCCCCGGTCGGAGACGCCGACGATCTGCAGCGACCCACTGGTGACCGTGCCGGTCGTCGTCTGGGTGACGAAGGACTTGCCGATCTCTATTGGGAAGCCGAAGCCCACCACCATTGTTGGCGACAGCTGCGGCAGGCTGCGGGCCGGAGCGAAGGTCTTGTTGTAGATCTCCAGCAGCCGCGACGCCGGCAGCGCGGGAATCGGATCCCCAGGCTTCGGGTCCACGAACTCGCCCAGCTGCACGTCACCCTTCACCAGGCCTGAGTCGACGCCGACGGCGATGACCTCGATGCCCAGGTAGAGCTTCGCGCCGAAGAAATCGCCGTTGTACCGGCTGACCGCAGGCACCCGCAGGCTCATCTTCCGCCAGGCGTCGGTCACTCCTGGCAGCGCGCGCAGGCGGTCAACGGCGGCCTGGTCGATTTTGCCGCCCAACATCCCCCCCAGCGTCACCTGCGGCGGCACCACCTCGATCAGCTGCGCCTCGACGGGGAAGACCTTCTCGCGCACCACGCGCGAGATGCCGAGGCCGAGCGCGACAAAGAAGACGAGCGAGGCAATGCCGATCGCGACGCCGAAGATGCTCGAGGCCGCGCCGCGCCGATCGCGGCGAATCGACATCCGCACCAGCTTGAAGAGCGCGCCCTTCTTCACGAGAGCTTTCCTTCATTCAGGTGCAGCACCCGCTTCGCCGCCGCGCTGACGCGGTCTTCGTGCGTCACCGCCAGCACCGTCAGCCCTTCGGCGTTCAGCTGGCTGAAGAGCGCAATCACCTCGCGGCCCGTCGTGCCGTCGAGGTTCCCCGTCGGCTCGTCGCAGAACAGCACCTTGGGCTTGGTGAAGAGCGCCCGAGCGATGGCGACCCGCTGCCGTTCACCGCCCGACAGCTGCGCCGGCAACCTTTCGACCTTCGCCTTCAGCCCCACCCTTTCCAGCGCCTGGTGCGCGCGCGACTTCACCGCGTCGTCAGAGAGGTCACCGCCGAAGAAGGCGGGCAGCGCGACGTTGTCGGCGGCGCTGAGGCCTGGCACGAGGTGGAAGGATTGAAAGACGAAGGCGACCTGCTGGTTGCGAAAGCGTGACAGCGCGTCGTCGGTCATCCCGGTGAGCCGGTTGCCCGCGACAGTGACCTCGCCCGCGTAGTCGGCGTCGAGCCCACCCAGGATGTGCAGCAGCGTCGACTTGCCGCTGCCGCTGCGGCCCATGATGGCGACGAACTCACCCGCGGCGATCGACAGGTCGACGCCGTCGAGCACCGTCAGCGTGTGCCCTTCGCCGTCCTGGTAGCTGCGGCGCAGCGCCTTCGCTTCGATCATTGGGGCGGCGGCGTCAGGGCGAGCACCAGCTGAGCCTGAATCGAACCCTGCTTCGACTCGAACCCGGCCGTGATCGCCTCGAGGTCGGCCGTCGCGTCGAGCCACCGCAGCGTCGTCGCCTTGATCGCGAACCCGCCGATGCCCCACGCGGCGCTCGGCAGCTCACGCACCGCGGCGGCCAGCTTCTGCAGGTCGACCACCACCGTCACCGCGCGGCTGTCGAGCACCTCTTTCAGCGCCGGCTTCGCGACTGGAACCGCCTTGCCGTCGGACGCCAGCAGCGCATCGAGCCGCGGCGCCGGAGACGCGAAGAACACGTTCGACCCCTTCGCCGCGAAGTGCACACCTTCGCCAGCAGCGTAGGTGGTCAGGTAGACGGGCTGCCCATTGCGGTCGGACTTCGCGGTCTGCGAGCCCAGCTTCGGCGCGAGCACGGTGAACTTCTCGAGCGTCGCTGCCGCCTTTGCGGCGTCCTTCACCTCGGTCAGTCCCGAGAGGTGGACGTAGTTGAAGGGGTTGGTGCTGCGCAGGTCGAGCGCAGGCATGCCCGTCATCTTCACGTTCGGGGCCAGCGACAGCGCCGCCAGCGAGCCGGCCTTCAGGTTCGCGAGCACCTCGGCGTCGACGTCGAACCCGGCCTCGGTGAACGCGCGCTTCAGGTTCGGCTCGACCTTTTCAATCCACGGGCCCAGCTGCATCGGGTCGCCCGCGAACTTCGCCACCAGCCACGCATCGCCGGGCAGGTAGCCGAGCAGGTCAGGGCCCGACTGCTTGAGCAGCAGCGCCAGTGCCTTCGGGTCGCCGGACCAGGCGGCGTCGGCGGTGAGCGTGATCGCCTCGGGGCGAAGCGCGAGCGCAGCGGTCACGCCGGAAACCGAGCCGCGCAGCGCCGGAGACCCAGCGGGCAGGTGAAGCACGAGGTCGCGTTCTTTCGGCAGGCGGCCCAGCGCGGCGGTGTACGTCGCGTCTTTCGACAGCGACTCGGGCTCGGAAAGCTTCGCCCACGCGCCGAGCTTCGGCACCGACTCGTCGACGGCGATGATCGCAAACCCTTCTGCCCGCACCCAGGCGAGACGGGAAACCGAGCCCGCAGCGGCCGCGAACCCGTGCACGGTGACATCGCCCTGCTTCGTGTCCTGGGCGACGCCCGCCCCGAGCCTGGCAGTGGCGAGCTTCAGCAGCACCGCGGAAAGCTTCGCTTCGTCTTTCACCGGCACGACGAGGAAGTTCGAACCGTCGACCATGCCGAACGCGCCCGCAGCACCCACGGGGTCGAGCCCTGCCAGCTCGAGCGCTTCCTTCTTTCGCACGTCGATGCCCAGCTGCAGCACCAGCGCATCGGCCCATTCGTGCGCGTCCTTGAAGCCGCTGAGCTGCGCGGCAAACGCAGCGACCTTCAGGTTCTCGAGGCCCGCGAGCCTTTCGCCCAGCGCGTGCAGGTTCGGGACGACGACGATGCCGCCCGCCTTCGCCGGCATCACCCGTTCGATGCCTGCGGCCGAGGTGCTGGTTCCCTTGCCGCACTTGCTGCAGCCCGCCGCGACCAGCGCGACGGCGACGAAGAGCGAGAACCTCATCGCACTTTCACCGGTGGCGCGTGGGACGACAGCTCGTCCGAGAATTCCATGAAGCGTTCCATCTCGCGCACGGTCTCCTCGGTGGCTTCGACTTCGGTGGTCAGCGACTCCAGCTGCCTTTCGACGGCTTCGGGGTCGCGAATGGCAATCGACTGTTCGTGGGTCAGTCTCAAGACGTCCTCGATGCTGGCGAGCTGATGGCTGACGACCTCGCGGCTCTCTTCGGCTTGTACGAACCGGTGCACGCGTTTCTTCATGATGTCGATGCGGCGCGACTTCACGTCCTTCAGCCGCGGGTTCGTCTCTTGCGCCACCTCTGCCTCGAGCCCGGCGAGCTCACCTTCGATGGACTTCCGGTCGGCGGTGTTCAGGTACTTGCGGTAGCTGTTGAGCGTCGAGAGCAGGCGCAGGAATGAAGTCAGCAGCCCGTCGAGCCGGCCTTCGGAAGACGCGGCCATCACGCGGCCGCCGGGCAGCAGCCGGTAGTTGGCGAGGATTTTGTCCTTCAGCTCGTTCAGCGCCATCCAGTGCTCGCGCTGCGAGGGAGCCAGCGAATTCACGAGCTGCTCCCGCGTCTGGGGGCTGCCCGACTCGAGCAGGTCTTGCTGGTCGTAGTTCTCGGCGACGCGGCGCCGGAAGCTGGGGATGACGGAAAGCAGGGCGAGGTAGGCACCCGACGCGCCGGCCGCGGCGGCCAGCGGCGTCCAATCGCCCAACGCAAAAGACGCAGCGGCGCCAGCGCCCAGGGCGAAGAGGTTGGCGGGCATGAGCAGCGCCGCCTTGAGGTAGTTTTTTGAAGTCTTCGCCACGATGTCTCAGGGCCCGCGAGTCGACGAAACGTACTTCAGCGCTCCGAGATCGCACGTGTCTTCCGCCTGCGGAGCGGGTGGCGACTTCCACAGCCGCGTGCCCAGCGCCGACGCGCTCTGAAACAGCTCGAAGTACGTCACTGGCGCTTCGCCCGACAGGCCGAAGAAAGAAAGGTTGTCGCGCACCGACGCGGGCGGCGCCTGGCGAATCGCTTCGGCCGGGTCGCCCAGCCACGGCGCCATTTCCCCCAGCGCGCGCGCCCCCACCGAAGGGTCTTTCGAGACGGTGGCGTTCGCGTCCAGCACACCGCGCAGCACCCGGCGAATCGCATCGGGGTAGTGCGCCGCGAAGTCTCCACGGGCGACGAGCACGGTGGCGACGAGGTGCGGCGCATCGACCGTCGAGGCGAGCATGTTGCCGCCCAGCTGCTTCACCGCCGGCTCGACGTCGCCTGCGTAGCCTGCGACCGCATTTACCTTGCCCGCCGCGAGCTCCTTGCCAGCGTCCTTCGCCGAGTCGAAATACACAATCGTCACCTCGCGCATCGTCAGGCCGGCCCGCGACAACACCCAGAGCAGGAAATAACCACCGGTCGAACGCAGCTCCACTCCGATGCGCTTGCCCTTGAGGCCTGCGAGGGTGGTGATGTCTTTGGTCGCTCCGAGCACGTCTTGCCCGCGGCTTCGCCCCAGGAGCAGCACCGTACGGGGAGCGGCATCTCGCAGCGACGCCGCCTCCATCGCCAGGTGAGACACCGACATCGCCGCGAGGTCGACGCCGCCGTTGTCGCCGCCTTTCATCAGCGCGCGGCGCAGCTCGTCTTCCTTCTCGAAAGGCACCGCCGTGACATCGAGCGCGTAGGAGCCCTTGAACGTCTGCCCGTCGCTGGCGGCCCAGATGAGCCCGGACACCGAGCCGCGGGCCACGAAGCCGACCAGGGTCGACCTCAGCGGCACCGACGCGACGTCGTCGAGAGGAGCGCTGACCCCTGCTGGGAAATCACCTGCCGACAGCCGGGGCGGGTGGCCCCAGATGCGGTCGCGAACGCGATCGACGTAGCCCGCCGACCAGGCCCAGACGGACCCTGCGGCGGCGAGCACCAACAACAGAACGAGTACGGCGCGCTTCAGTGGGTTACTTGACCTCGACCTTCTTGCCGATGGTCTTTTCGCCGCCCGACGCGACGTCCGAGACGGGGGCCGGGCTGCTGAGGCCCATCTCCATCTTGAACTGCTTCACCAGCTCGTTGGCCTGGATCTTCTCGGCCTCTTCCTCGATCTGCACCGCCTGGTGGTCGACGGACTCGAGGGCCATGTTCATGCGGGCCTCGTTGACCGCGGTCTGCTCTTCGACCTTGCGGATCATCTCGTCGTGGGTAGCCGAGACGCCAGCGACCTCGAAAGACTCCATCGCGTCGGCGACCTTGGCCTGCCACTTGGCGCGGCGGGCATCGCGAATCGCGTTCATCGCCTCGCCCGTCTTCTTGTCCTTCTCGCGCATGAACGCCTTCTTCACGTTCAGCGCCTTTTCGTAGGCGGACTTCGCGGTGGCCAGCTGCTGCTCGTTGCGCGCGAGGGCACCCTTGTCCATCTGCAGACGGGTCGCGTACTGCGCGGCGAGGTCATCGCGGCCGGCCTGAATGGCGGCCTTCACCTTGGCGGTGAGATCATTGACCTCGTTTCGGTACTTCATGTTCTCTTTTTCGAGCAGCGTCTGGTTCGCGCGAACCATCGCGATCGACTCGTTCATCTTCGGAACCTGATCATTCAGGTCACGAATGTTCTGCTCGAGGATGAGCTCCGGGTCTTCGATCGAGCTGACGAAGAAGCCGACGAAGCTGCGCATTGCCCGCTTGAACCTGTCCCACATGTCCGGTGCTCTCCTGTGTCCTGAAACGAACGACTGACTCTACCCAGTTTGTTTCCCGCCCGCCCTGTGACTTTCAGCCATTGCGCCTGAACAGCTCCCGCCAGCTCTCGGTTCCCCCGAAGCGCAGGGCTTCCGAGGCAAAAGCGTTGGCCGCGAGCTTCAGCGCCCCCAGCGAACAGAGCCCAATCGAGCCGACCGTAATCACGACGTGAAGCGGCTGCGCCGCGCCTAGCACGACCGCCTTCACCATCAGCGCCACGTTCAACAGGGGCACGGCAGCCGTCAACGCGTTGAGCTCGATGCCCGGCATCAGCGCCATCATCCCCGGCAGGATTCCGACGATCGTCACCGGCGTCAGCAGCGACTGCGCCTCTTTGAAGTTCCGCGCCAGCGAGGCGATCGCCAGGGTCACGCCGGTGACCATGAAAGCAGCCGGCAGCAGGCAGACGAGCATGGTGAGCACCTGCCCGGCCGAGAAGCTCAAGGTGGTGTTGATGCCGTTGTCCAGCCTCAAGCCCAGCGCAAAGGTGCCCGCCATCGCCGCCAGGTTCACGCACGACGCCAGCGACGCGATCGCCGCGACGGTCAGGTACTTCGCCGCCATCACCTGAATCGGCCGAACGGGAGCGACCAGCAGCGTCTCGAGCGTTCCTCTTTCCTTCTCACCCGCCGTGACGTCGATCGCCGGGTACAGCGCGCCCATGAACAGCATCATCACGAGGATGATTGGCAGGATGCGCGATGCAATCAGCGGCCCCAGGTCTTTCTGGAAGTCGACGTCGTGCGGCTCGATGCGAATCGGGTCGGCGAACTTCTCGGGCAGCGCGGCGGCGACCAGGCGCACTCTCAGCGTCTGCCTCGCCTCGGCCTCGAGGATCTTCTTGAGGCGGTCGAGCGCTTCCATCGAACGGTCGTGGCGCTTCGTGTAGAGCACCGTCACTTCTGCCTGCTCGCCCTTCTTCACCGACTCGAAGGCGCCAGCGGCAACGTCGACCACGGCCCACACTTCCTGCTCTTTCAGCGCCGCCTCGCCTTCCGCGCGCGACATCTGCTTCCACGTGGTGTGTGCGGGCGCAGCGCCGACGAAAGACGCCGCGTCGGTGGAGGCAACGCCGATGGTCAGCGGCACCGTCGCCAGCCGCGCCTTCCCAGCGGCCATCACCGTGCCGACCAGCAGCATCGAGCCCGGGTACAGCAGCACCGGCAGCAGCAGCATCATCAGCAGCGTGCGGCGATCTCGAAGGCTGTCGGTGAGCTCTTTGCGAAGCAGGGTCCAGAAGATGCTCAAGCGGTGGCCTCGCGGGCGAAGTGAAGAAAGGCGCCCGTCAGCGTCGGCTGACCGCTGGCGATGCGCAGCTGTTCGGCGGTGCCTTCGGTGACGACTTTTCCGGCGCGAAGAAAAGCCAGGCGATCGCAAAGGAACTCGGCCTCTTCCATGCGGTGGGTCGAGAAGAGCACCGCCTTCTTGCGGTCGCGCGCGCTGCGGACGAGGTCGAGAATCGCCGACGAGGCGACGGGGTCGAGCGCGGCGGTGGGCTCGTCGAGCACGTAGACCTCGGGGTCGTGCACCACCGCGCGGGCAATCGAGGCGCGCTGCTTCTGCCCGCTGGACAACGTGCCGCAGCGGCGATCGATGTACGAGGCCAGGTCGAGCTCGCGAATCATCGCGTCGATGCGCGTCGCCATCGCCTCTTTCGTCATCCCGTACAGCTGCCCAAACGTCTGCAGAATCTCGCGCACCGTCAGCCGGTCGTAGAGCCCGGTGCTCGCGGTGAGAAACCCCAGGTGCTTGCGCGCGCGCAGCGGCTCTTTGGCAACCTCGACGCCGCATAGCCGCGCCGAGCCGCCGCTTGGGGTGATGAGGCCCGCGAGCATTCGAAGCGTGGTCGTCTTCCCCGCGCCGTTGGGCCCCAGCAGGCCGACCACTTCACCCGCGTTGACGTGCACCGTGACGCCGTCGACGACCAGCGCGGCGCCGAAGCTCTTCGTCAACCCCTGGAGCTCGATGGCCGGCACGCGCGCGAACTATGTCACGCACTGCGCGAAGACCCATTGCCCTACTTCGGCGGTTGAGCGCTCGGTTTCGGGTGCGCCGGCAGCTTGATGCCCATCAGCGCCGAGCCGAAAGCGACGTCGGGCCAGACATCGCGCGCGATGGTGTACGTCAGCTGGTAGTCGCCTTCGGGCACGCGCAGCCGGTAGTTCGGCGTGCCGCCGTTGAAGGCCCAGGTGAACTCGCGGCTGTCCTGCTGGCGCACCATCTTGAGGCCCGTCTCTTCGAGCGCGGTGCTGTCGGGCACCACTTCGCCGCCGACGCGCATCGGGCCGTGGACCAGCACCGTGTCGTAGTGAAGGTCGAGCGTCTGGTTCTCTTCGAGCTCGAGTCGCGAGACCAGGCGCTGCCGCCCCGTCGCGTACTCGGGGAAGGTCTTTCGATCGATGTAGAAGGACACCTCGTACGCGCCCTTCGGGATCCGCAGCTGGAACTGGCCGTCTTCCGCGCAGGTGATGCGCTTGGAGTAGACGCCTTCGGTGCCTCGGCTGGAGCCGCGGAAGAAGAGCTCACCCGCAGGCTGCCCCGCGGGCGGCGGCTTCCCATCGATGAACAACCGGCCCTGGAAGAGAGAGGTGTCGATCTCGATCGGCATCGTCGTGCTGTTCGACTGCACCTGGAAGTACTTGTCGACGAGGAACCAGCCTTCGACCAGGTCTTCGGCGAAGTTCGCGTCGACGAAGAGCATCACGTAGTAGTTGCCCGGGAAGACGCGCAGCTCGAACGTCGCGGTGTCGAGGACGACCTGGTAATAAAGAAGGCTCCACGACTCGACGGCGTTGCCGAAGCCGTACCAGTACATCGTGTAGTTGTAGAGCGGGCTTGGCTTCACCGGCACGCCGTCGACCAGAATGCCGCCCTCGACCACGTAGGTCGTGAGGTTGGTCTTCACCGTCTTGTTGCCGGTGGTGAGGTCGACTTGCTGGGCGACCTGCTTGTTGTAGATCTGCGAGGGGAAGTGGCGATCAGGCGACGATTCCAGCAGCAGCGAGACGCCGTACTTTCCTTCGGGAATCAGGCTGTGGAAGTCGGCCACCGCGCCTTCGTGGTGCGTGCGCACCGTCGGCGTCTGCTCGCCGGTGGTCGTAAACTCGAGCTGGTAATCGGCGCCAACGAGGCGATCAGGCAGCGGCTCGCCATCGATGCGCAGCTCACCCTCGAGCTCGTGCGCCTTGAGGTCGATGTCGAAGAGCGTCGGAGCGAAGTGCGACACGCTGCTCGCCAGTGGAAACGCAATCAGCTCGGTGCCGCCCAGCGCGGCCGGCGGCGTCGACAGGTAGAGCGCGAAGGTGCCTTCGAGCAGCGCGGTCTCGTACGCGCCGCCGACGCTTGACGAGCCGACGGTCTGCGACGGAGGCAGGCCGTTGGCGGTGAAAGACACGTCGGGCGGAAAAGCCTGCGAGACGAAGGGCAGCGTGGCGAAGCTCGCCTGGCCGCGAATGAGGTGGCTGCGCACCGACAGATCGCGCTGCACGTCCTTGGTGAGGTCGATGGGGCCGAACTCTTCGAAGCCGCGGTGGTTCAAAGCGACCCCTGGCGGGTGGTACTTCAGCGCGTCGTATCGGCTCTTCATCACCCGCACTTCGAGCAGGCCGAACGGGTCGGGCGCCTTCTCGATTTCCGAAAGGTACGCGCTGCCTTCGAAGCGCAGGCCGACCAGCCCCGACGCCGGCAGGTCGTTGAGGCGCGCCATGCCGGTGAGCTTTCGCAGCGCGACGCAGAGGCCGAAGGTGACCTGGTTGTCGGCGCCGCCATCGCCCAGCTCGCCAGCATCGGGGTCGACGTCCAGGCCGTAGCTCTCGTCGGGGCACGGTTCGGCCGCGGTCGCCGGCGGGTAGACGAGGCCCGCATCGAGAGGCGGCTTCGGTTGGCCGGCGTCGGGCTTTTCCATCGGCTTGATCGGCGGGCCGGCGTCCTTCTTTCCCGCATCCGGCTCAATAGGCTGCGGCCCGGGACAACCGGCCAACAACAGCATCGCGAGCGTGGCGGAGAAAAGGGGTCGAATCACAGACGGGGTCCGGCAGCCGATTGGCGGTCAGGGGTTAGCGCAACGATGTTGGCGCCTCAATAGCAGCGAGGATGCCATGCCTCAACCTGCTGACTTGATTGGGATTTCTGACCCTCTGCGCGGGGGGTGGCAGGCGGCTAACGAACCGTGCGCACCGCGTTCAGCCCGTCGGAGACGCTGACCTCGAAGTGCCCGGCCGGCAGGCCCTCGGTCGGGATCAGCACGTCGCCACCAGTCAGCCACAGGCCCAGCGTCGTCCGGGTGCCGTCTTCGGCGAGGTGGGCGATCGCGGCAGTCGCCGGCGCTTCCCACTGGAGCCTGACCCGGTTCGCCTCGACAGCGAGGGTCGCCGCCGTGGGCGCCATCGCCGATGCCAGCGTGCGCTTGATCACCTTTGCGCCGTGCAGCACTTCGATCGCGCGAAGCGACCCCGGGTCGGGAAGCGTCAGCGTGAAGTGCATCAGCCCGTCGTCGGCGTCGGCGACTTCATCGGGGGTGAACGGGTGAAGTGTCGGTGAGCCGTCGGCGGTGACGAGCCTCACCGCCCACGCGCCGTCTGCCACCACCGACTTCGCCGCCACCAGCCGCTGCACGGGGCGCAACGAAACGTCATCGCCGCGAATCGAGCCCGCGACGAGCACGACCGGGACGAAGAGAGACGGCGCCTGCGGTGGCACGAACGCCTGCGTCTCGAGCCGCGTCTGCACCGCCTTGTAGTTGTAGTCGCTGACCCACGATGGGTCGCAGTAGCTCATCAGGTCGGCGACGTTCGCCGGGTTCACCAGCGCCTTGCTGGCTGCGTTGTAACCCCAGCTGCCAATCTTCCCGCCCGCGTACGGGAAGTTCGCATCGGCCCCGGCGACGCCACCGCACGGCGCGTGGTTGCGACCGAAGTTGTGGCCGAGCTCGTGCGCCGCGGTGTCCAGCGAGTCGTCTCGGCCAGTCGCCGCTTCCTGCCCGATGTAGCCGATGCCCGCGATGCCCGAGCCGTACCCGACCTTCACCCAGCCATAGTAGTTGCGGTTGCTGCCGTCGGCCTGGCGCACGCCTGCGATGTCCTGCAGCAGGTCGCCCCACGCCGCGGTGTTGCCGGCCTGCAGGGTGCCCGAGAACGTGTAGGGCGCGCGGTTGGTGTTGGCGATCTGCTTCACCGGCCACAGCGCCGTCATGATCGCCTGGATGTCTTTCGGCGCGCCCGTGTTGCCCTGGTGCACGACCGGCACGCTCGTCAGCTGCACGATGTTGCCCTTCCCCACCAAAGGCTTCACCACCAGCGCGTTGTTCGACTCGTCCGTCTCGGGCAGCGCGTCCAGCGGGTCGAGCTTGAGGCGAATCTCGAGGCCCACCTCGACCCACGCCGCCGGCACCGTTGCCGTCCACTGTTGCTTGAGGTCTGCCGGCACGACAGCGACGGGCGGCGCCGCCGGGCCAACGAGGCTCAGCTTGCCCAGCGACGTGCCCGATGCGTTGAACCCTTCGGCCTCGACCACGACGTTCGCCAGGCCCGCTTTGTCGCCCAGCACGTGCGCGCGGAAGAGGGCTGGCTTCCCCTGCACCAGCCGCAGCGTCTCGAGCACCACCGACTGCGCCCACTCGACCTTTGAAATCCTCACGTCGCCGACAGGCGCGCGCGCGGTGAGCGTGATGACGGACTGCGCGGCGAGCCCGCGGGCATCACGCACCACGAAGAGCACCTCGGCCACCTGCGCCATCGTGAGCGTGTGAGCCCGTGAAGCTGACGCGCAGTCGAGCATCGGGTACTCGACGCTGCCGTCATTTCCGACATCGATCGAACAGCTCAAGCCATCGCCGTCGGGATCCGACACCGACCAGGTGAAAGACGTGCTCAAGGGCACGGTGCCCGCGGCGGGAGTCGCCGCGAAGCTCGCGATGACAGGAACCGCGTTCGGCTTTTCCGCAACCACGATCGTCTGCTTCGCTTCGGCGCGCTGCCCAATCGCGTCGCGCACCTCGAGCGTGAGGGTGAAGGTGCCGGGCGCATCGAAGACGACTGAAAGTTCGGCTGGGCACGCGGCCGCGTCGAGCAGTGGCGCGCGGCCATCACTGACAGTCAGCGAGCAGGTGACGGGCTTCTGGTCGCCGTGCGCCGCCGCAATCGTGCAGAGAGACTTGAGCGACGCAGGGCCGCTCGAAGGGGTGCAGGAAAAGGTGGTGACGGCTGGCTTGCCCACGGGCAGCAGGGGCGGCACGGGAGGCGGCGCCCCGGCCCCTTCGACGCCCAGCTCGCCCACCACGCCTTCGCAGCCGAAGAGGGCGACGCAGATGAGAAGAGGAAGCAGCGTGCGCATTGACGCAGGTGCCGACTGCAAGCCCACGACCTGAACCCAACCGCCTGGAATGGCTGGGTGGAAAGGCGGCGTTGGAGCACGCGCGCTCCGCAAGTAGCGCAAACCAGGTGCCCACTGCAGTGGGCAGCCTCTAGAAGCGAAGGCGGGCGCCCAACCAGCCGCCGCCGCTCAACGGAGCGACGCTGAACGCCCATTGCCCCACCTTCTCTTCGGGCACCAGCTGCGAGCTGCGGCTGCTGCCACTGCCGAAGTACAGAATCGCGATGCCGACAATCAGGGGCAGAATTCCCGGCGCTGCCAACACCCAGCCCACCGTGGTCGTGGTCGGGCTGTTGCAGGTCGTGCCCTCGCGGCACAGGTACAGCACCGCAAAGCCTGCGCCGCCGAGCACCAGCCCTGCGCCGGTGAGCCCGAGCCCCAGCATCACCAGGCTTCCACTGGCCGCCGCGCGCATCGGGGCCGCAGGCGACGGCACCGGCGCAGCGCCGTGGTAGCTGACGGGCAGCAGCCGCAGCTTGCTGTCTTGCGTGCCCCGGCTCGCGAGAGTGTCAGCGCGCGCGACGCCAGCCGCGAGCAGAACGATGAGTGCGAACCGCATCAACGACCCCCTTACGAAATGGCTTCGGCCAGCCGCGTCGCGTGCTTCTCGGCTTCGGCGAGCACGCGTGACTCGTTCAACGTGAGGACCTCGCGATTCTTCATCACCAGCCGCCCGTCGATCATCACGTCGGTCACATCGGACGACCGCCCAGAGAACACCAGCCGGGAAACGATGTCTTCGCCACCTGGCGTCGCGTGCGGCCCTGACAAATCGATGAGCGTGAGGTCGGCCCGCTTGCCTGCCTCGATCGATCCGACCTCCGCTTCCATGCCGATCGCCTTTGCGCCACCCAGCGTCGCCATCTCGAGCACCTGCTGCGCGCTCACCGCGGTGGGGCCCGACCGCGGCTTGTGAATCAGCCCGGCGAGCCGCATCTCGACGAACATGTCGAGGTTGTTATTGCAGGGCGCTCCGTCGGAGCCGAGCGAGAGGTTCACTTTCTCGGCCAGCAGCTCGGGGATCTTCGCGTAGCCCGACGAAAGCTTCAGGTTGCTGCCCGGGCAATGACACACACAGGTCTGCGTCTCGCGCAGCACGCGGTGCTCGTTCGCCGTCAGCCACACGCAGTGGGCCAGCGTGGTGTGCGGGCCGAGCATGCCCAGCGATTCGAAGTAGGCGACGTTGTCCATGCCCGTCTTCTCGCGCACGACATCGCACTCGGTGGGGTTCTCGGATGCGTGGGTGTGGATTCGAACGCCGTGCTTCTTCGCGAGCTCGCCCACCTGCTTCAGCAGACCCTCGGTGCACGACAGCACGAAGCGCGGCGCAAACGCGTAGCGCAGCCGACCGTCTTCCTGGCCGTGCCAGCGAGTCATCAGCGCGAGGCTCTCGGAAATCGACGCTTCCGTCGTCTCGCGCAGACCCGCCGGCAGACCCTGGCCGTGGTCCATCATCGCCTTGCCGCCCGTGAGCCGAATGCCGCAGTCGCGCGCCGACTCGAACACCTGGTCGTAGTGACGCACGGTGCCCATGTCGAGCAGGCCGGTCGCTCCGGACTTGATGAGCTCGAGGAAGGTGAGGTCGGCCGAGGCGCGCATCGACGCGGCGTCGTGGGCGGCTTCGAAAGGCCAGATGCGTTCGCGGAGCCAGTCGAGCAGCTCGAGCCCATCAGCGCGGTTGCGGCACAGCGTCTGGCAGGCGTGAAGGTGGCCGTGGATGAAGCCGGGCACCAACAGCTTGCCGCGCGCATCCAGCGTTTGGCGAAGCCCCGTCTTCCCGCCGCGCGTGGCAGGGCCGACCTTGACGATGCGGCGATCGACAATCACGACTTCGGCGTCGCGCAGAACTTCGCGCTCGGCGTTCATCGTGACCACGGTCGCGTTCGAGATGACGAAGTCCACGGCCCCTGGGGCAGACTTGTACCACTGTGATTGGCCTTTCGGTGGGCTTCCGGCAGTAGTACTTCGGTGGGTCATGAAGACCTTCGCGCTGGCTGTGAGCCTCGTCGCTGCCGTCTCGTTCGCCCAGGATGCCGGCACGCCCGTCGCGCCGCCTGGCTTCAAGGCCCGCGCGGTGACGAAGGGCGGCGACAAGAAGGGCGTCGACGCGCTGTACCTGGCCTGCGACGAAGCGCTGAAGAAGGGCGACATCGACGCGCTGGCCGCCCGCATCGACTTCCCGCTGACGATGATCACCGACACCGCCGCCGGCGTGCCCGTCACCCTCCAGTGGGAACGCCAGGCCTGGGTCGACACCATGAAGCGGTCTGCTGGGCTGCCAAAAGACCTGAAGCTGTCGAAGAAGACGAAGGTCACCTTCCTGAGCGACAGCCTCGCGATGGTCGAAGAGGCGAACGAGCAGATCATCGGCAAGGCGAAGGACAGGTGGTTGTCGGGCGCGGTGGTGCAGCGCAGAGACGGCCAGTGGATGTTCAAGGCGATGATCGAAGGCGGCTGGGGTGAGCTCGTCGCGGCGCCGCCCAGGCCCGAGCCGCTGGTGGCGCCGACGCCCCGTCTGCCCGTGAAGGCGTTGGAGCAGGTCAAAACGAAGTAAGAACCCCACCGTGTTCGCCGAACTGCACACCGCGGTGGTCCGGGCGCTGCTCGCGCAGCCGCAAGAAGGCTTCTACGTAAAGCCTGTCAGCGCGTCCGACCCGGCGTACTTCGAGCTGCTCGAGAAGAACACCCATATCATCTACCCGGCGCTGGCGATTCTCGTGCTCGTGCTCCTGGTCGCGGGAATCCTTCAGGCGTGGCGCACGCAGGACCTCGACGGCCTGCAGAAGGCCGAGCTGAAGCGCGAGGTCATCCTCGTGCTGCGGCGCGAGAACCACGGCGCCGAGGCCGAGCTGCTGGCCAGGGAAGTGGGCATGACCGTGCTCAAGCTGGTGAAGATTCTCGAAGAGCTGCAACACGACGGCATCGTCGTGTCGGTCACCAACACCCAGCGAAAGACCTTCTGGTCGCTGAAGGGAATCAACCCTGGCGGGGCGAAGCAGCGCCGGGTGAAGGCGCGCTGAGGCCGTCCCAGTCCCCTGGACCCGTGATTCTTGGCAGATCTCCGCGAGGAGGTTTGGCCAGGATCAAGGCGCGGCGCCGCAGGAAGTTCAACGCAGCCAATGGGGCTGCGGCGGCGTCCCAGCGGTGCACGAACTTCTGAACTGTCGTAATGGCTAGTTCCCGTAGCCGCTGATCGGCGTCGTCACGGTCGGCTGGTACGGATCATCGGTGGAGATGACCGCGTAGATCTTGAACGGCGTGTTCGCGCACGAGGTCAGGCCGCCGTCGAGGCAGGCTTCGCCGAAGCTCAAGCGCCCAATCGGCAGCTGGGTCGGGCTCGCGGGGTTGGTGGTCGCGCCGAGCGCGTGGGGCGCGTACTGGTTGGGGTTGCCGCCGTCGACGTTCTTCCAGTTGAAGGCCGCGCAGGCGCCGCTGGGGTTCATGCTGTCGCACTGCTGGAAGATGCCGCCCGTGGGGCCGCCGCCATCGCCGAAGGACTTGTCGAACTCTTCCCACAGCTCGACCTTGGTCACCTTCAGGGGGGCGTCGCCGCCGTTGTTCACGCCGAAGAAGGTCGCCTCACAGGGAAGCGTGGCAGGAGAGCCAGCGGTGCCGCAGCTCCACGCGCTGGGGTCGGCGTGGGGCAGCTTCGACGAGGCGTTGAGGGTGAGGAACAGCGTGCCCGGCATGCGGTTCGAGCCGATGGGCTCACCGGCGTCGGGCTGCGGCTGGCGGGTCCACAACAGGCGGGCCTGGTCAGCACCGTCATCGCGGCAGCGCGAGGTCGCGCGGTAGGTCACCGTGACCGGAGCCGTTTCCCACGGCTTCGGCGCCGTCACCCCGTTCGGCAGCTTCACCGTTGCGTCCGAGAACTTGGTCACGCGGCCACCGTCAGCAGTCAGCGCGGCGTTGGAGAACTCGAAGTCCGACAGGCCCGAGCCACCATCGCAGCGCGGCGACGAGTACGGCAGCGCGTCCCATTGCAGCGAGTAGGCCACCGGGAAGTTGCCCTCGTTCTTCACGTACAGCTTTCCGCTGAAGCCGCCGTCGCCGTTGCAGCTGAAGAGGCGGTTGTCGCAGAAGGCGCCGGCCGAGATGTTCAACGAGCTCTGCGCGATGTCGGCGCACTGTTCCATGCCCGTGTTGTCGGCCTTGAAGCACAGCTTCGGCAGCGCTTGAATGCTCTTGCCTCTGATCGGAATGCTGATCGCGCCGCCCTGCATCTGATCGAGGCTGATTTCCAGGCTCGCCATGCCCGTCAGCGTCTGCGCAGCGGTGGGAGCAAACGTCAGCTCGGTGGTGACGGTGGTGCCCATGCCCAGCGACGCCTTCAGCTTGGTGAGGTCGCCCGTGACGGTGGCAGGCGTGTTGGCGCCGAACGCAGCGCCCTTCACGACGAGGTCGTCGGTGCCCGCGTTGCTCATCGTCACCGAGACCTTCTTGCTCTCACCCAGGTAGACGTCGCCGAAGTCGATTGGGTTCGGCGTCACGCGCGCGACGGCGGTGATGCCCTGCCCCAACAAGGTGATCTTCGCCGTCTCGCGCGCCGGGTCGTCAGACGTGAGGGTGAGCTCGCCGGTGATGCGCTGATCGGGCTCGGTCGGGGTGAACGAGACCGCGAGGTCGACGCTCGAGCCCACCGAGACTTCGAGCGGCAGCGTCGTCTCGACGCCGAAGGGCGCCGCGGTGACGGCCTTCGAGATGGTCATCGTCAGCGTGCCGCCGTTTCGGATGCTGATGGTGCGAACAGACTTCACCGCGATCTGCACCTGGTTGAACTCGAGCTGGGTGCGCTCGGTGGTGCCGTCGGCAAGCGGAATCTCGAGCTTCGGGAACTTCTCGACTGTCGTCGGGCCGCACTTGCAGCCGGAAAGCGTTGAGACGATGAGCAGCGAGGCGCCCAGCAGGTTTACAGTTTTCATGAAGTTCAAACCAACTCCGATTTCGGGGTCCGGCCCATCAAGTCGAGCACCGCGGCCTTGGGGCTCTTCGCTTCGTACATGATTTGGTACACCTGCTCACAGATGGGCAGCTCGACGCCCGTCTTCACCGCAAGGTCACGCGCCGCTCTGGCCGTCTTCACGCCTTCGGCCACCTGCTTCATCTCTTTCAGCACGTCTTCCAGCTTCTGGCCCTTGCCCAGCGCGATGCCGACGCGGCGGTTTCGCGAGAGCTCGCCGGTGCAGGTGAGCACCAGGTCTCCCATGCCGGCGAGGCCCGACAGCGTCTGCGGGTTGCCGCCCATGCGCACGGCGACACGCGTGATCTCGGCCAGCCCGCGCGTGATGATGCCAGCGCGTGCGTTGTGCCCGAAGCCCAGGCCATCGGCGATTCCCGCGGCGATGGCGATCACGTTCTTCAGCGCCCCGCCCACCTGCACGCCGACGACGTCCGTCGAGGTGTACGTGCGGAAGGTGTTGCACTGGAACATCTTCTGCGCGCGCTGGGCCGTCTTCTCCCAACGGGCGGCGATGGTCACGATGGTCGGCATCCCCATCACCATCTCTTTCGCGAACGACGGGCCCGAGAGCACCGCAATCTGCGGGTGAAGCTCTTCCGGAAGGCACTGCTCGTGGAGCTCGGTCATCGTCATCAGCGACTCCATCTCGATGCCCTTCGCCACGCACACAATCGGAGCGCCCTTCGGCAAAAACGGCAGCGCCTTGCCCAGCAGCTCGCGGGTGGCGTGCGACGGGGTGCCGGTGACGATGATCTCAGCGCCCTTCGCGGCCGCTTCGATCGACGTCGAGCCCACGATGTTGGGCGGCAACGTCAGGCCCGGCAGGTAGTTGGTGTTCTCGTGCTTGCCATTGATGGCGGCGATCAGCGCTTCGTCGCGGCCCCAGAGGACGACCTCATCGAAGTTGTTGGCGAGCACGGTGGCCACCGCGGTGCCGAAGCTTCCGGCGCCGTAGACGCAGGCTTTTTTCATGGCCGGCCGTGCATAGCACTTGAGGCCTTCGAAATCAGAGCCCGGTGACCAGCCCCAGCATCGCCACCGGCATGATGATCGCGTCGTCGCTTCGGCCATGGAAGTCGAGCCCCAGCATGAACATGAAAGACGTGCGCGCCGACAACGGCATCTCGGCCCCGAAGTGCAGGGTCGCGTTGTGGCCGACAATCAGGTCGGGGGGCACCCCATTGAGCGGATCCTTCGCAAAGGTGTCGGTGTCGAAGGCGATCAGGTAGCGCAAATCGACGAAGAGGCGCGCCGCTCGGGGGCTCTCACCCTGGTACGAGAGAACGAGGCCCGGGTTGGCCCCAAAGTTCCGATGGCCGGTAATCCACCGAGGGCCCCGCTCCTCTTTCGAAGCGCGCTGGCCGAACAACGCGAGCATGCCGTCGGCCGCCGCCGAGAGGTTCCAGTGGGCGCCGCGAATCAGCCCCACCTTCAGCCCGACGTGAAACTCGTTCATCACGCCGTAGAAGCTCTCGAAGCCAACCGCGAAGTCGAGGCGATCGAGCAGGCCGATGGCCAGGCGCAGGCCCAGCGTCGGGAAGCCCACGTAGATGGCCTGGCCCCGCTTCCACTGCCCGAGCGTCGGGCCCGCGAACATGCTGACCGTGTTCGGCTCAGGCGGAGGTCGGGGGTCGACATCGATGCCCAGCCGCGGCGCCAAAGCTGCTGCAGCGGGAGCGCGGCTTGCCGGAACAGGCACCGGCGGCGGCTTTGGCGAATTCGGGTCGACCGGCAGCGTCCCCCACTCTTCCTCGGGGTTCGCCTGTGCGAGCGCGAGCCCGCTGAAAACCAAGCCCGCCAGGAGCGCGACGCGAATCATTGGCGGGCAGTCTACCGCTACAACGTCTTCAGGTAGGCGATCAGGTCGACGCGCTCGGTGGCGCTGAGGGTCGAGGTGACGCCGTGCTTGTCGCCCGGGTTGTTGTTGATGCGGTCGTCGAGGGTCGCCGCGGTGCCGGTGTGCAGGTACGGAGCGGTGCGCGCCAGCCCGAGCAGCGACGGGGTGTCGATGCCGTTGGTGATGACGATGCCGTTGTCGAAGCTGCGGCCAGTGGTGACCAGCGTGCCGACCTGCTCGCTCTTCAGGTTCGTGAGCAGCGCGCCCGCATGGCAGCTGTTGCAGTTGGCCTTGGTGAACGCCGCGGCGCCGCGAAGCTGCGATTCCGTGCGCACCAGCTTCAGGTTGGCGTTCTGCGGGGCCGGCAGCGCTTCGATGAAGTCGACGAGGTTCTCTGACTCCTTCGCGGTGACGAGGCCCGTGCCACCCATGCGTTCCTTGATGGTGTGGGTCAGGAACGCCTGGCTGTCGGCGAACTCACCGCTCCAGTGGTACGGCTGGGTCTGGCGCAGGCGACGGCCGGCGAGCGCAGGCGTCTGGCGGGGCCCGTCGGGGAACTTCCAGACGTGGCCGTCTTCGAGACCTTCGAGGTGGCAGGTCGCGCACGAGACGTTGGTGGACGGCGAGCTCAAGCGCGGGTCGGTGGCGTTGAAGAACATCTTCCGGCCGACGACGACTTCAGGTGACAGCACGTCGGACGTGACGGTGATCGACTTGAGCTTCTCGATGTTGGCGGCGCTGCCCGAGCCCTTCGAGCCGAGCACGTCGACGCGGTGATCGAACTGGTTGTAGACGTACGCGCGCTTGCCGTCGCGGCTGAGCGCGAGGCCGTCGGGGCCGCTGCTGACGTTCGGGTCGGCGTTGAGCGCGACGGTGGTACGCACCGAGCTGCCGTTGTTCTGGAAGCTGTTCTCTTCGCCCGGGTCGCGGCGGAAGGCCGGCATGATCGCGACGTTCGACGACTCCTTGTTGACGACGAAGACCCAGGTGTCCGTCGGGTCGATCGCGATCGCGACCGGGGCCTGAATCGGAACCACCGTGGCGCCGAACCGCCCGCTGGTGCCGGTCGAGATGGTGCTCGCCGGGTAGTTCTTGTCAGAGGTGTTGGTGCCGCTGTTGGTGCATGCGGTCAGGTCGTCGACCTGCGGCTCGAGCTGGCCCCCGTTCGGGCCGGTGCCGCGATCTGCGACGACGAGGCCGGCCGTGGCGACTGCGCCGACGTTGCACGGCCCGCCTGACGAGTAATAGCCACCCGCGCTGTTCGGCTTCCGCGCGATCGGATCTTCGCGGGCCCAGATGACGGGGGCGAAGAGCCGGGTGCCGTCGTTGGTCGCGGCGACGGTCGTCAGCGCGCGCGCCTTGAAGGTCGAGAAGGCGCTGAAGCCGCTGTTGTTGCTGGTCTTGCTCGAGGCGTTGGCCTGGTCGTAGATGCCGATCGCGTTCGAGATGGGCTTCTGGGTGGTGAGGTCGACCTCGACGAGCTCGCCTTCTTTGTAGAGGGTGACGACCGCGCGGTCGTTGCCCAGCAGCGCCAGGCCGCGGGGCTCGGCGCCGACCTGCACGTCGAAAGTGGGGTTGAGCGTGGCGACGTCGATGCCGGTGAGCGTGCCGAACTCGGCGTTGTCGGCCGAGGTCGAGTTCACGACGTAGATCATCTTGTTGTCGGGCGAGACGGCGATGCCCACCGGCTCGGTGCCGACCTGAATCTGCTTCACTTCCGTCCACTCGCCCTTGCGGATGACGCTGACAGAGTTGCTGCCACGGTTGGTGACGTAGATGGTGTCGTCGCCGCCGACGGCCACCCGGCCCGGCTGGTCGCCGACCTTCACGGTCGCGATCTTCGTGTCCGTCGCGGTGTCGATGACGTTCAGGGTGCCAGTGTCGGTGTCGACCGCATAGAGCAGTGCGTCATCGGACGACAGGGCCAGCGAGCCCGACGAGGTCGACCGCGAGGGCCCCTTCGCCGGGTCACAGCCGCTGAACAGAATCCCGGACGCGAGGGCGCCCACCAGCATCGATCGCTTGAACCAGTTCATTCGAGTCTCCCCTTCCTGCCACTTCGAAAGCCTGACATCGGTGCCGCGATTGCGGCGATTGGACTGCCCTTAGGCTCCACCTTCGACCCCTCAAACGTGCAGGACTGCGCAAATTTCAACGCCGCGCTGCGACTTCGTGTCCGGGCATGTGCAGATGCTATGCCGGGCCTCCAGAACACGTTTCGGGGCTCCGAGGCAAAGGGCCTGACAGGCTGATCATGGCCCAACCCACCGACGACCTGATGAGCTTTAGGCGAACGTTCGCCTGGCTCATTCTGCTCGTCGCGGTGCCGTCGGCCGGGTTGAGCGGCTTCGGGGTGGTCGCGATCATCAACGAGCGCGCAGCGGTGGAAAAGCGCATCGAGTCTGCCTGGAGCGGCCGCCTCACCAAGGTCGTCGGCGAGCTGCGGCTGACCCTCGAGCGCGCCGCCATCGAAAAACAGGCGCACCGGCTGGTGCTCACGTCGGGGGGGGTCGAGCTTTCCGACGTGGGGTTCTCGATGAAGGACGAGGTGGCCGAATCGTCAGACCCGAAGTTGAAGGTGGCGGTCGCGGCGATGGGCGCAGAGCTCGCCGCGCTGCCGAACCGGCCGGTGTTCTTCTCGGTCGCGACCCCGCAGGCGACGATGCTGCTGGTCGCTCTGAAGGACGGCGACGAGGTCGTGGGCGCGCGCGTCGCTGCCTCGGCGATCGACGCCTTCCTGAAGGCCTCTGCGCCGGTGGGCGAGCTTGCGCACTACGAGCTCAAGTCGGTGAAGCGCGATGCCCCCGAGGGTCCGCTGAACCGGTTGGTGTCGGGGGTGAACGAAGTGCGGGAAGCGCTGGGGCCAAGGGAGCTGGCGAGCGTGGTGCTCGCTCCGCCGCTGCAGGACTTCCGCCTGGTGGCGGTGGCCGAAGGCGAAGACCCGGTGGCCCAGGCATCGACGCGAAACCGCGCGGTGTACGGCGTGCTGCTGGGCGTCTTCTACCTGACGCTCGCGATGGGGGTCATCTACACGGGCCGCACGCTGTACCGCGAGGCGCGGCTGTCGCGCATGAAGACGGACTTCGTGTCGCTGGTCAGCCACGAGCTGCGCACGCCGCTGACCTCGATTCGGATGTTCATCGACACGCTGGCGATGGGACGCGTGACGAACGAGGGCGACCACCAGCAGGTGCTGCAGATGCTCTCGCGGGAAACCGAACGGCTGTCGTCGATGATCGAACGCGTGCTCGACTGGGCGCGCATCGAGGGCGGCCGCAAGCAGTACGACCTTCACACCCTCGAAGTGCAGACGCTGGTCGACACCGCGGTGAACGCGTTCAACACGCAGCGCCTGGGAGCGGTGATGAACTTCACCGTCGAGGTCGAGAAGGGCCTGCCGATGGTGCAGGTCGACCGCGACGCGCTGGCGGGTGCGCTGCTCAACCTGCTGCAGAACGCCTTCAAGTACACCGGCGACGACAAGCAGATCGCGCTGCGCGCCTGGTCCGAAGGCAAGTGGGTGAAGGTCTCGGTGAGGGACAACGGGGTGGGGATTCCGCGCCGCGAAAGGAAGCGGATCTTCGAGCGCTTCTACCGGGTCGACAACCTGCTCACCCGCGAGACCGAAGGGTCGGGCCTGGGCTTGGCCATCGCGAACCGCATCATTCGTGCCCACGGTGGGAAGATCACCGTCGAGAGCGAGCTGGGCAGGGGAAGCACCTTCACCATTCGACTGTTGCCAGTGAAGGACTGACCTAGGGTCCGGGGTCAAGGAGGAGGCCATGGCAGACAGCAGCCCCCAGCGAATCCTCGTCGTCGAGGACGACCTGTCGATCCTCACCGGCGTGTCGATGAACCTGAAGTACGAGGGCTATGAGGTCTTGCAGGCGCAAGACGGCCGCACCGGCCTCCAGAAGGCGATCGACGAGACGCCCGACCTCGTCATCCTCGACTTGATGTTGCCGCAGCTGAACGGGTTCGAAGTCCTGAAAGAGCTGCGGACGCGCGGGGTGACGATTCCGGTGCTGGTGCTTTCGGCAAAGGGAATGGAGTCAGACAAGATCGTCGGCCTCAACCTGGGCGCCGACGACTACGTGGTGAAGCCCTTCAGCCTGCAAGAGCTGCTGGCCCGGGTGCGGGCGGTGCTGCGGCGCCATACGCGCGACACCAGCGTGGTGCAGTTCGCCGGCGTGAACGTCGACCTTCGCGCGAAGACGGTGACCCGCGACGGTGGGCCCGTGGACTTGACCGCGCAAGAGCTCAAGCTGGTGCTGCACTTCACCTCTCACCCGGGCCGCGCCTTTTCACGCGACGAGCTGCTCGCCGCGGCGTGGGGCTACGGCTACGAGGGCACGGCGCGCACTGTCGACAACTTCATCAGCCAGCTGCGCCAGAAGCTCGAGCCACTGCCTGACGAGCCGCGCCACTTCGTCACGGTGCGCGGCCAGGGCTATCGGTTCGACGGTTAGCGCTGCTGCATCATCGCTTCCATCATCGCGATCAGCGCGTCGACCTCGAGGAACGTGACTTCGACCTCTCCGAACTTCAGCTTCGCCTTGTCTTTGACGGGCACCTTCTGCTTCGGCTCGATGCGCTTGCCCTCGCAGAAAGTGCCGTTCTTGCTGTCGGCGTCACAGAGCACCCAGCCATTCGCATCCTGCTGAAGCCAGGCGTGGAAGCGGCTGACGCTGACGTCGTCCAGCGGCACGTCATTGGTGGCGATGCGGCCGACGGTGACCCCCATCGCAAAGGCGTTCTGCTTCCCGGGCTGCTTGCAGACGTCGAACACCAGCGCCTGCCCTTCGTGGGGCCGTGAGGGGCCGACGCCCGGGTGGGTGCCCTGCCAGCTCATCCCCGAGGCATCGGTGGGGGGCGCCTTCCAGATCAGCACCGGGCACTTCACCATCTGCCGAAAGGCGGCAGCGTCCCGAAGAAAAAGCGCGGCGAGGTTGGTGAGCGAGCGAGGCATGCGGCGGGCGGGAGACTAAGATCACCCCATGCACAGGCGCTACACCATCCATCGCGACGGCGATCTGCTCGTCGAAGAGCTCGACCCGTCAGGCAAGCCCATCGACCCCGAGCCCGTTCCGGTCGAGAACAAGCTGCCCATCGAGCTCACGGTGATGAGCGCTGACGACACCGACTCCCGCGCGGCGTTGATTGACCTGCTCGAGATGGCGCTGGAAATGGAGCTCCACGGCCCCGACGAGAACAAGCGCGTCAAGGGGCTGAAGCTCGACGTGATTTAGCGGAAGCGGAAGACCGCGACGGCCGGCTTGAAAGACGGCGGCGGCTTCGGGCTCAGCTCGACGGGCTTGCGCGCGGCGGCTTCGAAGCCATCGCGGTGAAGGAACTGGGTGGCGTTCGTCGCGCCCGGCTTCGGAGCAGGCGTCGCGTCCTGACGGGCGCTGCGAAGATCGCGGGGCGCGCTGTTGAGGTCGCGCCGCATGCCGTGCTTCAGCTCATCCGCGGCCGTCTCGAAGGTGTCGTGGTTCGGGTTGCGGGCGACCTTCGGAACTGGCTGCTCGTACCGCTTGATTCTGGTCTCGGCGATCGGAGCACCCGTCGCCGCCCGCCGAAGCGAGTCGAGCCAGGTGCCAAGGGCTGGGCGAACAGAGACCATGGGGAATTGTCGTACCCCACCCTGCCCCAGTTGCTTGCTGCTGTAACCGACCGGAACTACTCGGTGGAAAGCAGGTTGGCGACGCACATCTCCTGGTCGCTGTTCTCGCCCCAGTTCACGTCTTCAGGCTTCACCTTGCCGGTGCGTTCCTGTGAGTTGTCGAAGGTGCAGCGCACCCGAAGCTTGTCGCCCTCTTCGAAGCGAACGGGCTGGTCGAAGTAGTACTCGAGCTGCCAGTGGAAGTCGTACTTCGGAATCGAGATCAGCTTGATGCGCCGCTTGTCGGCCTTCTCGAGCCAGAGCTCTCCGACGCTGCCGAGCCGATGCATGTGAAACATCACTGCCTCGATGTTGAAGCCCTTCGAGTTGTCCAGCGGTGAGCCCAGCAGCTTGAAGAAGTCGCGCGGGTCGGACACCAGCTGGTGCACCACGCTCTTCTCACCACCCGGGATCCGCATCCCGCCCGCGACCCACGTCACGTCCAGCAGCGGCTGGTAGGAGGCGCGCTTCTCGACGGTGGGCTCGAGCGTGAACTGCAGCTTCGAGCGGTCCGGCTGCGCGCCCGACTGCACGTTGTAGTGCATCTGCAGCACGACGGTGGCGCCCGGCGGCACGAGGATTCCACGGCCGCGCGGCAGCTTCACGCCCTGGTAGCCGGGGATCCACGCGTTGATGAGCTCGACGGCGAACTGCTGAGGCCGATCACCAAAGGGGCCTCCGAAGCACTTGTAGCCGGGCGTCGCGTCTTCTGCGTCCCACTGCGGCGGCAGCGCCGCGGCATCAGGCGGCACCAGGTACAGCGCGATGTGGTGCGCCATCTGCGGCACGCCCGGCACCGCGTTGAAGCCCGTGACATACACGGCCTCCGTCTTTGGCCACTTCAAGACGAAGCAGCGGTAGTCATCGGGCGACTGCGTCGGGGTGTACGCCTCTGGCATCGACAGCTCGAGGTCGACGCGCTCGATGCCACCGCCAATCGCAGGCACTTGCTTCGGCGTCACGCGCGGGTCGCCTTCGGGGGCTCCGCCCTGGTCCCACTTCTTCAGCGTGTCGAGCTGCTCAGCCGAAAGCGTCGGGTTGCGAAGGTAGGAGACGTCGGCGGGGCCTGCTTTCCACGGCGGCATGCGGCCCGACTCGACCGCCAGCACCATCGCCTTCGACATCGTCTTCGCGTCTTCGAAGCCGGTGAGCGCGAAGGGCGCGATGCCGCCGGCGACGTGGCAGTTGGTGCACCGCGCCGCGAGCAGCGGAGCGACGTCCTGGTGGTACGTCGGCCCGGCGGGAGGCCCGCAAGCGACGAGGGCGAAGGAAGCGACAGCCAGTGCGCGGACCATGGGTGGCGGCTTAGGCCACGGGCAACGAGATGCCAACCGTCGCCCCACCCTGCGCGCGGTTCTGCGCAAAGGCGGTGCCCTTGTGGGCCTCGGCGATTCGCTTCACCAGGTTCAGCCCCAGGCCCAGCCCTTCGGCCTTCTTCTCTCCTGCGCGCTCGAAGGGCTCGAACACGCGGGCGAGGTCGGCCTCGGCGATGCCCGGCCCGCGATCCTGAATCTCGAAGACGACGTGGCTCTGGTCACCCTTGCGAACGACGAACCGGTCGACCGCGCCGCCGTGCTTCTTGCCGTTGTCGATCAGGTTTCCCAGCGCGCGCGCGAGCAGCGTCGGGTCGGCCTTCACCGTCATGCCTGCGTCGGCCTCGAGCAGGTCAACCGGAAGTCCGGCGCGCTCCAGGGCGAAGACGGCGGCGTCACGGGCCGACAGCTCGCGCGTCTGCAGCAAGCCGAAGTCGACGCGGGAGTTGGCCAGCAGCTCGCCGACCAGCGCGTCCATCTCGACCACCTCACGATCGAGGTCGTCGAAGGTCTTCGGCGTCGCCCCCCCATCTCGCGCGATCTCAGAGACCAGGCGCATGCGAGCCAGCGGCGTGCGCAGCTCGTGAGAGACGGCGGCGAGCAGCTCGCGTTGATCCGTCAGCTGCTTCTCGATGCGGGCCGCCATCTCGTTCACTGCGCCAGCGACGACGCCGATTTCGTCAAAGGTGTGCAGCTCGGCCCGGGCCTTCAGGTCGCCGCCGCCGATGCGCTTCACCACACCAGCCAGCTCGTCCAGCGGGCGCGCGAGCCGGCGGGCAATCTTCCCCGAGGCCGCCCACAGCACGAAGATGATGATCAAGACCACCAGCAGGCCGCGCTCGGGCCGGAACGGGCGCGCATCGGCCGAGCAGGCGCGCACCGCACCGAGCTTCTGACCCCCGCGAATGATCGGCACGTCGATCGCGTTGCCGTCGCAGCCTTCGCCGACTTTGAGCAGTGAAACTCCCGCGGCGTCGTAGAGCTCGAGGTCGAGCATCAGGTCGGCCGCGGTCTCTCGCGCAAACGCATCGCGTTCGGCCGGCGCGTCCCACTTCGTGGCGAACTGCTTGCCGACCCAGCGGCGGCCGTTGTCGTAGTTCTGGTGCCAGGTGCTCTGCTGCCCGCTGGAAAGCACGGCCATCGTCACGGCGACGGCGACGGTGGTGACGAGGATCGCGAGCGCGAACCAGGCGAAGAGCTTGCGGCGCAGGCTGGTGCGAACGAAGCGTCCGATGGGTCCCAGCGGGCGATGGCGCCAATGCTGACGCATCAGTCTTTGGCGAGCACGTAGCCGACCCCGCGCACGGTCTTGATCAGCCGCGGGGGGTCGTCGCCGAGCTTTTGGCGCAGGTGGGAAATGTGGACGTCGACGGTGCGTTCGCCGACGACGACGTCACTGCGGCCGGCTTCGGACAACAGCGCATCGCGAGGCACGACGCGGCCGGCGCGGCGCATCAGGGCGACGAGGATATCGAACTCGATGCCGGTGAGCTCGATGGCAGCGCCCTTCACCTTCACGATGCGCGAGCCGATGTCGACCTTCACGTCACCAGCGGCCAGCTCTTCCGACAACACTTCTGGGCGCGAGCGGCGCAGCACGGCCTTGAGGCGCGCCAGCAGCTCACGGGGAGAAAAAGGCTTGGCGACGTAGTCGTCGGCGCCGAGCTCGAGGCCCACCACGCGATCGGTTTCGTCGCCACGGGCGGTCAGCATGATGACGGGCACGTTGCTCTTGCTGCGGATGCGGCGGCAGACCTCGAGGCCGTCCATCCCCGGCATCATCACGTCGAGGAGCACGGCGTCGTAGGCGCCCTGCTCCAGTGCCTGCAGGCCACGCGGGCCGTCAGGGGCGGCGGTCAACGTCACCCCGTTCTGTCCCAGGTACGACGCGAGCAGCTCAGGAAGTCTCGCGTCGTCATCGATCAGCAGTACCCGGGAGGACATGGCGTTTGGGGGACCTTACTGTGCCGCGGGCGTGGCCGGGGCCGGAGCGACCTGCGCCGGCGCGTTGTTCACAATCACCGGTGCTGCCGCCGCGGGGGCCGCAGGAATCACGATGTACACCGGGGCCGCTGCGGGAGCCGGGGCAGGAACTGCGACTGCAGGCGCCGGAGCATTGCGGTCGTACCGATCGTAGCGATCGAACCGATCGTTGCGGCCGTAGCCGTCGTACCGGTTGTCATACCCGTTGCTCCAGCGGTCGTGGCAGCCACCGCCGCGGTGGGCGAGGCGGGCGAAGCCAGAACCGAAACCAACCACCACTCCGAGGCTCAACAACACGATCAGACCTTTGCGCATGACTTTCGTTTCCTTGTTTGGAGAAGAGAGAAGAGGAGGAGGACTTCAGAGGTTCACGGAGCTGCCCATGCCGCGGTCGTAACCGCCGCCCCAACGGCCGCGTCCGCCGTGGTGCCGGCCACCGCCGCAGTCGCCGCCGTGAAGCGCGCGGGGCCCGTGCTCGAGCAGGTCGCCGGCCGCCTGGCGCTGCTCGGGGGTGAGGGCCTCGTGAATCTTCTGCATGTTCTCGAGCACCGTCTTCTTGAACGCGTCGACTGCCGCCTGCTGCTTCTCGAACGTCTCGTTCACGGCGGCGGTGTCGAAGTGCTCCGAGCGCATCGCCCGGCCGATGTCTGCGCGGCCGCTGAAGAAGGCGTCACGCGCCGCGCGTCCGTTCTGCTCGACCTGGTCGACTGCCTCGAGAATGACCTTTTCCTGGCCGGGGGTGGTGTCGAGGCGCTCGAAGAGGCGGCGCATCATCCAGCGGCGCGGGCCGGTGTGACGCCCGTGCCCATTCCAACCGCCGCCCCGGCGAACAACCTTGATCAGCCCGATGAGAGAAAGCGTACCGATGAGAAACCCGAACATGTTCTGCCTCCAACTGCCTCGCCGGCACCAGGGTGATGCCCGCCGCGTTGAAGACAACTTAGGAACCCTCTGTGAAGGGTCCGTAAGGCTGGGGCTGAAGAACTGTTAAGGCTGGCTTCGGGGGGCCTTTCGTCCCAGGTGGGCGCGCGCGCCCGGGGAAGAACGAGCCGTTACAGACGGATGGGGTCCGGCACAGCCTGTGAACAGCGCTGCACCCATGGTTTCCAGCGCCGCGAAGGACTTGTGGTTGGTGGTGAAGCGAACGGTGAGCGAGTGGATCGACGACGACGTGCCCACGCACGCGGCGAGCCTCGCGTACTACACAATTTTTTCCATCGCCCCGACGTTGATCATCGCGGTCGCGTTGGCGGGCCTCATCTTCGGTGATGAAGCGGCGCGCGGTGAGATCCACAACCAGATCGAAGGCCTGGTGGGTGAGTCGGGCGCAAAGGTGATCGAAGAGATGATGGTCAGCGCCAGCAAGACGAGCAGCGGCACCATCGCGAGCATCATCGGCATCGTGATTCTCATCTTCGGGGCCACCGGCGTCTTCGCCGCGCTGCAGACCGCGCTGAACCACATCTGGGGCGTGAAGCCGAAGCCGACCAACGGCGTGATCGCGTTCCTGCGCACCCGCCTGCTCTCGTTCGGGATGGTGCTCGGCGTCGGCTTCTTGCTGCTGACTTCACTGGTCTTCAGCGCGGGGATCTCGGCGGTCGGCAACCTGTTTCACGCCGGCGCCTTCGAGCAGGTCTGGCAGACGACCAACTTCCTCGTCTCTTTCGGCGTGGTCACCGTGCTGTTCGCGATGATCTACAAGCTCCTGCCCGACATTCGCATCGCCTGGCGCGACGTCTGGCTCGGCGCGGCGGTGACTGCGGTGCTCTTCAACATCGGCAAGTTCCTGATCGGCCTCTACATCGGCAAGAGCAGCCTCGCGTCGAGCTACGGCGCGGCGGGCTCCTTCGCGGTGCTTTTGGTCTGGGTCTACTACTCGGCGATGGTGCTCTTCATCGGGGCCGAGTTCACGCAGGTCTACGCGACCACCTTCGGCTCACTGCGCGGCGGGAAGACGGGCGGCGCCAAGCCCGAAGAACAGCGCGAGCCGAAGCACCCGGCGGTCGCCCTACCTGAGACCGCGACGGCCGCTACGCCTTCAGGTCAAGCGTAACGGCGCCGACGAAGCGCGACTCACCCAGCAATTCCACCGTGCGCTCGGCCGACTCGAAGTCGGTTTCGCCCAGCTGAATGCACAGCAGCGCCGCGTCGGCCGCGAGGGCGACGGGGATGCCGGCCGGGTTGCTGACCACCGACTCGAGAACAAGGATGACGAGGCCGCCCGACGCGACGTGGGTCGTCATGTCGATGATGAGGCGCGACGCGTTCTGCAGGTCGGCGCCTTCACCCGAGATGAGCTTGATCGGCGCGTCCTTGTGAACCGCGGCGACCTGCGCGAGCGCGCGGGCGACGTTTTGGGCCTGGCCGCCCGGGTGAGCGGGCAACACCACCAGCGAGCTCCAGTCTTTCTTCAGCGTCGCGAACCACAGCCGCTGCAGCTCGGCCGACGGCATGTCCTTCGTGGGCGGCAGCAGCTCGGTCTTCATTTTTCCTCCAGCACCGCTTTGACGGCCTTGGTGAAGTCCGACCGGGTGAAGGGCTTGATCAGGTACAGCGTCGCGCCGAGCTCTTCGGCCTGGGCGCGATCTTCGGGCAGCGACCGCGCGCTCATCATCAGCACCGGCACCTTCGCGAGGCCCTGCTTGCGAATGAACTCGAGCACGTCGTAGCCCGACGACTCGGGCAGCATCAGGTCGAGGCAGATGAGGTCATACGGCTGCTCACCGAGCGCGGTCATCGCCTTCTTGCCGTCGGCGGCTTCGACCACGATGAAGTTCAGCAGCTTCAGGTAGCCCGCGACGAGCTTGCGCAGCGGCGGGTCATCCTCGACGAGCAGCGCGGACTTCGGAATGGGGGTCGCCTTCGATGCCATGGTCTTTTTCCTTCGAAAAAAGTGCCCCTTCCTTACTCCCCTTGAAACGTTCTGGGCTGCGTACTTGAAGCAAAGAAGGTGATCGACAGGCCGATGAGCCACTGCTTGTCGGGAAACGCGTAGTACGGCGCGGCCATCGGGTCAGGCATGGCGGGGGTGACGGGCGGCTGGTCGTTGAGCGACAGGCGGCCGGTGAGGTCGACCCGCCACCAGGGGTCTCCGGCGTAGCCGATGCGCGCGTCGCCCGACAGCGTGGTGAGCACCGGCTCGTTGGTGACGGGAATCGAGCGCGCGATGCCAGCGCTCACCCCCGCCGAGACGTGGTTGACGTGGGTCCAGCTGGCGGCCGCCCCTGCTTCGACGCGCTGGTAGACGCTGCCGGCAAACCTGTCGACGAAAGGCGCGTAGCTTGCGTTCGCGCGAAGGTCGAACCGCTGCGACCTGAAGGGAATGCGGTGGTCGATGCTGCCTGCCACCAGCGGAGCGACGCCATTGACGCTGGTGAAGACGTCGGGGCTCAGCGGGTCGCGGTTGGGCACCTGGCCCGTCGCGGCGGTGAGGCCGAGGCTGAGGTTGGCCCCGGTGCGCTCGGAGATGACGCGCGCGTAGTTGGCCGAGGCTTCGATGATGACGATGCGTGCGCCGGGGTTCGCCGGAGCGAGGTTCGTCGCTGGCGCCTGGTAGAACCGCACGTACTGCACGCCGACCTGCCCGGAAATCGTGTCGAGCCGCGAGAGCAGGTACGCGAGCCGGGCGAGCCCACGAATCGACGACTGCAGGGGCAGGCTCGCGCGTGACACCTCGTCGGCCCCACCGCCGTAGAGGAAGCCTGCGGTGGTGGTCAGCGTGTGGCGGCGGGTCAGATACCAGTCAACCCCCGCGCTGGTGTCGCTGGTCAGGTCGGTGACGACGCCGAGGCCGCTGCGCACCGGAGGAATCATCACCCCGCCCGTGCCGCCCGTCGTGTCGCGGCTCAAGGTCGAGAGATCGAGCGTGCCGTAGTTGAAGTACTCGGCGACGAAAGCGCGGGCGGCCGCTTCCTTCTGCCACACGGCTTCGGCGGTGAGGATGTGCGAGTGCTCGACGTAAGACTGGCCGAGCCGCTGCGTCTCGTAGAACTCGCGGCTGCGAAGCGTCGGGCTGTAGCTGCCGGCCAGCGTCCATGGGCCGTTGAAGATGGCGCCGGCGAGGCGGGGGCGAACCTCGAGGTCGGCCACCGACCCGCTGCAGGTGCCGATGACGACGCCGCCATCAGCGGTGCCGCAGTTGCCGCCTCGGTTTGTGTCTTGCGGCGTGGCCGTGCGCGCGCGCACCTCGGCCTGCACCGACGCTTCCCAGCGGGTGTGGGTCTGCGCGAGCAGCGCCAGCGGGATGAGCGCGAGGAAGCCCATCTTCTATTCGACGAGCACCGAGTCGCCGGGGCGCAGCACGAAGGTGGCGGCTTTGCCGTCGGCGCGAATGAGCCGCTCGTAATCGAAGCGGATGCGAAGCGGCTTCTCGCCCAACGGCATCATCCGCATCACGAAGACGTCGCGGTACGCGAAGTTGGTGAAGCCACCGGCGGCGGCGAGGGCCTGCACGACGCCGACTCCAGGGTCGAAGGTGTAGATGCCGGGCCGCGGCACTTCGCCAAGGACGGCGATGGTCAGCTGCCGCACTTCTTCCAGCGAGATGGTGACGACGGGGTTGTTGATGAAGTCCTTCAGGCGGGTCTGTAGCTGCGCGCCGAGGACGACAGGCGTGAAGCCGGCCGCGGTGACGTCATTCAAGAAAGGCAGCGAAATCTTCCCGTCGTTTCGCACCCGCGCGCGGGCGGACATGTTGTCCTGCTGGAAGACACGCACGTTCAGCACGTCGCCGGGGCGAATGACGTACTCGGCCTCGTTGACCACCGGGGCGACGTACTCGTCCGCGCTCAAGAACACACCGGGGTCGTGCCGGCACGCGGCGAGCGCGAGGGGAAGCAGCAGGAAGGGGCGAAGGGCTTTCATGGGAGGAACCTCATTACCGTTAGGCGGGGGCAGGCTCTGCCTTTTTCCGGCGAAAAGCCTGACGGGCAAACGCGAGCATCTCGCGGGGGCTGACGGCGCCGGTGACGACGACGCCTGCGACATAGGCAATTCCGTTGAGCACCATCCGCAGCAGGCCGGGCAGCGACGGCAGCTGCTGGCGAAGGGTGAAGTCGAGGCCGATCACTGCGGCGCAGACGACGGCGGTCTTGAGCAGCATCGTCCCGGTGCGGGCGTCGAGGCTGCGGCGGCCCATCATCGTCACCATCGCGATCGCGACGCCGGCCTCGGTGAGGATTTGAACGAGCGCGCAGGCGGCGCCGCCGTAGGACGCTCCGAACCTGTCGATGGCGGGGCCGATGACGAAGAGGTTGGCGACGAGGTTCACGAAGAGGCCGACCAGCGACATCATCGCCAGCGTCCACGCCCTGTCTTCCAGCTGCAAGACGACGGCGCTGATGATGCTGACGTAGATGAAGAGGTAGACAGGCGACAGCAGCCGCAGCGCGAGAGTGGCGGGCATGTACGCCTCGCCGAGCATCAGGCGAATGAGCACGTCGCTGCCGAGGCCCAATGCCAGAGAGATGGGAATCGCGACGGTGAGCACGAGCTCCAGAGAGCGCTTGATCAGGCGGTCGTACTCCGCCGGGTCCGAGCCCTTCGCGCGCGCGAGCAGCGGCATCATCACGCCGGCCATGAGCGGCACGAGCAGCATCGACAACCCGCCCAGGCCCGCCGCGGCGCCGTACCAGCCGGTTTCCTGGTTCGCGGCGGCCAGGCCCAGGCGGCCTTCGGTGATCTGCCGCAACAGCACGACGTCGACCTTGTTGTAGACGGTGTGAAAAACGGTGTTCAGGTAGAAGGGCAGCGTCGCGACCACGATCACCTTCGCCGGCCCCCAGCCGAAGGATGCGAACGACAGCTCGAAGTGTTTGCGGCACAGCGCGAGGCAGACGATCCCTTTCACGGCCTCTGACACGAGCAACGCCAGTGCCACCGCGTGAATGCCGTACCCCAGCGCGACGCCGGCGAGGGCAAGCGCGCCCCACATCACCTTCGAGACGACATTGATGATCGAGAGCCCGTCGACCGTGGTGTGCGCCTGGAGCAGCGCGGCGAAGCTCAAGTTCATCATCGTCACGAACTGCGCCGCGCCGAGGATCCACACCAGCGCCTGCACCTGCGCAGGCCACCCGAAGTACGCCATCACCGCGTACATCGCGATGAAGATGGGCACCGTCAGGGTGAGCCGCAGCAGGAAGATCGACGCGAGGAAGTCGTTCGCGTGCGCGGGCCGCAGCGGAATCTCTTTGCGAATGTAGCCGTCGACGCCCAGCGTGAGGACGATGAAGAAGGTGGCGGTGAAGCCATCGGCCGTGTCGAGCGGGCCGAAAGCGTCGGGGCCCAGCCAGCGCCGCAGCAACGGGCGCACGAGGAAACCGAGCACCAGGGTCATCCCGAGCGAGCCACCCAGCTTGGCCAGGTTTCGCACGGCAACGAGCACGTCGTTGGAGTGTTTGACGGCCTGGCTCAAGCGAGGTTCGTCTAGCTCGCGCCGCGCCCGGTGAGCACGACAGGCACGGTCTTCAGAATCAGGTTGATGTCGTTCTTCAGCGACCAGTGATCGATGTACTGCATGTCGAGGTACATCCACTGCTCGAAGGAAATCTGGTTGCGACCGGACACCTGCCAGATACAGGTGAGGCCCGGGCGAACGGAAAGGCGGCGGCGCTGCCAGGCCTCGTACTTGGCGACCTCAGGCGGCACGGGCGGGCGCGGGCCGACGATGCTCATGTCACCGCGGAGCACGTTGATCAGCTGGGGAAGCTCGTCGATCGAGTACTTGCGGATGAAGCGGCCGATGGCGGTGACGCGGGGGTCGTTCTTCATCTTGAAGACCGGGCCCGACATCTCGTTCAGCTTCTCGAGCTTCGCCTTCAGCTCTTCCGCGTTCGTCACCATCGAGCGGAACTTCAGCATGTTGAAAGGCTTGCCGAGGATGCCGACCCGCTGCTGCTTGAAGAACACCGGACCACGCGAGCTGCCCTTGATGATCATCGCGACGATGCCGAACATCGGCAGCAGCACCCACAGCGCACACGCCGACGCGACGATGTCGAAGAGCCGCTTGAGCGCCATCTGGCCCGGCTTCACGTCGACGGACACGTAGTGCAGGTAGCCGTCGACGATCGCCTTGCTCGCCACCGGGCGCGCGCGGTCGAGGCGGAAGCTGTAGGCGGGCAGCGCGAAGGGAATGCCGAACTTCTCGCAGGTCTTGATCGCCTGCTGCATCGCCTCGGGGTACTTCAGGTTGCTGCCGGCGACGTAGACCTCGCTGACGGGCACCGTGCGAAGAATGCCTTCGAGGTCGGACGTAACGCCCAGAAATGGCGCGCGGAGGTTGTCGGGGCGCTGCTCGTCTTCGAAGCGCAGGAAGCCGACGACCTTGCGGCGGCCGCGCTTCATCAAATCTTCGGCGGTGATGCGGCCCATCGGGCCGGTGCCGATGATCAGCACTTCGTCCAGGGGACCTTCGCGCTCAGACAGCTGGCGGAAGAGGACGACGCGGAACAGCAAAGTCATCGGCCACAGCGTGACCAGGAACTGGGGAACGCGCGGAAGCGACGCGGTTTCAGGGCCCGCGAGGCTGACCAGGGCGAGCACCGTACAGACCGCGAGCACCAGGATGCTGACGAGGGCGACGTCGTCCATCACCTCGCGGTCAGACGCCGGGTCGTAGTGGCGAACCGCGGTGCTGGTGATGAGCCAGGTGGCGGTGGCGGCGACGGCGAACCAGATCAGCTCGACCCCGTCGAGGCTTCGGCCCGACCAAAGCGTGGCGAGCACCACCGACGCGAGCAGCCACGCGAGATCAGCCACCAGGTTCAACTTGGCGGTGATGCCCGGTGCGAGTGTGCCCAACAGAGAGTTCATGAGGTGCGCGTTCGCAAGCGACAGGCCACTGACTGCAGCATTATCCGCCGCGGTTGTAGGATGTTGTGTGGGTGTTCTATGTTACCAGAAGAACAGGCAGATCTAGAGCTTCACGTCCGGCGGGTGGCAAAAGCAATCACCTTCGAGAACCGGGAGCTTTTGTCGTGCCTTGCGTTGTCGAGCCCAACGTAAGCCCGGTAGACAAGGGGCCCGAGGAAGGACGGCGAAGGAACCACGGCCTCGCGCAGCATCAGTTCTTTCGGCCCCCACCGCGTCTTCGACACATCGTTGCCGGGCGAGAGGTTGACCGTGGCGAATCTGTTCGCGATCGCGAACTTGAGCGCTTCCGCCACGGTGGTGGTCATCACGCTGTACTTGCCCCATTCGGGGTCGAAACCAGAGAAATAGAGGTACAGCGCGTCGCCGACGACGAAGCCGATGCGGGTGGCGACGACCTTGCCGGTGATGACGAGCTGGAAGATGCGGACCTTGTCCTGCGCCGCGGCCTGGCGAAGGTAGTCGCGAAGAAAGGCGCGGGCCGGGCCGGACTCGAAGACGTCCTTGTGAGTGATGGTGTCGGTGGCGGCGGCCCGGGCGGAGTGCAGGCGCAGGAAGTGGTCGAGCCCCGCGTCCATCTGGTCCGGGCGGGTCAGGACCTCGAAAGAGAACTCGAGGCTGTCGCGCTTGAGCGAGTTGTAACACTTGCGCATCGACTCTTTGATGTTGCGAGAGAGCGTGCCCTTGAAGGTCTCCCAGTCGCCCGGCATCGTAAGGAAGAAGTCGGGAATCTCGCGGCCCCACTTCACGCCCTGACGTTCGTTGATCACCCGGTACGCGTCGCCGGCTTGAAGGATTCCTCCGATAAACAACCAGTCCCACCCGGTCGAATGGGCCTCGATGTGGTTCAGCAGGGCTTCCACGACAGCCGGCTGGTCTTCCGCGGAGCAGACGACGCCGCGAATCTCGGTGACGTTCGGGTCGGCGCCGAGAAACTGCAGCATGCGGGCACGCAGCGGGCCGACCGCCGGCCTTTCGGTCAGCATCATCGGAGCCACGCCTCTCAGCCGGCCCTGTGGATCCCGAATCGCGTACAGCCGCAGCGAGTCGCGAACAAAGGTGCGGCTCTCGCGGAAGTGCTGCCACCACAGCGAATGCCAAAGCGGGCTGGTGAAGGGCAGGCGGGGCGACGTGGTGGCGTCGAGCAGATCCCACTCATCACGAAGCGCGTCGAAGGTCTCGACCTGTTCGACGCTGAAGCTCACGCCGCTCGAATACCACTGTCCTCATTCTGTGTGGACGTGTAACTGCCCGTCGCATGCCGGCTCCAATGAAGCGCCTGAGGCTCGGGGAAGTGCCGATCGACGTGCTCACCTTCGCGGGAGCCCTCGAAGCAATTGGCGAGCTGGTCGAGGAAAAAAAAGGCGGCTACGTGGTGACGCCCAACATCGACCACGTCGTGCTGGCCGACAGCAACGACGCGTTTCGGGCCTCGTACCAGGACGCTGCGTTGTCCCTGGTCGATGGGCAGCCCCTCGTCTGGGCGAGCCGGTTGCTCGGCGAGCAGCTGCCCGAAAAGATTTCCGGAGCCGACCTGATTCTTCCGTTGATGGAGATGGCGGCGAAGCGGAAGTGGCGCGTCTACTTCATGGGCGCAGGGCCAGGCGTCGCCGAGAAGGCGGCGGAAGAAGTGCACCAGCGGTACGGCACCAACGTCGTCGGCTGTGACGCACCAAAGGTGTCGGTGGATCCGGCGGCCTCGGAGAACGCGAGCGCGATCGAGAAGATTCAGAAGGCGAAGCCAGACGTGGTGCTGGTGGCGCTGGGCGCTCCGAAGCAGGAAATCTGGATGCACCGCTGCATGCCGCAGTACGCACCGGCGGTCGCCCTGGGCATCGGTGCCGGCCTCGACTTCATCGCCGGCACCGTAAAGCGCGCGCCGCTGTGGATGTCGAAGAACGGGCTCGAGTGGGCGTACCGGCTGTCGCGCGAGCCGAAGCGCATGTGGCGCCGCTACCTCGTCAATGATCCGAAGTTCCTGCTCATCCTCGCGCGCACGATGCAGCGCCCCCTTTCCGAGCGGGTGGTCTGGCGAGCATGAGGGCCGTGCTGCAGCGGGTGTCGGAAGCGAAGGTCGACATCGACGGGAAGACGGTGGGGAAGATCGGCCCCGGCCTGGTGGCGCTTTTGGGCGTGGGCACGGGCGACGCGGAGAAAGACGTCGGGTGGATGGTCGAGAAGATCTCGATGCTGCGCATCTTCGAAGACGACGCCGGGAAGATGAACAGGTCGTTGCTCGACACGAGCCGCGCGATGCTCGCGATCAGCCAGTTCACGCTCTTCGCCGACACGCGAAAGGGGCGGCGGCCGAGCTTCCTCGACGCGATGGCGCCCGACGAAGCGAAGCGGCTGTACGCACTGTTCTGCGAGAAGTCGCGGGCGGCCGGGCTGAACGTGGAAGAAGGCGTGTTCGCCGCGGACATGAAGGTTTGCTTGGTGAACGACGGGCCGGTGACCATTTGCCTGGACTCGCGGCTGCCCCCCTCGCCCTGAGCAGGCGCAGTCGTTTAGGGTGCGCGCCATGATGAACCGGCTCGCGCACCTCGCACTCGTCCTTGTCTTTCTCGTCGGCTGCAGCAGCTCGCCCCCCGGCACCGGAGGCACGGGAGGCGGCAACCCCACGGGCACGGGTGGAGGCGCGGCAGGCACGGGTGGAGGCGCGACAGGCACGGGTGGAGGCGCGACAGGCACGGGTGGAGGCGCGACAGGCACTGGCGGCGGCACGCAGGGCACGGGCGGCGGCTTCGCCGGCGATGCGGGCTCTTTTGGCTGCGACATTCAGCCGGTGCTCTCGGCGCGCTGCCAGGACTGCCACAGCAACCCGACCAAGTTCGGCGCGCCGATGCCGCTCGTCACCTACCAGGACACGCAGGCCGTGAGCCCGACCTACCCTGGCCAGAAAATGTTCCAGCGCATGGCGCTGCGCGTAGCGGACACCGTCGCGCCGATGCCGCAGGCGCCGAACCCGCGGCTCGCGGCGCACGAGATTGCGGGCTTCCAGAGCTGGGCGGCCGCCGGAGCGCCGATGGGCACGTGCGAGCTTCCCGATGCGGGCTTGATGGATGCGGGAATGCCGTCCGACGCAGGGCCGGATGACTGCCCGCCGGGAACCACCGAGCTGAAGATTGTCGCGCCGGCCTTCACCATCCCCGCGCAGACGGACTTCTACCAATGCTTCGCGACGACCATCTCGCTGCCGGGCAAGCGGCACGCGGTGAAGGTGACGAAGGTGATCGACGACGCGCGGGTGCTGCACCACATGGTGCTGTTCCGCGACCTCGGGAAGAACGCTCCGGCGACGAAGGCGAACTGCGGAATCGAGGCCGACTGGTCGGTGCTCTACGCGTGGGCGCCGGGCGCAGGGCCGATGGAGCCGCCTTCAGACGTCGGCATGCCGCTGAACAACGGCGACCAGATGGTGATCCAGATTCACTACAACAACTCGGGCAACGTGATGGGCGTCGACTCTTCGGGCGCGAAGATCTGCCTCAGCAGCACGCTGCGCCCGAAGGAAGGCGGCGTGCTCGCCATCGGGCCGCAGAGCTTCACCCTGCCTCCGAACTGCCCCAAGGCCGAGGCCGAAGGCACGTGCGAGAACTACAGCTTCCTCAACACGACCTACAACGTGTTCACTGTCTGGCCGCACATGCACCTGCGCGGCACGGCGCTGACGTCGACGAACGGCAACACTGTCGTCACCGACCGCCCGAACTACAGCTTCAACGCGCAGTACCTCGAGAAGGCGAACTTCCAGTTCAAGCCGGGCGACAAGATCAAGACGAAGTGCCGCTGGAACACCGTCGGCGCGACGGCGCCCGTCAAGTGGGGCGAAGACACTGCCGAAGAGATGTGTTTCAACTTCCTCTACGTCTGGCCCGCGCCGCCCGTCGCGTACTGCCCGTCGTCGACCGGGGCCAACGAGACCTGCGTCCCTTGAAATGAGTTTGCACCCGGCTTCCGTGGGCCGGGTCTTCCACCCATCGCGTGGCCCGGCCGGGAAATCTGGGCCCACAGCAATGGCGGGTGCGCCCGAAGGGCCTGGTTCTCGAAGACCGGGCCCTTTGTTTTTGCGGGCGGTATCTTCGCTCTTCCGGTGCGGCGCAGACGACTTCAGGCAGTGGGGATGACCGCGTTGCTCGCGATCGGTGGCGCGTACGCGCTCGCGTCGTGGGACTGGTGCGGGCGCTGGCTTCGCGAGCCGGCGAGGCAGGTCTCGGCCACGCGGGCTTCCGGAGCGCTGCTGGCGGGGGCCGCCACGGTCGACGTCGAGCCACCCTTTCCTGTCACTGTCGCGGGCTACGGGCCGATGCGGCCCAGCGCTTCACGGGCGACGCGGCCGCTGCGGGCGCGGGCCGTCGTGCTGCAGGTCGGCGAAGTGAAGGCGGCGGTGGTGAGCCTCGACGTGCTGCTCGTGTCCGACGCCATCGTCGCCGAGGTGCGTGCGAAGTCGGGGCTCGCCGATGCGTGGGTGGTCGCGACGCACAGCCATTCGTCGATGGGTGGGTATGACGAACGGCCGCTGGCGCAGCTCGCCGGCACGGGCCTTCATCGCGAGGTCGCGAAGGCGGCGCTGGTTCGCGCGGCGGTCGAGGCGCTGCTGCGGGCGGGCGCGACGTTGGTTCCCGCCCAGCTCGCCCTGGGCAGCGTCGAGGCCGAGCTGTGCCGGGCGCGCAGTGGAGACGCGTGCGATCAAAGGCTCTCGAGGCTGACGCTCACTTCCGGAACAGAACCCATCGCCGAATGGCTGGTGGTGGCGGCGCATCCGACCCTGGTCGCCAGAAAGGCCGAGGCGGTGGATCCCGACTATCCGGGCGCGCTGGCCGACCGCCGCGATGCCGGGGTGACGCTGGTGCTGCAGGGAAGCGGCGGCAACGCGTCGACGCCTGCGGGTCAGACGGTCGGAGGCTTCGCCGAGCTGATCGAGAAGTCGCTGCCAGCCACGGTGGCCGTCGAACAGCCGTTGACGCTCGCTGTCTCTCGCGCGGTCGTCACCCTGCCCCACCCCGATGCGGCGCGGCTCGTCCCCTCGTTCAGTCGCGTGGCGGCGAGCAACTTCGTCTGTCTCTCTGCGTCGCGCACCGCCGAGGTCTCTGCCCTGCGAATCGGCCCATTCGTCTGGGTGGCGGCCGGGGTCGAGGCCTCGCTTCCGACGGGCGCGCGCCTCGAGGCTGCGGCGGGCGCGGGCAGGCTGATCTCCTTGGCCAACGGGTACCTGGGCTACCTCGAGCCCGCCGAGGTCGTGGCGGCGGCCGGCGGCGAATCGAAGAAGCAGTACTACGGGGAAACGATGCTCGTGGCCCTCGAGGAAGCGGCGAAGCTGGCGGGTGACGCGGTTCGTTGATCACTTCGGCGGGGTGCGGCAACCAACCCGACATGAAGCGATGGATCTTCCTGTTGGCCGTGTCTTCGTCGGTGGTCGCCTTTGCTGATCCCCGGCTCGAGCTTGAGGTGGGCGGTGGCGTGTCGGCGAGCTGTCTGTGCGCTCCGGCGCCAGCGTTGTCGGCGCGAATCGGCGTCGACCTGGCGGAACATTTCACTCCGTCACTGCGGCTGCTCACCTTCGCCCTGCCCGGAAGCGACCACCACACCTGGGCGGTGCTCGGCGAGTTCCGCGCGCACACGAAGGGCCGGGTTCAGCTCAACGCCGGCGCTGGCATCGGCTTCGGCGCCGCGGCCTTCAACGCCACTTCAGATGGGTTGGACGCGCAGTTCTTCCGGGTCGCTCCGTTCGTGAACGTCGACGCCGGCGTGCGCGTGATGCTGGGCCGCTGGTGGGTTGGCGCGAACGTGGGCGGCATGCCGTGGTCGAAGGTCGCCACCGCGATGTTGAGCGTGGGCGTCTCGCCCTTCGGCGACTAACCGATCGCGATCTTCGAGCCGACCTTTCGCTGACGAAAGAGCAGCGCGGTGCGGCCCAGCAGCTGGGCGAGCTGAGACTGCGTGGCGTCGGCGAGCGCGGCAGACGCCTCGTGCCGGTCAGCCGGGCCGTCACCAATCTTCACCTTGATGAGCTCGTGATCGCGCAGCGCCGCTTCGGTGGCCGCGACGACGGACTCGGTGACCCCTGACGCGCCGATGAGCACCACGGCCTTGAGGTGGTGGCCCAGCGCGCGCAGCTGGCGGCGCTGTTTCCCGCTGAGCGTGCCCTGCTTCGCGACGAGCTCTTTCGGGTCGGCTTTCTTCGGTGCGGGCTGGCGTTTCATGGGTCCTATTTCATCAACCGCAGCTCGCGCTGGGCGTCGAGGTGGTCGGGGTGAAGCTGAATGCACTTGTTGAAGAACTTCTTGGCCGCGGGCAGGTCGCCCAACAGCTTCGACATGTGCCCCTGGAAGTACCAGACCGCGGCGACCTTGTCGTTGCGCTTGAGGCAGACGTTGATGTCCTTCATCGCCTCGAGGTGCCCGGCCTTCTTGTCGGCGTTCGCAAAGAACTTCGCGTAGCCGCGCCAGGCGAAGTACTCGGCCTCGTCGGCGCCCTTGATCGCGCCGTCGAGCATCTTCACCGCCTCGGGGAACTTGCGCGCCTTCACGAGAATGGTGCCCTTCTGAAACATCTCTTCGGCCGCGAGAATGGCCGCGATGTCGACCTTCTCGCCGGCATTGCCGCTCTTCACTTCTTCGCCGTACTCGGCGCGCAGCTTGTCGTCGGCCAGCGTGCGGTTCGCCTCGCCCACGCGGCCGAAGATGTCTTCCTTCAGCTTGGCCAGCTGCGGCGGAGCGCCCGGCGGCACCGTGTCGGGGTGATACGCGCGCGCCATCTTGAAATACGCCGCCTTCACTGTGCCGCCGTCGGCGGTCAGCGGCACGCCGAGCACCTCGAAGTGGTTCTGCGTCTTCATCTTTTCGAAGGTCGCGGTCAGCTGTTTGATCTCGGCCGCGGGATCCAACGGGGTTGCCGGCGCCGCGCTCAAAGTGGGCGCCTTCGGTGGAACGGCCACGACCCTGGGCGGAGGCGGACGTGGCGCTGCAACAGGAGGCGGCGCCACCGGCCTGGGCGGCGCAGCAGCAGCAGCAACAGTAACCACTGGCGGCTTCGGAGCAGGCGCAGCGACGGGCGGCGGAGGAGGCGGCGCGACAGCTTCGGGCGCCGGCACGCGAACGGCAGCGAAAGACACCGCGTCGAAGTCTTTGAGGAGGAAGGCGACGCGCAGCAGGTGATCCCCCTCGTTCGGCAGATCGTGCATCAGCTGATTCAGCGACCGCACGCCGTCGAAGTACGACAGGGCGCGCGTCTCTTGCGGAGACAACCGCAGATCCGCAACCGCCACCTGCCCGCCCGACTTCATCACTGGAAGATCGATGGCCGCGTTGAGGCGCCGGCGAAGGTCGGCGCTGGGCAGCTTGCGAACCTGCTCGCTGACCACCGCCCACCGGTTGCCCAGTGGCATCGCCTTGTGCGACGGCAGATCCTTTACTTCCCAGGTGAAGGTGCCGTGCTCGGCGAAGAGCCCACGCACGAGAATCGACGCCGCGCGCTGCCCAAGGTGCTGAAACGCGGTGCCCGGGTTCAACAGGCCGAGACCAAAGAGCGCGCCGACCAGCTCACCGCCGAACCGCGCCTTTTCTTTCTCTGCCTTGCCGAGCTGCTCGAAGGTCGCGAGCTGGTTCTTCACCAGAAACGTCGAGAGCTGATCTTCCGCGTGCGTCGAGTCGACAAACTCGGGGTTGCCCTTGCGGAAGTGGATCTGCACCGTGCGATCCGACAGCGTCAACGTGAGCAGGCCCGTCGCGTCGCTGGAAGCCGCCAGGTAGAACAGGCGCAGCGCCGACGAAGTCTGCAGCGAGCCAGCCGGCGGCAGCTCGAGGGTCGGCATCACCACCGCCGCGATCGGCGCGGGAGGTGGCGCGACGACCGGCGCTCCGAGGTCGGGCATCAGCTGGCGCTTGTCGGCGGTGCGAACAGGGCCGGCAGCGGCAGCGGCGGCGGCGCGGGCCTGGGCAGCAGCGGCGGCTCCGGGTCCAGCGACGGGAGCCGCAGGCCGTGCGGGCGGAGGGCCGGGCACTGTGCCGGGACTCGGCGTCAGGGACGGCGGAGGCGGACGTGCAGCGGCGGGAGCGAGCGACGGAGGGCCCCCGGGAATCTTCGAAGGGGCTGCGGGTGCGGGCGCAGCGGCAGCGGGCGCGCCCCCCTCACCCCACAGCTCCTGGGGTACCACGTCGCGAACCTCGGGCAGCCGCGCGGGATAGACATAGTTCGCCCCGTCGAGCGAAAGCTGAACGCGCCCAGGGATGAGCTGGTTGTCGAAGAGCAGCTCGAGCGTGGCCGGCATCAGCGGCCCCCAGACCTTGCCCTTGTCGTTGCGTACCCAGATTTGAATGGGGTCAGACACTGATGGAAATCGAAGCTACCGGAAAAGTCGGGCACAATGGACGCAGATGAAACTCAGGAGATGCTCCCGGCTGCTGCTCGTGTCGGGCGTGTTGTCAACCGCCACGGGCTGCCTGTCGATGGGCTCGGTGCAGACCGCGAGCACGCTGGGCAAGGGCAACTTCCAGATCGCCGCCGAGCCGGGCATCTACGGAGCGAACATCAACGGCTCGGGCGCCCCCACCCAGGCCGACCCGATTCCGCACTTCGACGTCGCCTTCCGGTACGGCGTGACAGATCGCTTCGACCTGGGCATCCGCGGCGGTTGGTCGCTCTTCGAGCTGCAGACGAAGGTGCTGCTGACGCCGCCGGAGCACGAGCGGCTGGCGATCTCGATCGCGCCGTCGTTGGGGGCGATCTTCCTGGGCGGGAACACCAGCGGCTCGGGCACGTCGGTGTCGTACTTCAATCTCGCGGTGCCGATTCTGATCGGCATCAAGCACTTCCGCGCGAACGAGCTCATCTTCGGGCCGCGCATCAACAACATGATCTTCGCGCTGGGCGATCAGTCGGGCTCGGCGGCGGTGTACCTGTTCGCGGTCGGCGGCACCGTCGGCTACCAGTTCGCGATCGGTGACTTCTTCAAGATCCTCCCCGAGCTGGCGATCAACGTGCCGGTCGCGTCGAGCAGCAGCATCGGCAAGCAGCAGATCGCCGGGGCTGGGTTCGGCGGCGTCATCTGGCAGCTGAAGGTCGGGCTCATCTTCGGGCGCGGCTCGAAGCGCGCACCGGAGCCGATGGAGGTGGGGCCGCCTCCGCCGATGCCTCCGCCAGAGCCGGTGGTTGTGCCTCCTCCCGAGCCCGTCGTGCCTGCGCCACCGCCGCTGCCGGTCGAGCCGGATCCGCAGCCGGCGATTGAGCTGTAACCCACCACAAGTCGACGATTCACTTCGGCGGCACCACGCGAAATCCTGCGTGGCAGGGCTCGCTAAAGAAAGACCTTCTCGCGGTGCTCGCCGAAGACTTCGCGCATCGCGTTCGAGATCTCGCCCAGTGACGCCTCGGCCTTGACCGCGGTGTAGATCAACGGAATCAGGTTCTCGTCGGGCGTCTGCGCGCCGCGCCTCAGGGCGTCGAGCGCCGCCGTCACCGGCCCATTCGCGCGGCTCGCGCGCAGCGCCTTCAGCGACGCCTTCTGATCGACCTCGACCTGCGCGTCGACGCTCAGCAGGCCCAGCGGCCGCGACTCCTTCACCTGGAACTTGTTCACGCCGACGACGATCGAGGTGCCGTCTTCCAGCGAACGCTGGGCGGCGTAGGCGGCCGCCTGAATTTCCTGTTGCGGGTAGCCCTGCTCGATCGCGCGCACCATGCCACCGATGCCGTCGATCTTCTTCAGGTAGCCATCGGCCAGCGACTCGAGCTGGTCGGTGAGGTGCTCGAGGTGGTGCGAGCCGCCCAGCGCATCGACCGTGTCGGCGATGCCCGTCTCGTGCGCGATCACCTGCTGGGTGCGAAGCGCGAGGCGGGCGGCGTCTTCGCTGGGAAGCGCCAGCGCCTCGTCCCACGAGTTGGTGTGCAGCGACTGACAGCCGCCCAGCACCGCGGCCATCGCCTGAAGCGAAACGCGCACCACGTTGTTCAGCGGCTGCTGCGCGGTGAGCGTGCTGCCCGCCGTCTGCGCATGGAACCGCAGCATCATCGAGCGCGGATCCTTCGCGTTGAACCGTTCTTTCATGATGCGCGCCCACAGCCGGCGCGCCGCGCGGAACTTCGCGACCTCTTCCATGAAGTCGTTGTGAACGTTGAAGAAGAAGCTCAAGCGGCCCGCGAAGTCGTCGACCTGAAGACCTGCCGCGACTGCCGCTTCGACGTACGCGATGCCGTCGCCCAGCGTGAAGGCGACCTCTTGAGCCGCCGTCGAGCCGGCCTCCCGAATGTGGTACCCGCTGATGGAAATCGGGTTCCACTTCGGCACGTTCTTCGCGCAGAACGCGAACATGTTGGTGATCAGCCGCAGCGACGGAGCAGGCGGATAGATGTACGTCCCGCGCGCGATGTATTCCTTGAGGATGTCGTTCTGCACGGTGCCCTGCAGCGCGGACATCGGCACGCCCTGCTGGTCGCCCACCGCGGCGTAGAGGCAGAGCAGAATCGGCGCCGTCGCGTTGATCGTCATCGAGGTGCTGACCTCGCCCAGCGGCAGGCCGTCGAGCAGCACCTTCATGTCGCGCACCGAGCCGATGCTGACGCCGACCTTCCCGACTTCACCGGCGGCGCGCGCGCTGTCAGCGTCGTAACCCATCTGCGTGGGCAGATCGAAGGCGACCGACAGGCCCGTCTGCCCCGACTTGAGCAGGTAGTGGTAGCGCTGGTTCGCGTCCTTCGCCGAGCCGAAGCCCGCATACTGGCGCATCGTCCAGAAGCGCGACCGGTACATCGTCGACTGCACGCCGCGGGTGAAGGGGTACTCGCCGGGGAAGCCGAGGTTTGGTGTCGTGGGCGGCTCGTCGATGACGGGTCGCACCACGCCGCTGGAAGTGACGAACGGTTTGCGTTCGGGGTTCTTCGCCCTCGCCTTCTCGTAGGTCTGCTGGAGCCAGCGCAGCCGTTCGGTCGTCATCGTGGGCGCGACGGTTAGCACTGAGGGCCTGCGTGCCGGTAGTGTGCTGGTCCCCTATGAACATCGACAAGATCCGGCAGGCGCTGACCTCGTACAAGGCCAACGACGGCAAGGTCGACACGCAAGAACTCGACAAGCTGATGCTTCAGGCCCGCGACGCAGGCGGCCTCGACGCGACCGAGCGCGCGGAGATCATCAACGCGTCTTCCGGCTTCGACGACCCGACGAAACAGCGGCTGATGAAGCACCTGTCGGCAATGGGGCAGCCGAACGCGTACGTGAACCTGCAGGCGCTGGGCTCGGTGACGAGCATCGAAGGGCGCTACGCGAACCTGAAGCTCGACGTGCCCGGGCTGAACGCGAAGGTCGGGCTGTTCGACAACAGCTTCTCGCTGAAGGGCAAGGCAACGGGCGACGGCGTGTTGAAGCTCACCATCGACGGGAAAGCGCTGTCGGTGCCGGTGAAGCGCGGCGAGCTTCCGGGCGCGATCCTCGAGAAGATTCAGAAGCAGCTGCCGGCGTCGACGACCGGGCTCGTGTTCGGTGGCGACGTGCGGCCGTACGACCCCGAGACCTTCAACGGCGGCGCGGCCACGAAGAAGGGCACCTCGGCGCACCTCGCGCTCTACAAGCCCGAGGCGCTGGGGCTGAAGCCTGGCGAGAAGCCGCTGCGGGTGGTGGTGACGGGCTACGGCGCGTTCATGGGCATCACCGACAACCCGTCGGCGAACATGGCGCAGAAGCTGGCTGAGCTCGGCGTGAAGGGCGCGATCGTCGAGTACCGCCGCCTCGACGTGAACCATGGCGCCGTCGACCAGTTCGTCGCCGACATGAAGCGCAGCCCGCCCGACGTGATTCTGTCGATGGGCGTGTCCAGCGAGTCGCAGGTCGAAGAGCAGCCCGAGAACCGGGTGGGCGGTGGGGTGGACGGGGACAACAAGCCGATCACTCCCGGGGTAGTGCGTCAGGGCGCGCGCGACGAGCTGCGAACCGACCTGCCGGTGGAGGTCATCGACGGCGCGCTGAAGAAGTTCGGAGCGCAGCGCGAGGTCGGCACGAGCAGGTCGGACGCGGCGTACGCTCCCGACCGCAGCGCCTACCTGTGCAACTACCTCGGCTTCAACCTGGCCGATGCGTTCGGCGGGACGAAGGAGACGACCGCCGGGTTCGTGCACGTGACGGATCACACCCCGCCCGACCAGATGCACACGTTGCTCGAGGCCGTGGTGGCCAATCAGCTCGACTGGCGGCGGTCGCAGCGCCCGCCTGCTCCAAGCTGATCCCACTTTCACCGGCGTGTGGCGATTTGCCTCGCATCCGGCAGCGCCCTGCTGGGGAAAAGTGCGGCATGCGTGTTGCGTTCGGTGTGCGCACCATGGACAAAAACGCCCAAGCCGCTGCCGAATCGACCTCGCCAAAAGCCTTCCTCTCTGACGTGAAGGCGGTGCGCGAGCGCGCCCGCCAGAACATCGATGAGGGTGCCGTGACGCCCAACTACCCGATCGACGCGAAGGCCGTGTGCGAGATGCTCAACGGCGCCCTGGCGACCGAGCTGGTGTGCGTGCTGCGGTACAAGCGCCACTACTTCACCGCCGAAGGCATCGAGTCAGAAGGGGTGAAGGCCGAGTTCAAGGCCCACGCGGCCGAAGAACAGGGCCACGCCGATCAGCTGGCGAAGCGCATCGTCGAGCTGGGCGGTTCGCCGAACCTGGATCCCGCGGGCCTCGCGACCCGGTCGCACAGCGAGTACGTCGCTGGCACCACCCTGCGCGAGATGATCAAGGAAGACCTGATCGCTGAACGCATCGCCATCGAGACGTACCGCGAGATGATCAACTGGCTCGGCGATCGCGACTCCACCACCCGCACCATGCTCGAAGGGATTCTCGCCCTCGAGGAAGAGCACGCCGACGACATGTCGTCGCTGCTCAAAGGCCTGCGAGACTGAGGTTGGTTTGATGTGGTTCAGGATGACCGGCGGCGCGACCACAACTGCTGGGACGCCTCGAAGATCTTCGCATCGAGCGCGCTGATCGGCTTCGCAGGAGACCCGGCGACGATCGTGTATGGAGCGACATCGTGCGAGACGACGCTGTTGGCGCCGACCACCGCTCCGCGGCCGATGGTGACGCCGCCGAGGATGATCGCGTTGGTCGCGATCCACACGTCGTCTTCGATCTTCACTGGGCGCGCGTTGGGTAGCACGCGGCGCTGGTAGAGGCCGTGGTAGCTGTTGTCGAAGATGCGGACTCCGGGCCCGATCAGGCAGCGGGCGCCGATGGTGATCGCGCTGGTGCAGCCGAGCCAGACGCCATCGTTGAGGTACGTCTGCTCGCCGATGCGCAGCACACCGTCGCGGGTGAGCTCGAGGTAGATGGGCGTCACCTTCGAGTCGAAGATCACGTCATCGCCCAGGAAGATTCGCCCGCCGGAGTTGCTGATCTTCGGAGCCAGCCCCGAGACCCGCACTCCGACGCCCAGCTGGTTCACGTCGCGAAAGACGAAATGGCTGCGGGCAGTCGCGGTGACGAAGTCGAACCCCTTCTTCGCGAAGGCGCCGATGCCCAGGTGCAGGTTATTCGAGATCTTCGCCCGCAGCTTGTCCAGGCTTCCCGTCGGCTGGGGCGTTAGGGGCACGAGGTACGGCTGCGACGGGCGCGAGATCGGAGCGTTGGACACGAGCGAATGAGCAACGGCGGGGCCAATGCTCGCGCCTTCGACCTGCCGCCCAAACCTGAGGCACAAGATCTCAAGTGGGGCTGAAGAGCCCGTGCAGCAGGTCGTACGACTTCACGCGATCGGCGTGGGCGTGAACGAGGGTGGTCACCATCAGCTCGTCGGCTTTCGTCGCCTCCAGCAGCTCGGCCAGTCGCTTCTTCACCGACGGAGGGGAGCCCACCGCCTGGTCGGCCTGCCGCTGCGCGATCGCCGCGCGCTGGCCGGGCGAATACGGAAACGCTGCTGCTTCTTCCGGCGTCGGCAGCTGGCCCGGGCGTCCTTCCCTCAACCGCAGGAAAGACAGCGCGATCGGCCCGGCGAGGTACTGCGCCTTCTCGTCCGTCTCGGCGCAGATGACCTGCACCGCGATCATCGCGTACGGCCTGGCGAGGATCGCTGAGGGCCGGAAGTTCTTCCGGTACAGCGCGAGCGCGGGAAGCGTGTTCTCGGCGCTGAAGTGGTGCGCGAAAGCGAAAGGCATCCCCAGCGCTGCGGCGACCTGCGCGCTGTAACCACTGGACCCGAGCAGCCAGATCGGCGGCCCGTGGCCCAGGCCCGGCACCGCGGTGATCTGCGCGTACGGGTGGCCCGCGGGCCACGTGCCCTTGAAGAAGCCCATCAGCTCGCCCAGCTGTTCCGGAAAGTCGTCGGCTGACAGCGCGTCTTCGCTTCGCCGCAGCGCCCGCGCCGTCGCCTGGTCCGTGCCCGGCGCGCGCCCCAGGCCCAGGTCGATGCGGCCCGGAAACAACGCCTCGAGCGTGCCGAACTGCTCGGCCACCACCAGCGGCGCGTGGTTCGGCAGCATCACCCCACCCGACCCGACGCGGATCTTCTTCGTCGCGGCCGCCACCTGGCCGATGAGAATCGAAGGCGCCGAGCTGGCGATGCCCGGCATGTTGTGGTGCTCGGCCAGCCAGAAGCGGTTGAAGTCCTTCGCCTCGAGGTGCTGGGCGAGGTCGATCATGTTCAGCAGCGACTGGCGAACCGTCGAGCCGACACCGACGCTGGCCAGCTCGAGCACCGACAACGGAAGCTTTGGAAGATGGCTCACGCGCCCATGGATAGCGCCGGGGCGTGCGCGGCGCCCAGCTGCTGCGCGAGGACCCTTTCGATTTCCACGGCGTCGTCGACCATTCGAATTGTCTGAAAGAGCAGCTCGGCCGCGGTGAAGGTGCGGCGCAGCGGGTTGAGCCACATCTTCAAGCGTCCGGCCGCGCGCTTCGGGTTGTCCGCGTGGCGGGCATACACCTGCCGCCAGAACCACCCGACCCGCGGCTTCAGCTCTTCCCAGTCTTCCGGCGACGGGTCGAAGCCCCGCTGCCCGAGAATCCGCTGGGCGAGGAAGGGGTCCGACACCGCGCCCCGCCCGATCATCACGTCCACGCAGCCCGTCGTGTCGCGCAGCCGGTGGTAGTCGGCCACGGTGAACACGTCGCCGTTGCCGATGACGGGAATCGAGACCGCGTCGCGAATTCGCTGAAGCCAGCTCCACCTCGCCGGAGGCCGGTACGCGTCGGCCTTCGTGCGCGCGTGGACGACGAGCTCTTGCGCGCCGCCAGTTGCCAGCGCCTGCGCGCAGTCGATCGCGAGATCAGGGTCGAGGATGCCGAGCCGCATCTTCGCGGTGACCATCATCGAAGGCGGCACCGCGGCGCGAACGGCGCGGAGGATGTCGTGAAGAAGCTGGGGCTCGCCGAGCAGCGCCGCTCCGCCGCGGTGGCGGTTCACGGTCTTCGCCGGGCAGCCGAAGTTGAGGTCGATGCCCCAGGGCTTCATCGCAGCGAGGCCGGCGGCGTTGAAGGCGAGGCTGTCGGGATCCGAGCCGAGCAGCTGAACGCGAACAGGAGTGCCGGCGGGGGTCTTCGCTGCGTTGAGAAGCTCGGGGCAGAAGTGGCGAAAGACCTTCTCGGGCACCGGCAGGTCCTGCACGCGAACGAACTCGGTGACACACCAGTCGAAGCCGCCAATCTGCGTCAGCGCATCGCGAAGGATGTCGTCGGCCACGCCTTCCATCGGCGCGAGGACGATGCGGCCGGGAGCGGTCACTTCGGCTTGAGCCAACGGTTCAGCTGGCTGCCGAGCTGGGCGGCCAATGGCGGAACCACCGCAGGCCCGGCCAGCGCCACGGGGCCGATCGCGCGCAGTGGCCGCGCCTTCATCGCGAGCTGCAGCGCGTTGGCGTCGAAGGCGGGCGCCGCGGTGGGGCGTTCGGCCGACGGCAGGCCCGACGAGGTGATCGCGGGGAACAGCGCGGCGAGGCGGGCGAGGAACAGGGGCTCGGCCTCGGCGATGCCTTCGGCGAACGCCAGCGGAAAGGGTCCGGTGCGAAGGCGATCGATCAGCACGGCGCAGCGGGCGGTCGCGCGCGCCTGCAGCCAATCGGGCAGCGAGAAGAGCGCCTGCGGCAGCACCACGCCCGGCTGCTTCAGGCGGGCAATCACCCAGGCCGACGTGCCCGCATCCAGCGACTTCATCAGCTGGCGAAAGTGGATCCGTTCGACGCTGTCGCCCGCCTCGAGGAACGCGAGGTACTGGCCGCGCGCGCGGGTGAGGCCCTTGTTCGTGCGCACCGCGAAGTCGGCGGAGCCCGAGTTGAGCACCTCGACCGCGAAGCCGTGGCGTTCGGCCTGCAGGCCCGAGAGCCGCTGCGCCTCTTCGAGGTTTCCGGAGGTGACGACCACCACCTGCATCGGCCGCTGCGGCTGAGCGCCGAGCGACGCGAGGGTTCCCTGCAGCGCCGACAGCTCGCCCGCGGACGAGACGACGATGCTCAAGAGCCCAGGCTCTTTCGCGATTGCCGCTTCGGCCCCCGTGCGGCGGGCGACCAGCAGCAACCTTTCGGCCCCCGCGTCGGGGTTGAGCTGCTCGAGCAGCTGGCGAAGCTGGGCCTCGGCGTCGACGGCGAGTCCGGTCGATTGATGCGGGCCGATGACGACGTCGCGCGAGACGATGTGAAGCCCCGCCTGCTGCAGCCACCCGCAAACGTCCGGCTCAGCCAGCGCTGGCGGCGGCGGCTTGCCGACCAGGGCCTGCAGCAACGAAGAGGCAGACGACGCGTTCGCGAAAGAGAAGACGACGTCGGCCTTCGGAGCGGCCTTGCTCACCGCTGCGAAGTTCTCGGCCCCGCCTTCTCGCGCGAAACCGTCGAAGGCGACGATCGCGTCCGGCTCGAAGGCGGTCAGCGCCGGCAGAGACTCGGGGTCGGCCAGCACCGTGCAGCCGTTGGCTTCGAGCGCGCGCACCAGCTGCGGATCTGAGCCGAGCAACACGACCTTCTTCTTCAGCCCCACGCGGCGCGCGACCAGCGAACGAAGATCCGCCGCCGTCTGCGCGCTCATCGCGGGGCCCACACGTGCGCAGGCCGCAGCAGGCCGACGCCGGGCGCATCGGCGGTGATGGTCAGCGGGCGCTTGACGGTCTCGGCCGCGCCGACGCCGGGCGAGTGAATCGCCGCCGTCACCTGGTACTCGCCTTCGCAAATTCCGAGGCGGGAAATGCTCAGCCGCGCGTGGCTGACGCCCGTGACCCCGGTGGTCGTGGAAAAAAGAACCGACCCCGCACTGACCAGCGCAACGGTGAGTTCGAGAGGAGCCTCGACTGACCCCCACGTCACCGACACG
>Ga0209181_10000206_pt1 | contig 107885 bp, 138 predicted proteins | sample MAT05_FD_187208 | JGI IMG/M metagenome (GOLD analysis project Ga0209181, IMG submission 187208) | Freshwater microbial communities from Lake Fryxell liftoff mats and glacier meltwater in Antarctica - MAT-05 (SPAdes) (version 2) | ecosystem: Environmental > Aquatic > Freshwater > Ice > Liftoff...
GCCGCATTGATGTGCACGGGAGCGAGCCGCTACCTTCCCGTAATGTCCCAGAGCCGCCCATGCCTGTCAAGGCGGGCAGCCTGCGGCGTCACATGTGCTTCTTTGTCTGCCCTGTTGAGGCCGCACCACGTTGTTGAAGAACACCATGGTTTCTCGAGGCAAAGATCCTCAGGTTTAGCATCTGAATGTCCGCTCCTCTCGCGGCGCGGGAAGTCGACCTTCTAAATCGTCGAAAAAGTCGGCGGGAGAGTCGTACATGATCGCTAGTGCTACGCAATGCCCCGCCGTCACCGCGTGACCTGTCGGCTTCAGCGCATAATCGATAGGAGGGAACAACTCGCCGGGCGTTGAGTTAACGATTCCGGGAAACACGTCATAGAGCCACTGGGGTGGAAAGAGGCGCGTGGCAAACTCGCTTATGCGTTGGCACTTGACCCTCGGGCGCGTTACAAAGCCATGCGCAGTTCCTCGACGAATCACAGTTTCGGAGTATTGTTTCGCGTCAATGGGCTGTGCACGTCCGAGAAACGCCATGGAAAATCGTTGAAACCGCACTACGGCTTCCGACTCTAGGACTTCAGTGCTGTTGGCTAAAGGATCGACTTCTGCATCTTCCAGGGATTCAGAGGGCTGATCGTCAAGAGCGGACAAGTCAGGCATTCGGAGCAGCGGCTCTTTATGTCGCTGACAAACGTAGGCTCCGGGTAATTGATGGTCGCGCCGCCAGTAGCTATATCCATCTGCGAGATCGTTCGCCACGCAGGATCGACAAAGATATGCATGGGAGCGTGGAAGCGCTAACCCAAGACGTCGCAAAGTCCCCGACGGCCATGCACAGTTGGGAGTCGCCACGTCGCCACTCGATACGTGGGCAGTGTAGGGAAGCATCGTGTTGCGGGCAATCAGGTCTCGAAGTGAAACGCCGCAGCCTAGTGCAAGCGCCTCTGAAACGGTCAAGCTCTTGTTTTCGACGGCCGCATGAAGTCGGATGCATCCCACTGCCACTGCGTAACTTGGTAGTTCGTTGAACACTTTGTACCTGCCGATCGCGCCGCGGGCCAACTCACCGTCTTGGATACGCGGCCTGATCACGCGCGTCTGCCTTCAATCGTGCCGTCGCTTAAGCCTTCCTCGCCATAGGCGCTAGATTCCCCGCGTAGTAGGCAGAAGTAGATTGAGTCGGGCGAAGCAGATCCTGGGAGCATGGCCACACAATGGCCGTGGACACCAATCCAAGCTACGGCATATATGCGTTCTCGTGGTCAGCTCGTGTTTTAACGGTCGATCGACAGACTTCTTTAAAACCGCAGTCTGACTTCCTTGTGTGGGCGCGTCATTCGACAGACCTTGCCCGCTTTGCGCGCTCCTTTAGAATCAAGCACTTAGCAGACGGCTATTCGACAGACCTTATTCAGAACATCAGGTCGAGCAGGGTCGAGGCAGAGAAAGGAGAAGAAAAGAAAAAAGCCTCTGAACTGGGTTCGGAGGCTCGGGTGGGTCGGAAGACTGAAGGGTCAGTCAGCGTTGGCAGGGCCGGATCGGTAGGTCTTGCGGAGAAGCTTCAGCAGCTGCTCGGTCTTCTTCGGATCGGGTGAAGGAGCGCCGGCAGAGGTTCGACGGGAGATGGCCAGCGTGAGTGCACCTTCGAGACCGTTCTTCTCGCAGGAGAAAGACGTGTGACGATCGATGCCCTTCTTGTCGGTCCAAGTGGCATGAACACGCAAGAAGGGCGTGTCGGTGGTACTGGTCCAGACGAAACGGATGCCAGCTTGATCCGTGCGGCTCAAGCGGGAAACACGTCCAACAGGGCTGCCACCACGAGTCGTCGTCTTCGGCAAGCCGAGTTGACGCTGATCTCGCATGGCAGCAAGTTCAGCCTTGTCTGCGCTGCCGAACTTGAGGGCCGAGTAGTAGCGGGTGTTGCCAGGTCCTCCACCGTTGATGCGAAGCTGGTGAGCGACGACAACACCCTTGGACCTGATGGCAACGATGTGTGCACTCAGCATTCCAGAAGCGTCGTGCTTGATACTTTCAGATTGTGCAGAACTCATGAAACCTCCAGCACTGGCGAGGACTCGGGACGAGTCTTCATGTCCATTGCCGAAGGAGAGGCACTGCGCAGGCGAAGAAGAGACATGTGAACTTGAGTCAACTGGAAAGTTAGGATTGTAGATTGTGGTGGCAATAAAAAAGCCTTCGGAACTGAGTTCTGAAGGCTTGTGGGGAGGAAAGATCACGAAGCGTGACCGTGGAACGGGAATGTTCCGGATCGTGGATCAGCGCTTGGAAACGGTGTCTCCAAGCCTGCCGTACGCAAGAGCCGCTTCCTGGTCAGAGAAGACGATCTTGTAGCTTTCGTCGATGGTGCCGACCGCACGAACGTAGAGATGCAAGTCGGCTTTCGGAAGACCGATCAGGGCAGACGTCGGGTACCTGGTGAACAAGCGGCCGGCGGAGTTCTTGATTCGGTCTTCGTAGGCGCGCAGGTTCTCAGCGCCGAACTTGTTGCCCTCGTAGTAGAAGACCTTCATGTCGGATTCGGACGTGTCTCCATCGAGAGAGACCAGACCGGAGCCGGGCATGATCGAGTGACCGATGTGGGTGCCGTCGATGACGGTGTAGATCGTGGCGGTCTTCATGCGGTTGCCTCTGGCTGTGCTTCGTGTTGCGACGGTGTGACGGAGATCCTGGTGCCCTTGCAGAACTGTTCGAAGGTGAGGGCCTCGATGCTGGCGAGTTGAGCCTGAAGAGCTTCGAGGCATTCCGTCTTGGCACGATCGAAGGCTCGTAACTGCTGGTCCACGACGTCGGAAGGCCTCGGAAGGTAGTAGCCGTCGACCTTGGAAACAGCGTTGGCGAGGACGTACGGGTTCGAGTTGGTGAGGTCAGGCATTTGCAGCTCCAGAAGTGGTGCGGCGTGCCTGCGCGAGGAACTGGAAGGTGTGGTGATGCAAGGTTGAACTCCTGTGCATGTGGCCGGCCGGAATGGTCGAGCTTCACAGTGCATGCTGTGATGGCTTGCATTGGGAGTGATCCAACAGGGAGCAGACAAGACAGCGCACGAGGGGGCGAAGGCGCCCTGTCTCACAAGAGCGTGCAAGGCAACTGGGAAGGGGCAGGCGGCTGGAAACGAGCCGCGAGGTACGAGACAGGCAGGGGAAGAAAGCGCCCTGCCCTGTGCGGCGCCACCTCGGTTATTGGCAGCCGATGGGCATCACCCGTGGCAAGGGATTTTTTCTGTTCACCGAACAGGACCTGGCCTAAGGAGAACGCTCATGCAAATACAAGCGCAGATCCCAGCGTCGATTCCAGGCTCCAAGCTGATTCACCTTCAGCAGCGAACCCCGGAATGGCATGCTTGGCGAAATGGCGACGATCTGCCAGATAAAACGGCCCGCATCACAGGTACCGTCTCAGCCATCATCGCTGGAGACAGTGTGACCGGCAAGACAGCTCACCAGCTGTGGCTCGAATGGACCGGACGTAAGGCGGCCGAAGAACCGTCCGATTTCCTGAAAAAACTGTTCGAGCACGGATCGAAAAAGGAAGTATTCGCTCGACAGGCTTATTCACGCTACACCGGAAACGAGGTTTTCGACATCTGCGTCGAACACCCGGATCACCCTTGGGCAGCAGCAAGTCTGGACGGCCTGACATTCACCGGCGACATCATCGGTGAGTTCAAGTGTCCTATCTCGCAGCGGATTCACACGATGGCCAAGAAAGGAATCGTGCCCAGTTACTACGTCCCTCAAGTCATGTGGCAACTACTCTGCACACCCAGTGCAGAAGAGGCGCATTACTGGTCTCACTTCGAGGAAGACGAAGAAGGAATCACCGGCGCTCTAGTTGTAGTCAGACGAGACGAGCGGATGATCAAGCAGCTGTTCGACGACTGCCTGAACTTCCGGATCTGTGTCGCTGAGAACCGGCCGCCTGCATCGAACGCCTGGCTTCTCGCAGCTCGGAAGTACGTGCAGATGACAGGTGAAGTTGAAGAAGCGAACGCCCGTCTCGATGACAGCAAGAAGGCGCTGCTCGAACTGATTCCGCAGGATCGAGACAGTTTCGACGGCGGCGGTGTCATGGCGACTCGCTTTTACACGAAGCAAGTGATCAACTGGGACGAAGGACTTGCTGCTGAAGGAAAGAAGCCTGAAGAGATCACCGAGGCCTTGGAATCAACCCGAGAACTCGGCGCGATCGACTACCCTGCCCTGCTCCAAGAACTTGGCTTGCCGCAAGACAAGCTCATCGAATTGGAGATGAAACACCGGGCGAAAGGACCTGTCGATTACAAGAAGGCCGCTGAGAAACTCGGCCTGACGAAAACCGAAATCAAGGTGATCGAACAGGTTTACAAGACAGGCGGTGAAGAACGTCATCGAATCACAGTGACGAGCGGATATGTGCCTGTCGTGACGCCTCCAGCAACGAACGTCGCAGAGCAATCTGCACCGAGTAACTTGATCAGCGTCGACGAAAGCAACGACGATCCCGTTTTGGCCGGTACCGAAAGTTGGTCCGGCTGGTGATACCCCCTAAAGCTCCATGACAGCATTTATGCTGCTGGAGCTTTTTTCTTTTGGGCGGCGAGTATCACAGGCAAGAAAAAGGCCGCACAAGGCGGCCTCTGGCTACGCAGAGCAGGTTAAGCGTGCGAGACAGCCTTGGTCGACTTCTTGGCTGGCTTCGACTGGGCGGTCGTCTTGGAAGCCTTAGAGGTCTTGCCTGGAGCAGCGGATGGCGCTGAAGCTACGGCAGGACTCAACTCTGCGCCTTCGGTGGCAACAGGTGCGTTTCGGTTGACCTTGGCCTTGTCCAGGATCGAAATGTTGAAGAGGCGCTCGTAGAAGGCGACAAGAAGGATCTTCATGCCACGATCCGCGGAGTCCCACACCACTTCCTTAGGAACGAGGGGCGACCACATGCTGTCTGCCTTCATCTTGATGTAGGCAAGGTTCAACTGGTCGTCGATGTTCTGAGAGATGAGGAAGTCCTCGGGCTCGACAAGCTCAGCCAGCGAGAGGATCTCGATGTACGACTTGTTTAGGAACTTGGCGATGAGCTTGAGCCGATGACGGTGCAGGGCCTGGATGGACCTGTTGCCGTTGCACATGGAGAACCAGTAGGAAGGGGCTAGCTCGAAGCGCTCGGCAACTTGCTTGACGGCCAGGCCTTGCTTCTGCGCCTCTTCCTGGATCGCATGGATCAGAGCGGCGCCCTTGATGACCTTGTCTTCCGACTGATCGTCTGACTGACCTTCGGACTGATCGTTTGTCACGTTTTCCACGGATGACTCCTGTTTTCGTGCCTGGATCGTCCTATGACGGTACCGAGCATCTCTATGTCCGCATCTTCACGAGTGAGGATCGACTCGTTCATGGCTAAAAGAATGTTTGCGCAGTGTACATGCTACGCAAGGGAGGTCGATGGGGTTTGGGGCAATACAGGAAGGAATGTCAACATGTTGGTGAGCATAAGAACCTGTGGTTGCGTACAGTAGAAGAATGCGAGGAGACAAGACGACCCTTTGAGGGTTGGCAGGTTACGTTTCTCTCCGTGTAAATAATCGGCACCTCGGGCATAAACTGTAGTGCTACCTGTTCAACCAACATATGGGGTGAGGCATGCTGTCAAAAGAGCAACGGATGTACATGGACACGGCCAAGTACCGAGGTGGGATGTTGAACATCTGCTACATCTCGGGCTACGCACGTGAGATCGGCACGCGGTCGGGATTCATCCTGCAGACCACGAACGACAACCTCAAGATCCCGTTCATCATCGACAAGGCAGACACGATACCAGGTTGGGTGCGCGAAGGCGTGCCGGTGAAGATCGTGGGCCGGCTGACGGGACGCATCCTGCAGTCGGACGATGCCAGCAAGGAACTCCACCGCGTGGCAGTGGTGAAGGTGCTGAACTTCGAGATCCCGTCCATCCTGGAGATGCCGGCGGAAGCGTGCTGGGAAATGTCGGTCCCGAAGGGTGCTCCGGCGGCGCCGTTCGACCCGAAAAAGGGCAAGCACGGCCTGCCGCAGAGCAAGTCGTCGAACACAGTTCAGCTCGCAGGCTACGTCGGTGGCGTGATCTTCCGAAAGGCAGGCGTGCCGGACTCGGAAGGCCGGCGCAAGGGCGCGTGCCTGCAGGTACTCATCAGGCAGACCAAGAACGCAGACGAGGCTGTGCCCGTGCGGATCTATGGCGACAAGATCACCAAGGAATACGAGCGGACGGTGAAGCTCGGAACGCCGGTCGTGATCACCCAGGGCGACCTGCGAGTGGACGTGAAGGAAACGGGCGGCGAAGAGGTGGACGGCATCGCGGAAGTGAGCAAGATGCCCTACATCCGCACCAACGGCCTGTTCGTCGCGACAAGGGACCACATCCAGAGCCAGCCGGATTGGGCAGTGCAACTGGCGCTGCAGGGCCGCGAGCGCAAGAAGCCTGCTGCAGTCGGTGTCGCGGGGGCGACGCCGGCCGAGCGGCCGGCACTGAAGGTCGTGACCGAAGCACCGAAGGTCGAGATCGAACCCGACAACGACATGGACGTCGACCAGGACGCAATGAAGGCGGTGATGGCGCAGGTGGGTGTCCTGCCGGCCTCGCCGGCAGTCGTTGGGTAAGTCACCAGTCCTCGGTGCAGCCTTCGGGCTGTTCTCGGTCTGGTGGTGCGTTTCGCTGATCGCCTACCTGGTCACTGGCCAGGTCTGGTCAGGCGAAGACTGGATCTCCATGTCTTCGCAAGCACTCATCGGTGTTGCCGGCGGAAGCGTCTTCGGGATCGCTGCGACCGCGGCGTTGGTGATGATGGCCCGCCAGTGGCGGATGGCGCAGCTCACCGGGGACAACGTCCGCGGTGTCGTGTGCACGATCGGAGAGTTGCCGATCAGCTTCGAGCGGCCAGTCGAGGCGAAGGAGATGGCTGACAAGGCGTCGCTGCGCTTGCCGGACGAAGACTCGGACCCGGACCAGAAGATCGACATCGATTGGATGGAAAAGTGGTTTGAGAAGTACGAGGCCGACTACCCCGATCACGCAAAGCTGATGCGGGCGGTTGGGCGGGTGCTGAACTCGAAGCCCACGCTCCCCGCGGCATGCAAGCGGAAGGCAAAGGGCTTGAGGAAGTGGCAGTACGGCCACGACCAACATAACCACGGCAACCACACCTTGGTGGAGCACTCCTGGGTGTGCGCATCGGTCGGAATCTGGATCGCCGAGAACGGGTTCGAGTACGACGGCGTTCAGTTCGTCGAGACGCACCGTGGCGTGGACTTCATCGCCAAGAAGGACAAGGGCTACATCACCCTCAAGAACGAGCGGTACAAGTTCGAGAAGTTCGATCCGCTGATCGGACTGATCTGCTTTGCGCACGACGTGGGGAAGATCGAAACCTTCAGGCAGAACAAGGACGGGACCGTCGAAGTGATCGAGCCGGCGCACGACAGCGTTGGCGCAAGGATGCTGTCTCGAATGGACGAGTTCTGGGCCCTCCCCTACGAGGACCGGATGACGCTCACGCTGTCCATCGGGCACTATCACAAGCCAGGCCAGATGCCGCTTCGGCGAGACAGCGAGTCGCCTCAGAAGGCCGAGGCGCTGAGCGACCGGACGATGGCGATGCTGGAGTTGGTCATCACCGCGGACGAACAGACCAGCAAGATCGAGAACAAGAAGGACGACGACGAAGGCAAGAACAAGCCCAAGGAGATCGTGGAAGAGGACTACAAGGTCGACCTGTGGGAGGCTTTCCAGGACCTGCTGAACGAAGCGCAGCGTGTGCACCACGAGCCCAACAAGTTCAAGATCGGCCAGAAGAACACGACGCCCGAAGGCGCGATCATCACGCTGAAAGAAGGCGACATGCGCAAGGCGCTGCTTGAGAAGATGGAACTCAAGAAGTCGGTGAAGGAGAGCGTGACATCGTCGGGATCTGTCCAGATCACCGAGGACCTGCTGGAGGTCCTTGAAGATCGTGGATGTCTGATCACGGAGCGAGGTGGTCTGAAGGTCGAGGCGAAGAAGGCGATCTGGCGGGTGGAGTTCCTGGGGAAGGACAAGCAGAAGGTCGGGGAGGTGATCGCAAACTGGCCGTTCGCCATCATGATCAACCCAGATATTCACTTCCCGAGGCTGGCTAACAGTCAAGACGCGCAGTCCATGCCGCGGGTGACGGGACTTGCAGACAAGGAGGGCATGGGCGCTCCGAAGAAGGCGCGAGCGGACCAGCCGGCCGATGTTCTGACGCAAGGCCCCCTTCAGAATGAAGATGGGACGTTCATCATCCCTGACGGGAAGAAGAACAAGAAGCCTAAGCAGAAGGAGGCGGTGCCTGCAGCTGTGCGGCTAGAAGCAGTTCCAGAAACAGAGCCGAATCAGCCTGCATCGGTAGCCGTGGCCAGGCCGGCGGCAGATGCCAAGCCGAAGTTGCACATCGTGCCGACAGTGAGCACTGATCAGCTCGGCGAAGAGCGGGTGCATGACGAGCCGAAGGTTGTCAGCAGCGGATCTGGATCTGCGTGGCTTCTGGATGACGAGGAACCGTTGCCGCCAGGCAAGGCGGCAGAAGCAGCGAAGGATGTTCCCGCGGTAGTGGTGGACACGACATCGAACGCGTCTGAGGCAGAGACTGAGGCACCGCAGGCCGGTGACTCGAACTCAGTTCTGAGAATAGAAGCGGAGCAGCCCAAAGCGGCGGGAGCTGGAGCAGCAGAAAAGCTGCTTGCGGTTCAACGACGACTGCAGGAGAAGGCGGCTGGCGAGGTAGTCGAGACAAGCACGGTGGTACCGGTGGCCAATGCTGTGTCCTTGTCGGACACGCAGGTGGAGACGGTGCGGATGATGAAGAAGGGGCTGCTGCGACTGGACGAGATGGAGCGCGAGAAAGCCATCGTGGGGGACGTGATGGAAGACGGAAGGATCGGGTACAGCTTCGAGGCCATCAACGCGATCGTGCCGATGATGAAGGAGCATCTGCAGGATGAACGAGTGGTACGGCGATTGATGGCTGCCGTGAAGGAAGGTCCAGACGCGCCAGTGGCGATCGTACGCAGGGCATCAGGAGTCGCGCTGCTGGTGCTGAATCGCAAGTCGATCGACAAAGCGATGAGGATGCGATGAGTGGTGAACCTGCCCGTGTAACCCTGGCTGAATGGCACCAGCAGGCAGAGCTGGAGCATGGCAAGGACAGGATGAAGTGGCGCTTCAAGTGCCCTTCATGCGGGCATGAGGCGGCAGTCGAGGAGTGGAAGGCCGCGGGTGCACCGCAAGGGGCAGTGGCGTTTTCATGCCTGGGCCGCTACATGGGAGAGCCGAGCAAGGCGGCAGAAGCTGCATTCAAGAGACAAGGCGGGCCGTGCAACTACACGAGCGGCGGACTGTTCGTCATCAACACGTTGATGGTGCGGATGGAAGACGGCACAGAGTCGCCGGCGTTCGAGGTAGCCGAAGCACTTGAAGTGTCGGAGAACCGCCAAGCCGCATAGAGGAGTCTGGGTGGTATCGGCGAGGGCAACGAGCACCGCCCTGCCCTGCCCTTACCTGCTCTACGCTTGATCGATTCGTGGAGAGGCCGAGGTGGCAGCACCGCTGTCAAATAGAACGAAGCAAGAAGCTCAGCCTGGATCGGCCTGCAGAGCGGCGAAACGATTGACCTTTCGATCGAAGGCCGCGATGTCAGCAACGTCGGGCTTCGAGGCGTCTGTACGCCAGCGCCAAACGGTAATCGGATCGACCTTCAGCACGAACGCGATGTTGTTGTCAGCCTCGGTGTTGCCTTCCAGGCCGAGGACCTTGTCCCATCTGGAGATGATCTCGGACATCTTGGTCGCGTCGCCGAAGATGCGTGCTGCACGATCGAAGTCAGTTGGACCCTGCGTCAGGAGCGCTCGCGCAGCATCCATAACACGGTCAGGAACCTTCTGGACTCGGTTGTAGAGGTAGGAAGAGAGAGTCGGAAGGACGATGCCCAGTCGGTCGGCGAAGGCATTGTTGGTGATGCCGAGTTTCGCGCGGATCTCAGCCAGCTCGCGGGCGGCAGCTCCATCGGGCGCGGGCGCTTTGACGCGCTTCTTGGTCGTAAGAGGTGCCGGCGCGGCGTCGACGATCTGAACGAGAGGGAATATGTGGTGATCGGTTGATGTCATCAGCAGTCTCCTCCGAAGTTGTTGGCCGGCGCGTTCCTGGTCTATCTGGGAGTTAACGCGCTCCGTGAAGTCCTCGGACTGCACTTGATCCTCCACAACGGCGATCATATCGTCGTCGGGTTCGTCGGTAGAAACGTGACGGATCTCGTCTCGCGATTTTTCCTTGCGAACAGACATGCAAACGTGCCTGGCGCCCGCGAAGACGACCTTGTAGACGTTGTCTGCCTCGTTGGGATTGGACAACAAGGCTGGCAGGAGCTTCTGCCAGAAGATCTCCGCAAGCCGCTGCCAGACCTCTTCCTTGAGGTCAGGCACGCTGAAGTTGCGGACGTTACTCTCGACGATCCGCTTGACACGTGGGTCCTGGTAGAAAGCGACCAGGACAAAGTCCGACTTACCCTTTGGAGCGGCCTGATACTTCTCGAATGCAGCAGCGAGAATACCCCCCTTGGGGGGTACCACAGCATTTGTGGAGACGGCGTCTGTCATCTATTATTCAGATATTCGGCGTGCTAATAATCAGAAGCCGGAATGATATTCGCGGTGGCTTTCAAGCCGATTCAAGGAAGAGCTTTCATTATAGGAAGTGAGAGCTATAACTCCCGACGAACTAGCGTCGCTGAGGCACCAGGCCGGAGATCTTCTCGGTGAGGTCCTGGTTGAGCAGGTGGAGGCGGCCGTTCGTTTCGAGGAGGCCGTTGTTCTGCTGACGAAGGATCTGGATTTCGAGCTGCGTTCCTTCACGGATGGACCGTGCTTGTTCGCGGAGGTCTCTCTCGGCACCACGGGCGCCGTCGAGCTGAACCTTCAGGTAGTTGATCTCGCCGCGGAAAGCGTCGCTCGTCTTGTCGCCAGAACGTTGGAGCGCCTCAAGACCCCCTGAAAGAAGTGCCTGAACGGCGGCCTTGTCGGATTCGGCTGTGGCCACGGCGGCAAGGAGTTGCTCGTTCCGCAGATTGGCAGCTGTGGTCAGGGCATTGGCATCGGCCAGCTGCTGGCGGAGATTGTTGGCGACCGCCCTGCCCTGCTCCACCTGAGCTTCAAGATCTGCGACTCGCGCAGCCGACTCGTCGAGGCGTGCGCGCAGAACGTCAGCCTGTCTCTGGGCAGCTTCCGACAGATCCAGGTGAATCTGGCGAGCGGAAGCAAGGCCAGCGTGCGCAGCGTCGACCGCCTGAGCCCACATCCGCTCGATCGCGGGTGCGAAGGCAGACAAGAGGGTGGGAGGCAGGTTGAGTTCTGAGGCTGACGACGAGCGTCGCTGGCGAATGTCGGCCCAGAACGACTTCAGGTCACCGTTGATGTCGGTCAGCGAGCCATGCAGTGTGATCTCGCGGACCATGGCTGCAGAGGGATGAAGGCCGAGCGTGAAGAACAGATGCTCGGCAACGACAGCGGTCTTGTCGCGCCGGTGCGTGACAGCGGCCAACGCATCGACCAAATCAGCGCGAATCTGAAAGATGTCGTGAGTCGGTGAGGTCCTGGCCATGCGTAATCATACGCCTGATTACGTTATATCCGTAACGGCACGACTCTGTTATGCACGATCACGGTGCGGATTGGCGAAATCGGCCGAAAAGCGAAACCAGCAAAGAGCAAAGCACCTGGTCACGTAATTGTTTCACGGCCTGAGGAGGTGGAAATCGTTGCTTAACCCGTTGATTCTAAACAGGATTCGCGATTTCTAGACAGGCCGGCTGGAGAGCCGTGGAACAATTTCAGAGGCCCTGAAAGGTGCATCACTACGGTGTTCTCAAGGCTTTGAAGACTGGTTTGGACGTTGGAGCGCCCTGCCCCACTGAGTGCGAGCCGAAGCACTGAAAGGATAGCGCGCAGAGGACCTGATGCAAGGCTGCTAGCCCCCCAGGGTGGGGTCTGAGCCGAGGATGGAGGCGACGTCATGACGCTGGCCAAGGATGCGAACCAGCTCGATGTGGTCGGTCTGATCGAAGTAGGCGATCAGGAGCGGAAAGCCGCTGACGGGCCAAGTGCGAAGCGTCGGAAGATCGATCGCCTGACCCAGACGAGTCGATCCGCTGCCAGGCTGGAGCTGGAGAAACCGAAGGTCCTTGCGGAGAGATTCCACGAGGTCGTTGGCCACAGATGTGCCAGCGACAGTCCGATAGTGGCGAATTTGATGGAGGCGATCTGCGACGGCTGTAGGCCGGAGGAGAACCAGCTTCAAGGGAGCTTGCCTGCAGCGACCTCAGAAAGGCGCTGCCAGTCTTCATCGGTGTCGGCGACTGGGGGTCCGGACGTGATGCCCTCCTCGATCAGAGAACGGAGCCTGGACTTGCTTTGCTCAAGCTGATCCTTCCGCACGAGTTCTCGGATGTATTCGGAGCGATTCCCATAGCCACCAGTAGCAACCCGAGCGTCGATGTACTCGGTCATGGACTCTGGGATGGCGAGGCTCAGCGTGCTCTTGCTCATATTCGCATGGTGCGAGGAATGACAACAGTTGTCAACTGTGCGTTGGGAGCGCAGTAGGTAAGAGAGACTTGTAGCTTGTCAAGGTGCTGGTATCACTCTGTGGCATCTTCCGCTCCAGGGAGGGAGCCCCAGGTGAAGCGGAGGAACGCACGGACTGACTTTGGACGGCGGCGGGTCGGCAGCGGTATCTGACGTCAGATACGGCGAGTGGAGGCGCCCTGCCCCGCCCTGCTTGGATCTTCGATGCCGGGCCATCGGTGACGCCCGGAGAGTGGTGAACTTCGAACAGAAGCTAACCAAGGGCATGGATTGCGAATGCGCCCGCATGCCCTGCCCTGCCCTGCCCTTGCCCTGCCCTGCCCTGCCCTGCCCTGCCAGACCGAAGATGCGCTGCACATGCGGCGCCCTGACGTGCCCTGCGGAGGTCCGCATCGCTCTGCACGGGGACAGCAACGTGGGCAGCGAGCCTGTGGGAACGCGACTCCGAAGGCTGAAGGCATGCTTAGACTGCGGCAGAGAGGGACTTACGGAAAGATCTGTTTCAAACAGTAGACCGCAACGGAGCGCTGAGGTCCGCAATGGCTGAGCAGCTGTAGCTTGGTTAAACCGAAGCGTGAGCACAGGTGATATCAGACGTCAAATATGCGAGTCCTAAGGCGGCACGGAAACGAAGGGCGTCGTAGAAGCACTCAGCCGTTCAGGTCTCGGCACCGACCCGATCCAAGGCGAGGGGTGTATCGGACGTCAAATACGCTGGTGCAATCGGCCTGTACAGGGGGCCAGCGTGCACTCGATCAGATCGACGGGAATATCTGACGTCAGATCAAGAGCGGTGGTCGGACCAGAAGGTAGCAAGCAGACTGCGTGGCTTGAACACTGGCGGCCCACTCCTCCGATGAGGATCAGACGTCAAATAAGGACGATGCAAGGCGCAGGGTGCGCATCAGCGAATGCCTTGTGCTGAAGGGAGTAGGGAGGTACGTGGGGATCAGATGACGCGGCGGACATCAAGGATTTGGAAAGACCTTGATTACTAAAGGCCAGACTCCTAAGATCGCGACTTTACGCATTCGGAAAGGTCAATCCATGCTGATCATCGTAGGGAACGAAAAGGGCGGAACGGGTAAAAGCTCAATAAGCCAGAACTTAGCCTTTCGTTTGATGCAAGGTTCGCATGGCAAGTCCTTAACAGTCCAGCTCTGCGATACGGACACAACGTCCACGTCGTCGCAATGGGTGGACAGAAGAATGAGCCTGGAAATCAAGCCGGACGTCCAGCTGATGCGAGCGCTGAAGGACACCGCGCCGGCGCTGATCAAGGCGTCAGACGAGTACGAAGCAGTGGTGGTGGACGTGGGCGCTCGTAGCTACTCGCAATTCGCAGAACTGGCGCGAATCGCTGATCTCTGGATCGCACCAGTGCAGGTCGGAGTCGGTGACCTGGACTCCGCCTTCTCTATGTACTCAGCGCTGCGAAGGTTCGACAAGCAGCACAAGAGCGGCAAAGTTCCGATCTGCTTCGTGTTCACGAGGGTGCCCACCAACGGGTCGAACACCGAAGAACAGGAGGCACGCGACTACTTGCTTGAAGCAGATGGCTCGATGCCGTTGCTGAGTGCGAGCCTGAAGGAGCGGAAGGTCTGGCGAGACGCCCAGCGGCAGGGAAGGTCCATCTTCGAGATGTCGAAGCGAGATGGCGAGAAGGCGTGCAAGGACTTCAACAACTTCGTCAAAGAGGCGCTGAAGTACAAGAGCGCAGTGGGAGCATGAACATGACGACCCAAACAAAGCAGGCGAGCAAGGGCAGGGCGGCAAAGCCCAAGACGATCCATCTGCCGCAGACGGCCGGGGAGAAGAACCGTGTGGCGGACTTGATGGCGGGTGTGACGCCTGAAGACGACGAGCTGGACCTGTCGGTGGTGACGAAAGGGACGGCAGAGGACAAGGCGCTGATGGAGGCAGCAGTCGCAGGCCTGACGGTGCCGCAGGCCGCGGCTGCGCCACGACAGCCGGCGATCCCGATGAGCATGGCAGCAGAACCTGAGGCGATCGCAGAGTCGGTGGAACAGATGGCGGTGGGCACGATCTGGCGCGTGCCAGTGCAGATGGTCGCCGACAGCCCGTTCAACGCGCGAGTCTGGTACGACATCGAAGAAGTCGATGTGGTGGTCAACAGCCTGACGAAGAACGGCCAGGACGTACCGGTGGCAGGCTTCGTCGAGGACGGGAAGGTGATCGTCATCGACGGCTCGAAGCGGCTCAGGGCAGCAAGGCACGCCGGGCTCCCGTACATCAGGGCCGAAATCAAGGCGAAACCCAGTTCGCTGAAGGACCTATACCTGACATCGCGCCGCATGAACATGGAGAGGAGCCCGCAGACGCCATTCGACGATGCGGTGCGGTTCAAGGCGCTGCTGGAGGCGGGGGAGTACCCGGATCAGTCGTCGCTGGGGGCGGCCGTGGGGATGTCACAGCCGGCAGTGTCAGCCACCTTGTCGCTCAACAAGATCCCGGCGTCGGTGATGCGGGTGATGCGGGAGGAGCGGAACAAGAACAACGAACAGAAGCTGTGCCAGCTCAACTTCGGAGTCGAGTTGGCCAGGCTGTTCGACGGGACAGGGACCGAGGGAAAGAACACCGAGGAACTGGCGATCGACGTTGCAAGGGAGATCGTGGCCAAGGACTTGTCGGTCAAGCAGGCGCGCGACCTGGTGTCGTCAAGGCTGCAGGGGAAGAAGAACCGGGCAACGGCCGAAACGGACAGCGTGAAGTACGCCGGCGGGGCAGGGACGTTGAAGGTGTTCCAGGAGAAGGGCCAGATCGACCTGTCGATCAAGGACGTGAGCCGGGAGAGGGTGGAGGAGCTTCGGCAGAAGCTTAGGGCACTGCTGGCAGAGTGAGCCAGGTCAGGGGGCAGACATAGCCTTCGCGAGCGCGGAAAGCTCACTGTCCGTCGGCTCGACGAACTCGCGCCTGGAGATGACGTTCACGGCTGCAGCGAGGGTCATGGGCTTGGCGAGGCCGTGTGTCTTGAATGACTCGTAGATCGTGGCGGTCATGCGCGAAATCGGCTCGCCGACCTGAGCGAGGATCTCTGCCATCTCCGACTCGGAGGCCTCTGCGATCCTGCTGCGAATGAGGGCAGCCTTGTCGGACCACCAACGTGCGCGTGCCTCTTCGATGCTGACCGGCATCCTGGGGGGCGCGGACGAAGCCTTCGGGGCAGAGGGCGCTTCGGCGCCGTCTTTGGCAGCGGCTTCACGGGGCACGTCGGCCCAGTTCTCGTTCACCGAACGCAGGAAATAGGCGCGAGGTGAGGCGATGGCACCAGGTTGGGCGGAGTCCATGCGACGTTGGACCAGCTCGGACTGGGAGATCAGGTAGTCCTCATCGTGGTGGGTCAGGAGAGCTTCAAGATCGGAAGCCTTGAGCCCGAACCGGCCTGTGGCCGTCAAGAGCCGTGAGGACACCAAGCAGGGCATGTGGTCCAGTGGCAAGGCTGACTGCTGACGGTCCTGGATGGAAAACCAAAGCGTCTCGGTGACACGACCAGACTTGGTAAACATCAGCGTGATCGTGTGGGTGGGACAGACCTCGTTGACCTGGTCGACGGCCCGGCCGAGGAGCTTCGAGAACTCGCGGTAGTTGGCGTGCGGGGTTGTAGATCCGGTGAGCCAGGTGGACAGCAGCTGCCAAGGGTACGAGGGGGTCCGCTTGCCAGCGAAGGTGAAGTACGAACTCACCAGCTCGTACAGCATGAGCGAGCTGTGGGACGTGAAGAGGTTGAGCAGGGTGAGGCGCAGGTTGTTGAAGCGCTCGGGGTGCAGCAGCTTCTGGCGCATGCCGATCGGCAGGGAGTAGCGCAGGGTGCGCGTCGCGAAGCAGACCTCGATCTCGGCGATGACGCTGCCCATGTGGATGGTCTGGCCATCCATGAATTCGAAATTGAGTCCTACGATCTGCCGGATCAGTTCGAGCATGTACTTTCGGTTCGTGTCGTCGTTGAAGCCGACCATGCGCTCCAGGACGACGAGATCGACGCTGTACATGCGGTCAGGGCTTCCGCCTTCGCTGCGGTCGATGCGCTGGGCGATGGAGAGAAGGACGTTGACCGCGCGTCGCTGGATGAGGCTGACCTTCTTGAGCTTGTCGGTCCGCATGAAGACCAGATCCAGGGACTTGCGGACGCCGATGTTGGACAGGGAGTTCGCCAGGGGCGGGGCCAGTGTCGCGACGGCCTCGTTGCCGCGGCGTGCGCGAGGTGGGCGCCTGGACGCAGGTGCCTCGTGTGTCGTCTGAAGACCGGCCGGCACGCGCTGCCGAGGCGGTGCTATCGAGGTGGTGGCTTCGGCGGCGCTCATGACGTCCTTGTGTGGTTGTTGTGTCGAGTGCCATCAGTGCAGCCCGAGGGTGGCACTGTACGGCCAGCGCGCCATAAACGCAACACGCGGTATAGCTTTCGATCTTGAAAGAGTAGTTCTTACGTTGTCGGATGGGCAGGCTGCACAGGCGTGGTTGAGTACCGGAAGCGGTTCAGAGGCCCAGCCAGAGGGTTTGGTCAGCTCTGGGTGTCCTTGACTTGTGACTTGAAAAAGTCCGACAGGACGGCAAAGCGTTGAGCTTGTAGAAGTAGTAGAGCAATACAGTAGGGACGCCCTAAATTGCCATACGCGACAATGACTTAGAGAGCATTTCCGGGCATCCATAGAGCCGTGGAGTGACTTCGGTACAACCTCCAGTGCCACCTTCACAGCGGTCAAGAGTCGTTCGTACTGTGATGTGCCAGTCACACAGCCACGAGTGACTTTCATACTGCTCAAGTGCCATCGGTACTGCTCCGCCTGTTGATAACCGGGGTCCGGTTCGAGTAATGGCGGCTGATACGAGGCAAAACTGACCGTGGGGAAGGAAAACAAGGACGGAAAGGGCTGGAAGCAGTGCGAATGGCACTCGAAAAACGGGTCAGGGCTGTGAGGATGGCACTTGATTAGAAGGTCTGAGGCATAGACGGCTGTGAGGATGGCACTTGAAACGGCCGGCCAAGTACGATGGGCAGTACGAATGGCACTTGAGGAAGGCCGGCTGAGGGCAGTACGAAGGCGCGTCGGGCAGCGCTCCAAAACGGTCGAAGAGTTGGTGAGGCTGGGCTGTGGACAAGTGGCAGCCGGGAAGACGAAGGGCACGACCAAGGGAAGGCGGGGGCAGAGCTGGTCGAGTGCCTGTGCAGCGCGCAAAGATGTACGGCCCAACTCGTTGCCAAGCCGGGCCGTTTGATGGTGGAGGACGGGATCGCCGCTCAGAGGAACTGGCTGAGGAACGGTGACATGCCGGTGTCGCCTGGTTCAGGGTTGGCAGGTTCAGCGGGAGGTGGAACTGCCGTCACCGCAGTCGTTGTCGCGCCTGGTGGGGCGCTTGGCCGAGCTGGAACTGCGTGAGCCGCTGGCGGCACCTGAATCTCGCGGAGTGGTGCGGGCAACTTCTCGTCGACCACGAAAGTCTCGGGAGCGCCAGTTCGAAGAAGCGGGGGAGGCTGCAGGGAGCGCACTTGGCGTGGACGAGCAGCAGCCTTGCGACGGGTCTTCGGTGCTGGAGGCGCAGTGGCCGAACGGACGACCGCTGGCGGCGCACCGCCCAGCTGGGCGGCAAGACCCAGGTTGAGCAGCTCGACGACGGCAGAGTTCTTCGCGCCCCAGGCCAGGCCCCAGACATACGCAGCGAGGTCAGGGTTCGCCAACGCGTCGATCCGCACCGTCAGTGAGATCAGATCCGGTACCGGATCAAGCTGGGCGAACGGCATGATCAGGCCGCGACGGGTGCGACAGGTGCAGCCTGGGCGGCACGGTTGCGTTGAACCTTGCGGTCATTCCGGAGGGCGCAGCCGAAGCGGCAGAAGCCTTCGGCCACGGTCATGCGCGAGTTCTCGGCCATGACAGCGTGCTGGTACCTGGCGTGGATGACCGGGTAGAGCAGGGGAGCAGCGCCGCCGGCGACCACGATGCCGTCGAGAGTGCGAGCGTCCTTGTCGAGAAGACGAGACACGGTGTCCATCACTTCGTCGGTGAGGATGGCCGCGGAACTGGAGATGTAGGGCTCGACAGGAATGCGGGAGCCGTAGTCCTTGAACCAGCCGTCGCAGACAGCCTTGGTGGCTTCGATGAGCGACAGGGTGTAGCCGCGTTCCTCACGAACGCGCGCAACCACTTGGTCAACAAGGACGTGGCCGCCGCGGCACGAACCAGAGTTCTTGTCGATCCAGTTCCCTTCGCGCACAACACCGAAGTCGGTGGTGTAGTGGCCGATCTCGATGATGCCCCAGGACTCGCTAGACATCTTGTGGTTTCGGGACTCGGTGCCGTCGTCGTTGAACTGCACGCACATGAACGGTCCCATGGGCTGGGGGAGCACAACGATCAGAGCGTGCGGTGCGAGCTTCTGCATGATCGCCTGGAGGGTTGGCTTCTGCTGCGCGAAGAACTTTGCCGGAAGACCGACAACGACGATGGCGCCGTCGGTGGAAACGGGCGTTGGCATCTGGCGCAGTTTCTGGAAAGCGCCAAGCGCGAGAGCGGCGTACTGTGGAGTCGTGATCCAGTTGTCCGACAAACCGGATTCGCTGTCGCTGGTTCCCTGCGTCACGGCGGTTTCGCCGAAGAAGAAGCTGCGGCCGTCGACGTTGACGGTTTCACGGGCGGCTGCTTCGCGGGCCTTCGGTTCGCTCAGTTCGATCGCGGAATTGGCGACGGACGGGAAGAGCAGGGAGTGACGGCCCTGGGGGAGGAGCGCGGAATCGACGACGACCTTGACTGCCGAGTGGCCGACGTCCAGAGCGATGACTGTGTCCAAGATGGTTCCTTGTGTGGGTGGCTGGTGCTGTACAGATGAGTCATAAAACATGAAACATGAGTCATGAAACATGAGTCATGAAACATTGAAGACCACTGTACAAGCAAGCAGCGATTATGTCTATCCTTTCTGTATAGTTCTCTCCTAAGCGCGCTGTCGTAGCGTGGAGACGGACAAGGGCAAAGTGGTATGGGACTTCCTGATGAGATCGACGAAGCGGACCTCGGGACATGGATCAGGCCTGAGAAGGAGGTCAAGCCAACGGATATCCCCAGCTTCAACGAAGCGCTGGAGAAAGAGCTTCATGAGGTCGACACGAACCTTATGGTTCACCTGTACATGATCGATAAGAGAATCGCGTCGCTGAAGGATTGTCTGAGGTTAGTACAGCCGCATGGCACGGGAAGAATCGATGTCAAGTTCTACAAGGGCAAACGGAAGGAAATTGTCGGAAGACATCCGGTACCGGTAGTGTGGATAGGAGAAAGAATAGGAAGCCCGGCGCAACTGAGAATCCAAGGACAGAAACGCTTGACCGCTCGAAGGAAGCGTTTGTACCTGCCTAATAGACTCCCCAAGGGTCGCCTGGTGAGTTTCGCGAGGAAGAAAGGCCAGTTCGCTAAAACAGTATCGAGTGTGCGCGAGATACTTGCAGCGATGCAGAAGCTGATGGATGGCCGCCAAGTCATTTTGGCGAGAATAAGGCAGTACAAACAGAGCACATCTCTGGCGACGCGCAACCAGAATACTCTGATGGACAGCGTGGACCGCCTGCTGGATAGCAAGACGCCGGGGTGGCGGGCAGAGGCAGAGCTGCGCTACACCGAGCTGGCGGAGCGAAGGAGGGAGCACATCATCATGCTCGACGAGGACGACGCGCGCCTGGCCAAGAAGGGGTTCCAGTTTGGTACCAAGCCTGCTCGCAAGAAGGCGTGAAGTGTCCGGAGATCAGGGTGTGTTGCCACGGACCAAACACTCCGTTTCTACTCTGAACGTATAGGGGGTGGGAAACACTGCCGATCGACCTCGTTTCGGGCGTGCCTGACTGGGCCGAAAACGGGGCTGCTGGGAAGCGCTCCGGAAGCTCGAAGAGGTGGACCCCGCGCCTAGACCGGACCGGTCCCAACCCCACCGGAACGCACCGACTCCGGCGCTAGACCTGGCTGGAGCCAGCAGCGGGTGGCGCCTTACGGCAGGACCCACGTTGGCCCGGCAGGGTATCTCCAGAAAGGCTCGGATGGGGACCGTCCCAGAAAGCCCGAGTCGGGAGTGAGTTACCGGGCAGCGGGTCTCCTGCGGATGGCAGGATCGACGGTGGTTTGAATCGAGTATGGTGAGGAAATGCCCCATTGCTGCTGCCGCGGGCCGAACGTCTGGCGGCCCATCTGGTTCTTGTCTTCTAGGATGGGCAGAGTTTCGCTGGAATTGGTCGAAGGCTGGATGGTTGGGGAATGCCGCTGGAGGACAGGTCGTCCGCAAGCGGGTCGACCAGATTGGGCAGGATCGACGGCGAGGCCGAATCTAATCGTGGATGGAATGCGCGATTGCTGCTGCCGCGGGCTCCGGGCGCTGGAGGCTTCGCGTTCCCAGGTGACGGGAATTGGTCGGAGATGGAGATAGCCGGAGGGAAGGGTCGAGTCAGGAGACGGTGGACTGGGAGGTCCGGCCGAAGGCGGGTCGTGAATACGGGGCAGGATCGACGGGCGGTCCGAATCGATCACGGCTGCGAAATGCCTGATTACCGCTGCCGTGGTCTGCCGTGGAATCCGAGTTGCTCTGGTACGAAGAAATACATGGTTTGGGCATCGCGGGCAGGCGGCCGTTATAGACCGAGGTAAGCGGGAAAGGAGCTTCAGGGATTCCGAAGCCCGGTCGTGTCGCCGAAACGGGTGTCGATGCGTGCAGCTTGTGTGCGTGCCAGACTCACGGGAAGTGGTGAAAAGTAGGCTCGAAGCGGCGCAAGAAGCGTGTCAGTGGTACGGGTTGATCGCTGCGTTCCGGGGTGACGGCGGTCGGCTCGGTCGGGTTTCGGTGGCGGTCGTTCCCGCCGAACGAGGTGCATGGTGCGTGGCTCTGGCACTGTTCGGTCGGTGGTCTGGTGGCTCCGCCTGGAGGTCCGGGCATCCCAGGACGGGACGCCAGCGGTGGGGCGGGTCGATGGCGTTGCTCGAATCGTGTCGCTCGCGAATGCCCGAAGTCCCCGGCCGCGGGCTCCAGGCATGGGCGTGCGGCGGATCAAACCCCAATCCAACCGGCCCAATCGGCTCCCCCGGCAGAGTCGAATTCAGGATGGCCGGATCTGACTATGCGCCTCAGGCTCATCGACGTTTGGAAGGAAGGGTCCACTCAGGCTTTGTGGGAAGCGTCGAAGTCTGGTTGGCAGGATCGTGAGACCAAGCCTTCGCGGATGGGTCGTGATTGCCGGGCTGGAGTGAATGGCTCTGGCCGGCTTGGAGTTTCCCGGGAACGGCGACCTGAGTAAATCGGGATGGAGAGGAAGGGAGAAGGCGGCAGTGCTCGTTCTGGCGGAACGGGCCTGTGGACATCTGGAGGCGGAGTGTGGTGATCGCTGTAGTTCGGCATCTCGCGTCGTTCCGGTGGGACGAGCTGAGGTGGCAGGTGCTCCGCAGGATCGTCGGTTGTCCACAAAGCGTTGTCCGCGCACGGGAGGATCTGTATTGGCCGACTCGTTGGATTGACCGTACGTGGTCTGACCTTCTTCGTCGTTCCTGATGAACGGCTCCGGGTCGAAGGTTGGTGGGCAGGATGTGCGTGTGGCAGCGTTTCAGGACAACGACGCTGAGTGGATGCAAGTCCGGGCCGTGGTGGCGTTCCGGCGTTTCGCTGAGACGACGATGGATCTGGGTCTATGTCCTGATCGGTTCGGGTTGACCTGAGCGGCGTCTTGCCTTGGTCGTGCCCTTGGGTTGGTGGTGGGAGGTCAGGGTTCGGCTGCTGGGCGGGTCGAAGGTGACGGCGGTGTCTTGGTTGGAAGGACCTGAGGGGGACGTCGCCGAGGGGGCAGAAGTTGGGCGGATAGGGCTGAGTTCCGGAACCTCACTGAGGTCAGTGAGCTTCCTCACTTCCGGGATTCCGGTCTGCCTCTCGGCAGATCTCCGTCCCTATGGCTCTTTCTGGGGTTGCCAGGCGGACCGAGGGTGGCGGTTGCGAACCGGCTCGGGGGCTCCCAGCTCCGTTGGGCTCATGCATGGTCGGGCCTGATGTCCGGACTAGGCCAAGGGATCGTTCCAACTCTGCCGACCCTACGGGTCGACACGCCTCCCTTCGGTCGGCTGGATCAGCGGGATCGACGACAGGGTGGAATCGAAACGGTCGCGGAATGCCCGATGTCGGCTGCCGCGGGCTCCAGTCGTTGAGGCGTTCCAGCGTCACGGGGGGTAAGACCGAAGGCAGGAAGGTGAAGGGCAGGGGGGGGTCAAGGTCAAGGTCAAGGGCAGGGGAAAGTCAAAGTCAGAAGAGAGCCCAGTCCGATGTCTAGGACCAGAGAGACCTGAGAGGGATGCAGGTCGAGGTCTCGCGCTGGTGAGAAAGGCATGGTCAGCCTGGTGAAGAAGGCTGAAGATCCGTCCTCGATCACGTTCCAGCTGCGCTGTACCGGAGGACGGATCTGGAATACCGGAAGGGTCCAAAGGTGGCCCCTTCCAAATCTGCCGACCCTACCGGGTCGACACCCGCCTCCCTTCGGTCGGCGGGATCAGCCGGGTCGACGGAGATATGGAATCTGAACCGTCGCGAAATGCTCGGTTGCCCGCTGCCGCAGGCTCAGCCAGGTGCTTCGCACGGAGCGGTGGTCAAGTGCCATTCGTACTGCTGTGGGGTCGGATCATCAGGTCGGAGGGGGAGCGTTTATGCGTGACGTAGAAACGATGATGGATGCGTTCCGGTGGAACGAGAGATGGTGAGATTGGACAAGGCGGCGTGACTGAGTCACGAGGGAGAAGGCAAGAGGCACCGGAAGGCGGGCACCGGAAAGGGTGCCTTCGGTCGGGGGCGTCCGATGGGGCGCGTTCTATCGGGTGCGTTCCGCCGGGTGCATTACTTAGGGTGGGGAGCAGCTCGGGGACGAAAACCCAATCCAACCGGCCTCGATTCGACAGACGCTGACCAGGCCGGAGATCTCCAGGTGGACCGGAACGACGACGCTCAACCGGATCGGGTCGGTCAAACCCAATCCAACCGGCCTCGGATCGATGTCGCTGAGAAGGCAGGAGCATTCCAGGCGGGACGGATCGACGACGCTCCAGAGGTCTGGGTCGTTCCAGATGAATGGACGATGGAGCGACGAGTGCATTGGTCGACGTGGGCGGGCTGGGTCGATGTCGCTCCAGGAGGAACGGATCGAAAGGACCATCGACATCCGCTGTGGGGATCGGGTCGTTCGGATGGAACGGCTCGACGTCGCTGAGGAGGAGCGGCACGACAGCTTCGACCCGATCCTTCATGGGTGACAAGCATGGAGGTCATCCATGCAGGCGCGCTGCCGGCTGGAGGGCCCGGTTCACATCGAGTGCGGCGTGATCCAGTGATCCCGGCTGTATGAATGGCACTCGAAGAAGTTGAAGTGGTTGAAGAAGTTGAAGTGGTTGAAATCGACCGGTGTGGATCGCGCAAGAAGTGGGTTCGGCTTCGCGCTGAAAGGTCCTGCCGTCCCATCGTCGCTTCTGCCGGCGACAGGAGTTCGCCAGGCGTGGTCCGCTTCGCGTCGTTCCGGCTGCACGAAGTCGGTTCTGCCTGGTCATCGTCGATCTGGGCTGCATGGGTGGATGGGCGTCCTGCCGGCACGAGAGGTTTCGGTCAACCTGGCTCGACCCGGACTGCGATGAAGGGGAGTGCTGGCGCTGGTGGCGCTGTTCAAGTCGGAGCGTGCTGGGCTGGGCTGGGTGTGAAGCAGCGGGCGTGCCGGAGAAACGAGAGAGGAAGAGTGAGGTGGGTCGTGCGGCGGGAACGCGGGAGCGGGGAGTCGTCCGGTCGTCGTTCTGGAGTCACGCAGGTTCGCGTTGCATCGGTGACGCGATGCTCGGTTCTGCTTGGCCAGAGTCGATTTCGGCGGCGTGGAGTGATCGCCGTCGTTCGATCACGGGTTCGATCACGGGTTCGATCTGCCGGCACGGGCTGGGTCCGGACTGGTCAGAATCGATCTTGGCTGCATGGGTCGATGCTCGTTCTGCCGGTACGCGGGGACTCGGCCGGGCAGCTTCGGTCCAGGCTGCTTGAGTCGATTGCGTCCCCGCGGAACGACCGGTCGTCCCGATCTCACACACGTCGTCGCCGGCGATGCGTGATCCAGCCTGGTCAGCGTCGGCTCTGCCGGCTCTGGGTGGTCGTTCGTCCGGTACGGGTGGGGTTCGGCTTTGTGCGGTGGTGCGGTGCGGTGGTGCGGTGCGGTGGTGATCTGGGCGGGGCTGGGACTGGATCACGAAAGCGGGAGAGGGAGCCTAAGCACCGGACCATGACACCGGACCTCAGCTCCAGGCACAAACACAGGAGCTTGCGGAACGAACGAAGCTGGAGGACCACGATGGCCGGCCTCGACGTTCACCTGTCCTCCGCCAGCGCCTCCGGCTTCAGGCCGACACCGCTCGGGCGGCACTGATCGACATCGCCAGGATGGGCAGAGTCGTTTGCGCAGAACGAATCGATCTGGCTAAGGCGGGAAGGGTCGTTCGCTCGGAACGCATGGGGCTGTCTCCGGCGCTGGCTCCGGTTCACTTGGATGGGCCCTCCTGTTTCAACCGGGATGTCGACGCTGGACAGCACGTGGGCTCCTGCAGGAACGGGTCTTCAGCGGACGGCAGAGTCGATTGCGCCCCCGTCGGCTTCCGATCGTCGTATGAATCTGCCCTTCGTCTTCCTGATCCAGGCGCGTTCGTCCGTTGAGGCATGGTGGCTCTCCCTCCATGCGGGTTGAGTCGTATCGCTGAAACGGAAGGTGGGGTTCACAGCGTTAGGCGTGAATCGTTGCATGGGAACGAGGGCTCAGTGTTCTCGGCGGCCTGGTTCCAGTCGTTCCTGCCTTCCTGGCTTGCTGCCTTCTCCGTGGGCCGGGCTTGCGTCCATCTGCCACCACGCCAACCGGCAGAACGACCTCCACGCCACGGACTGCTCTCATCTCTCCAGGTTGGCAGGGCTGAGTGGCTCCACCCGAACGACCGTCTTGATGGTCTGGGTCTCTTGTTGATGGGCAGGGTCGACACTTTCGGTGGTTGTACTGCTGGTGAGAGTCATAAGAAGGCGGAGAGCCATCAGGGAGGGTCCAGCGACGAGCGTTGTGCGTCGAAGCGATCCGCCAGTCTTCGAGCCTTACAGGTTCAGAGCAACGGTCGGCGCGCGTTGGTTTTGCCGGGTACAGGGGGTCGAGCCCAGAGGCAGGCCCGCGTGAAGGTGGCTGCGCAGTCGACAGGCATGCCATCGTCACGGCGGCGGTGTTGCGGGAGCGACTTGCACCATGCACGTGCTCCAGGGGCCATCAGGTGGCCTGGTGCGGAAATGGGTGAGGACGCGGGTCAGGCAAGGCATGCGCAGGGTGTGCCGACGGTCTCCTCGCGGCGAGGGACACACGATGCGGAGGAAGGGAAGTGGAGACTTTTCGGGGCAGCTGCTGACTGTCGTTGCGTGCATCCAGATCAACCAGGACCTGAAAGCCAGGCGGCTCTGGGTTCGTCTGGCCGGACGGGTCTGAGTGATCACAGCCAAGAGAGAGGTCGATCCGGTGGTTTCCGGCGGTGGCGCGCGGGTGCTGGGGTCGCGAGATCGCGCAGCCTTCCGTGCCCGGCGCTCGTTCAAGCAGCTCGCGACGAGGCGGGCCAGGTGATCAGGCCATCAGCCGAGGGAGATGCGGCAGAGCAGGGTGGGGTGGAAGCAGGTCGGCGGCCTGGCCAGCAGCTGGAGCGTCGCGTGGGTTGAGGACGACGGAACCAGAACTGTCAACAGGGTCGTGCGCAGTGAACGAACGTGTGCAGAACTAGATGTCCACACAGCGTGCGTCCGGGAGTTGGCGACGGGGCAGCATCGGAGATGTTCACAGGGTCGTTCGCAGAACACGAACTTGTGAAGAGTCGAGTGCAGTCAGTTCGGCGTCAGGAGCCGTGTGGAAAAGAACTGTTCACAGGTTCGTAGTGCAGGCACGCACCTGTGGATGAATGTGCAACCTGAGGTCTCGAAGACTCCGGGGTCAGGCCAGGTGATGTGAAGCGCGAGATCGGTGGTGCATCGGCAGCGGGTGGAGATCAGCTCGGGACAGGTGATGAGCGAGCCGACGGAGAATCGATATTCGATGTCCCAGGCCATCCCGACAGTTCCCTCATCCCGTAGATCAGCAACGCTGCGGGTGTGTGAGGCGGCCGTCGGGTCGAGTATGTGGCGGACGTGGAGTGTCAGAAACGTGGAGAGGCGATGAACCGAGGAATCAGGCTCGTAAGCGGCAGCGGCGGAGCATCGGACGCAGACTGGATCTGGGACTCGAAGGAGGCGCGGGAGTGCGGGGTCAGTCACGAAGTCCGAGGTGCTCGGGTTGTCGAGCGGGTACGCCAAGCTCCAGCGGGCGGTGCTCGACTGCATCGATGCGGACTGGTTCTACGTGGACAGGCGTGACAGATCAACGCTTGGCAGGGAGTGGTTCGTCGAGTTGCTCACCAGGTTCGTCGGAAGCGACCCAGGTCCAAGATCGATGGCGGCCGCCAGGTCGGAGTGGTGGGCGTGGACGACGGTCCTGCTGGGCATGGTGGCCAACGGGGACTCGTTCAGGTTTCAGAGCGCAAAGCTGGGACCATCGCTGCGTGTCGTGCTCGCGTCCAGCGACGAGGAGCGGATCAGCGATTGGTTGCTCGGACTGAAAGAAGAGGACCTGGCGTCGCTTTCGTTCCTCGGGTACATGTTCATGCCGTCGGTGCTGGCATCGATGGCCATTCAGGCGAAGCTGCCCGGTTCGAGTTCCGAAGAGAAGCCGTTCAGCTACTGCACGTGGCGCTGCGGTTCAGTCATCCTGGAAGAGCAACACCGGGAAGAGATATGGCTGCTGGTCCGAAGAGACGATTCGTGTGGGGTATCCCAGAACTGAAGGAAGCCTGCCTCTCGTTGCAGCGCAACGATGCAGCGTACTGGGGTGCGGCAAGCGAAGAGAAGATGGACAGGCTTCGGCTGCTGGCCGGCAACTGCTTCGTGATGAAGTACGTCGTGCCGATGTGCGCGATGGGGGCGATCGCTGCGACGTCGGTGACGTTGAGCCAGGGCTTGCCGCTCGGCTGGGTGGCGTCGGCGTCGGCGCTCGACACGTTCATCAGGTTCATCCTGAACGGGGTGGCTGGTGTGGTGGTCGGGGCGGGCAGTGTGCTCGCCGGTCTGCTCATGGCGAACAACCTCATGTACGGGAAGAAAGGACCGGTCTCGCTATTCCAGTCACTGGACTCGGTGAAGGAGCGAAGGTACTGGCCGGCGGAGTTGGTTGCCCAGCTGCGGCTGCTGTGTGAGAGCCGAGGGCACTGCTTGCACCATCGACCGCTGACGAAATGCGCGCCAGCGGTACTCAAAGCGATTCATGAACTGAGTTCAGGGCGCGGAAAGCGGTACATGACTTGGGTCGTGGGCGAACGATTCTGAGGAAGCGTGGTGTGCCGCCGTGACAGCGAGACGATTGCGCGAGAACGGACGACAAGGGAAGAGCACCCCCCGGACTGAGAGATGCCCCTCGTACAGAGTCAACAATAATCGCCTTTTCCGTTTAGGATAGTTCTTAATCCTTTTCTGGCGCGAGTATGTACAAGAGCGCGACAGAGGATGAGAACACTTGGTCGAACAAAAAGATCCATCGGGAGAAGGTCAATGGGAACTCGTGCATGCCTCGTGACAGGGGCCAGCGGGAACATCGGTGAAGCGATCGCGCTTCGCCTGTTGCAGGACGGTCGGCGTGTTGCGCTGACGCATTCTCGCCGGGGAAGCCCCTCCAGCGATCTGCCGTCGGTGAATGGCAAGGTGCACTGGTACGGAGTGGATGTGCGCAGCAGCGCAGAGGTGAGCGCACTGGTCGCGCAGGTGACCAAGGACTTCGGTGAAGTGCCGGACCTCGTGTACTGCGCGGGCATCACCAACGACCGCAGCATCACGAGGATGTCGGACGAGGACTGGCAGTCGGTGATCGACACCAATCTGAACGGTGCGTTCTATTTCGCTCGGGCGATGGCGCAGGACCTGATGGCTGCCGGCGATGGGCGGATCGTGTTCATCGGGTCGGTCGCGGCGACCAAGGGCACAGCAGGCCAGGCCGCATACGCAGCAGCGAAGGGCGGTCTCGAAGCGATGACACGCGAGCTGGCCGTCGAACTCGGTCGTTTCAAGGTGACGGTCAACACTGCGTCACCCGGCCTCATCGCAGGTCGCATGGTGGATCAGGTGCCAGACAAGATGATCGAGCGTGCCGTGAAGAGCGCACCGCTGCGAGAGATGGGCAAGCCACAGGACGTGGCGGGCTTGGTGTCCTTCCTGCTCAGCAGTGACGGGCGATACGTGACCGGTCAGACCATTCAGGTCGACGGTGGTTTGACTGCAATGTGAGAGCAATTTTCATGAACAACCCCAATCTGATCCCCACCGAAGCCCAGATCAAAGAGATCGTGGAAATCGCCGTCGACGGCGAGCTGCCGAACTTCGAGATGACCGGCAACTGGTACACCGACTACGACATGGACTCGCTCGGCGCCGTCGCGCTGGTGGTCGAAGTGCAGAAGGCCTTCAAGGTCCGGCTGCCCGAAGCGCGCATGCCCGACATCCGCACGGGCGACGACCTGATGAAGATCATCGTCGAACTGCAGAGCGAGCAGGGCGCGGCGCAGACCCCGGCGCAAACCCATGCACAAGCCCCGGCACAAACCGTGGCACAAACGGCGGCGGTGACCGAGACGGCTTCGGCTGACGAAGTCGCGAAGGTCTTGGCGTGAACGCACCGACACTGGGCTCGCTGGCCATTCCCCAGCGGCTGGATTACCACGACATTTGCAAGCTGCTGCCCTACAAGTCGCCGTGGCTGCTCATCGATCGCGTCGCATCGTGGGGCACCAACGAGATCGTCGTGATCAAGGCGATCTCAGGAGCGGAGGTCAACATGGCTGCGCACATGGCCCAAGGGCCCAGCGTCGCACCCGGTGTGCTTCAAATCGAGCTGGTCAACCAGGCATTGATGCTGCTGATGGTGCTGCTCAACATGTCGGGCGTCCGGAGCGACTCGATGGAAGGTGGGGCAGGTGTGCTGGCCAGCTGCAAGGCAAAGTTCCACTCACCGGCATTCATCGGCGACGTGATCACTGCCACGGTGAAGGTCATCGACACGGTGGGTAACAAGACCATGTTCGAGGGCGAGATCACGTGCGGTGATCGTCGTGTCGCAACTGTCTCTTGCATCGGCGCAACTGTGCCGGTGCAAGCTGTCTTCGTGCCGGAATTCTGAAGGACCGATCATGGCAACCAAGTACACCGCTCCGATCGACATCGGCGTTCACTGTTCGGCCATCTCGAACCTCGGTCCCAACTGGGAATCCTGCTGGTCCGGGCTGATCGCCGGCAAACGGCCGTTCTCGGTCGGCTCGGAGATCATCGCCGGGTGGCCGGAATGTCCACCGCTGGCTGCCATTACCGACTTCGGCCACTTCAATGGGCAGCCGACGTTCTCGGAGCGCTTCTCGATGCTGCTGCGCTGCGTGGCTTTGGACATGGCTCCACACGTCGCCATGCTGATCAGCAGGCAGCCTGACCTTCGGGTCTCGATCATCGTCGCCAGCTCAGGCGGCGATCCGGGCTTCGTCTCAGCGAAGATCGACTCGGAGGTCAAACCAGGTGGCGGCAGCGAAGAAGTCACTGCACGGGTGAATTCCGGCATGGTCGGCCACGACTGGGAATTGGACCTGAGAGAAGCAATCGGCCACAACGCGCACGTCTCAATGATCTTCGGCGCCTGCGCTTCGTCGCTGGTCGCAATTTCGTCGGCAGCGGACCGGATCAACGCCGGCGTCAGTGACGTGGTGGTGGTCATGGCGCTCGACTCGATGGCACGGCTAGGGGCCGTTGGATTCAAGAACATCGGTGCCAGTGCGGCAAACGGCGCTACGCCCTACGACAAGACCAGGACGGGCACCACGGTCGGCGAGGGAGGAGTCGGGTTGCTTCTTGCGCGCAACGGCGTCCTGCAGAACGGCGAGATTGCCGGTCGTGTCGCTGGCACAGCGGTCTACTGCGACGCTGCGCACATGGTCGAGCCAAATCCGCTGGGTGTGGCGCACGTGGTCAAGACGGCGTTGGAACAGGCCAGCGTGCATCCAAGCGACGTGACCGCGGTCTACTGGCATGGCACGGGCACGCGGCAGAACGACAAGACGGAGTCGGCAGTTGCCGGCATCGTGTTCGGCAAGTTGTCGCCCCCTTCCACGTCGACAAAGGGTTGCCTGGGCCACACGATGGGTGCGTCAGGCGGCTTCAATGTCCTGGGTGCTTGCAAGACCATCGAGACGGGGCTGCTTCCGCATGTGGCCGGGACCACCGATCCGGAGTACGACAACCTGGATCTCGTGCTGGGTTTGCCGCGATCCGTGCGGCGCGGACCTGTCCTGATCACGGCCCTCGGGTTCGGCGGCATCAACGCGGCGACGGTGGTGATTCCATGCGAAGGAGCAACGGCATGATGACCGTTTTCGAGAGCCCGGTGTACCTGCGTGCAGCCGGCTGGGTTGGCGGCCTTGCGCGCGAGGTCCAGGTCAGCGGCGGCGAGTCGCTAGGTGCGCTGAAGGCGTTGGTCGAACTGGAAGGTGACGGTTCCGCGCGCAGTGTCTCGGGCATGACGCTCGAAGACATGCTGCTTCCTCTGCCGGCTGCAGTGCTCAAGGCCAGTGGCGTCGCACGGGCACGTTCAGCAGCGAAGTGCACGGTCTTCGCGTCGGTCCTGGCGCGGTCGTTGCGGCCGTACGCATCCGCGAATCCGGAGGCTGACAAGGATGCGGTGGGGCTGGGCGTGGTCTGCACGTCTGCGATCACGCCGATCTTCTGGCGATTCGAGGCAGTGGGTTTGACCGAAGGCTGGGACAACACAGACACCATGCTGCTTCCGGCGTCGATCCCGAGCGCGGTGGTGACAGCTGCATCAACGGCAACCGACTTCCACGCCACGGCGATGACCTTCGGCGACGGTGCGGTGGGCGTGTTCAACGCCATCGAGCACGCCTATGTCGGGATGCGAAACGAGCGCTTCAGCAGCTTCATGCTGCTGACATCGGACGAGGCATGCACGCACACGCTGGACGCGCTGAAGGCACTCGGCGTCGATCGGGATGTGGTGGACGGTGCATCGGGCCTGGTGCTGTGCAGCAAGCCGGGCTCTGCCGACGACTGGCGCGTTGGCTTCGTGTCCATCAACGGCGACGTGGACGCGGAACAAGTTCCGGTCGGCTGGGAAGGCGCGCACAAGAGCGTGGTGAGGACCGAAGACCACTTCACGTCCTACACGTCCAACTTCGTGGCGCCGCTTCTGGTGGGCGCACTGTGCGCGGCAGGTGACAGCAGCCAGGTGATCCTGAAGCTGCGTCTGGGAGCCCGCTCGGTCTGCCAAGTGGGTCTCACGAGGGTGCACTGACCCGGCGGCGCGCAACCCAGCGGGTTGATGTGCCAGATCGAAGTGACAGACGCGTCTGCCGGCCCATGACAGGGTCGGCAGGACGTGTCGTCGAGGAGTTCCAATGAAGTCAGACGTTTCGACAGAACGCTCTCCTAAACGCAGAATTCCACTGAGCGACAGCAGGAAGCAATCTCAGGTGGCCGTCGCCTTCATGGGCGTCTCGCTGCTCGTGATGCTGGCCACCATCTTCCTCGCGCTATTTACGCCGGGCGAAGTGGGATACCCAGCATGCGCTGCGATCTACGCGATCAAGGTCTACGCAGAGCGGAAGTGCGGGATCGTGTCGCCCCTGTCCATCGGGCTGCTCACGGTCTATTCGCTGCTGACGGGATCGCTGTTCCTGGGGATCGACTCCGCCGGGTACGCAGGGGTGGTGGTCTTCTCGTTCCTGGGCATGCTGGTGGGCGTGCTGCTGGCGATGGGCAAGCCCTTCACGACGTTCTACTCGCGGGGCAGAGGTGAGCCCCTGGTGCACAAGGTGGTCTCGTGGATCTGGCTGACAGCGTATGCCGGCGCCTTGGTGACGACGCTGGCGCTGATGCCGTCGCCGGCCTTCGTGATCGCACCTGCGGTGATCTGCCTGGTAGCAGCACTGGCCATGCTGTTCGTCAACTTCGTCTGGTGCGGATCAGGGGTGCAGAGGAAGTCCAGGATGGAGCGCGAGGACCTGACGTTCTCGGAGATCACCAAGCGCAGTGCTGACTTCGAGGCCTTCTGCCAGCTCTACGGCCGGAGCATCGCTACCGACCCGAAGCAGAACGCGGGCAACAGGACGGGTGAGGAGGTCGCCGAGGTGGTTCGCAAGAGCGAGATCGCCATGGGCAATGACTCCATCGTCTTCGTGTGCAAGAAGGGCGACGAGGTCATCGGCGGGATGCGCTGCGTGCTGGACCGCAAGGGGCGTCCGTTCTCCACCGAGGCAGACATCAACTCCAGCTTCGATCCGCTTCGCAAGCACGGCAACGTGATGCTGATCGGTCGGCTGTCGGTGGCAGAGGAGCATCGGGGCAGGCCGGACATCATCAGCGGGCTCTTCAACGGGTTCGTGAACCTGGCGCTGGAGCGGGACATCTCGTTCGTGGTGTCGGCAGGCTTCCGGCACGGGCTGCCGATGTACTTCAAGCTGGGCTTCGACTTCCTGTTCGACCGGCACGACGCGCGCCATGGTGTGCGGATGTCGCACGGGTTCGTCTCTCACCCGATCGTGCTGGACTTCAGGGCGGTAGTGCTGAGCAAGGCAGACGACGAAGTGATCGACGGCGTCTACTCTGGCCAGACGAACAAGTTCCTGGCCGAACGGTGGTTCAAGCGTTTCCTGCTAAGGCGCTTCGTGCGCAGGCTGCTGAGCAAGCATGAACTCAGTTCCATCGAAGACATCAGGCAAGCGATGGCCACTGCGCAGCCGCTGGTCTCACAGGCGCGGGCAGTTGCTGTCAGCGGCACATAGGTGGACAGCGTGCCGCACAACAGCGTCGCCGATGGGCATGATCGGCTTAGGCTCGATGGGGCGCTCAAGGAACTCGTGACGGAGCGGCATCTGAGCGCTCACGTGATCGGAAACACCTTGGGGGCCCTGTCTGCACTGGTGGGCGAGTCGCCGAACAGTGCAAGGACGATGGCCTCGAAGCTGGCACGCTTCTGGCGCTTCGTCAGGGATGGCCAACGGATGCGTGATCTGCGGTACGAGCTGGACGGCATCAGGATCGGATTGGAGATCCTGGAGATCAGGATGGCCGGCCGTCTGGTGTGGCGGATCGAAGGTGGACAGGGCACGAACTCTAAGCAGGTGCCGGCTCTGGCGGTGCAGGCGATGGTGGACCTTGCGATCTCCGAAGGAGTGGAGTCGTCGACAGGGCCCTGCACGCTGATTGTGCGATCAGGTGTCTCTGACAGGGCTCTCTACGTCGAAGTGGAAGACAGCTGCATCGACTGGACTGGCACCCCGCCTGAAAGCCTGGTGTCGTTGCGCCGGGTGCTGGCGAAAATGTACCCGGCGTCGGATTTGCGCGAATCGATCAGCGTGTCTGCGAAACGGCAGGACGGTCGCAACATCATTCGATTGCACATGCCGGAAAATGCGATGTTATGAATTTGTCGCGTCGATAATTTTCACCTCATTCTCAGTTCAAAGGAAATTGCCATGTTTCACATCCGTCGTCTCGGAAATTGTCTCGCCGGCCTGACCGCCGCTGCCCTGTTGTTTGCGGGCGGCGTCGCCAGCGCCCAGGTGAGCATCGTCGAATACGAAGCGGCTGCGGCCGTGATGGGCAAGGCGAACGCCGGGGACAAGAGCCTGGTGCCGGTCGCAGTGGAAGCGTTCACCAAGCTGAACAAGCAAGACCCGTCGAACGCCGTGGTGCTCGTGAACCTGGGTGCGGTCACCTCCATGATGGCAAGGACGACGATGCTGCCGTGGAAGAAGATCTCGTACGCCGAAGACGGAATGGCGCTGCAGGACAAGGCGCTGGCAATGCTGAACGCAAGCACCGAGAAGGTCGTGTACGACGGCGTGGAAACGGGCCTGCGAGTCAAGTTCATCGCTGCCAATACCTTCGTCGCGGTCCCGAGCTTCTTCAACCGGGGTGCGCAAGGCACCAAGCTGATGGCGGATGTGCAGTCGAGCCAGTCGTTCGAGGCGGCGCCGCTCGCTTTCAAGGGCGCGGTCTGGCTGCGTGCGGCCAAGCTGGCGGCAGAGCAGAAGAAGCCAGACGACGCGAAGGCACTGGCGACGAAGGTGCTGGAAGCCAACGCCCCGCAAGCCGATGCGGCCAAGAGCCTGATCCAGACGCTGTGAAGGGCGACGCAAGGCTGGAGCTGAAGGGGGTCTCGAAGAGCTTCCGACTCGGCTCCCATTCGGTCGTAGCACTGGACAGGGTTGACCTGTCGGTGGGTGAGGGCGAGATGGTTGCACTCACCGGTCCTTCGGGCAGTGGCAAGACCACGCTCCTCGGGATCTGCGGCCTGATCGAGACACAGGATGCCGGGGAGGTCAGCTTGTCGGGTCGTGCGGTCGGTGGCCTATCGGACGCAGAGAAGACCCTGGTGCGGCGCGAGAGCGTCGGATACGTCTTCCAGGGCTTCAACCTGGTGCCGGTGATGTCGGCATGGGAGAACGTGGAGTACCCGTTGGTGCTGGAGGGCGTCACCGCCAAGGAGCGCAAGCGGCGGGTGGACGAGATCCTGGCGGAGGTGGGCTTGGTCGATCACGTCAAGCACAAGCCCGACCAGCTCTCGGGCGGCCAGCGGCAGCGGGTGGCGATCGCTCGCGCACTGATCAAACGGCCGGTGCTGGTGGTGGCTGACGAGCCGACGGCAAGCCTGGACTCCAAGACGGCGGAGCAAATCCTGTCGATGATGCGAGACCTCGGGGAACGGATGGGCACGTCGTTCCTGATCGCGACGCACGACGCATGGCTCATGGTGAAGTGCAACCGTGTCCTGTCGCTGCTGGATGGGGCAATCCAATGAGGTGGCTCCGTTTCGCCTTTCAGAACACGCTGCGCAACCGCCGGCGTTCGCTCATCGCGGTGATGGTGGCCGGCGTGGGCACCGCTGCGATCCTGATGGCGTCAGGCTTCGCGCTGTACACCTACGAATCCTTGGGGCAGGCGGCGGCGCGTGCGAGCGGCCACCTGGTGGTGGGCGATCCACGGCAGTTCCTCGATGAGGAAACCACGCCGATGGAGTTCGGGATGACGGAAGCTGAAGCCGTCGGCAAGAAGCTGCTGCAGGACAACGCGGTGAGGGCGGTACTGCCGCGCGTGAGCTTCGGCGGGCTGCTGAGCAACGGGGACCGGTCAATAGTCATGCTGGGTGAGGGTGTCGATCCGCGATCGGAATTCAGCGTGAAGGGTCCGTTCCTGAAGGTGCTCACGGGTGAAGTGCTGAGTCCGGATTCGGTACAGGACCAGGTGATGGTCGGCGAAGGCCTGGCAAGGTCGTTGAAGGCCAAGCCGGGGACGAGCCTGACCATCCTTGCGACAACCACAGAAGGGGCGATGAACGCCGTGGATGTCGTGGTCTCGGGCACGTTCTCGACGGGTGTGCCGGAGGTCGACAAGCGCATCGCGTACGTTGACATCCGCACGGCTCAGAAGCTGATGGGCACGAAGAAGGTCACCTCGATGGGCGTCTTCCTCACCAGGATGGACCACACGGACGACGCGCAGGCACGGCTGGCCAAGATGCTGCCCGACATGAAGGTCAGGACCTGGCGCGAAGAGGCTTTCTTCTACACGAGCGTCAAGGACCTCTACAACCGGATCTTCGGGGCGCTGGGTCTGATCATCAGCGTCATCGTGGTATTCGTCGTTGGCAACGCGATGTCGATGTCGATCGTCGAGCGGACGCGTGAACTGTCTACCCTGCGTGCGATGGGAACGCTGCCCCGCCAACTGGTCTGGGTGATGGCACTCGAAGGGATGATCCTCGGGACGGCGGGCGCAGCGCTTGGAGAGCTGCTGGCGGTCTGCGCCTCGATGCTGCTCTACGTGTTCCCGGTGCAGATGCCACCTCCTCCAGGACGCTCGACGGGCTACCCGCTGAACATCGCCATCGACCTGTCGATCTACTTCTGGGTCCATGTCGCGATGGTGGCGCTGGCCATGGTGGTCTCTGCGTTGATCGCGCGCAGAACGCTCAGCGTGAGCATCCCTGTTGGATTGGCGCACACATGAAAAAATCGAATCTTGTCCTGCGTCGCACGATGATGGGCATGGCCGTTCTGGGCTCGGTGCTGGCCGGCTCGCCGGCAGTCGCCCAGGAAGCGGAAGCACTGCTGAAGAAGGCGGACGGCATGCGCAATGCCGGGGCAAACACCCGGACGGAGATCTCTGCCAAGCTGATCGCCAAGGACGGGGCTCTTATCCGAGAACGGGCCTACTCCGTCTATAGCGCAGGCGAGCGCAAGACGCTGGTGGTGATGCGTAGCAGCCAGGAATCAGGGCAGAAGGTGCTCATGCTGGACGAGCAGTTCTGGCTGGTACTGCCTGGCTCCACCCGGGCTCTGCGTATCACGCCGATGCAAAAGCTGCTGGGCGACGCGGCGGTGGGTGACATCGCCACGTCGAGCTGGTCGCAGGACTACAAGATCGAGTCCGATGCGAAGGAGTTGTGCGAGCAGAAACCATGCGTCAAGCTGGAGCTGCGAGCACTGCGCCCCTCGGCGACCTACCAGCGCATCGTGCTGTGGGTCGAGCATCAGTCCGGCCGTCCGCTGACTGCGGACCTGTTCCTGCAGTCCGACAAGCTGGCGAAGCAGGCCAGGTTCGTCACTGGCATATCCAACGGCTCGGAATCGGTTCGGGAGATGGTGATGACGGACAAGCTGGGCAACCATCGCGAGACGCGCGTGACCTACGGGACAGCGACCAAGAAGGATGTGCCGAAGGCGTGGCTCAACCCAATGCACCTGGTCGGGAACACCGACATCGAATAGCCAATGTCGAGTTCCAAGGTGACGCGGCACTTGATCCGCATGCATGCGGTGGCTGTGGCCATCCTGGTGTGCTCGACAGGGTCAGCATGGGCTGCAGACGGGATCTCGCTGAAGGCTTCGGCTCGTGTGCTGGGGGTGAGCAGCAGCCTGGGCGAAGAAGGTCCGCTGGCCAGCGCAGGACACCTGGACGGAAAGGCTTCGCCGCTTGCGACAGAGCGTGTTCTGAGCGAGGCGGGCCTTCGAGCCGTAGGCAACGGCTTGGTGGTTGACGCTGAGGTGCGAGAAGACAGGTTGCGTGCAGGTGGGGTGTGGAGGTCGGAAGCTGCCTTCAAGGCGCGGGAAGCCTACTTCGCCAAGGACACGGGAGAGGGTCGCATCACTGTCGGGCGGAAGGTGCTTTCGTGGGACGTCGGCTATGCGTTCAGGCCAAACGACTTCGTTCAGGCTGCGGAGCGTCGAGGCCTGGTCGATGCCACCCTCACCGGCGTCGACAGCGTGCAGTGGGAGTCCTTCGGTGAGGACTGGTCCGCATCGGTGGTGGGCTTCAGGTCGAAGGTAGGGGAGCAGCGGGTGGCGCTGGACCGCTACGACGAGTCAGCCCTGGCGGTTCGGCTGTACCGCAGCACTGCATGGGGCGATCTGTTCGGGTTCGCAAAGTTGGGCGAGTACAGCAAAGCATCGGTGGGTGCGTCGTTCACGGCGGTCTATGGCGAATCGGTGGCGTTCCACGGGAGCGCTCGGTACTTTCAGCGTGCGCAGGCAGTGTCGATCTCGGCGGATGGCGGCAGGATCGTCGAGACCGATCCTGTGGTGGTCGGCCAGCGCGGTGCTACCGGCCAGGCGCTCATTGGTGTGAGCTGGACCGGCTCGGTGCAGACCAGCGTGATTGCAGAGGCCTGGTTCGATGGGTTGGCACCGTCTCGCTCGTTCTGGCGCACCTGGAACGAAAGGAACGCTCTGTTGGTCAGGGCCGGCGAAACGGCCCCGGTGCCGGCGCTGGCAGGCGCAGCAGCCGGAAACCTCAGGTGGCAGGCGTCAGCACTACGGCTGCAATCGCTGCAGCGTGCGAACCTCTTCGTGCGCCTGGCTCAAGGCTTCGAGCAGCAAGAGATCTCAACGGATCTGCTCGTGTGGCCGGAGGACGGCTCTGGCGTTGTCACCTTCAGGGCGACGGGGAGCATCGCAGGGGTGAAGCTTGAGCTTGGTGCGCGCCGTTTTGTGGGTCAGCAAGGGTCCATCGGGAAGCAGCTTGGAACGGCCTCCAGCGTCTTCCTGAACCTGAGCGCAAAGATCTAGAGACGTTGGGTTTAGCCAGCAGCGCCGTAAACCCACGCGCCTTCAGGCCGTGGATATAAGGCGCGAGTTCTGACTTCGGCAGCAGTTCAGTCGGGCGTGGCTTGCTGCTGAATGTATTGTTTGAGCACCTCGAGCGGCGCACCGCCCACCGAGCCAGCAAAGTAGCTGCGGCTCCACAAGGCGCTGCCCCAGTAATGCTTCTTGACCTCCGGGTGCAGCACCTTGAGTCTGCGACTCGACACCCCCTTGAGGCTGTTGATGAGCCGGGACACTGCGACCTGCGGCGGATAGCGCACCAGCAGATGCACGTGCTCCCCCTCGCCGTCGAACTCTGCGAGCTCCGCCTCGAAGTCCGCACAGACACTGGAGAACAGCTCCTGGAGCGTTTGCAACTGCGCGCCGGTGAACGCCCGTTTGCGCCACTTCGTCGTGAACACCAAATGCGCGTGAAGCGTCCATCCTTGTGCGACCGACGGTCGGCACGAAACACCGCAGGTGCGCAAGCTACTGCGGAAGTCAAGAACATGCAGCTCGTGGGCGGCGCGCAAGCGCCGGACTTGAGCGGCTGAGACGAAACTCGCGCTGATAAGCTCAGAGGGCTCCGGTCCTCAGGAGAAACGCTGGAAGCCCCCACGTTCACGTGGCGGGAGGAATGTCACGTGCAGTGTGTGGCTCGCACATGACACTAAGGACGTGCGTGCGCACGAGCAATTACTAGACATGGGAGAGAAGGTTTGCAGAAGATCATGAAATCAGCAGCGTGCTTCGCAGCTTTGATCGGTGCAGCGGCTGCAGGGAGCGTCATGGCGGCACCGTTCCAGAACGAGCCCGATGGATTCCGTGAGATCAAGTTGGGCACAGCGATCTCTGCGGCGCCGGATCTGGTCGAAGCGCAGAACGCATCGTGGCTCTGGGCGGCCAACATGGAAAGGCGGTACGGCGCTTCAGCGCCAGGTGCGCTGAAGTCCTACTTCCGCAAAGACGACAAGCGCGAGTTCGCAGGACTGCCGGTTCGCCTGGTGGCCTACAACTTCTACCGCGACAGGTTCGTTAGTACGACGCTGTACTACGACGACACCACGAAGACAGGTCCAGCCCAGGCGTACGACCGCATGCACAACATCGGAGAAGCGCCGCCGGCAGGGCATGACGCGCACAAGAAGATGGACAGTGCGCTGCGCAAATACTTCGGCGACCCGACAGAAGGAGCTACAGGCTTGATGCGGTTCGCGATGGGCATCGGCGGCAGGACAGCCTACCGGGGCGACGTGACCGATGTCGTTGCCGAATGCACGGGCGGCCCGAAGATGGACTGCAGCGTCACGTTCTCCTCGAAGGAGATCGAAGGCGAAGCGGCCAAGGAGTTCGCAGGGATCGCCAAGGATCGCGGTGCAGCTCGCCAGGCCGAGAAGGCGGAGATAGAGAAGAGGGAAGCGGCGAAGAAGGCCAAGCCGGACTTTTAGCCTTCGCGCGAGTCGTGACAGCGCAACGGCCGTCAGTGGATGCAGATCCCTGGCGGCCGTTTCCATTGCGGTCAGGTAGGTTTTGAAGGTGGGAAATGAAACGCGCCGACGACTCGAATTCACCATCGTCGACGCCTAGAAATCCGCTCCGTCGATGCCTCGGAATCGGCTCCGTCTGAGAGTCATCTGCTCATATTTCGCAGTTGCCTGTTGCCTGATTCGCGTCGACACTGATGGCCTCATCGTGCTGAAAGTGAGCGTCTCCAGGTGTTGTTGACCATCAATCAAGTGAGCAAGCTCGTGCGTGCGGAACGGGCAAGGGCGTTGCATGACGCAGCCTATTGGAAGGCGATCAGCGAACGGGAAAGGGAGGATCTGGTCGTTGCAGCGAGGACAGTCGGGGCGTTGAGTGTGAGCATGGAGATGGTGCTGATGACGGGCTACCTCTGCCTGTTGGGGGCGATCTGCTTCGGCGCCTGGATGGTGGCAATCGAAGGGGACTGGGGAAGGACAGGATCTGTGGTGAGCTTTGTGCTGGGCGTGTGCGCGCTGGGTTCAGTCTGGAGTTGGTGGGCAGCTCAGGTGAGGTTCGATGAGTGGTGCGCAGAGGTCTACGGGTTGGAGCGTGACCTCGCGCCATTGTCAGAGGGCAGGACGCCCATGTGGATGACCTCGCCCGAGGGGATGGGACCGTCTGCCACGGCGTACATGGTCAGCATCGTTCAGACGGGCAGGCGGCTGCGGCGGGTTGATGCTGAGGTGATGAAGGAACTGCAGGTGGGAGACCTGAGTGCGCTGGTCCGTCTGCATGCGTTCGGCGCGGTCGGTTGAGGGCTTTGACGTCGGCAGAACATCAAGCCTCGTTAGAGAATTGCGTTACCGGAAACGGTCGGCTATCATCTTGCCCATGAAGAACGGATTGATGACGCAAAGACAGGGAGCCAGTAACGCAACGCTTGCTGTGCACGCCCGTCCGGCGCTCGGAGAAAGCGTCGACGAGGTGATGCGCGCCTTCATGAAGCTGTCGGACGAGTGGTGCGGGATCTTCGTGATCGAGGCGCTGCTGCCGGTGACCAATGAAGGGCCGGCGAGGAAGTACCGAGTGCAGTCGGCTGTCGTTTACGGCAAACGGACAAGGATCGGTGTGTCGCTGGGTGATGGACTGCTGATCCGTGACGCGAAACCGCACGAGGAAGACGAACTGGAAGAGTGCATCGGGCTTGGATTTGCACAGATCTCGAAGTATAGGAGGAGCCGTGGCGGCGTGGTCGAAGTGCTCCACCAGGCGACGGGCAGGAGCTTGCAGTCGCAAGCAGTCGGCACGCTGACGGATTGCTGGGCGAACTCGTGAGCGGGTACGGGTGGTAGGCAGGGACAGATGATGAGTCGCGAGGCGTGGAGTCGCGCGAAGTGGAGCACCGAAGACAAGGACAGTTGGCTTCGTCGAAGCCACCCTTGCAACAGGAGATGAACATGAACTTGGAGAGAAATTCGAGCGAGGTCGGGGCCGTGCAGCGCGGGGTCGTTTTGGCAGCACGCGAAGAGGCAGGCGTGTCGGAGCCGATGAGACTCTTCGTTGTGACGCTCGACTGGAATCCCGAGGATTCGAGCGAGGGCGACTACAGCGACACGATCTGGGCCAAGGACGAAGCCGAAGCGATTCGCGCTCTGGCCGAAGAGATGTCGCAGCACAACGACTGCAGCGCCGATTCGGACGAGGACCGCGCGAAGTTCGTCGAGAACGCGATCGAGAAGGCTTCGACGTACGCCGCGTCCTGCGTGGCAAGCGACACCTCCGCACACCTGCGTGACTTGATGGCGGGCCCGGGTCGCGTGATGAGCGAGACAGCGCTGCAGGACCTGGCGGCAGTGAAGGACGTGCTGGCAAAGTACGGTGTGAAGGTCGGTGCGTGATACATGCGGGCTCGACCAGGACGCCGAAGCAACTACTGGCGCTGGATGAAGTGGATACGGCCCAGCTCGTGATCATCCGTGGGCTGCCAGGGTCGGGAAAGTCGACGCTGGCCAAGGAAATCTCGAAACTTGGCTTCGTGCACTTCGAAACTGACTTCTGGTTCGAGCAGGAGGGCCACTACCTTCACAACGTGGAAGATCTTTCACAGGCGCACGAGTGGTGCTTGCGAGCGGTCTTCGACACGGTGATGAGCGGCTCGAAGGTGGTGGTCTCCAACGTCTCGCACCTGGCCGCCCATGTGCAGAGGTTCGTGGGCATGGCAGACAGAGTCGTGGTGATCGAGTTGACTTCCAACCACGGGAGTGTCCATGACATCCCCGGAGAGATCTTAGAAGCGATGAAACTGGCCTGGGAACCGTTCGAGGGTGCCATCAGGATGTAGGGCCGGCCTGCGAGAGCATTGGCGTTCGCTTCTGCGGACACTGTCTAGATCCCCCAAACCTCAGTGAATCTCTTCGGAGATCCTGGGGTTTTTCCATTTCCTCTCAGATATTGGCAGCTTAAATCGTACTTACCTGCATACATGACTACATGAGTAGATGAATACATGAGTACCTGTATACACTTGCAGCCCTGCATGCTTGCATGCTTGCATGCGGCCTGACTGGTCTATCAATTTTGTTCAGCCGTGTCCCACCGAGGCGGATGCGATTGCCTTGGCCAAGCGATACGTATTTACGCACTTGCGTAGAGTTGGCGAACCGTTGGTGAGCAGGTGCGTAGAGCCAGGGTTGGTACGGACTGAGAGTGGACTGGAAGTGAGAGGTAGAGGGAATGGCGTCGCGACTACGAAGAATGATTCTTGTGAACGTGCGTTCGAGTGGGACGCTCACCTCGGGGGTGATCAACGAGTTGGACCCCAGAGACGGGGCGGCGATCACGGGCGACAACGCGGTGGGCAAGACGACGACGCTGAAGCTGCTGCCTCTGTTCTTCGGGACACCGCCAAGCCAGATCGATCAGCCAGGAAGTGGCCGTGTGCCAATGCTTCGGTTCGTGCTGCCCGAAACTGCTTGTGCTCTGGTCTTCGAGTACCAGCGTGGCGATCAGGCAGAGGATGTCCGGTGCGTGGTGATGAGGCGCCAGGAAGGCAGTGACGCCCCAGAGTACCGCTTCATGGACGGCCCCTACAACCGCGCGTTTTTCGTGGGCTCGATGGGCGATGGCGGTGCGGATGTGTACCTGGACGACGCGGGTATGCAGGAGGCCGCCGAGAAACTGGGCGTCACCCCGGAACGCAAGCTGACCTCTGCACAGTACCGGGCAGTCATCCTGAACCTGCGGCCGACGACGCACGACGCGTCGATGCTGCGGAGGCTGGCGTCGCGATACTCGTTCGCACAGCGTGGCTTGGCGAACCTGGACCGGCTGATCGCTGCGGTGGTGAAGGAGCGGATCGACTTCAGGGACTTCACGACGGTAGCCGTAGCGATGGCACAAGCACCGCAGGGACAGATGGGAGCCGCGAAGTCAGAGCCCGAGCGGATCTCGCTGCGACAGAAGAAGGGGCAGATCGACATCTGGATTCGCAACAGGGACAGCTGTGCGTCGGCAATCGCGCTGACCCCCAAGGTGGCCAGTCTGCGCGCGGAACTGGACAAGGTCGTGCGAGAGGAGGGTGTGCTGAGCCAGCGGCAGGCGGACGTGGTGATGCTGATCGGCGAAAGACAGCTTGACGCGAAGAGGGCAGCCGATGAAAACGCCAAGCTGAAATCCGAGTCCAACAGGCTGGCCAAAGAGGAAGACGACCACCAGGCGTGGCTGGTCCTGGCGACCAGCACGGCGGCAGCGGAGTTGGCGGAGGTGGAGCGGCACTACCTTTCCATGAAAGCACAGGCGGACAGGTTCGAGAAACAGGATGCGGCAGGCTGGGCGACCAAGGTTGTTGAACTGCCGTCACTGCGAAACGAACTGAGTTCCCTGACAAGGCAGAGCGAGGTGGCGCTGGGCGAGGCACAGACGATCGAGGCGAGGTACTCGGTCCTGATAAGCCAGACACGCGAGGCTTCCGGCAAGGCGATCAGCCAGTGGCAGGAAGAGAAGCAGGCACGCCAAGCTGCACTTCAGGTCCGCCTGGTGGAGGTGGCCAACGACGAGCGTGCTGAACTGGTGCTGGTGGACAAGAAGTCAGACGACAACAAGATCGAGCAGCAGGAGGTCATGAACGACCTGTCGCGGCAAGAAGGGAAGCTCGAAGCGGCAGCGATGAACCCGGGCGTGGACCCGGCGCTGGACGATGAGATCGAGAAAGCGGACAACGCGCTGTCGGATGCGAACGATGCGCTGAAGGTTGCGACGCGAGTCCAGGGTGAAGCGGTCGCAGCGTACGAGGCGGCCTACTCGGTGTTCGGACGAGCCGAGCTGGGGATCGTAGGGGCTCGGGAGATCCTTGCCAGCGCGAGTACGGCTCTGGACGATGCCAGGTTGCTGCTGTCGCCAAAGGACGGAACGCTTCTGTCGGCGCTCAGGGCAGCGGGGGACGATGCATGGCGGTCGAACCTGGCGAAGATCATCAACCCCGCTCTTCTGCGCGAAACAAGCCTCAACGCACGCTTGGCAGAGGACGTGGATGGCTCAGGTGCGAGTCACGCCTTCGGATGGTCGTTGGAGCTGGGCTCTATCCGCTCGCCGGACTGGACGGACGATGCAGCGATGCGGGATGCGGTCCGAAACTGCGAGAGTGCACTGACCAGGGCACAGGATGCCGAGAAGGGAGCGACGACAAGCCGCGACGCAGCCGGCAAGCGCAGGGATACGGCCGATGCGGCGAGGACGGCGGCCTCCGCAGAGCACCGGGTGGCAGAGACACGGGCCAAGTCGCTGAAGGTGTCGCTGGATGCGGCAAAGGAGCGCAAGAAGGCAGCACTTCGAGGCGCGAAGGCCAAGGCGGACGAGCTTCTGCGGTTGTTGAAGGTGCAGATCAGGGAACAGCGCAAGCGGAACGACGATGCGCAGACTCTGATGGCCGGCGTCAGAAGGGACGTGGAGCACGAGTTTGCAAGACGTGCAACCGAGGCGAAAGGCGAGTGCACAAAGGACCTGGCGCTGCTGGACGGCGTGATCGCCGATCAGCTGCGGAAAACAGAAGCCCAGGTGAAGGAGGTTCTGGCCCAACGGGACGAGGAACTGAGCGGAAAAGGCGTCGACGTGGAGCGGCTGAAGGTGCTGCAGGAACGGATCGGCAAGATCGGCGTGGAGGTGGCCACGCTCGAAAGTCACGTCAACCTGGTTGCGGAGTGGCGAGCCTGGATGGATGGTGGAGGTGCTGACGTCCTTCTTACCGCCTTCCTCGCAGAGTCGAACGCAAGAAAGGACTGGGAGCGTGCGAAGACAGCTGCTGAGGGGCACCTGACCGGTACAGCAGTGATCAGGCGCCAACGGGGCGCTGTGATCGAGAGGGCCGCAAGCTGGCAGACATCGGCTGAGACAGAGATCGACCAGCTCACCAAGCTGCAGGATCGTTTCAGGCACACGACCGCACGGCTAGGCTCAGGGATCAGCAAGGAAACGGGATACCTGGAGATCAAGGGGCTGGTCGAGGAGCAGGAGCGACACGTGCGCACGTCCGAGGAGGCGATCGCGCGGTTGTTCCGCGACGTGATCTTCGAGCTGACGCGCCGAGAAGGGGCGGTCAAGGACCTGATCGACGCGGAGCTTGCATCGCTGGCTGAGGAGTCTCTGGAGCGCAGGCGTGCGCACGTTGTCTGCGCAGTTCATGGTGGCATCGCAACGCAGATCGTGACGCAGGTGAACCAGGAGCTGATGCTGGTGCTGGAGAACATCACGCAGTTCCGCAAGCAGATAGAGGACTTCGAGTCGGAGATCGACCGCTTCAACAAGAAGCTTCGGCAGGGGCTGAAGGACGTTGCGCGGTTCGAGCGGCTGAAGGAGATCGAACTGAACGTGGTGACGGACTTCGGTCGCCTGGGGTTCATGGACAAGATCAAGCAGCTGGACGAGACCTACAACGAGCACAAGATACGCCAGCAGGCCTCGGCAGGGATCAACACGGAACTGCCGCCGGAAACCGCATCGCAGGCTCTGCGACAGCTGTCGCTGGTGCTGGGCTCGGGATCACTGGAGGTCGAACTGGCGCAGCACGTCGACCTGTCCGGGAGCGTCAACGAGAACGGCAACGTCAGGCATTTCGCACGCGACAGCGAACTGCAGAATATCTCCTCGACGGGTCTCAGCGCACTGATCCTCATCACGCTACTGTCAGGGATGGTGAACGTGATCCGTGGTGGCGATCCCGTGTACCTGCCGTGGTGCACTGACGAGGTCGGGAAGTTCGACGGTTCGAATTTCTCGCGGCTGATGGAGATGCTGCAGGACAACAAGATCGACGTGGTGACCGCCTCGCCGATGCTGACACCCGTGCAGTCGCGGCAGTTCGGGCGGCGGTACATCTTCGGAGAGCGAGGCCGGATCGGTGCGTACAAGGCACAGGACATCGAGGCGGAGGCGGTCTGATGCTCAACAAAACGCTTCGCAAGCTGGTGGACGGCAAGTACCTGTGCCCGGTGTCGGCGCCGGATGAGTTCGAGATCCTCGGTGACGCATCCAGGCAGGAAGAGGTCGACGCGTGGCTCGGGAAGATCGACTTGCGGCTGGCAAGACTGGGCACGGACGGCGCCTTCTTCGCGGCGTCGAGGACGATCGAGTTGTCCGATGCGCTGAAGGTGCGCGATGAGTTCGCGCGGTACCGTGACATCTATGGACCGGCCGTGCAGATGATGAACCTGGTGCGGCATGCGAAGGACGAATTCGGTTGCCGGATGGGGGATGTGGTGCAGCTGGCGGAGTTGATGTCGAACGTCGCCGAGAGCGCGACGATGGAGACGCAGCTGCGCAGCCTGCACGGCGTGATCTCGGGGACAGCGACGCGGCTGAAGAACAGGGAGTTCCTGCAGAAGCTTTTGGAGCACCTGCGCAACGACGGGTACCTGGTGCTGACCAACGCGCAGACGGAGACCTACACGGTGACAGGCAAGGTCGAGCAGCTGTCACTGGCGATGCAGTACATGGCGGAGCACGAGGGCATCGCGAGCGAAGAGGAAGACGAAAAGGACGACGAGGGGCCGGACTTGTTCGAAGTCATCGACAAGCCGCAGGAGTAGACAGATGGCACAGCCAAGAGAGCAGGTTCACGCGGTCATGGAGGTGCTGACGAAGCACTGGGAACTCGTGGCTGAAGGTCTGTCGGGGCCGGTGATGGCAGGGGAGCGCGGAAGGGCCAAGCAGGTGGAGGCGCTGGCGGGCGTCCATGCGTTGCTGCCGTACGAGGAGGATGTTTACCACCTGAACCCAAGGCTGCGAGCCTACCTGGCGGACCACCTGGCGTTCTTCGGTGCGTTCCAGACGGTGACCAGACTCAGCGAGCACATCCTGCGGGCGAGGAACCAGTGGGCGCAGATCAAGGAGATAAAGCGCGAGGGCAGCCTCAAGGACATGGACAAGATGGAGTGGGCGCTCGACGACACCGTCAGCGACATCGTCTACTTCATGGAGCAGAACCTGGTGCTGCTCAACAGCATGGTGTTCACGCGCTACGGGAACGTAGCGACGCTGAAGGCGAAGAAGGCGCAAAACCGTTTCTACGGGACGGAGGTGAAGATCTGCCTCCGTGAGCTTCAGTCGGTCGACCAGATGGTGGAAGAGATCGGCTCGGAGGCGGTCGGCGTCGGGATGCCTGGGACGCGCCAGGTCGTGAACGGTCGGCTCAGGTCCAGGTTGTCGGGCTGGGTGGCTCGGCTCAACGACATCCAGGCCGTGATCACGAAACGACTGTTCCTGGCGAAGAAGCTGGAGCAGCGGCTGCGCAACCTGTCAGCTGTCTCGCTGTGGCTGGTGAGGAACCCGACACGCGGTGGCGTGGCAGTGCCGGTGGATGAGAAGGCACCGGTCGGGCTGTTCGTGCCGGCGGTGATCAAGATCTCGCCGCAGATCGATTTCACGGTGAGCACAGGGGTGACGGCGGAGGCGATGCAGGCGGCGGTGGCCAGACTGCCGAAGCGTCGTGACCCGGCGGACGCGAAGAAGCCGGCGGAGCCGCAGCGGGTGCTGGGTGCGCAGATGGAGGTGGTGGACGAGCCCATGATGCCGGAGGACGTGGCCATCCTGGAACTGCTGGCTCACCTGAAGGATGCAGGCCGCGCAGGCGTGTCGCTGGCACGCTGGAGGAAAGGCAGAGACTCGCTGCAATCGATCACCGAGGAAGAGTGGCTCCTGTACGCAGCAACGCAGTTGGTTGTGGCTAGGAAGCGGGTGGAGTTCGTTCACTCGACTCGAACAGCCGAGATGCTGAACGACCCCTTCCACGACGTGCTGGCCCTGGAGAAGGCGTGAGCAAGACACAGACCCAGATCAGCGCATGCAGCTGAGCGCAGCCCAGATCGCGTTTCTGCAGCGCCTGGTGACCGATAAGACGCGACGCAAGCCGGAGGGATCGATCTCGGTGTTACTGCTGACCGAGCACAGGCTGGGCAGACGGGTGGGCCGCAGCATCGAATACACCGACCGCGACTTCGAGCGTGCCACGCAGATGCTGGTGAACGCAGGCCAGCAGCTTGCGCCCCTGGAGCGAGGAGCAAGTCGGGCTGACATGGCAGTGCGTGCGGGCGTCTCGGAGAAGTCCGGTGCGTCACGGCCGCACGAGAACTCGGTTGCGGTCAAGGTGGCTTCAGGGTCCTGCTCCATCGAAGGGACGAAGATCAACACCCGGCCGGGCTGCTACCAGGTGCTGACCGTGCAGGACGCTGCCCTGGTGACGGCAGACGTGGTGCTGGTGGTGGAGAACCTGGAGTCGCTGAGGTTGATCGAGCGCACGACCTTCATCGACGCCGGCGGCAGGAACGTCCTTGCGGTCTTCAGAGGTGACTTTCAGTTCAGCAATGCAGACGTGAAGCGCTTGCTCGATCTGCGAAGCGAAGCGGTGTGGGCATTCACGGATTTCGACCCAGCAGGGCTCTGGATCGCGGCATCGCTGCCCCGGCTGGCCAGGCTGGTACTTCCCGAGCAGCAAGTGCTGGAAGCGCTGGTGAGGAAGGCCATGCGGTTCGATCTGTACACAGACCATCTCGCACAGTACCGGGAGGTTCTGGACGGGTGCGAGTACCACGACGTGGCGCAGGCGTGGGCGCTGATGAAGAAGTTGCAGGCTGGGCTGCCACAGGAGTGGATGAAGGGTTGAGAGGCGGGAGCGCTCAGGATCGGATGAGACAGGGCAGGCCGGTACGGATCTCTGCCAGTTGATCAGCCATAGCTGCGGGCACCAGCATGCGCCACGCTCGCGCATTGCCCGTCATGTAGACCAACCCCTTGGCGGCATGCTCGGTCTGCCAGTAGTCAGTCGAGGCGAGCAAAGGTCCATCGTTCGCAACTGTGATCATGGGGTGCTCTGGTTCGCGGCGAGGTCGGTTCTTGGATCGCCCGGATTGAAGATCAACAGGTCCTGAGGCTGGCAGTCGAGGGCCGCGCAGATCCTGGCCAACGTGTCGAAGCGGATTCGGCGAGCTTTTCCACACTTCAACAGAGACAGATTCTGCTCTGTCATGGCGATGGCAGCAGCCAGGTCGCGTGACTTCATCTTGCGTTTTGCAAGCATGACGTCGAGTGTGACGGCGATGTGCATGGGTTCGAGGATAGACGGGGCGGTGTTTGGAGACTCATGCCGTGCGGTTGATTCTAAGCATCGTTACCGGAAACCATTGTGCTTTGAGATGAGCTTGTGTAGAGTCTATTCATCGCTTCAGGAAGCGTGCCGCCCACATACGGCGAAGTCGGTTAGCGACCCTGGTGTTGGATTCGATCTCTACATGTCACGCAACCAAGTCGTGAGCATGCGGAAAGTGGGCTTACTGCGGCTGGCTTTGCCAGTGCTTATGACAGACGGAGCGAAAACATGTCAGTCGATCATCTCAAGAAGCAATCCAAGAACCTCAAGCGCCTCTGGCCGGAATTCGCCAAGCAGCATGGGGACCAACCGACATTGGCGGCGTGCCAGGAACTCATTGCACGGTGCAGTGGCTACGGAAGCTGGCACACGGCAATCAAAGCCGAAGAGGCCAAGGTTGTTGGTGTCGTCTCAGACAAGTGTGCTGAAGACGTTGGACAACTGGCGCTCAGGAAGGCGATAGGGGCTCTTTTGGCCTGCTGGCCAGAAGACGGGTTCACGGTGGCGAGAAAAGCAGGAGTTACAGGGAACCAAATCGATTCGTACGTGGCCGGACACCACAGCTTCTCTGACACGGAAATGCAGAGGATTCGCGCGGAGTTCAACCTGGTCAACGATACAAGGGTGGCTATGGTGGACGAATCAACAATCTACGCAACACTGGGGTGCTACGTCCTCTATCCCACGGGATCTACGCGTGATTTCGTTCGAGCGTACGATGAACTCTGTCGAGGCGGCGACGCGGAATTCTGTGCAGAAGTTAAACCGATGTCGGGGCCGGAGGATTCCTCTATACGTTTGGTTTTGATGTTGGGTTATGAAACAGATGTCCTGTTTGTGGTTGAGCGCGGTTCTCCCAACGACAAAATATTGAACCAGGAGAATCTCATAAATATGAACGCATTTTCATGTCCGTTACCAAACACGGTTTACCGTGCGCTGTTGAAGCTGGCTGGACTAAAACAGTTCGGACATAGTAATTTGGCAAAATTGCTAGGAGATTTGATCTCCGAATACGGTGTGATTTTTGGAAAGCTGCGAGAAAGTGCGATCAGATGAATTCGAAAACAGCGACCAGCTCGATCATCGACACGATACTGGCATGGTGGCAGGAGGACAAAATTGGGTGCAGGTTCCTGCTTGTCAGGAAGCACTAGATACATTGGATCGCGTCAGATCGAACCGCACACGAACCAATAATCAAAACGACAGGATCTAGCGATGAAACAGGTACCCAAGGGACTTCAGCAGCTGGTCCAGATGGTGGGCTCGGACGAGGTGAGCCCCGATGCACTGCGCGAGACGCTACGCGGACATGACAAGGAGCAGTTGGTCCGCAACGGCTTCCATCTGATCCAGGCGAGCCTGGGCAACACGACGATGCTGGTCCAGGTGATGAAGTTTGCAGTCGTCCACGAGGCACTCGGATCGGACCCGTCGGTTCTCTGGTGCCCGCTGTCATCTCGACTGCTGGGGAACGATGGAGAGCAGAGGTCGCTGACTGATGATGATGCGGTGCCATTCGTGACGTACCTGCTGGATCAGCTCAAGGTGAAGACGTTTCCAGGACTGATCTACCAGGCGTGTCGTTTCGGCATGCCGATGTGTGCCCAGTTGCTGAAGGAGCGGGGGATCTACGCGCCTCTGGCCTGGCGAGGGTACGCAAGCGACACGGAAGAAGATCGAGTTCGTGTTGCCACGCTGCTGGTGCAGGTTGTGCAGCCGTCCGAGGACGACTTGGCCATCATCGGCAAGGGGTTCGAGCGCGGAACACTGGCAGCGCAGGTGATCGACCAGGCGATGGAACAGCAGCGGACGCGGGGATGAAGAGTGCGACGGGTTGACTGTGCCGGGCTTCGTGGGGTTGCAGAGATGCCCAAGCTCACGGCCATAGGGAAGGTCCGCTCACACTAAAGCTCGGCGCTGTTATGGACTTCGCGCAGGAGAATCGACGTTCAAGTCCGCGGCCTCGCCGGACGATCCTAGTGGTCGCCGCATGATGTCGCGTTAATTGCAACGAACCGGCAGCAGTGAGCGCTCAGATGAACATTGATCTTCGGCAGGAGCCACCCACAGCCGGGCACATCGAGGCGGTCAGGCAAGAGGAGTTGAGCTTCCAGTCGTTGCAGTGGAACGAGGGAAGCTGCCTTGTGCTGCTGGTCCAGACGGTGGTTCTTGGGGTGGCGGTGAGCCTACTCAGCTTGGTTCTTGGAAACACGATCGGGCGGGCGGAACTGAGTTTCGTCTCGCCTGCAATGGTGTGCGGGACAGCAGTCGCGTGCGCGTTCTGGTGGACGGGATGGCGGAGCATGCAGAAGGAAGTCCGAGCGTCCAGGTGGTACGTCGAAGACTGGCTGGTGCCAGCAGACGAGACGCTGCTACTGGCGATGGACCGCTACGTTCGCCGCAAACCGCTGGCATCGGCGTATGTGGACAAGGTCCGAGTTCAGGGAAGGCCGGTGATGGCCTTCGAGGTCAGGTCGATGTCGAAGATGAGTGTTGACACCTTGCATGGAACAAGCAAGACGGCTGGGGGGCGCTGGAATCCAGAGCAGGTGCAACAGGCGTAGGCCAGAGATGGTCGGCTGAAGTGCGCAGACGGCGTGCCGGACATGCTGTCGTTGTACGGAAACGGGTGACTTCAGATGGGTTCACGGGAACGTTCTCGGCTATCCCAAGCTCTTGCGTTTCCGGTAACGGCTGCTATCATCAAAGCATGAATACGTACAAGGTTGGCGGCGCGGTCCGCGACATGCTGCTTGGGCGACAGGTCAGTGATGTCGACTGGGTGGTTGTGGGCTCCACCGAAGCAGAGATGCTGGCGCTGGGCTACGAGAAGGTCGGTGCGGACTTCCCGGTGTTCCTTCATCCAGAGTCGAAGCAGGAATACTCGCTCGCCAGGACGGAGCGCAAGACCGGGCCGGGCTACCGTGGGTTCGAGGTGCACGCTGCGGGCGATGTGACCCTGGAGCAGGATCTGTCGCGACGCGACCTGACGATGAACGCCATTGCGATGACGGAGGACGGCAGGCTGGTCGATCCGTTCGGCGGCAAGACGGACCTCGACATGAAGGTGATGCGGCACGTCTCCGACGCCTTCCGAGAAGATCCTGTGCGCATCCTGCGTGTCGCGCGGTTCGCAGCTCGGTACGACGACTTCAGTGTGGCGCCTGAGACGATGGCGCTGATGAAGGAGATGGTCGACGCAGGCGAAGTGGATGCGCTGGTGAGCGAGCGCGTGTGGCAGGAACTGGCGAAAGGGCTGATGGAAGAGAGCCCAGGCAAGATGCTGGACGTGCTGCTGGAGTGCGGAGCACTGGCCAGGGTGCTACCTGAAGTCGCTGCCATGGTCGGGATTTTGCAACCCTTCCTCCACCACCCAGAAGGGTGCACCTACATCCACACCAAAATGGTTCTGGCAGAGGCCGCCAAGGCGTCTGCGCCCATCGAAGTGAGGTTCGCGTGCCTGGTCCACGACCTGGGCAAGGCACGCACGCCCAAGGAGGTGCTGCCCCGGCACCTCGGCCACGAAGCAAGCAGCGTGAAGCTGATCGAGGCGGTGTGCGAACGGCTGAAGGTGCCCAGCGAAGCGGCGGGCCTGGCGACGGTGGTCGCGCGTGAGCACACCAACGTGCATGCATCGTTGAAGCTCAACGGAAGTGCCGCATTCCGGCTGATGGAGCGCTGCGATGCGATCCGGCGGCCGGACAGGTTCAAGCGGATGCTGCAAGCGTGCGAGCACGACGCGAGAGGGCGACTCGGCCTGAGTGATCGCGCGTACCCACAGCACGGGCGGTTGGGTGCTGCGCTGGATGCGGCGCTGGGGGCAGACGTGTCGTCTGTCGCGAAGGATCTGCTGGCGCTGGGACGGAGCGGACAGGCGATCGGTGCTGCCGTGCGAGCGACGAGGGTTCGAGCAGTCGAAGCTGCTCTGGTGGCAGCTGGCGAGCACGATGAGGCGGTGGCTCCGGCCTGAGTTCAGAACAGAAGGAGGATGAGCATGTTTGCAGCGCACCAGATCACATGGTTCGAAGGGCACCAGGTCGGAGGGCAGGGTGGAGCGCGGACGAAAGAGACGCACCCCTACAACTACGACCCCTTCACAACCTGGCTCGGCTCGGAAACCCCGGACGGGAGCGCCTACACTGACCACCTGTTCACGTGGGGACCTGCCAAGCACGACCGTCTGTGCGAAAAGCACTTCGGCAACGCCGGCCAGCACTGGGCCAATCGGGAACCGGAAGCCATCGAAGCGTTCTTGCGCGACTACCTCGAAGCGCCTCGGCTGGTGCTGTGCGAGATCCAGGAACAGTGCAACCAGTCGAGCGGCTTCCCGTGCTGGTTCTTCAGCTACCGGAAGAACAAGGAAGCAGCTTGATCTGCCGCAGCGCCTCCGATCACGTCAACTTTAAGGTTGTGGCCGGCGCTTGTCGTGCAGACGTAGGTGGTTCTTTCGGAGGAGGCGGACGGATGGGTCATTTATGAGGCCTAACGTTCGAGCTAACCGGCCTGACACGGCCGAACAGGAGTGCCGATGAACAGCACAGAGTTGCTGGCCGTGACAGGTCCGGTTGAGCGAGGGGTTAGGGCGCTGCCGCCGAAGCGTGCAGATGCCCCCGAGGAGATGCCGACGCCGGGTAGCTGCAACGTGCCGCCGCTTGATGTTTGGCCGGTGCCTGACAGCAGCACGAACGGCCTTGAGCCGGGGCCGTGGATGCCCGGCGAGTGGCGCCCGGCCAGAGAAGGCAAGTACCTGCGCTACTGGCCCGGCAGCGATGACCTGGCATTCAGTTTCTGGCGCAGTGGCCTGTGGCACGCGGGGCCGTTCTTTGACAGCAAGAGTGACGATCAGGATTTGGCCTGGCGCGGTGGCATGAAGAAGCGCCCTAACGTTTAGGTCAGGCGGGACCGTAGGCCGAAGGCCGTAGGGCCGCGCTTGCACCGTAATGTTAGGTTTCACTGGTGGCGAACAAAGGAAAAACGATGAACGAAGCACTGACAAAGGCCCTGCACTCCGCGACATTCGCGGGGCGTGGCGCCGCTGTTGGCACAAACCGACATCGGCGCCGTCTTCTGGGTCGGGCGCGATTGTTGTGCTGATCGGATCAGAGCAGCCGGCGCCAGTGGTTTCCAGCTCGCGCCACACTTTGCGCGGCTTTACGCTTGGGCGCCCATCGCATGCTCGACGCTTTGCCATCCGAGCTAACCTGGACCCAACAGCATGAACAAAATTGACCGGAGCGCGACCATGGTGCCTGCTGTTGGGGCCCAGGTTGAGCGAGGGGTTGGGCGGCAACTTGCTGGCCTGCCACGGCCGTACTACGAAGACGAGGCCGTGACGCTGTACCACGGCGACGCGCTGGAACTGCTGAGGGCGTTGAGCGAAGCGCACGACTGAAAGCCATTCGCTGCGGCTGTATTGACTGACCCGCCTTACAACGAAACGAATTTGGAGTGGGACACTTGGCCCGACGGTTGGGTGCAGGCCGCAGCGCGCGTTGCCGATCAAATGTGGTGCTTTGGGTCGCTGCGGATGTTTATGGAACGGTCTAGAGAGCTGCTGCAGACGTGGAAACTGGCCCAAGATGTGATCTGGGAAAAACACAACGGCAGCAACAGCGCGAACGACAGATTCCGGCGCGTGCATGAGCAGCCTGTGCATTTTTATCGTGGGGAGTGGAAAGAGCTTTGGAAGGAGCCGCAGTACACCCACGACGCCCTGCAGAAAACCGTGCGCAAATCAAAGAACCGCACCGCGCAATGGGGCGCCATTGAATCGCGCGACTACGTGAGCGAGGACGGCGGGCCGCGCCTGCAAGGCAGTGTGATCTTTGCCCGAAGCTGCCACGGCTACGCCGTGAACGAGACACAGAAGCCCGAGGACATCGTGGCCCCGCTGCTGCTGTACAGCGTGCCGCCTGGCGGGCTGGTGATCGACTGCTTCGCGGGTAGCGGCACCACGGGCGCCGTGGCGCGCAAGACCGGGCGCCGGGCGATCTTGATTGAGAAGCGTGAGAGCCAGTGCAAGGCAATCGCGCAGAGGCTGGCGCAGGGTGAATTGTTGCCGCCTAACGTTGCAATTAAGCCGCCGGTACTCCGGTCGGCTTGAATTGCGGGTTAGGGCGCTGTGGCCGAAGCGGGAAAGACCATGCGCGCCGATACGGTATTACGAAGATGCTTGCACAGACTGCAAATCGGTATTACATTAACACCACTGCAGCAAGACGCGCAGCAACCGACCGGAGAGCAACATGAACTTCACAGACACCGCCGACAGCCGCAACACCAGCGCCGAAATCATGAATGCGATCCGCAACGTCGCCGGCAGCGAATCCGCTGCAGTGCGCGTGTGGGAAGAGCCGACTTACGAAGAGGCCCTGGCCGTGTGGGAGCGCGTGACCAACAACGGCAACACCGACAGCACCGATTACTGTTGGGGCGCTGCGGGCAGCGCATGGGCCTCAGCTAACGGAATCGAGGGATGAGCGATGCCCCGGAACGCAAGCGCCCGGGGCCAAAGCCCCTGGCCGTGGCCGACAAGCTCATCCCGGTGCCTGTGCGCCTGACGCCGGCCCAGCGCGACAAGCTACAGCGCATCGGGCCGCAGCGGCTGCGGGATTGGCTGGACAGGGTGAAGGAATGAAGCGCCCTAACGATCGAGCTAAGCGGGAGACGCCCCATGACCAAGCCTGACGACACCACCACCGCTGCCGGCGGCTCTCCGCTTGAGCGAGGGGTTGGGCCCGCAGTGGCCGAAGCACTCAGGCTTGCAACACAAATGATGCGTGATTCTTGGGCAACCGGGGGCGATGCCGCGTGGCAGCCGGGATACCGCGCACTTGAAGCTCACTTGCTTGCCAGCACAGCCCCGCCGATTGACTACGAGGCGCTGATTAAGGCATGTTTTGAGCGCACTAAGCAGGCGCAAGGCACGCGAGGATGCGTTCAGTTTGCAAAAGGCGCCGAGTGGTTCCGTGAGCAAGTGTTGCGGGCCTAACGAAAAGCTAAGCGGGCACCAGCGGCCCGCACAGGAGTAACGCAATGACGAACGAAACGACCCAGGCCGTTGGTGCTCCGCTTGAGCGAGTGGTTAGGCCGCTGCTCGCGCTGACTGGCCGCAGCCGAAAAGGCACAAACCGACTGCGCGAGGCATGGGCTGCAATGCCGGCATGGGGCGGCCAGTGGTGCGTGCAGAACGAACTAGACAGCGTGACGTTTGCGCCCGGTGTACGCGGGCCCTGGTTGTTTGTGGCGCCGGTCGGTGTTGGCGCCCCGCACAAGGAAAAGCATTCACGGTGGGTACATGCAACCGCCGACGCGGACTTCGGTGTTGCTGCGGCCTAACGTTTGAGGTGAGGCGGGGCCAACAGACGGCCGCGCGGAAGGTAAAATAGATGGAGACCGCTGTAATGACTGCGGAGGCGGCGGCAAACGAGAGTTGCCTACCTCAGACGGTCTACATGAACGCTGACACGCGACTGCACGAGTTGGAGAACGCACGGACCGAAGGGTTGAGGCGTGCGGCGGTGACGCACGGCGGTAGTTCGGACGGGAGGCCAGATTGACTGGGGTCGTTCAAGAGGGTGTGCATGGAATGGTGTCGCTGAGGTCAGACGAGGAAGTTGTCGCCGAAATCAGGAAGCTCAAGAGCTTGAAGGGGAGGCTTCGTTCGAGCAGCGAGGGGAACGATCACCACGGTGCGGTCGATGTTCAGGTGAAGGTGCTGAACGAGAAGATGGTCGAGGACATGATCATCGAGATCTGGGGACGGCCTGAGGTCATGGACAACGCAACTCGCTTCGAGGCGAAAGAGGCGTTGGTAGCCAGCGGATGGCTTTTCAGAGCGGACAAGGCCCGTGCAAAGCCAGCGAGCGCTGGCTGGGCACCGTTCCTGATCGAGCGTCGAAAGGCGGCTACCAAGCAGGACGACCGGCAGGGAGACCTGTTCAGGGGATTCACGTAGTGGCCGGGTGATCTGTGGCCTGACGGTGCAACGGCATGCAAAGGAATGCAGGCAGTTGCAGAAGCTGGTATTCGAGGTGCAAGTGCAAACGAGTCGGTAGCAGGGATCTCATTTGAATCTCTGTTTCGGTAATCGAATAATCAGAGGGACTCATAGAATTGATGTTGGCAACAATGGTTCGTTTCCGGTAACGTCGATCGAATTGTTACCCTGAGGCATTCCATGCACGACATCCCCGTCGACAGTCTTTCCGATTCCTCCATGGACAGGCTGTTCAAGAGTGAGTCCATGAGGGTTGGCCTGGCCAGGGGTGGACCTCACATCAGATTCAAAGAGGCGAGTTGGCGGGACGGTTCGGGTCCGGTCTGGGATACGGACTTCTGGGGTGGCGGTGCGAGCGGGTCGTTCGCTCCAAGCGAGAGCAAGGCGAACTGTGCCGCGCCGGCTGCCAGCGGGTCTGGAGCGGTGTCCTCAGCAGGCGGTGACGGTGCGGGCGGGTGCGCTTCGCCAGACAGCGGTAGCTCGTCAGGCACGGACTGAGATGAGCAACGGGTCGGCAGTGACAACACCGACAAGCATCGAGGCGGGACTGCGGGCAGCTGCAGCGACGCTGAAGGCGTGTCGGGGCCCGTTTCTCGGCGACGGCATCCGGCCGGGCATCAACGCGTACCAGCTGGCGGATCTTCTGCTGCGGGCGGCGGAGTCGCTTTCGGCAACGACGCTGGAGCGTGCAGCGGTGACGCAAGAGATGGTGTACGCGGGGATCAAGGAATGCGTGGCGCAAGGTCTGGTGCCCAGGACAGTGCAGGGCGAAGATGCCTACCTGCGAGTTCACGAACAGGTGGCGGCCGTGCTGGCTGCTGCGATCAAGGCAGAGCAAAGAGCAACATGAGCAATCGATTCGTTTGGGGCAAGGTCGTCGATCGTTTCGACTTCGATTTCGACGGTGAACGCCTCGAAGTCGTCAAGTTCAACCCGTGGAAGCGGGCAGGTGCGACAGTGCTGAGCGGGCAGCCGAACGAGGAGGAAGTGAACTTCCACTGCGAACAGATCCGCGAGTCGTTTTTGTCGTTCGACGCGCTGCTGATCGGCTGGATCGTGCACCGCAGGCTGGGGCAGAACCAGGGTGCGCTGTCGTCTGGAATCTGCCGGGCGCTGAACATCGACAAGAGCTGACGTCGTGGCCAATGTGGAGCACAAAAGCGGCAGTAAAGGCCAGGTCAAGAAGTCGCGTTCAGGCAAGGCGACGCCGAGGATCGTGGTCGTGCGGCAGGCGGGAGCAGATCACCAGGTGGTCACTGTCGTCGGCGGGAAGGGAACCTACCGACGGACGCCGTGTGTCACGTGTCCATGGAAGGTCAGCTCGACCGGCGAGTTCCCAGCCGAGGCGTTTCGCCACTCCGCAGGGACAGCCTACGACATGTCGGAGCACACGTTCGCTTGCCACGCTTCAGGAACCAACAGGCCATCCCTTTGTGCTGGATTCCTGCTGAGAGGAGCGGACCACAACTTGGCAATCCGGCTGAAGCGGATGGAGGGCGAGATCCGGGACGACGTGACGGACGGCGGTGAAGAGATGTTCGAGAACTACAGGCAGATGGCGGTGGCCAACGGAGTGGACCCGAGCGACGTGGTGCTGCGCGACTGCAGGGATTGAAGCGGCCGAGAGGACAGGGAGAAGATGATGCTACGCGGCAATTCACCGAGCCTGATCAGAGGCAAAAACGGGGAACTTGTGGCGATTGCCACCGGCTCCGATGCGTGTGCAGAGCACGCCTCCGGCTCAGCGCCGCTTCTCGCGCATTGAGCGGACCGTATGAGCCTGATGCAGCGTGCACTGGCACGCCCAGACTCGGAGCTGTGCGGCAATCGTCTTCGCTACTGTAGGTGGTCGTGTATTTCCGGAACTTCTGGCGCCGTATCCACAATAAACCGGAACATTACCTATGAATGATGGTCTATTGTTCGGATCACCACCTACGGCAGGGTTCATCGACTTTTGCACAAAATGAGTGCTGAAAAGCGGCAAAAAATCCCCAAAAACTAAGTTGGCACGGTGCGCTGCACGCACCTGGATGGGGCCGCTTCTGGCTAGGATGCCTGTCGATACAGTGCGGCACGGTCCTGATCAACGAGCCGGGAGGCGACGAAGTCGCGCAGCGCCGGAACACTCACGGTTCGGCCAAGTCGCTCGCACAGCTGTGCTCGACTCGCACGCTTCGGCGCGGACTTGCCGACCAGCCTTTCGCAGGCAAGGGCAAGTTCTTCCCGCCATAGAAGGCCGGCGATCTTGATGGAAGCCTGCAGAGGGTTCTGCTGCGGTTGTCGAACGAGCGTCAGAGAGACGTGCCCAGCCTTGTCCAAGGAGGCAAGCATCAGGCCCCACCACGCAGGGACTGCACAGGCCCCCGACGTGGCCAGGCTTGGCCCGGTAACCAACGTGAGTTCGTCAAAGACTCCCCCGAAGGCCGAGACCTGGCCGCCAAGCCTGTCCAGCCGGTCGAAATCGCTCTTGATCTCAAAGCCTTCCAGTCGCGATCCGATCCTGGCAATGTCGATTCTTTCGGCAAGGTAGTTGATCGACAACTCATCCCGAACGATCGCGCCTGCGTCGGCGCCCCCGATCAAGAAATGGCGCAGCGCCTCCCTGATTTGGCCTTCAGAGACAGCGTTGGCGTTGGTGCTTAAGTGCATGATAGTATGTTATGCAATTATGCCAAGAAAAGCAATGCTGATCGATGAACGGGCGGTCGCCGCAAGGAACTCACTTGTCCAGTACATCGAGCGCGAGAAGACGAACGCCAACGCTCTCTCCACTCGTTGCGGGGTTCCGCAGTACACGCTATGGCGCTTTCTGGCTGGTAAGACGAAGTCGATCCCGTCGTGCCTGACGCAAGTTCTAAGTTATGCAGGAATTGATGTAGGCGGCATACAAGCCCCCGTGCTGAGGAACGACGAACGTCTGCAGCGGGCGCTGGTATCAGCCTGGGACGGAACACCAGAAGGAGTGCAGGTCCTTGCCCAGTTGTTGGAAGCACTTGGACCTGCATTGCGAGCGGCGAGGGGGCGGTCTTGCCCATAGTCGCCGTCACACTGGCCTGTCTGATAGTCGCCGTCGCTGACGGCGACACCTTGACCGCGCGCTGCGAGACGGCAGGCGGGCTGAAGAACATCAAGGTCAGGTTGGCCGAGATAGATGCGCCTGAAAAGGGCCAAGCCTTCGGGACGCGGAGTCGGCAGCACCTGGCAGACCTGTGCTTTGCGAAGCGGGCCGCCGTGACCCCGAAAACGAAGGATCGCTATCTTCGAACGGTGGCCCATGTCGAATGCGAGGGCAAGGACGCGGGCGCGGAGCAGGTGCGCGCGGGCATGGCCTGGGTGTTCGATCGGTACGTGACCGATCGAAGTCTGTACGCCGTTCAGGACGACGCGCGATCGGCGAAGGGAGGGCTTTGGGCGGATGCGAACCCTATCCCGCCGTGGGAGTGCCGCAGAGCTAAGCAGTGAGAAGGCGGTCTGAAGGACCAGAGGGAAGTCGCCTGCTAGGATGGAATCAAGGACGAGCGATGGCAACCAAGAACCCGCGACTGACAAAACTCATACAGGCATTTTGCGAAGCTCCGGGGGCGGAGCGGAATCTATACGACAGTCTCAAGAAGCTGCTAACGGACGCAGCGTCGCCATCACGGTGCGACGCGGCAAGTGTGGTCATCGATTCCCCGATCCCAGGCACTCGCTGCGCGCCGGACCTCACGCTGTACCTGCTCGGCGAGAACGGTCGTCCCATGGTCACGGCATCGCACGTGTTTGCCTCCATCGAGGTCAAGCGAGGCAATCACCTGGCAGGTGCCGAGGAAGCCGTCCTGGCAGAGAAGCAGAAATACATCACTTCGACGACGCGCTACTTCTATCTGATCGATCAAAAGCGCGTCATCGGCTACCAGGTTCATCCCGGCGGCGAGATGGTGAAGCGGAAGACTTGGACCTGGACCCGCCTGGCGCAGGACGAGGTATTCGATGAGGCATTCTTCCCGATCAGTGCGGAGTTTGCTCGTGTCGGAAATGCCATCGAGGCGTTCAAGGGCGGGCAGACGGGCTTCGCCTATGTCGACGTTGATGACGACACGCGCCGAGAATTCATCGACGCCGTTCGGGTAGCGGCCAGCACCATCCGCGAAGCAGTCCAAGTCGTCGTTCGCGATGTCCTCATTGGCCAAGTGAGGATCGCCCGCGCTGCTTTGGACGGCTTGAAAGAGCGTTGGGGCGACTGGACGCTGACGTGGACAGACGCGGCGTTGCCGCAGATCAACTACGCCGGCAGCCGCACCCTCACAGGCGCCGAGCTTCTGGCCTACGAAAACGAGGTCGACCGCGTTGTCCTCGCGATCGAGCCGTACGTCTCCGCGCTCAAGCTGGAGATAGTCGTTCTTCCGCGCACCGCGTTCCGGATGGGCTTTGACGAGTCCGTTTCGCTGCTCGACGACATCAAGGACAAGAAGGGCAAGCTGACGGCCGCCGGCAAGGCAATTGACTCGCTTGGCTACGAGACGGCTTCGATGATCCTGTCTCGCATGTTGATGGTGCGCTTCGCCGAAGATCATGGCCTGCTCAAGCGCTACATCTGCAACGGCGGCATCGAACAGTTCTCAAAGTTCGCTGAGCACTTCAACATCGGCGCCCAAGGCCTGTTGCGGGAGGTCTACCGCAAGGCGCGCGACCTCTACTCCAGCGTCTTCTCAGCAGAGGCACTCGACTGGGCTGTCCAAGGGGACGACCCGACCTTGAGCAACGCTTTGCTGCATGCGATGTGGCTGCTCTCGCGTTGGAACTTCAAGACAGTCAAGGGCGACATCCTCGCCGGTGTGTATGACAAGTACCTCGATGTCGCCAAACGGCGGGCCTTGGGAGAGGTCTACACCCGTCCCGAGATTTGTCGCTACATGCTCAGCCGCTGCGATGCAAAGCCTGGCGACACGGTACTGGACCCCGCGTGCGGATCGGGCACCTTCCTGGTCGAACACCTCCACTCGCAACTGGAGCGTCTGCGTTCAGCCAATGCACTGAACGTCGAAGCGGTGCAGAGCGTGCTGCAGCGCATCTATGGTCTGGACATCAACCCGTTCTCGGTTGTCCTTTCGCAGATTCAGATGCTTTGGCAGCTGCTCGACGTGTTCGCGTATCTGACGCCTGAAGAGCAGCGGACCACCGCCAAGGCCTTGATCCCGCACATCATGATCGAGGGTGGACACACGTCGCTGGATACGTTTGACCAACCTATGGAACTGCAGACCACCATCGAGCTTGACCTCGGCCAGGGCGATGGCGGCGGAGCCAGGTTTTCAGGCGCATTCGGCGCACAAATTCGACGCAGGCTGAAGGCGATTGCCACAGCCCAGTACGACGTTGTCGTGGCGAATCCACCTTATGTCCGGGCGCACAGGCTTGCACTCGATGACCGGACGAGGCGTGCCTATCAGCGGATCATGGACGGCCAGGTCGACCTGTACTGCATGTTCTTGTACCGGGCTCTGAGGGCCTGGCTCAAGCCCGGCGGGCGGACTGCTTTCATCATCCCGATTGCGGTGTTGGAGGCGGGCTACGCGGAAGGATTGAGAAAGGTCTTGGCGGAGTACAAGTTGATCGAGATCGTTGACCTAGAACCGCTGCGAAAGCTGACATTCCGAGGGGTGAAGAAGCAGACCATCATTTTGGTTCTGGAGAACACTCCTGCAACCGACGACGACCTCGTCACCGTCAAGATCGCCGGTGTCGAGTGCTATGACGGGCCCAGCGACCAGATCGACCTCAACAAGGCCACATCGTCGCAAATCCAACGCCGGCATTTGCTCGTGGGCAACTACTTCGGTGCCGCAGTCGAAGAAGAAGAAGCAGAAGGAGCCGCAGCATGACGTGGCTAACCAGCAAGGTACAGGCCGGCGATGTCCCGATTCTTCTGAAGCTCGGTGCTGGTGCCAAGGTCAATGACTACCTTCAGGTTGTGTATCGCAAGGCTCGCGGTACAGGGCGCGGACAGGTCGCGGCCGAAATTCCGAAGGGCGCCGGTCAGTTCGACTGGGAAGGCCGCAAGCTGATTGGCATGGGTCTGAAACTCGGCAGCAAGAAGATGTTCACGCCGACCGGCCGCGCCGTTTTCAAGGGTCTGAATGTGTTCCCAGGCCGGCTTCGAGGAGACCCCATGGGCGCATGGGATGGAACGGTCCCGCCGCTCGAAATCCGCACGTACAAGTACGACGCGCTCTTCGTGAACGAGCGTCTTTTTGTCGCGCGAGAGCTGTCTCAGCTGCCGACGATCGCGCCTGTGCCGAACAACGTGGTCTTCAACAACACGGTCAACCTGATTCAGCTCCGCGAACCGTTCGCGCTGAACGGCTGGGTGCTATCGCGCCCGGTGATGTTTGCTGCGGCGACGTGCCTGCGATCGACCATCATCGAAGACCTCGGCTGCCACTGGTACCCGAAGAATCTTGGGCTGTTGCCGATGCCGGCAGAGATCACCGAAGCCCTGGCAGAAGAGGTGCGTCGTGCCACTGAAACGCTGGTCGAAAAGGATGACAACCTTGCCGACCGGTGGCGGCACGTGGAACTGTTGCTGGCTGGTGCTGCCAGTCAGTCGATCAACCAACTCATCGCAGCAGGGTCGCCGTTGGTTGAAGGACTGGTGCTCCCCATCCATGAGATCGACGACACACTGCCCGACGAAATCGAGATCACGGACATCGGGTTGAGCGGGGACAAGGGCGCCTTCGAAATGCTCATCCCGAATGCCGATCTCCGCGCGGTTCTCTGGTACATGATCGACCGCAAGCGCTTGGCGGATGGGGCTGACGTACCGGTCGCGTTCGTTGGCAACTGCCAAGTGCCGACGAACATTGGTCCGGCAGCCACAGCGATTCGCGAGGCCTACCAGTCGAGTGCCACCGCAGAGTTCGAGGCCGCGCGTGCGGCGATTGACCAGATCGCTGCAAGAGCGCTGGGGATTTCCGATGCGGAACTGGCCTACATATGCGAGCGTTTCGAGAGCGACCCGTTCTTGTCACAGATTCGCCCGATGTGGGCCCACCGTGGACTGCATGTGCAGGGCTATCAAGACCATTCAGGCGGCGACCGCTTTGCCAACTGACGTGGTGGTTCATATAGGCTGATCTTGAGAGCCTCCTCGGAGGAAATGAGGCATGAAGTCAATCGTCCCCGAGGTCTACGATGGCCGCGTGCCCGCCCTGGTCAAGCACACGCTGTTGAAGAGCTACCTGGAGAAACTCGTGCTGATCATCGGCATGAGCGCCAAGAAGATCGGCAAAGCAGAAATCTGCTACGTCGATTGCTTCGCGGGTCCGTGGGGCTCCGAAGACGAAGACCTTGACGGTACGTCGATCGCGCTCTCGCTTAAGACCTTGGCAGACTGCAAGCAGAAGCTGGCATCGCTCGGGTTGGACGCTCGGATGCGTGCGCTCTACATCGAGAAGGACAAGAGCGCCTTCAAGAAACTGTCGAAGTTTCTTGCCGAGCGCGCAACGTCGGAGGTCGAGCACGACTGTCGGCACGGTGACTTCGTTGATCTTCGGTCTGACATCTTGACCTGGTGCGGCAGTTCGGCCTTCACGTTCTTCTTCGTCGATCCAAAGGGCTGGACACCGATCGTCATCGACGTGATGGAGCCTCTGCTGAAGCGGCCCCGGTCAGAGTTCCTGATCAACTTCATCTACGACTTCATCAACCGCACTGTGTCGATGCCTGCATTCAAGGCCGAGATGTGTCAGCTGTTGGGGCGAACGGTCGACGTGGACGGCATGTCACCCAGTGAGCGCGAGATTGTGCTGCTCAACGCCTACCGCGAAGGCCTGAAAGGATGTGTGCCCGCAGGACGGGGTGACTACCGGGCAAGGACGGCGTACGTGGGCGTGATGCACCCATTGCACGAGCGAACCAAGTACCACCTCGTCTACCTGACGACCCACCACACCGGCGTCGTCGAGTTCATGGAAATATCCGAGAAGGTCGACATCGTCCAGGCACGGGTTCGGGCCGCGACAAAATTTGAGGAGAAGGAGCGCTCGTCTGGAACAGGCGACATGTTTGCTGACGATGCCAGCAACGAGCCTGGTGAGGGACGAAGCAGCCCGCACGATGTCGATGCGTACTGGCGCGACTATCTCAGCGGGGGCGAACGCAGAATCGACACCGCCGCGTTCGCTGACATCCTCGAAGCTACGGACTGGTTCCCGGGCGAGCTGCAGGCCTCGTTGGTCTGTCTCATCAAAGCCGGTGTCGTGGTAAATCTCGATGTCGGCAAATCGAAGCGTCGGTCGAGACCCCTTCACTTTGACAAGCAGGGCGAGCGTCTCAAGCTGGTCTAGGCCAGGTCAGACCTCCTCGCTTCGGTCGCGAAACTCCAGCTTGAACTGCCACCCCTCGAAAGTCGCCACCATGCGGCCGAGTTCTTCCCAGGATATCTCGCGACCGTCGATGACGACCATGGGTACACGATGATCCTCGTCGGGATCGCTGTCGACGGTGCCACGCAGGATCAGGCGATCGTTCACCTGCAGGCCGTGGTCAGTGTCGTCCAGATGAGTGAGAGCCAAACCCCGGCGCATCTTGCCAATCAGCTTGCCCAGCAACTCCAAGGGGTCGTGATCTGGTTCACCGATCACCTGGAACCCATAGCCAACCGGGCTGCCATCGCGCAGCTCGAACGCGTCGATCGCTACGCCGGGCCCGAACAGACGAGTCCGAAACCGGAATTCGTGCTCGGTGCCACGCCCGTCGACCATGCGGACCGGTTCGAACGCCACATGCTCGAACCCCTGGAGCCCGAGTTGGCTGGCAGCGGCCTCGTTGAAGCATCGGTCGCAGAGGCGCCGGTATCCCCCCTCCATTGACCCGTAGTTCACGACATCGTGGGCGGCCGAGGGCCGACGGCAGGCGTCGCAGGTGATCGGCTGCATAGGTGGTGCGGCGGCATTCATTGCAAACATCCCCTTCAGATGACGAACAGCGTGCGCTGAGGAGGCGACATGATCTGGTCGGTGTCCTTGATCTGCGCGGACGACCGACGCCGGCTGCCATCGGCGCCGACGATCTCGACGGCCTTCTCCGTGAGCAGCTTGCCGATCGACTCGCGGTAGATTTCCTTCGAGGCAGGCGAGCTGTTGCATGTAGTGGCGAACAGCTCGCCGAAGCTGATGCCGGTGTCGTCCGAATACACGAGTCGTGGAATTTGTTCGCTGAGCGCCGAGATGCTTGCGCGTCGAGCCACGTCGTCGAACTCGAAACCCAGGCCCGACTGTCCCAAGAACGCGGCGTCGTGAACCGGGTCGTAGCCGACCATCTGGAACATGTCGAGGCCGGCGCCGCCATAGTGGATGAAGTGGTTGTTGTTGGCCCAGTGCACTTCCGTCATCACGTCACGAGCGCGATGGTGCTGGGACATATGGATCAGCCAGTAGTCGCCGTGGCCGCCACGGTTGCGGATGAAGAACGGTGTGAAGTGGCGGGCGCCGCAGTTTTCCACGAGCCGGCGGTACAGCGTGCTCTGAAGCAGCAGGCGCCAGTCGCGGTCCGACGCCTTGATGTCGTCGACGGATCGACCACCAAAGATGTCGGGGATGCCAAGGCCGTCGAGCAGGTCCTTCATCTGGTCGCCATCGTTGGCGAAGTTCATGAGCGAGTCGACGTTGAACGTCAGGATGATTTCCGCTCGCGGTAGCGCCTCGAAAATCTTGCGCATGAGCTGCGTGGGCACATCCTTGTATCCATACTGATCGAGCGCGAAGATCGAGCGGCCGTTCTTCGGGCTCTTCTTCTTGATGAACTCGATGATCGCGTCGGCCTTGTCCTGAAACCGCGCGTGATCGATGTAGATGCCCTTGCCGATCCTGTCGCCGTACCCTTCCTCCCGCAGCACCTTGTCGAGGTGCTTGTACGCGTGAGGATCGGCCTCGGTGAAGAAGTAGTCGACCTGGTGCTGGACAGGTTTGCGCCGGTCCTGGTTGATCCGGAACTCGGCTTCCCGTGTGGCTTCGAGGAAGATGAATGGCGAGCCCTTGATGGGCTTGCGTGTGTCGTTGTGGATGTACAGGCCGCCACCAGCGAACCCGTCGACCAGGGTCAGCTTCAGAACGTCCTGGTTTGGAGAGCTGACGAGGGTGCGGAAGTAGGCGGCGAGGTAGGACTCAAGAATGCGGTGCTTGGCGACGCTGTGTTGCTGGATGAGGTCGGGGCCGTCTTTCCAGTTGTACTGTTTCAGCGTCATGCGTTCCTTCAGGCGTGAGCGGACAGTTCTGGCATGTCATCCCAGGTGCGCCCGGCGAGCAGTCGCCCGTTGGCCTTCTTCGATCGGCGCTTGCCGTCGGCACCCCAACCGCCCCACTGCTTGAAGAAGAACTGCACGCCTTGCTCCTCGCATTGCTGCTGAATATTTTCGACCCATTCGAGCTTCATCGGACGTGCCTTGGGTCCTGATTCGCCGCCGACGATGACCCAATGTATGTCGGTCAGGTCAAGCTCACCAACACCCTCCAACAGCGGCTCGACCGACAAAAAGCGAATTCGCGCATCGACCTGTCGAAGACCACCGATGCGAGGGACACCGTACTTCTGGTCTTCCACCGAAACGCCGAGCCAAGCGTTCGTCGGCACCTCGCGATTGCGGAAGAACGACGCCATCCTATCCGCGCGTTTCGTCAGAACCTGGAATGTGTGCTGAGGGCAACGGCGGATCACGTCGAAAACCTGCGCGATGTAGTTGTCGTCCACACCTTTGTGGAAGAGGTCGGACATCGAGTTCACGAAGTACACCGTCGGCTTCTTCCTCATCAACGGCTCGGACAGACGATCCGGCAGGATCGTCAGCTTGAACCCGTTCTCGTAGCCGGGCGTGCCCATGGCCTTCAGGCGCTTGGCCATCGACTCGGCGTAGCAGTGCTTGCACCCCGGCGAAATCTTCGTGCAGCCCACGGTCGGGTTCCAAGTTGCCTCGGTCCATTCGATCCGGCTTGTTTGCGACATGAGAGCCTCCTAGTTCTTCAAAGTTGTGCGGGCGTCTAGACCGCGTGCAGCACGCGCGTGACGACACCCCAGATGTGCAGATCGTTCTTGTCGCCGATGGGGATATCGGCGAAGTCGGGATTGCTGGCCTGAAGCAGCCAACCGGTGGCGATACGCCTCAGACGCTTCACGGTCAGTTCGCCGTCGATCTCGGCGATGACGATGCGTCCGTCCTCAGCTGCCACGCCGCGATCAACCACCAGTTCGTCGCCGTCGGCGATGCCGGCATCGCGCATTGACCAGCCGTCGACCTTCATGAGGAAGGTGCTGCTGGGGTCGCGGACAAGGTGCTTGCCGAGATCGACGGATTCTTCTTGGTAGTCGTCGCCTGAAGTGGGTTTGCCGGCACGAACGTGTCGGCCGAGGGCAGGCACGGAGGTGGCTGCGCGGAGCGTCGTGATGGGCCGCAGGCTGGCGCCGTTTGCGGCGGCCCCGGCAGGCGAGAGCTTCATAGCGTCCAGATATCCCGCCACCACGGGAACGAGGCTCTGCGGCACGCGGACTGTTTTGGTGGGCTCGCCATAGACGGCCTTGCGCCCGGCACCCTGTCGGGTTCCGCCATGGCGAGGCTTCGATGGTTGCGGTTGCATGATTTCGTGACGAAATCAAGCCTAGCACGCGGCGCCTATCAAAGAAAGCCGGTCAGGCCCTGAGCAGGTCGGACGCGTCTATAGGTGACGACACTCCATGAGAACCTCGGTCAGGTCAGGGTCGTGCGCCAGATTGCTGGAGGGCACTGGCTTTATCCTGATCGTCGACAGGTGCTCAGCGCAGGGGCTGCATCAGACAGCAAGCGTTCGGCCCGGGGTGGCGGGATCACAAGCCGGTGTGGATCAGGCCGCAGTGGATCGGCATGAGGTTAGGGCCTGCCGGGGTGCCACGCTTGTACGACGTGGGGTGATCAACGCCTCGTGATTGAGACGGCAGACCATGGGGATGGCGCGGAGGTGATAGCGGGGAAGATGGATGTCAAGGCGACCTAGATAACTCCGCCTGCAGGAGCACCTGAGCGAGCCCGGCGAGCTGGTGCAGACGACCAAGAAGCAGGCGCAAGCCGATCCTGGTCAGGCCCAGCGCAAGGCGCAGGCCGCCAAGCTACGCGCTGCCCAGGAGCGCGAGCAGCGCATCCGCGCGGCGCTGGAGCAACTGCCCGAAGTGGCGGCTGCCAAGAAGCGCAACGGGGGCAAGGCTGAAGAGGCCCGAGCGAGCACCACCGACGCCGACGCACGCGTAATGAAGATCGGCGATGTTGCGGCCTGTCGAGCTGGGTAGCCGCTAGGGTAGAATCACGGGGGAGGGTGCTGCCGAGGCGGCACCCATTCGGTAGATGAGCAATCCATGAGCGATAGACTTTACAGATATCTGTACGAGATGTCGTCTGTCACAGCAAAATCAGACTTCCATACGAAGTTGATCGAGCTGGCAGAGCATCTCGGGTTTCCTTTGTGCAACATAGGTATCGTTCAGCCGGTAGCGGGTGAGGCGATTGCGTGGGAAGACTTTCGAAACGCGCCATCGTCGTACTTTGAACTCGCCGTCGATAAGGATGACGCGCGGAGGGATCCGTGCTTGAACCTTATGAAAAAGTCATACATGCCGTTTTGTTACGACCGTGAATTTTACGTGCGTGCGGGTACGGAAGACTTGTGGGAGAAACAAGCTCCGTTTGGCTACAAGACAGGTATTTGCTCTGTTCTGCACCTGGGTGTAGGGCGAGCTCTCTTCATGGGGCTTGACCGAGAAGAGGTGCTACCAAAAGAGCCTGACACGCTCATAAGGCTACTGGCTGATTTCCAGCTGGCAACGGCGTTCGTTCAGGACACGGCTATGGAGCTTCACTCGCACAAGCCATTTCCGGAAATCGACACAGACCGGTTGTCAGAGCGGCAAAAGGAGGTTCTACGATGGGCATCGGCGGGGAAGACGGCTTGGGAAACAGGTCGCATACTTTCGATTTCAGAATCTGCTGTGAACAAGACTCTAGCGCGAGCGGCAAGAATCCTGGAATGCAATGGCAAGGCGCACGCGATTGCTCGCGCCTTCTCGAGAGGGCTTCTGTGATGCACCAGACTTTGAGTGGACAGTGGCGTGATGCTTCGGGTGAAGTGGTGGTTAATGGCGTGGTCTTGTCGCGTATGCAGGCGATCACGTGTCACGTGGCTACAGATGCAAGCATGACCGACAGCGGCGTGTTTTGCGGAACCACCACTTGGTCTTGGCCAGTCAATTCTCGTAAAGCAATGATTAGCTGGCCTTGGACGGAACTGCGGCCCGGTGTTGTGATGATTTCCGACCCGAACTTGGTGGTCTGGAGCGTTAGGTTTGTGCATGCCCCAGGGGCCCCTACGACACGTGCTGAGTCGATGATCCTCGTAAATAGGATCATCCACGCGGTCGAATGGCAGCCAACTGTCCAGAAGGTCGCGTCGAGCTACCGATGCAAACCCATCCGGGTTTCGACTTTGCACTGAATGGCGAAGAGGACCACGTTCACTTCTGGTCGGCCTGAAACCCAAATGCGCACCCATCTTCGTGGCGAACAATTTCACCCTTTCCCGCGCCAGAGAAGCCCCGTATCTTCAGGGCGGGGAGGAGGTCAAGACCGTCACGAGCCGGCTCATGCGCAAGGAGCACCCGGTGCTGCGGACCAAGTTCAAGGAGCCCGTGTTGTGGAGCCGGAGCTACTTCGTCGCCAGCGTGGACGGCGCGCCGCTGTCGGTTATAAAGCAGTACATCGAGCAGCAAGCGAGGCCACTGTGACGGTGCTCGCTGGCGCGAGCGCCGTGCGCCGCCTCACCTCCATCCAAACGGGTCGGCTTTGCAGCACTGCGTGCCAGCCCGCTACGGATGGAGCACTACGGCGCGGTTCGGTAGCTGGCCATTGTTGCTCTGTCAGGTCTCTTGCAGCGTGGCCGAGAAAGTGGAGGCCCCTTGGCGCTCGGCAGATGCAGGTACCGAAGGCATATGACCACTTCCGAACGGGTTGTGGGATCGATGGTCCTCGATCAAGGTGGCACCCCTGATACGCAGCCATTCTCGTTGAGGAGGGGGCAGAGAGGAGGGGATGCTGACCCAGGAGCCACAGGCTGATGCAGCCTCCAGAATGTCAAGGATCTCAGTGCAAGCCGATAGCGGTCCTGTATGCCCGGTGAAGTCCAACGACACTAGGCTTGGGCACATCTCAGTGACGACATCTGCGGCATCACCGAAGTAGGCCTGGTTGATGCGAATGGACGTCTGGGCGCCTGTGAGTTCGAGAAAATTGGCGGCATCCGAAGAGACCAAACGGTCGGTACCGAACTCACCTGCTGAAAACTGGACGAACAGAGTGGAATCAACTGAACACATCCGCTCTGCTAGGTCGATCAAGCCGAACGGGCTCAATACGGCGCGGAATTGCTCCCAGTCGATGACAGCTCTGGCGAAGGAATGTCTGGAGCGGGCTGCTGCAGAGATGAGGTTGACCGCCTCACAGCTCGTTTGGAAGACAGACCTACTGCGTGCGTCGGAAGAAGATCGCTGGATGGCGGGCGATAGACATGCACTCACTGCGAAGTGTCTGCTGTGGAAGTCGGCGAGCCTGCCGATGTTGATCTGGGTGGCTTCGCTCACGGTTGCTCCTGGTCTTGGTTGGTTGTCTGCGCGTGCATGTTGGCGTGGAGAAGTGTTTGGAAATGTGAAGCGCCAAACCCAGCGCCAGCAATGCAACTTTCTCAAAGTACCACTGGATATGGAAGGTGCAAGGGATGCCACTTGACAGGGCGACCCATTCTGTGGTAACTCCACATGAGTGGCGTGTACGATGGCAGTCGAGTTCGGCAGGCGCCGTAGTTCGGGCGTGCTTGCGGTGTGTCGGCTTTGCCTCCAGGCGACTTGTGCCAGTCCGCTAGAACATCGCCTGGCCTCCGCTGGAGGTGGTCGCTGCGCAGTGGACAGAGAAGCCCACGCGAGCGGGCACAGCAGCGCTGCTGTGCCTGGCTGACGGTTCCAGAGTGCAGCTGCTCGTGGAGATCGGCGATGCGGCGTCACGTGCGCAGCAGCGTGCCGATGGTTCTTGTGCTGCCGTGGTGTTCTGGTGCACGTTGCCTTCGGTGTTGGACCTCAGGAAACGGGAGGACGCACTGCGACACGTGGATCGCCATGGGAAGTTCGTGTGGATCCAGCACCCGGACGTTCAGGGCATGGAAGTGGCGGCCCGTGAGCGCCTGCTGGCGGCGGCAAAGAGCGACGAAGAGCAGGCGCAGAGAGATCGGTTTGGGAGAGCGCAGGAGGCGTTCCACGCTGGAGCGAGCGCAGGTTGGCCAGCGGGTTACGGACGTCAAGCAGCTCCCGAAGGCAACCGACAGCCTGTGGGTGTGGAGGCGGCCAGGGACCGGAAGGCTGACAGCCTGGAGCAGTCGAAGATCTGGGCACCTGATCGGAAGCCGAACACCGCTTTTGTGTTCTACCGCATGAGTGAGCACTCTGCATGGGTGATCTACACCCGGACGGATGGCAGTTCATCGATTGCGGCGTGGCCATCGGCGCAAGATGGGTGGGATGAAGAGCTGCCTCCTAGCGTGGGAAGGCCAGACCCAGCGTTCGCGGTCTACCGGGCAACGGATCTGGTGTCGGCCATGATGTACCTGGGTCCGAGGTCCATTGCGATGAGGGCTACCTCAGATCCTTGTTTGAGCAATTCCGGAGAGATCCGGTTTGGCGAGCCACGCTGCATGCAGAGGGTCTTTCAAGGGGGCCGACGCAGGTGCGTGGGCCAAGTTGGTGGAGTGGTAACTGTGGGAATCTGGGCTCAGACACAGGCTCTGATCCTTGCATTACCGGAAACGCTAGCCTAGACTTGAGGCAGCGAAGAGATGGACGACTTGGTTTCGATGAGCACAAGACGGCCCAGAGCCAGAAGGAAAGAAACATGAGCAGGAAGTTTTCGTGGGGCCAGGTCCTCGACCGTTTCGAATTCGACATGGACGGAAAGCCGCTCGAGGTGGTGAAGTTCCACCCGTGGCAAACCGAAGGTTCAACGGTGCGGACTGGGCTGCCCGACGAGTCGGTCGTGAACTATCACTGCGAGCAGATCAGGGAGTCGTTCCTCGATCTGGATGCGCTGTTGATTGCGTGGATCGCACATCGTCGTCTCGGGCAGAACCAGGGGGCGCTGACGTCGGGGATCTGCAGGGCGCTGGCCATCTACAAGGACTGAAGGAGCTGACCTAGGGTGCGGGACAACGCGGGTGATGGAGCCGAAGCTGTATGGCGGAAACAGCCAGGGCTTCGATGCATTCAAGAAAGGGCTCGCTGCCCACCTCCAGAAGGACACCGTCCTGGAGTTTGGGGCGGTTGTGGCCGTAGAGCTTCCGGACGGGGCTCGTATCGAAAGAACGAGCGGAGGGGAGTGGCCGGAGAGGTGGGTTGTCACGCGGCGGGGCAAGACCCTGGACTGCAGCGGCAGGTGGCTGAAGTCTTCGGTTGGTGCAGCCGCGGACACAAACAGCGTGCATGTTCAGGGCTTCGACAGCGCGGAAATCGCTTTTCAGGCCTGGCGTAAAGTAGTGAAGTCGTCAGGGAGCGGTTCGATTGCGCGGGCAAAGCGACCCGGGTCTGTTCAAGTGAAAGACGCTCGGTGACCAAGGCAGAAATCTCAAAGCAGGTAGGGGCCTCGGCGCAGCTGAGGACGGCTCCGGTCGATGTCGCACGGGTGCATGCCAAGAAGGCCGTCAAGGATGCGGTCAAGGTGGTGGAAAAGAAGGCAGCAAGCTCGAAGGCGAAGGGATCGAGTTCCCAGAAGCCCTCTACAGCGGCTAAGAAGGCCGCGAAGCGCCCAAAGAAGCGGCTGAGCAGGGCGGAAGCTGAGGCCAAGGCGAAGATGTCCTACGACCGACTGGTGAAGCTTCGCGCTGACCGCTTGGATCTAGGCCTCAAGCGTCACGATGTCTATGTCCACGATGACGACTGGAAGGAAGTCAAAGACCTGGTGGCAGAGAAGCATCGTGTCAGACAGGCACTGGCGGAGAAGAAGTCAAAAAGGGCGGCAGCAGCAGCAATCGGTTGATGCGCGACCATGCTGAGGTCGTTCGTTCGCACATGCCGTGAGGCACGATGCGTGGGAAGCAGCCCGGCGCCCGGCGCCCGCCGGTCAGCCGGCAGTGATGAGGTCCGAGGGCTCTGCAGTCGGCTGTCGCGAGAGAAGCAGAATCTGCTGCAGGGCGGCCTTATCGTCGTCGGTCACGATATCGATCGTGGCGCCGCCCTCCACGGTCAGCTGTAGTTCCTGGATGGACCTGATGGCCGAGTCCAGTTGATCTTCAGGCGCTACGGTACGGATGAGCGCGATCACCCCTGCCAGGAATTCGTCGCAGTGGCGTAGCTCACCCAGCAGGTTCTCGAACTGCAGCCGCTCTGGCACGGGTGGGCCGGTCCGTTGCAGCTGAACGAGCTGCAACTCATGGAAGAACGAGACGAAGAGCGTCAGCATGCGCCGGCGGACTCGGCGGTTGCGGAATCTTTCGCGTACGGGTTCGCCACCGATGGCGAGCAGATCAGCCAGCACGAGGTTGGGACCGTAGGTGATCTCGAGGGATTGCAGCGTCGAGAGAGCTTCAACCGCGGCCGGCCCGAGCTTGGCGCAGATGTCGATGTTGAGGCGGCCCAGGAAGGCAGCATCGTTCACCAAATCGGGCAGCTTGCCGCCGGCCAGGTTCTCGTGATGGGGGTGGCCCAGGGGGAGTTCGACGGTAGCGTCGCTGCGGTTCGCCGCCATATAGGTGGCGCGGACACGGAGGTGACTGCGGTGGAAGCGCTGGGCGGCCCAGTCAAACGTTTCTGCCCAGGCTTCAAAGGCGCTTGGTGACAGGGCCGCGCAAGCCGCGGCGCGGTCTCCGGGGGCGTTTCAAGTTGCTTTGAAGGAGCGTTTCCGGTAATATTCCTTCATCCCTTCAATTGATCGGAGTTGAGTATAGGAAAGAATCTTCGTGGCGAGGCCCGATTATGGTCGCACTTTTAATCGAGAAGTGGTAATATGACAAGAAGGCGGGCGCTGGAATGGCCGGCTCGTCAGCTGCGGATCGAGATGCGTGAGCATAGAACGCAGCTGCCTATTCCCCGCAGGGCAGATTCGTCACAAAGCCGCCATGAACCTCGTCTTCGAAAAATCACCTCTACACCGCCTGAGTGAGTGCCAGACCTCGGCGCAGAAGACCTTCACGGTGCTCGATTCGCTGTGCAACGGCGACTTCCCGGTGTCGGAGACAGAAGAAGCGCTCGAAGGCGTGAAGTCGGCGTTGGAATCGATGTTGTTCGAGACGGAGCGGTGCAAGCAGGATCTGCTGGCGCTGGCTCGCGGCGTGGTCACTGCGAAGAAGATCCACGTCCAGGTCGGTGGGAACGCAGGGGCGGCGGTCGAGGGTGCGAAGGACGACGAGCACAACGTGGTGTTCGAGCGATCGCCACTGAAGCGGCTGACGGTGGTGCAGGACGGGTGCTCGACGGCCGTGGACGGTGTCGAAGCGCTGCTGAAGCGGCTGCAGGCCGGGCCTGTGGGTCTGGGTGGCCTGGCTGAGATCAAGGCGCTGATGCAGACGACGATCAGCGAGTCAGAGCAGGTGAAGAGCGACGCCATCAAGCTGGCTCGAAACCTTCCACAGGGTTGGAAGATCCAGATCGAGCAGCACAACGAAGGGCGGGCGGCGGGTTCGACTGTGGCGCAGGTACAGCCTGAACGCGGAAGCTGGGCGGATGTGCGGGAGCCGGCATCGGTCCAGGTGCAGCACACGGGGACGCGCCTGACCGAGGAGCAGCAAGCGGTTGCAGAAAGCGATGCCAGGGACGTGAGCGCGAACGCATACGCCGGCACGGGCAAAACGACCATGCTGATCGGGTACGCAGAACGCCGTCGGCGGATGCGTGGTTTGTACCTAGCCTTCAGCAAAGGTATCGCAGCCGATGCTCAAACGAAGTTCGGGAGCCACGTGCAGGCCAAGACCTCGCACTCGCTCGCGTTCGCGTCGCAAGGTCGAAAGTTCGCCAACAAGCTGGGCAATACGAGGGCGAAGGACGTCGCGGACTTCCTGCGCAGCAAGATGATCCTGCCAGGGAGCACGCCGGACGAGGAATACGGGTTCTCGCAGCTCGCCATGAACCGGGTGAAGGACTTCTTCGCTGACGGGTCGATGGACGGCGAGATCACAGACGAAGCGACGCCGGAGTCGTACCTGCTGCCAAACGGAATCCAGGTGGACGGTCTCGCGGTGGCGAAGGCTGCGCGGGTGCTTTGGGCCGGGATGCTGGATGCTGAGAATGTGGCAATCAAAATGCCCCATGATGGGTATTTGAAACTCTACGTTCTTTCTGATCCCGACCTGTCGAATTTCGACTACATACTACTCGACGAAGCGCAAGATACCAATTCGGCACTGCTGACTTTGATCCAGCGTCAAACGAAAGTCCGGCGTGTGCTGGTGGGAGACCGATACCAGGGAATCTATTCGTTCCGCGGCGCGGTCAACGCCATGTCGAAGCTGCGAGGCGCCAAGCGTTTCAACCTCACGACGAGCTTCAGGTTCGGGCCGGAGATCGCAGCGGTGGCCAACTCGATCCTGTCGGTGTACGCAGGCGAGCGCGTGCAGTTGCACGGCGGCGGCAGTGGCGACTACCCGGAGCGGCCGACGACTGCGCACCTGCACCGCACGAACGCCGGGCTGTTCGCATCTGCGGCAGAGTGGATTGACCGGCGGCAGGGTGGCGGGAATCGGGAGATGTCGGACTACGCGTCATCGCTGCAAGCGCTGGAAGGCGACGGCTTGCACTTCGTGGGAGGAGTCGAAGGGTATATGTTCGACCTCATCACGGATGCGTACAAACTGAAGTCGGGTATGTCGCATTCCATCGCTGACCCGTTTATTCGGAAGTTCAAAAGTTATGGTGCGTTCGAAAGTTACGCGGAGTCGGTCGAAGACAAGGAGTTGATCGCGCGGATCGGGATCGTCGACAAGTTCGACCACCGCATCCCGGAGCTGGTCGCAAAGGTCAAGGCTGCGCACGTTGAAAAGGAACATGCAGCGCTGGAGATGTCGACTGCGCACAAGGCCAAGGGGCTGGAGTGGTCAGACGTGTACATGGCCGAGGACTTCCCGGCCATGATGTCGGACGCGAATGTCCCGAAGACAAGGCAGTTTGCGGGGCACCAGGCGGATGCCAGCGAGTTGCTGAGCACCGAAGAGAGCAACCTCTACTACGTGACGGCGACGCGGGCCAGGTGCGAGCTGTTCCCCAACAAGCAGCTGTCGAACATGCTGGACTGGTGCAGGAACTTCCCCGCGCTCGCATCGGCAGCCAGCGAGGCGCGCAACGATGAGTGAGTGGGCAGCGGACGTGCAAGCGCGCACCGCGGCGGAGGGATCGATCTCACGCCGTGCGATGGTTCGGTTCGCGGCCGAGCACGGCGCTCACGCAGAGATCAGGGAAGAGGGCGACGTGGCGTTATTCTGCGAATGCACAGTGCCCGACGGTGAGGGCAGGCGCTTGGCGTGCGAGATCCATGTGGTCACGACCTTCCAGGAGCTGCGCGCGGTGCTGGGCTACTGAATAAGCGAGCTGGAAGCATGCCACGGACGTATCTGACGACCTCCTTTCGGGAGAAGGAGAAGGTGAAAGTCCTTGGGGCGGAGTTCGACAAGCAGGCGAAGGCCTGGTTCGTGCCGGAGGGGTTCGACCTGGCGCCCTTCGCAGAGTGGCTGACGAGCGAAGACGCTTCGAGCATGCGCTCGGTGTCGCTGTTCAGCGAAGAGGCGACGCCCGCACTGCCGGTGGTGGCAGAGGCGTCAAGCGTTGCAGTGGTACGCACGGGAATCTCGCTGTCGGCGCTGATGCTAGGCGTGACGCAGGCGGTGGCGCGTGCGTATGCGACGGGTGTCTGGACCACCGTGGAAGTGGTGCGAGTGGACGCCCGCAACGGGAACGTGTACATGGAGCTGGCCGAGCGGTCGGCGGGCAAGGTGCTCGCACAGGCCAAGGGCACGATGTGGGCGAGCGAGGCCAGGCGGATCATCCCGTCCTTCGAGAAGGCGACGGGTGTGGTGCTGGGCGCTGGGATCAAGCTTCTGGTGCGAGCAAAGCCCGCGGCGCACGCCGTGTACGGGCTGAGCCTGACCATCGAGGCGATCGACCCGGACTACACGCTGGGCGACCTGGAAGCGAAAAAGCGGGAGATCAGGTCCAGGCTTCAGCGGGACGGCATCTTCGACCAGAACAAGAAGCTGCTGACCCCGTGGGACTACAACTCAGTGGTTGTGGTGGCGCCGCAAGGCGCTGCTGGGCTGGGTGACTTCCAGGCGGAATCGGACAGGCTGTCGAAGCACGGCGTCTGCTCGTTCATCTACGTCCACAGCAGATTCCAGGGAGAGGGTGCAGCAGGGGAGATCAGGGCGACGATGCTAAGAGCGCTCGACGAGTTCCAAAGGGAGCACGAGTGCCTGCCTGATGCGGTGGCGCTGATCCGGGGCGGTGGTGCAGTCAACGACCTCGCGTGGCTGAACGACATGGGCCTGGCGCGCAGCATTTGCGAACTGGAGGTGCCGGTGCTCACGGGAATCGGCCACGAGCGCGACAGCACGGTTCTGGACGAGGTGAGCCACATGAGCTTCGACACGCCTTCCAAGGTGATCGCTGGCATCGAGCAGCTCATCGTGAAGCGTGCGCGCGAGGCCCAAGCGAGTTTCGACGGGGTGGTGCAGTTGGCCACGCGGGCGGTGCAGTCAACAACCAGGTCGGTGGATGCGATGGATGCGGCGGTCAGGGCCGGATCGCTGAAGCAGGTTGCATCTGCGAAGGAGCAGGCATCGAGCCACATGGCGGCTGTGCGCGAAGGTGCGATGCGCGTGGTGCGTTCTGCCTCGGAGATCACCGCAGGCCGGATGTTCGCCATCAGGGAAGGTGTGACCCAGGAGATCGGCATGGCCAAGCGCCTGGTGCCGGAGATGTTCAACGAGGTGACGAGCGGTGCGAGTCGTGCGGTGGTGACGGCGGACGCTGCTGCTGCGGAGAGGTTCGGCTTCGTCATGGAGCGAGGACGCTCGGATGCGCTGCGTGCTGGCGAAACGGTGGCAGGTGAGATGGACAGGATCAGAGACGGAGCGAGGCGCACGCTGAGCGATGCGGCGTCGAGGTCGGAGGCCATGATGCGAGAGATCGCGGGCCAGGGGCCGGTAAAGACATTGGGCCGCGGGTTCGCAGTGGTGCGGACAGGCGACGGCAAGACGCTCACGAGCGCGAAGGCGGCGGTGGGCGGATCAAGGGTCGATATCGAGCTGCACGACGGTGTGGTGGCTGCTCAGACCATCAACAAAGACGACGAGTGAGACGACGGAAATGACGACAGAAACGAGTTTCAAGCAGGCGTACGGTGTCCTCCAGAAGCACTCGGAGACGCTTCGAAAGCAGAGCGAGCCGAACATCGACGAACTGCTCAACATCGTGGAGGAGTCGGTGGGTGCATTCAAGGTGTGCAAGAGCCGAATCGCTGCGGTCGAGGCGGCGCTGGAGAAGGCGCTCGGGTCGGCGGAAGGTGACGTGGGTCATGGCAGCGAAGCAGGCCAGGGGGCTGCGCCGGCAGGTGGGCGAGGGGCGCGCGACGGGTACTGACCTCGCATCGGGAGACAGCGGGCGGGAGGGGGGTTGTCGAGAAGAGGATGCAGTCCCGTCTGAGTACATATTCGATTGACTATTATTTACGGTACGACCATAATGGCAATGCCAAAATCGTTGGCGCCAAAAAGGAATCGACATGCCGGAGATCATCGAAAGAGCGGACTTGTTTTGCAGGTCGGGCAGCAAGGACGCGGTCTATCACATCGAGATCGCCAAGGACGCCGACGGCTACAAGGTGAACTACCGCAACGGACGCGCGGGGGGCACCCTCACCAGCGGCACCAAGACCGAGAAGCAGCTGGCGACGCTGGAAGCCGCCAAGAAGATCTTCGACAAGACGGTCAAGGACAAGATGAAGGCATCGCCTCCCTACCTGGCGATGGAGGGCGAAGCCGGTTCGAGCTTCACCCAGGTTCAGGCTGAAGTGGCGGGCCGGGCAACCGGCCTGGTTCCCCAGCTGTTGAACGAGATCGAGTTCGAGGACAGGGCGGCCGTCGCCGAAGTGGTGAACGAAGACCGGTACTGCCTGGAGCAGAAAGCGGACGGGGAGAGACGGCTTCTGCGTTCGCTGGGTGACGGGAGCGTGCCGATCGGCAGCAACCGCAAGGCGCAGGAGGTGGCGCTGCCGCTGGAGATCGCGAACTCGGTGGCACACCTCCGCTGCACGCTGGATGGCGAAATCATCGGCTCGCAGTTCTACGCGTTCGACATGCTGGAACTGAACGGCGTCGATCTGCGCGGCGAGCGGCAGGAGAACCGCAAAGCCAAGCTGCACGGCCTTGCGCAGCAGCTCGGGCGGGGCATCACGATCCTGCCGGCGGCACACACGACGGAAGAGAAGAAGGCATTCATCGAGATGTGCCGGCTGCTCAAGCAAGAAGGCGTCGTGGCGAAGGACATCACGGCTCCCTACACGGAAGGGCGGCCGAACTCAGGCGGAACGCAGTTCAAGTTGAAGAACTGGGCGTTCACAACGGTGGTGGTCGTGCGGGCCAACGACGGCAAGCGCAGCGTCGTCGTGGCAGTGGTGGACGACCAGGACCGGCTCGTCGAAGTCGGTTCGGTGACGATCCCCCAGAACGCGGTCATGCCGGAGCCGGGCACGTTCATGGAAGTGCGCTACCTGTACGCATTCCCGAAGGGGGCGCTGTTCGAGACGTCGTTCAGGCGTGTGCGTCCCGACCACGGCCGCTCGCACGCATCCATCGGAAAGCTCAAGTACAAGGCGGACCACGTGGACGTGGCCGTGCCACAGCAGGATCACGTGAGGATTGCAGCATGAGCGGGGCGCTACAGCCGGCAGCTGTGGAGGCGAGCGGACCATTGGGGTCGAGGCGGTCAATCCGCGAGGGTGCGCTCGACGTGTGGCTGACAGACGATGCGTACGGGTACAACAACGTGCAGTTCACGCTGGAGCTGACCCACATGGACGGCGGCGAAGGCCTGGACAACGACGGTTGTGAATCAGGATTGCCGATCTCGGCGAGCCAGGCGGAGATCGACATCTACCTGGAAGCTGCGATGCAGTGCGCGATGGAGAAGGTGGGCGCAGAGATCGCGGTTCGCAACGTCTCGTCGCAGGCGGCATCGGCCGGTGTGAAGGCTGTGGCAGAGGCGAAGGCGCGGGTTTCGAACATGGGGCACGCCGAGCGGGCTGCGATGTTCTTCACCGAGCTACTGGACTCCTGCGAGTCGATCCAGGGCATCGCCGAGGAGTTCGGTCAGCGAACCTTGGCAGACCTGATGTACCTGCAAAACGCAATCCTCACGGCGGGACAGATCGATGTCTGGCCTGGAGAAACCCGTGTCTGCGAGGTGATTCAGAAACTGCCGTCGTCGGGCCTGTGGCTGACCTACACGAAGCTGCCGGGGGTGTGGGCCGAGTCTTGCGAACGGGTGGCGGGCTAAGCGCAGGCAACGGTGAGACTGAGTGGCAAAGGCTGAGCGAGGTGCGGAGTGGGACAAGAAACGACGTTCGTGATTGTTCGCCAGGGCGACGTGAAGATGGCGCACTGCGCGGGTTACATGGTCGCTGGGGGCGAGGACGCCGTGTGCTTCTTCATCGACCCAGTGGGACGAGCGTTCATCGACTCCAGTACCGAGAGCGAGGCCGGCTGCCCAGTGGTCTCGGTTTCGAGCGAGGACTCTGAGGTGCCGACGGAGATCGAGTTCACCGAGTTCAAGGGCTGGCGTTTCCATGCAGGAGGTGCTGGCAAGTCGATGGCGATCGCCCTCGTGCGTAGAGGTGCGGATGATGTCTAAGGCAAGAGAGAGGGTTCGGCTCTCGGGGGTGTTCCCAGACCTGGCGTCGCTAACGCTGGCGGTGCGCACGGCGCGGTCGGTAGCACTGGCAGAGGCCAAGGAGACGGTGCGGGGCAGGGGCTTCTTTCGAAGCAGCGGCGCGGAGTTCTGTGCTGCCGATTCGGGTGGCCACAAGTTGTCGGAAGGCGGCGTTCATTTTTGGGACGGCACGCGCCGGTCGTTCGAGGGCGACATCAAGAGGATGCTGGAGATGCACCCGCAGACGAGCGAAATCTCGCTGGAAGGAGCGAACTCATGGGCGGAAAAAGTCGGCGACTTCGAGACAGGCGATCACGACCCGGGCCTGAGCGATTGGGCGCTCGTCGTCTGGCGTGCTGGTGAAACGGCACAGGCTGTGGCGAAGGCAGAACGGCGGGTTCAAGAATGAGCGGCGCGTTTACGGCACACGATGTACGGAAGCTGCGCAGGTGTTCGATCTGCGGGGGGATCGGTCACATGGATCGCATGCTCGCGCTCCAGGGCTGGCCGGCAGAGCAGCTCCACCACGGAGACTGCGCCGTCCGCATGTTGACGCGCAGCGAGGTTCTGGGACTCACGTGGGAACAGCAGCGCAAGCTGACGATTGCGGACACGGGCATGGAACTGATGCGGGACATGCTTGAGGTGATCGATGCACGAGCAAGTGAAGCGGCTGGTGCGACGGTCGGAGAGGCGGCAGGCTGATGGCGACCGTGCTTACGGCGCAGGAGACCGAGCAGACGAGGCAGTTCTTCGAGCAATGGTTCAGCGACGATGGGCAATGGCCCCAGGCGGTGCAGAGAAGCGGTGAAGGCTACCGGCTGGCGCAGGCGCAGTCGTCATGGGTGGCGTGGCAGGCGGCGACGGGCGCGTGCCTGCATCAGATGAAGATCAAGAAGGAGAAAGCACATGAAGATTCCTGAGTACGAGGCGCTGGGCGGCCAGGGCTTGCCCTACGTGCGAGCCGCACAGTCGATCGGTGAGCTGCCTACGCCGGACGCGCGGAGCAGTGCATTGGAGTCGGCGACGCTGGAGATCGCCAGGTCGCTCGGAACGTCGGCGCAGCGCCGCATTGGGTTCGGGACGCCGGTCCACGTTGCGTTCGGGTTGACGCGACAGCAGGCGAAGAACCACGATGACGCGAAGCTCCTGCTGCTCAAGGGCGAGGCTCTGCCGTTGCGCTACTGCGGGTACATCAAGGCGTAGCTTGGCTGTGCGATGAGCAGATGTTGTTGGTGACAACCAAAGGACGTGAGAACGTGATGAATGAAGAGTTGAAGGCGGTGCTGGACGACACACCGATGCAGCGGCAACGGCAGGACAGCACGACGGCTCAGCTGCGCGACCTGTCTGCGTTCGCCGCAACGCTGGGCATGTACGACGCTCAAGACGTGCTGAAGTTGATCCTGGCGGGAGGCCTGGGCGACGAGCGCACGCGGCAGCTCGAACTGGGTTCGGCCGCGGAACGTGAGCGTTGCATCGCTGCCGTGCTGGGTGAACGCGTGGACGCCGAGGCCACAGGTGAGGAAGGCGACCTGATCTACAACCGTGCGCTCGACGACGGCGTGACGGCGATCAGGGCGCTGCCCGTGCAGTTCGGCAATCAGACTGTGCCAGGCTAGGCGCCAGGCGAAGGAGAAGAAAACATGCAGAGCAAGCGGAAATTCATCGAGCTGACGGTGGTGCAGCGCTCGGACTTCGTGTCGGGTTTCGAGGGGAAAGCGGCGCTGATCGACCTCGACCTGGTGCTGTCGGTCGAAGACGTGGCGGGCAAGTCGGTGGGAAGCGTGAAGTACCCGACTCGGAACCATACGATGCTCCGGCTGGACCTGAAGAACGCGAACTACAGCAGCGACGACAAGCGTGTTGCCGAGAGCGGTGTGGAGATCTTCGTGATGGAGAGCTACGAGTGGGTGTCGTCGGTGGTGAGAGAACACTGCGAGGTGATCGCGTCGCCGGTTCGCAACCAGCCGGCGGCTGTGGCGCAATCGGCTTGAGCAAGGGGCCTGAGATGCGGCGAAGCGACGCGTACTTTCTCACCAGCTCGATCGTGTTCCTGGTGATCTGCGCTGTGAACGGCTTGTGGCTTCGTGCGTTGCCGGGTGAAGCATTGCAGATGGGGTTTGTTGCGGTGCTGCTAGTGCCGCTGCTGTGGCCACGAGTGGGCCGATGGGTGGGCGTCGATACGCTGTGGAGAATCTGGTCAAGAGAGGCGGGACGCCGGGCAATGAAATGAGCGACCGAGCCAAGCATCAGTTTATGGGCACGCGCGCTGGTCGCTGGCTGGCATGCGCGGTTCTCGCGTGCACCGTTTCTCCCCAGGCGATGGCATGCAAGTTCATCCCGAGGAACCCTGCCGAGCTGCTGAAAGCAGCGGACGTGGTATTCGTCGGGAAAGTTGAGGAGGCGGTGGACGGAAGAAGCGGCCAGGTGGGCACGGGCTGGGCCGTCTTCGAGGTGGTCGATGTCCAGAAGGGGTCAGCCCACCGCGGCGATCGCATCAAGGTACTCACGCACAACTCAAGTTGCGGGCTGGCGTTCCAGGCAGGGCAGGTTTGGACGGTCTATGCAGCAGGAAGACCTTTGAGATCGGACGCACCTTCGGGGAGTTTCATCGCGGACGCTCCAACACGATGAGCGAGATCGACGAAGCGACGTTCGACATGCTCCGGCGAGCAGTACGAATGGCACGGGAGCACCAGGTGGCCTCGGTCAACGCTCTGCGGGCGAAGCTGCTCGAAGCGCACCCAGGAGACGAGGCTGTTATCGAGCGGGCGCTCGTATCATGGGCGAACCAAGAAGCAGCTGCAACGGCGGCCGGTTGAGGCTTAGGGTCGGCAGAACGTGAGCGTCGTTCGCTGGTGACGGCTGGCGCAAAAGAAGGGATCTGGACATGGAAAGCGATGTGAAGATGGATGCAGGGAGCGTGCTCGCTCAGAAGCAGGACGGACCCAGCGACAGTCTCGCATCCCTTATGAACCTGGCCAAGGGGCGCATCGGCGAAAAGGGCGTCGATGTCAGCAACACCGAGGTGCTGTCTTCGGCGCTGGACTGGTGCTATGGCGGCAAGCTGAGGCTGCGGGACGCGATGCACCACGCGATTGCGGCCTGGACCGAAGCAGGTGCAGACGCAAGGTACGAGATGGGCAGGGCAGACACGCTCGAACTGGTGATGGCGCCGGTGTCGGGAACGTCGAGCATCGATCTGCTCGGGCCGCGTGACATGGGTACGAAGTACAGCGTGTCCGAGTTCTATGGTGCGATGCTGCTTCAGATCATGAGTGCCTTGCAGAGGACGAGGTGCGACTGGTGCATGGCGCAGCTCGACGCAGCGCGCGACAAGGCGATCGCATGGGATGAGTGGAAGGCGCAGGCGGCAGCCTGAGGTGGCGCGAATGCTGATGTGCGGATCACTTTTCTACACAGTCTGCACAACCGACATTCCCATAATCGCTTATTGACATTATTTTTGGTAGGACTAAACTCAGGCTTAGTATAACTGCCTGAGGGGATGCCCGTGAACGATGAATCGAGCAGCCCGAGAGAAGTGCTTGTGAGCACGGACTCGGATGGGGCATCGGGAGCGCTTCAAGCCGAAGACGCACACCTGGAGCGGCATCGCCGAGGCGAAGGCGTTCAGCGGGGCCAGTGGTTCTGGGTGAACAGCACGGAACGTGCATGGGACGAGAAGAAGAAGAAGCACGTCGACAAGGCAACGCGGTGGCTTGCATGCGTCATGGGCGTGGGCACCAATCACCTGCGCCTCGAAGAGCCGCGGAACGAAGGCAGCGGCACGCGGACCATCCGCGTGCACTTCGACGAGTTCTGGGAGGTGCTGGAGCGGGAGCAGAACCCGGAGCCGGTGATCCAGGAGCGCGTGGCGCACTTCCAGAAGCTGGCGACCGAGCACCTCGAAGAGATCAAGGCGATCACGGCGCGTCTGGGCGTCAGTCCTCGCGAAGGTATCGAGCACGGCACGTCCTCTGGTTCAGGCGGTGCGCTCATGGTCCTGTCGGGGCAGACGGACGTGAAGGCATACGAGAACGCGCTCGTGGTGGCCAAGGAGAAGCACCTCCCCGAGCTGTTCAAAAAGGTGAAGCATGCGAACCAGCAGTTGGTGCGCTGGATGTCCGCCAGCTCGCTGCCCCTGATCGCGATGGCGTCCGACATGGAGGACGTGATCGAGGAGATCAACGGCCGCATCTTCAACGTGAGCCTGTATGCGGGCCTGGCGGAGAAGGTGAAGAAGTGCGCCGAGGGCGCTCCAGCGGGCTACGACGAGAAGCTGCACGTGATGCAGCGGCGCCTGTACGCCGACGAGGAGTGCATCGCCGGCTACAAGCAGGGCGGGATCAGCATCGAGTCCCTCGAAGACTTCGACGCGTGGCTGTGCGAGCCGGAGAACCGCGACCGCATCCTGCCGTTCGCGCGGTGCATGGTGGCAGTGAGGATTCGTCGGGACCCGAAGAAGCGGGAGTGGGACGGCACGATCGGTGGCGCCTTGATGAACTTCAGCCTGAAGGAAGACGACAAGACCACTTTGCTCTACATCCGCAACGGAGAGCAAGTGCACCGGCTGGTGTCGTCGCTGGAGTTCGAGGAAATGATCTTCCCCGACCAGGGAGATTTCGATCCCAGCGAGCCGATGATGGTGAAGCTGTTCGGAACGCGCATCGAGAAAATGATCACCCGCGCTCTGTACGAGCAGATGGAGGCGGAGGACATCGAGCGGCAGCGCAAGGAAAAGCAGTGGGCCGAGGAGAACCCGGCCTCGACCTGGGACAGTTCGAAGGGGTCCAGAAGCTTCGCCAACCCGTTCTACAACTCGGGGTTTGGCTTCCGCAGTTCGGAATGGCATCCCTTCGACCCATCGAGCGTCTACTTCGACGACGCAGCGGACGAGGTACGTGGACGCGTCGAGAAGTACAACCGTGTAGCGGTGCTCATCCAGGGGCTTTTCGACCGCTCAGAGGTGCTGCACCCGCACCCGCCAGCGAAGACCTGGACGGCCGAAGGCTTCGCTGCGGCGATCAAGCTGGTGTATGACGGGCAGTTAGTTCTGCACGCAGGTGAGGCACCTGACTTCGAGGCCTACAGAAAGGCGTGCAACGAGAGCTTGTGCGAAGCCTCAGTGGTGATCGGCCAGGAGGAGGTGTGGCTCAAGCGCGAGGCTGAGAAGGAGAACCGCCGGATCGAAAACGATTGGAGGGATCGGAACAAGCGGTACCACGAGCGTTTCCGGCCGCAGGGCAATCCGGGGCCAGGGTACATGTCGCAGTTCAGCGAGTGGAAGGCGCGAAGCCAGAAGGCCACTTTCGTCTGGCACCGCGCGAGGCTGACCGATGGTGGTGCCTATTCGCAGAAGGTAGCTGGGCAGCCCCTGGAAGCGTCGCTGCAGGTGGAGGCGAACGACCTCTTCAACGTCAGCGCGTACAAGCCAGGTGACTTCAAGAAGTTCTTCCAGGATGCACGCACGAGGGTTCAGTACCTGAAGTGGGCGAAGCTGCTGCTGACCGCCGAAGAGCACCACGCGAAGCTCCACAGCCAGGCAGAAGTGCGGATTCCGGCGTGAGTGAGGCCGGAGTAACCGTTGATGTGGTGCTGGGCAGGGAATCCTCGGACAACCCGCCAACGTCAGATGGTCTTTCAAGGTCGATGGCGCTGCACGAGTCCGTGGCTCGATATCGGGCGAATCGGAAGCGAGTTCGCGGACCATCTGGTTGATGGCGTGCACGTCTTCGTCACGGGCGTCCTCGTGGAACTCGTCGTCCCAGCGGTACGAGGACAACTGCTGAACAACCGCGTCTTGGACGAACATCGGCTTGCCGTCTGCGTCCAAGGTGACGTAGATCTCATTGGCTTCTTCGTGGGCGACGGGTTCGCCAAGGAGATGCGTCTTGTCGCCCATGCTCACAAGGACGTTCTCGCACAGCACGAGGTTGCTGAGTCCGATGCACTGGAGCCGATGCGAGTCGGTGCGGCCTTGACGCTTGACGTCGACGGGTTTGACCGTGACATCGGATTCCTCGTGGAGAGTCACCAGACCGTGAAGCCAGTGTCCCTCATCGATTTCCTTGCTAAGCATCCATGCCTTCGAGGCGTAGGCAAAGATCCAGCGCAGCGAGTTATCGGTGTCATCCTCGGTGCTGAACTTTTCCAACTGGCCGATGACGATTTCGCCGGACTGCAGTTGCTCACGAGTGAAGAACTCACCTTCCCAACCAGTGGCCAGAAAGGCGTCGGTCCAATCGGTGTCGTGCGGCATCTCGAAGACCTGGCGCATGAAGCTCTTGGGAATCACGTCCACGTCGTTGAAAACACTGAGCATGCCCAAAGAGCCAGCCATGGCGTAGTAGGTTTCGACGAAGACCCCGGGGTGCAGGCGTTTTTTGGCTTCCAGCAGGGTCTCGACGTAGAGCCCCTTCAGCTGAGCGTTGACCAGAGCCAGCATGTCCGCCTGGTTGATCACGACATCGCGGTCAGGGAACTTGCCGTAGAACTTCGTCGGATCGAGGTGCACGACATCCCGGAGAGTGCCGCGGTAGCCAGGGGCGCCAGCGTGGACCATGAAGCCCTGGAGGTAGATCACGGCGTGAGACGGGTGGAAGGTCGGGCTGCTGCGCTTGATGTGCCCGACAGGTGTCTCACAGAAGCTTCCGTCCAGTGAATCAAGGCGTTCGATGCGGTATCCGTTGAAGAGGATGTCGATCGGGTAGCCCTTGACGATGGCCGGGATCTGGCTCGGGAATTTGCTCGTGTTGATCCCGTACATCTTCACGGAGGTGACAGCACCGTAAGGGAGCGCTCCGTCGACCTCTTCCACCTCGAACTGGCCGTTGGCGAGAACCTGCTCCTGGTCCATGCGGAGGAACTTGCCAAGGCTTGTGACCTCGACATGCTTGGACGCATAGATGCAGCTCAGGAAACCCATGCCGTAAGGACCTTCGTTGGCTTTCAGGTCGTCTGTCCATCCGCTTTTGGCGACGTGGAGCAGGACCTGAAAGTTCTTGAGACCGGTACCGTTGTCGAGAACGGAGAGAGTGGGCTCGCCGGTGTCGGTGACGCCGGTATCGATCCACACAGTGCTGGCACCGGCTCGGCGGACGTTCTGGATCAGTTCCTGGACGACGGTGATGTCGTTTGCGAACGCGTAGCGCATGCTTTGCTTGAGCGCGTCAACGTCAAAGCTCAAGGCGACAACTTCTTTCTGGTTCATGTCAAAACTCCATGCAGAGGTGGCTCCCGAAGGGAACACGAAGACCTTGCGGGTCGTAATGGAGTGCAGGAGTACGTAAGGGGGCTGCCCAGGAGGGCATGGACAGGGGGAGGCGGTCAGGGTGGAGCAGGACAGTAGGCGCAGCAGGTCAGGAGGCGATCAGGGTGCGGTTATGGGCCGGCGCAGTGCATCCCAGAGGGCAAAGGCTTTTCTCGTGCATCCCGCACGGACCCTTGCGTCTGGAACACAAGATGATGATTTCGATTGTCGCGGAAATGATCCGCCTCTCTGCTCTCACCGGAAACTGCGGTCGCCTGATCTCCCGCTTCCTGGAGCGCAACTTTCTGAAGATGGAAACCGGCTCGAAACTGGTGGTCAAGAGCGGCGCCCTTGCTGTCTCGAACCTGCTGGAAATGGCCGTCTTCGCCGCGTTCTGCAAGGACGACGCACGCGTTGGAGAGCAGATGCTGGACAACCCCGGCATGAATCTCGAAGTCGTGCCGCACCTGCAGCCGTTCGAGGTCTCCATGACGGTGCTTGTTGACCGCATCCCCGAAGGCGTCAAGGAACGTCAGAAGCTCCTGAAGATTGCAAGCGACATGATGCACGCGATGGTCATGACGCATTGCTGCATCCAGTCGCGCTCGGACATGGACGGCCTTCTGAGTCGATTTCTAGGTGACCTGGTTTTCAAGCGAACGGATGTCAGCTTCCAGATCTTCGAGAACCTTGTCAAAGGCTCCTACGATGACATCGGCAGCTGTGACCGACGTTTGGTGTGCCTCGCTGCACTGCTGAACCCGGAAGTCGCTGCGCGTGTCCCGGATGGCTACAACCTGGATGTCGAATGGTACGGGCCCGACGAAGTGCAAGACATCGAGGACGACCACGCGCTGTCCAAGGAAACGGAGACCGCGCTGTGAACACACTGTTCAAGGAAGTTCTCGCTCGTGTGGATGTGATCGTTCTTGCGTCCGACCGCACGATCGGCTGCGACTACTACCTCGCTTCTCAGGAGGAAAACGCACTGATCAAGCTGGGTTTCACCTCCTACGGTCACTGCCTTCGGGACGACCCGATGACGTTTCCCAGCCGGACGACGCTCCAGGTCCTCGCTGCCAAGATCCTGGCCACGTACGACTGCAAGACGAACCCGGTCAACGGAATGGTTGTGGGCGCTCTTCAGACCGTGCACATGCGCATGCTTCAAGCAGTCGCTGACAAGGTCATGTTGAAGGTTCCGGTCATGTCGTGACCACTGCCACGTAGATGCGACGCACACGGACATTTGGTGTGCATCGAATCAGCGTGCGAAGTCAGTTCCGGATCACTTTTCGATCCTGCTCTGCTGATGCAAGAGTCTGTTCACCATGAACGGTCTCTTGCACATCTCGACCCTCCCTAAGCCCTTGCGAACTCATGTTCCCTGGGCTTTTTCAATTTTCGGCGAACGAAGCAGAGTTCGTTACTTGGTACCGCAAGTCTTGTGACGGAACGATAAAAGCACTTCACTATCGTCCCCGCCACCGACCTCTCCAGAGCCGCCATCCGCAGTCGCAAGACAGCGGTGAAACCGGCCTCGGTGAAGCATGAAGTCAACCATATGCTGGCAATCGCGCCAGGTTATGACTGACTCCACAGAGCGAGCAAAGGAGAACGCTTCGGCAGTAGGGAAGCCGCTCGCGGTCGGGGCGAACGCATTTGCGGTTGGCTTCGGCCTGTTGGCATACGGTGCTGTGCTTGCAGGGTGGAATCTGCGCGTCCGTCTAAAACGCCAGCGGCGCGTGCGGATGCGAGCAGCAGCAGCAGCAGCAGCAGCAGCAGCAGCAGCAGCAAAAGGGGTGGTCGATGCCTGAAGTAAAAGTTGCTCGTTGGGACCTGCGTGTCACGGCCGCATGGCTGAGGGGGCACTGGTCCAGGCCGCTGTACGTGTTCGCGCTACTGGCATTTTCCGGCCTCGCAAGCGTGATGGGCTGGCTGAAGTGGCAGCCAGCATTCATGCGGTGGAGCTTCGCGGTTGTATGCTGGACGGCGGCGTGCGTTGTAGTGTCGGTTTGGCTGAACAAGCGGACGGAAAAGAGACGGGTGGCGCGTTTCTAGCGCGCAGAATTCCAGACCAAAGGATTCTGAAAAATGGCTACGTCAAGCGGAACGGACGAGAACGGGAAAGAGCACGAGGGCGATAATGCTCAAGACGCTCACGACAAGTGGTTTCGGGCGAGCGTGCACGAGGCGCTGAAGGAAGCTGACGACGGTTCAGCCGTATGGGTCTCCAACGAAGAAGCGATGGAGCAGGCTAAGCGGCGTAGGGAGGCGCTGTTGGAGCGAGCGAAGGCCAACGACGCAGAGAATGCATCGAAGGGTTGATCAGGTCAGCCGTGCGCGTTCGCTAGTGACATGGCTGCTGCTTGTGGCGGCAGGACATTCGACTCGAAGGCCTCGGACTGTCGATCCAGAGCCGTGACGATGAACATGTTCACGAACGGATGATGGTCGTATCGACCCAGCTGGACATGCTTCTCGCCAGTGCTCACGAAGCGGTAGGCGAACTCGGAAAGTGCGTCAAGGTACTGGCGTAGCTCTTGGTCGTCGGCAGTCGGGTCTTCACCGTAGGGTTGGAACCAGAAGAGGTCGGCGGCGGGGGATCGACTGTGGCCACGGCCGATGAGAGCTGTGACCGATGCGGGGATCGAGGGACGCGGTCGGCTGATTACCAAGTAGCAGGTGGTGTGGAAGGGCATGGATTTTCCTTGTCGCCAGGTAGCTTCGAAGAAGCTTTGAAGCTTGCGGACTGCTATGGATTTCGTTGGCGACGACGTTCTAACGGTACACGCCAATGGCTATAACAACCGGATAGTGATGGCGACAAAGAAGAAAACCCCGACATGAAGAATCATGAGCGGGGTTCAGGGGTGGTCATGTCGTCAGGCGTTTTGGCCGAACGGTGAAGCGATGGGCTTCATGCAAAGAGTTCTAGTCTGAACTGGTCTCCGGCGGCAGGTTGAATCCGGCGGGCAGCTGAATTCATCCAGTCAGTCATTTCCTTGGAGCGGTGAGCCATGGTGTTTTTTTCTGAACTCAGTTCGGCAAGCTCGCTCGCTGCGCGTGCAGCTGCCATGGCGAGGTCAGCCAGCGTGGTGTGGAAGCTGGCGATGCAGCGGCCCCGCTTGCCGACGATGCGGACGAGGGAGTGCGGCGCAGTGAAGCGTTCGGTGGTGACGGGCACGAAGTTCTCCGAGTAGTTGCGATAGCTACTCGAACGTGGCGCGGCTCCTGAAAGTGTTGCGTTTCATCAGGTCAGGATCGTAGCATCTATAAACTCTATCCGTGCAAATATTGTTTAGTCGTACCGAAATTCATTGACTCACTCTTGAGCCCAAGAGATAATATCAATATCGAATTGATACTGGAGGAAGAAAAGCAGAATGAACACCACAGCACGACGACCCGCCGTGATGCAACTGAGCCAGAAGTTCTACTTCGAAGCTGCGCACACCCTCCAAAGGGTCTTCGAAGTGGAGTCGAGCCGCAGGATTCATGGGCACACCTACAGCGGCGAAGTGACGGTCGCCGGCAGTGCAGACGAGCGCAGTGGGATGGTCATGGATCTGGCAACGCTCAAGACCGCGATCGAGGTGACTCGCGAAAAGCTGGACCACCGCCTGCTGGACGAGGTAGTAGGGCTGGGAGCGGCAACGCTGGAGAACCTGTGCACTTACATCGCACGCGACATGGAGGCTCAGTTCGGTGGAGCACTGGTGTCGGTGAAGGTGTGGCGCGAGGCGAGCGGCGAGCGGCGATGCATGCCTGCTGCAGATGGCCTGAACGAAGACAACGAAAACTAGGAGTTAGAACATGGTCAGTACGAAGGCAATGCGTCACATGATGACGAACCCGATGGCGATGATGCGGTTTCAGGCGACCGGCGAGACGCCTCGCATGGTGCGCCCCGCCTCTCCGCTGATCGATCTGTTGACGGGGATCTACCCGCAGGACAGGGCCCGCATCGTCGGGGTGCGTGTGGACGCGTCGCTCGGGTACGAAAGCTCGCGCCAGTTTCACAACGCCGAACAGGCCATGCACTGGGTGAGGCCAGACTCCGAGATGATCGAAAGTCGTTCGTGGCCAGCTGAGAGCTTCCGCAACAAGCGGTTCCACGAGACGCTGTACCTGGAACAGCTACTGGACCGTGCAGCGTCGTACCCGACAGGTCTCCTGGCTCGGTACCAGGGTCTTTGCTGGTCTGGCAAGGGCAACCCGGGCGGGAGGTTGTTGGATGAACTACAGCGCTCGCAGCTCGTCGTGGACAGCAACCGGATCGACGACGAAGGAGGCGGTGTGTACCGCTTCAGCGGCTCCTTCGCCAAGGTGAGCCACGTCTTCAACTTCCGGACCAGCGTGCCAGAGGTGGTGGAGAAGCTGACCCAGGCGATCTTCGCGAACCGGGCGCGAGCCGACTATGTGGCAGACGTCGCATACCGCGAATCGGCTGCGCGGGACTATCACGCAGGGCTGGAGGCCACGGGAAACCTCGACGCGTTCAAGGAGGCGAAGCGCGAATGGGCGCAGTTCAGGCCAGTTTCGGGACACTTCATCCACGGCCGGGCCCAGGCGTCGGGCTGAGAGAGTGGAGCAGGGCTCCATACAGGAGATAGAGATGGGCGCAAGCGGAACAAAGACGCTGGCTGAGGCCATGGTCGACGCGCTGGAAGCGCTGCTGCAGCGGGATGAGCGGAACACGTGCAGGCACGAGAACACGCACCGCGGCGGGACGATCTGGGATATCTGCGACGACTGCGGTGCGAAGTGGGCAGACGACCAGGGTGGCAAGCCGGAATGGCAGGAGCCGGTGGAGTGGGTCGATGCACGCCTGGCCATCCATGCGGCACGGAAACGCCAGGGCGAGTTGCAGTTCGACGAAGGAGTCGTGGCGGCGCTGCGGATGACTGCCTCGATCGACTGCGAGGCGGTTCAGACTGCTCGCGAGGCTGCGCGAATGGCTCTGGAAGCGATGGAGCGACGGTAGGCGAGGGACAGAGTGTGCGAGGCGGGCTTCGGATGTGCGAAGGTCAACCGGATGTCTCCGGTATTGCCGAGACAAGCTCCGGTATTGCCCGCGGGCTGGGTGCTGAATCGTGCATTTCCTGCACGATCCTCTGCTGCACGTAGCAGGCAACGACACCGTCTCTTGGTTGTGATGCTCGAACGTGCAGAACTTGCACGCTGAGGCGGTCCATATCGGAGAGAAAAGAAAAAAGCTCCAAGGTTCACGAATGAACACAAGGAGCTTGGTGGGGGTCACATACTTGAGGTCTCGCCTGCGGTTCTCGCAGATCCCCTCTTCAAAAACGCTGGCATGAGCAGCGCGGATTTCAGTAACTAGCCAAAGTTCCGGCCGATCGCTGCGATTTCATTGGCATAGCGGGAACCTTGAATTGCTGACATGAACCGTTGTGCGGTCCGTTGGTCAGAGAGGTCAAGATGCCCAATTTGCTTCGTGAGGTTCGCAAGCGGAAGGGTGACCAGTTCATTGAAAACGAGTTTGCATTCCTTCTGCAACTTCGTCTTCTCGTAGAACCGGTCACTCTTATAAAGGCCGAATTCACCCGCAAACACAGTTCTCGGATCAGTGCTCGTGATCTTCACGGCAAACACTTCTTCTGTCTCGGAGTTGAAGCCGAGGACGAGGAAGGTGCGATGTTTCTCGCCTGAACCGTCTGAGTACGGGAAGCTACCTGTCCAGATCGTGGCGAAGCTAGGCCGTGGTGTTTGAACCATCGACACAGCTTTCGACCCAGGCGGGTGCGGTCTTCTTGAGGAAGGTCGCAAACGCGCTGAGGTCGAATCCGGACAGGTCGACCGGTAGCTGCTCTTGAGGGAGCCTCTTCATGGTTTCTCCTGTCTTGGAAGCGAACATCACCATAGCTCGGTGAATCGCTTCCGTTTCTGTCAAACCGTGCGCTTCAGCCACATGCCTCCACGTTGAACGTGTGAGGCCGGAAGGCTTGTCGACAGCACGGAACCGCAACACCAGAGGTGCATCCTTGCCGTTTTTCTGAGAAGCGCCCATGAAGAAGATACCTTGTAGATATCTAAATCATAGGCGGCAAGCAGTGAACGGTCAAGAAGTGACTTCGGCGTTGTGATCGGTCAGGCGCTGCACAGGAGATGAAAGCAGCGGGCCCAGGCCAGGAGTGGGGGAGGGGAAAGCAGAGGCGACCGTCTGATCGGCTCGGTCGAGTGCCTGCTGTCGTTCGATAGGTACGGGGCAAGGTCCGGGCTCATGAAATGTACGCCTTCAGTTTGGTCGTACCTTTTTGCTTAATATACGCTTTTGCTCTTTACTCTTTTTGTGCACCGCGCTACACTTGCAGCATACCTAGAGCAAGGCGCTTTAGGTGAAACGCGGTCACGGCGGACTTTCAGATCGACCCGCCGAGATCATTCAGGAGAGAGTCAAAGGGCAATTCAATATGCCTGGAGACGCGGTTTAGTTGGACAAAACAAATTGCCCTTGTGGACAAAGTGAATTGCCCCTAGACCTGTTCGGAGATACGAATGAGCAGCATTAACAAGGTTTTCATCCTGGGCAACCTCGGCAAGGACCCGGAGGTGCGCTACGCCCCGAGCGGAGCAGCCATCTGCAACATCACCATCGCCACCAGCCGCAGCTGGAAGGACAAGACCTCCGGCGAGAAGGTGGAAGAGACCGAATGGCACCGCGTCGTCATGTACGACCGCTTGGCCGAAGTCGCGGGCCAGTACCTCAAGAAGGGCAAGCCGGTGCACATCGAAGGCAGGCTCAAGACGCGCAAGTGGACCGACAAGGACGGCGTCGAGCGCTACTCGACCGAGATCATCGCAAGCGAGATGACCATGCTCGGCAGCCGTGACAGCGACAGTGAAGGCCAGGGGTCGAGTCCCCGTGCTGCTCCGGCTCCGGCGCAGCGACAGGCTGCAGCTCCTGCCCAGCACCGTGCGCCCGCGCCGCAGCCACCGCAGGGCGGCCGTAGCAGCGCGAGTGGGCGTGCTCCGGCAGCAGCTGGTTTCGACGACCTGGACGAAGAAATCCCGTTCGGCTATCAGTTGACTGCGATCGATAGCGATGAGCAATCAGGCAAGCAGAGGCGCATGGCACGGCGCTACGGCTGAACTGGCAGGGGGACATGCAGATGAAGAAGCTCACGATCGACCAAGCGCGTGCGCTGCATGGCTTCGCCCCTGTCTTGTGGAAAGCGGTCGAATGCGAAGACGGGTGGACGGTCGGAACTGGCGAAGCGAAGCTTGTGAAGACCAATGCACGCGAAGTGAGGGTTTTCAAGACCTTGGACAGTGTGGCAAGGGAGCTTCGTGAACGAGTTGGAGTGTTCTCGTTCGAGGCGCATGTCCTCACGCGCGGCAATGTGGATGGTGATGGAGAAGGTGTGAACAGGGAGTGCGCGGAGAGCCGCGCAGTGGGCGCAGGAACGAGAAAGCCGGCGTTCTGGACGCCCGCATACAAGCCGGTTGACGCGTTTTGAAAGAAAGGACGGCTGAGCCGATGAGCCAACGAGAAGTCACAGAGGCCGACTTCAGGAAGCCCGAGTTCCGGGACGCAAAGCCCGAGGACTACGAGTTCAGTGGCTCAGGGGAAGTGGTCCGCAAGGACCGGTGGGAGAGCGCGGTGCGCCAGATCGTCGGCGTGCTTGAGGACGCGGGGCACCGATGTTCCAGGCGGCACTTCGAGGTCAGCAATGTGGTTGTGCATGTGAAGCAGCTCGTCGAAAACGAGGCGCTCACCAGGTGCCAGTCCGACGGCGATGGCGACTGCACCCACGGGAAGTGCCCGCAGAGCCGGGACGGCGAGCCAGCAGCGACAGGCCGGCACTGCCCGCTGGACACACGGTCGGATGGTGAGTGAAGCACGGCTTCCAAAAGGACAGAGAGAGTCAGCATGACACAGGCAATCGAGGAACCAGACGCGGGAAGCGTCGACCCGCTGGTGTGCGCGGTGGACTACTACCGAGCTGGGGTCGAGCAACGTGCGCCCAAGTGGGTACCGGCGAAGGTTCGGCTGACGGCGCAGGTGCGCGGAGACTTCCCGATTGGCCACGGTACTGTCGCAGAGGCTGGCGTGCACGATTGCGACAGCAACAAGTGGGGGGCGATCAGCATCATTGCCGGCAACGGCAAGAGGCTTGGCATCAAGCCGGCGGAGTTCGATGTGGTCGAGTGGCGCGCGAACGAGAAGGCGTGACTGAAATGGTGGCCGTGACCGTGGAACGACGAACAGCCACCGACGAGGACAGGCGCCATTTCTGCAGCTACGAACAGGCGCTTGCAGCGGCACCGGACGATCCGAAGGGCCCGGAGGTCGACGGAAAGCACCTGCACGGGCTCTACGCGGCCCGCAATGAGACGACAGGGCATCAGCTGCCATGCGCAGACCTCCTGATCGCCCACGGGTACGTTGCGGCTTCCAGGGTGGTCTTCCCGAACTGGGTTTTCGCACTGCGCGTCGGAGTTGTGCGGATCGACCAGGTGGAGTCAAACCCGAGGATGCGGGAGCGACTGGCCAACCCGCAGTGGAGCCAGGCTGAACAAGCAGAGCATGAAGCGCGGCAGGCGATGGAGTGGGCAGATGAGTAGCGGTTTTCAGCTTTCGATGGGTACCGGTGGTCGTTACACGGTGACGATGAGGGATGGGGTGACGCTGGTGGAGGGTCTGATCCCGGTCGACCACTTCACTGCACTGGTCGCACTGGAGGCAGAGGGCGGGGTCATGTCGCACTACCTGGCGCAGCTGGCAGGGGTACAGATGGCCTGGGGCCCGCCGGAGTGCGTCGACAAGCTGGCGTCGCAGCTGAAAGCCGAGATCCTGTCAGCGAGGCCGGACATGACGGCGCTGCAGCGGTGGCTGTCAGTGGGGCTGCGGGGCAAGAGCAGCAACGCGATCGTGGGAAACCTGCGTGGCGTCCATGTGGACGACATGAAAGCTCACCCGCACGACCCTTCGGACCTGTGGACGTGCGTGACGCTGATGGAACAGGTGCCAGATCTGCGTGCAGACCTGGCGGGGATGTCGAAAGTTTCTACTGCGTGGGCAGGACTGGTTGAAGCCTGGGACGAGCTGGAGCGGCAACTGCGTGAAGAGGCTGGCGATTGCTGGACGGACGGAAACGGCTGGCAGTCGCTAAAGACGTATGAGGCGATGCAGCGTGCTCTGAGGGGCGAAACGGCAGTGGAAGTCGAGTCAGGCGGGCAGCATGTGTGAAGTCGATGGGAAGCAGCGAAAAGCGGCTGCAGAGGCCTTCTGCAAGCTGCACCTGGCCGCGTGCTGCGCGGAGCTGCTGGAGTACAGGAAGACGGCGCTGCTACGGGATGGCAAGGTACGCGAGCTTGCGGCGCTCATGGCGTCCGGTGGTGACGACTCGCTGGAAATGACAGAGTGGGCGATCCAGGTCGAAGCGATGCGGTTCTGCGCCGCAAGCGGTGCGCAGGTGGACGGTCATGGCGCCTGAAGCCGTCAGCCAGTGGGCAATCGAGATCGCAGACGAATCGATGTTCGCGCTGCTGGAGTGTGAGTGCGCGATTGGGGCAGGATGGCGAGAGCGTGCTGGGCCTGACCGACGAGGCGTGCGGAGAGGTGAGCAGCATGGCCGAAGCATCGGTGGCGATACAGCAGGCGTTTCTTTGGTTGTCGATGCGCGGATACGTGCAGCTCGGCAGCGACGGTGCTGGAGAGCACATGGTCGTGTTGAAGAGGCCGCTGCAGGCGAGGGAGCGTTGATGGTGAAACGCACCCAGTTGGTGTCAGCATGAAAGCAGGCAGACACCTGTTTCTGGACCTCGAAGACACGCTGATCACGCCTCTGCAGGCGGATTGGTGCTCGTTCGACTTCATCAACGTCGAAAAGGTGAAGCTGTTCATGGCAGGGTGGCGGCCGGACACCGTCAACCTGTTCTCGTTTGCGGTACACGACCAGGCGGACGTGAGCGGGTTCAATAGGCATGTGAGGCCTTCCCTGGAACGGGATCTCGGGGTGTCCATCAAACTGGTGCCGACGACGGATGGAGACATCTTGCCGGCGTGCTGCAGGCAGATGAAGCTGCACCCGAAGAAGGTCGACTTCTCGGAGATGAGCGCGTTCTGGTCGAAGCACCAGGGGTTCCGACTTTTCGTGAAGGACCTGGCTGGCAAAGGTGTGGATGGCGGCGCTGTCGTGGCGCTGATCGACGATGCGGTAGTGGACGAGCGGTTCGAGTGGAAAGGGCTTCGTGTTTCGGGCTCGATCATCAACATCGCGTCGATCGACGAGACCGGCACTGTTCAGATGAACATGGGGGGTAAGACATGCTGGTCGTGAAGCAAAGATCGTTGTTGTCAGGGTCGAGCTACGACGTTTTCGATGCGAGCGGCAGTTTGGTCGGCGAAGTGGTGTGGCCGATGCTTGCTCAAGCAAGGAACGCTCGGCTGAAGTGGCACGGTGGTAACTCAGAAGACGGCGAGATCCAGCTTCGGTATCTAGGCGAGCGAGGAAGGGTTGCGTGGGAGTGCACACGCCGTGGCTTCACGAACGACATCAGGTTTTTGCTTGTAGGCGGCAATGGGCAAGTCGCAGCCGCGGATGTGGTTTTCCGAGAAGGCCTGGCGCAGCACGAGATCTTTGTGCGGCAGCCATTCGAGGGGAGGCTGGAGGACGACAGCACCTGGTCAAAAACCAAGTACCGACTGTTCGAGGGAGACGTGCAACTTGGCGTTATCGAAGAGCGCAGCCTGGTGACGATCAAGAGATCGATGGTGGTTGATCTGCCTGACCGCTTTGCTGGTCTCATGCAGCTATTCTTCTTCTTCCTAGTGCACAACTCAGCATTCCGCTGACGCTGCAACCAAGAGCTGCAGCTGAGAGAGCGAGTCGATGTCTGATTCAAAAAGGTGGAGACACACGAGGGGTGAGCCGTGGATTGACAAGACGGTAGGGCGGAGAGGCGTCGTCTACGTTCTGTCGAACGATGCGTTCCGTGAGAACTTCCTGAAGATCGGTTCGACGACGCGTGAAGTGGAGTATCGAATCGATGAACTGAATAACCAGGTGGTGACAGCGATTCCTGGGTGCTTCAAGTGTTTGTACCGTTTGGAGGTTGTCGACTGCGGAAGCGCAGAGTTTCTTGCGCACGAAAAGCTTTCGGCGTTCAGGAAGGGCAAGCACGGAACCGACCATAGGGGCAAGACATGGGGACAAGAGTTCTTTGAGGTGCCGCTTGAGAGGGCGGTCCGTGCAGTGGAAGAAGCATGTCAGCAGATCGAGGCCGAGCACGCGGAGCGCCAGCTTCGTGAGGAAGAAGAGCGTAGGCGCCAGGAGTCGGAAGCTGCGGAAGAAAGAACGCGACATGCCTCGCTTGAGGCACCGATTGAGGACATCAGATCGAGCTACGTCTACAGCTGGGACCGAAAGCGCGAGGGCCCCTCAGGGGTGACGGTGGGCTGTGTGCTGGCCGGGCTGGTCGTGGCAGTCATGTATGTCAGCGGATCACAGAAGACGCCACCTGCGAAGCCAGCGCCGCAGCAAAGGGTCTCAGGTGTTGGACAGAGCAGGGAGACCTTTCGGAGTCTGGATGCAGGCAATCGGGCGCAGCAGGTTGTTTCGGGCGATGTCCCAGGCGGGTCTGTATTCGTGACGCAAAACAACGCGGGCGGTGCCTCGATGGCGCAGCTTCAGTTCCCGGCAGGCGGCTCAGCACTCTACTTTTCGGGGCGAGCTGAGGGGCAGAACGTGGCAACGTCGTTACGGCTGTACGCACCCCCATTGAGCAAGAGCAGGTACGCAGTCTTGGTGATCTCAGCGACCTCGAACCAGGTCTACGCACAGGCATACCTTGAGCCGAACGATGTGGTGGACGTGCCACTGCCCGCGGGGAGATTCAGGATCGCGTACAGCGCTGGTTTCGAATGGTTCGGAACGCAATTGATGTTCGGACCAAGGAAAGAAGTGAAGGTTTATGGAGGCGAGTTGGATGCTGGTAGAAGCGGCCAGCTGTTCCGTGTCGAGTTGCCAGTGGAGTAAAGAGAAGATCATGATTCGGGTTGCATTTTGTGTGGTCGTCGCTACAGCGGTGTGTTCAGCGGTGCCAGGCTTGGCTTATGCGCAGGATCAGGCTCATGCGTCTGCAATCGCGGGGTACTGGAGTAGTGATGCACGTTGGGAGAGCAGGCTGAACGCGAAGGCAGGGCGGCCAAATCACTTCTGGGTCGGCAGGATGTGGGGCCGGATCGACAGCACAGGAAAGATCAGATTTGATGCAGACAATGGATGCGTAGCGGTAGGGCTGTTGGCGCCAACTTTGAGCTACTGGACTGGGGCTGCGAACGTCACGGGGTGTCGAGAGGGCGAGTTGAATGGGAGATTCGAGCTGACAGTTACTGGAGGCAAACCGCATTTGTCGCTCAAACTGAGTTCGATGAGATACACGGCAGGGCTTGGAAGTCCGATTGACACATACGAGGCGACGGGGACATTCACGAGGTACAACCCGCTTGGGGCAGCAGCAGGACAGCCGACCAACATGCAGGGGGCGGCTTTGAAAGGGGAAGCTCTGGGACACAGAGGGTTGTCAAACGGAATTTCGGCGTCCTACGAATGGAGGGTGAAGGCGTCAGTCATGCAGAACATCAGGCGGGCTGGTGGCGAGAAGCCCGTGGTATCTTCGGTGGTCGAGATCACATCGACGCCGGACGGAACCCTGGAGAGAGTTCGGATGGTTCGGACATCGGGTAATGAAGCTTGGGACAGGGAAGTGATGGAAGGTGTTGGGAAGACGGTGAAGGTGCCGCGAGACGTGGACGGACGAGTGCCAAGGTCGATGGTTTTGGAGTTCGCATGGCAGCAGTGACGGCGGCGATCTCAGAGTCATTGACGCGGTCCGAGGTTCAGCTCCTGGAACGCGAGCTGGCCCAGGAAGGCATGGAGTACATGCTTCGGATGTACTGGCTGGGGCGGAGCGACAAGATCCCCACCCAGCTGGCGCCGGTGCTCCTCTGGGCCACAGAAGCGTGGACGGATGTGGGGACAGGCAAGGCCGCCGCGGGGTACGCGCGGGGCAGAATCCTGTTCGAGGGGCGAGACCACGTTGCTCTGTCCAAAGAGGTGGCTCGCAATGCGGCAGAGTGGATGAGGACAGGCGCGTAATGGCGCGGGTCACAGAAGGTACAACGACGTGAGTTGAGCATGGAACCGACAGCCCACCTGGTCGAGTCAGAAGACGCTTTCGGGTGGTCCATGCCGAAGCGCTGGCCCAGAAGTCACTTCACGAAAAAGTTGCTCGGGATGCTTGGGACGCTGGATGCGAACCCAGTGCGGTCGTACCAGTTCAACGCGGCCTTCAATTGGCAAGAGCCCAAATTCGTCCCGGCGTCGACGCGGATGAAGAAGGTGTGGGTGTACGGCAGCTACGCACGGGGTGCTCAAACGTGCGGTGATCTCGACGTACAGATCGAGGTGGATCACATCGAGGTTGCAGGATGTCGGAGGACGCCGCCGGAGAGATCGACAGTGGCGGCATTCTGGAAAGCGCTTAGGGGCGTTCACGTCACGCTGGCCAGGCCAGAGTGGCGTGCCGAGGAGTCGGCGATCGACAGGCGGATCAAGCAGGATCTGAAGCTGGTTTGGGCCGAAGGTCTTGATTGGCGATCTGCAGTAGCGGGGTTGCAGGAAGCGCCAGACGCTTCAAGGCGAGCTAGAGAGTTCGACAGGTTGCCGTTCAGCCGTGAGCGGCTGAGGCTGCCTATCCATGAGGCGTGGGCACTGGCGATGGCGCACAAGCATGGACTGTTGGCCTCGGAGTGCTTCCCGCTGCAGGAGGTGGAGCTAAAGCGAGTGAGGCGGGACGAGAGGCATGCCCTTCAAGCGATCGAGTTGCGGCGGGGCCGAGAAGCGATCCGCGCAGGAAGAGCGGTGATTGCGCTCGCAAGATCCATGGAAGCGATGGCAGGATCGACGCGGACCGGCTGGTTTTATGGGTTCGAGCGGTCCTATGGGTTCGAGCTTCCGATCTGGGGAGGTTTCCAGCTGCAGCTCGGTGGGGCCAACTTCGGGGTGAGCACGCTGGAGCGCAGGAAGGACCTTGAGGGTTTCCTTGTGGTGCCATTCATCAGGAGCACTGAAGCCAACGGCGCGTGGATGGTGAGGCGAGGGCCCAACTTCGGTGTTGAGAACGAAGCTTACCTGGCCGATCTGGAAAGGGCCAGATCGGCAGACGGGATGGACTAGAGCGAGCGCAGCGGTGTTTGGGATCGTCGGGCGTCGCGGGGCACGGTCAAGCTGTAAGGCAACATCACGCCTTCCTTGAAACAGCTTCAGACAGAACGATCTCACATGGGCCAAACGATCCTAATCCTGCCTTTCGGCATCCTCCCGCTCGTTCTGCTGGCTGGCTACCTCGTTTGGAAGGTTTTACAGGCCACAGGACAGCGAACTATCACGGACGACCGGAGGTCGGGAGCGACGGAGTTCCCTACAGAGGTGTCGACGCTGCTGAACGGCATGAACGAAGACGAACTTGCGTTCAGCGATGACGGGAAGAGCGTCGTCCTCACGGTGAAGAAGACGTACCGCGATCTACCAGACAAAGAGAGTGCTGAGGATTACCTCAAGGACCACTTTCGCAGCCATGACGACGACCTCAACTCGAAGTGGGCAGCGGAGCTTGAAGTGCTTGAGGTGACGCCCACAGCAGAGGATGGAGGCTATCGGCTGAAGATGAGGATGCCGGCCAGCACAGTCCAGTCGATGGAGTACATCGAGAACGAGATCAAGAATCTAGGCCGTGTATTCCTTCGGAACACAGTGAACGAGCACCGGTGGTTGTTGTTTGCTCTGGGAGACCGTCATGTCGAGGTGGTCGAGGGCAAGTTGCTGGTTCGTATCGCCCGGGTCCAGTTGGTCCCGACATTCCTGGGCAACTGGAAAGAAGGCGTGATGTCGGAGCGGCAGATCACGAGGAACATCAAGAACCGGCTGCGGAACCAGGTCGAAGTTCGGTCCACCAGGATCGACCGCCAGACGTATTGCGGAGAGATCGTCCTGCCGGTTTGAGCTAGGGTGCGCTGAGGGAAAAGAGGGTAGGCGTACCCATTTCAGCGCTGTTGCTGCCTCAGCTGAACGTCTTCCTTCGACGCCTTGTCGATCTGCCAGCCGCCGATGATCAGCATCACCGCGGCGAAGACCAGCCACATGGCGAAGTCGAAGGCGATCTTCCCAGGCCAAGGGACTGCAGCGACGACAGCGCAGAACACAGCCAGGACCAGGTAGCCGAACCCAAGTGTGCGGCGCCGGCGGATGGTGGCAGGGGTGGTCGGCTGCATGGTCAGCGGCCTGCGATCCTGACGCTGGTCTTGCCGGGAAGCAGAACGAAGGCCTTCGAGCTGTCAGCGTCGAATTTCGCGTCCGGGTAGACGACAGCGACGTCCTTCAGGGCGCGTCGGAACAGGGACCTGAACTTTCGCTCGCTCTCGGTCTCGGTACCGAACTGCTGCTGAAGAGCTTCCCAAGGGATCTCGGTGCGCCTGGTGACGCTGAAGCTCCGGTACGTGAGCCAGCTGTAGACGTCGAGCGCAAACGGCGACTGCTTCAAGGCCCTGAGGGCGCGCATGTCCAGCGGGACGGGGCTCTTGAGCATCTCGTCGAAGAAGCGTTCGGACAGAACGACCTTGGAGTCGAAGAGGCCGGCCTGGTCAGCTGCGGTCGAGGGGTCCCACCACACGTTGAGCGAGTCTGCCAACACGAATCCGTCGTTGTTCCAGTCGATGTTCTCGGGGTTGTCGACGAGTGCGACACGGGCGGAAAAAAGGCGCTTGGTCTGTTCCTTGACCGCGGTGATGGAACCGCGCTTGCCGCCGGAAGCGTTGTTGATCCCAAGGTCGGACATGAACTCACCGAGGGTGCGGCCCAGGATGACCTCGCGCTGCTTCTTCATGGTGACCTCGCGGCCGACCCAGGCGAGCAGCAGACGAGGGACAGAGCCGTACGGGTAGCCGATGCTGATGGGTACCTGTCGGTTCTTCTTGCGGCCTTTCGCGCCGATCTCGACCTCGGTCCCGATGTAGTAGCCGGGCTGGATCGTGAGGGAGGCACGTCCGTTGGTACGACCCCAAGCGGCAGGGTTTCCCTTGGGCTCGCGATAGGGCAGGGTGACCTGGACCATGGTGCTCGACAAGTAGCCCACTTCGCCGGCCCTGAGGGCATCGTCCTGGTGGATCGCTTGAGCCTCTCGCGCCAGACGCTGGAACTTGTTGTCGCGCGCTTCCTGTAGCTTCACAACGCGAGAAGTGCTTTCGGTCATGACGGTGGATAGAAGTCGAGGTGACGAATTTTCGGGGAAGCGGCTACGCGTCGTCACGCTGAAACGGGTACGCCTTTGGTTTGTTGGCTTCAGGTGTCCAAAAATGTGGTGGCAGTCGCCTGGCCGGTGGGCAACGAAGTTGTCCACGGGACGGGCGGCTCCACTACAGGTCATTGATAAAAAGAAACACAGGGAATACAGAAGCTAGAAGAGGGTCGAAACCTAGCATCCATGCGGCCTGCAGCACGTTCTGCGAACCTGTTTCTGCGCAAGGCGTACCCACTTCAGCGTGAAAGCGTACCCAGTTCAGCGCGATCCGTACCCAGTTCTTCGCTGGCCGCGTACCCACTTCAGCGTGGATAACTTTCTTGTCCACAGGCTGCCTATGAAGGGCGACGTGCGGGGCTGTGGACAAGGGGCAGGATCGGCATGAAAGCGTACCCGATTCAGCGCTGGTCGGAGAACAGCTCGAAGGGCAGTCTTCATAGGTGAAACGGAGATGGGCGTACCGGTTTCAGCGTGGCAGATCCTGCAAAGCGAGGCTCGCCTGAGAGGTGCGTACCCGTTTCAGCGTACGGAACGGGTGGCGGCGCTTTTTTTCACGGCTGGACTGGGGAGCGTACCCATTTCAGCGCTGAGGGGGCGCGAGGTCGCCTGGTGAGCGTTTGCGGCCGTGCAGAGCAAAAGCGGACGAGAAGGGTTCGAAGTGCAGCCGTGCGTACCCGATTCAGCGTGAGTTCAGATGTGCCGCGCGAGGAAAGCGTACCCGATTCAGCGTGAGCCAAAGAGGAGGCTTTTCATAGGTAAAAGGAGCCGATTGCGTACCCGTTTCTGCGCGGGACACGAGCGCTGATCGTGTTGAGCAGCCGTGACGCGGTGATGTGTGCCAGTGGTGCTGAGTGCGTACCCATTTCTGCGCTGGAGGCCGCCAGGGGGCTGCGAGGTGGGTCTGAGGTGTGGGGCGTACCCATTTCAGCGTGGCCGGCCAGGCGGGTTCTTCATAGGTGAAATGGACCGAGAGCGTACCCAATTCAGCGCAGAGGGCAGGCGCCGGTGAGAGGCAGCATTGGGAGCCCGGCGTACCCAAATCAGCGTAGGTGGGAGAAGAAAGCGCTGCATGCGTACCCATTTCAGCGCGGAGACGGGAGCTGGTGGCGCTCGCACGAAGGTCAGCGCTGGGCCGTACCCATTTCAGCGAAGGGTGCACGCTGCTCAGGCGGTACGGAAGGGTTGGTGTTGACATCCTCCCCGCCCAAGGACGGGAATTCCTGCTACCAGAGGGCCATGTCCGGCCCCGGCTCACGCGGGTGCGCGAGCCTCATTCACGGCAGGTTCGTTGGCTCTCGCCTCCGCTGCCGCGGCAAACACTCCTTCCAGCCAGACCAGGCCGCGGTTGCGGATGTTCACCGCCGCGTTGATGTCGCGGTGGTGCTCAGTTGTGCACGCTGGGCACCTCCAGTGCCGT
>Ga0209181_10000207_pt1 | contig 107831 bp, 100 predicted proteins | sample MAT05_FD_187208 | JGI IMG/M metagenome (GOLD analysis project Ga0209181, IMG submission 187208) | Freshwater microbial communities from Lake Fryxell liftoff mats and glacier meltwater in Antarctica - MAT-05 (SPAdes) (version 2) | ecosystem: Environmental > Aquatic > Freshwater > Ice > Liftoff...
GCATCTTTCAGATAGGTGCAAAATATAAAACCACCTGCTGAAGATGTATTGAGTACTTCGGGTTTTGCCGCAACGATTGTTTTCCAGTTGGCTTCCGTTGGATTGTTAACGGGTACCATTACCAGTTTCCCGGTTGGCGCATTTCTATCCGTTTGAATATAAAAGTTTTTATCATCGGAGTTCACAACGCCATGCTGGTTGTTCATATCGGTTACCAGTGGGATAATGGCTGCATTGGGTATAGTCAGGTCGAGGATATGTAACTCATTTCCGTAGGTGGCATTGGCCCCGTAAATAACCAGCCAGTGTACATCTTCCGTTACTGCTGCGGAGATGTAACGGTTTGGCAGGGCGCTACCTCCATAAATTAACCGGTCATCTTTTTGCGGGGTACCCATCCTATGGTAAAATAGTTTATGGGTATCTGTTACACCGGCTAAAAAGCTCCCTTCCTTTGGCCGGTCGTAAGTGCTGTAAAAAAAGCCTTCATTACCCTTCCAGCTTGCAGCGCCGAATTTAATGTCGAGCATTGTATCACCCACCTGTTTTTTTGTAGCAGCATCTATTACAATCATTTTTTGCCAGTCGCTGCCGCCCTCCGAAATATTATAGGCCGCAAGCGATCCGTCTTCGGAAAAATTAATGGCAGCAAGGGAAGTGGTGCCATCTTTCGAAAATGTGTTGGGATCTAAAAATAATTCGGGTTCTCCACCATCCAGTTTTTCCCGGTACATTACTCCCTGGTTTTGAAGGCCCGAATTTTTGTGATAATAAATGTAATTGCCTTCCCTGGTGGGAGCTGAGAATTTTTCATAATTGAAAAGATGTTCGTACCGTTTACCGATAGCTTCCCGAAAAGGAATCTGTGCCAGGTAGTTTTCAGTTACCTCGTTTTGAGCTTTTACCCAGGCACCTGTTTCGTCGCTGGTATCATCTTCCAGCCATCGGTAAGGGTCGGCTACAAGGGTGCCAAAATAATTGTCTTTTACGAGGTTGTCCTTTTTGGTAGCGGGATATTTCACTTTGATGGATTTAAAATTTTCAGGCGATGAAGAAGGATTATTGTTACAGGCAGCCATTAACAGCAAGCTACAACAAGCGATCAATAATTTTTCATATCGGGGTAGTAAAAAAGAAAGATAGCTTTTTTTCTGAAATGATGAGAAGGCTGTTGGATAAATGGAGTGATAAAATTTAATACCCAAAAAGAAAAAGAATAGAAAGACAATAAGAAGCGACTGTTTTACTGGGTGCATTTCAAATTCAATAGCTATTGGATTGCAGCATCTACGGGGTTACTTATTTTGCCGTTAAGGCGTTCAGACGTTTTTATTTCTTTGATAACTCAACGTCGTAACTCCTTAACGGCGATTTACTGATTTTTTAGTTCTTAAATATAGCGCAACAATTTGAATTGAAATGCACCCGTTTTATTCTATCACTTCAAACAACAACAACTGTGTTTTTTCAAGTGGGTTAAAATTGTTATCTGATACAAACAACAAAGTTTTATGTCCATTGGATAGTTGCGGTCCAAAACTTACCCCTTCAATATTATCAATAAAAATACCCAGCGTATCCATGTTCAGTAATAATTTTTTCGTGGCCGGTGTAAAATAGGTGCTGCCGGATAAGGAAGGGATATCTTTTATATCAGTAGCGTCCTTTAAATCTGCGATAAATAGTTTTACACTGCATCCCAGTCGTCCGCTGGAGAACGATCGCTCGATTAAGAGTAGTTTATTTTTTCCTATGTAAAGAATATCGGTTACCCCGTTTATTTTTAATGCATTTGCCGGAAATGGGGGATAGGCTACCGGTTCTAATTTGTATGCAAACTGTTGTGTGTTTTGCATTTTGCCTACGTCAAATTTTAATATTCTGATGTACGCATTATTGTTCATTGTATCTGCCCTCGGGCCGTCCTCATACAAAGGTTCTTCTACATTTGCAAAAAGAGTGGTATAGTTATCGGCGAATGTTAATCCTTCCAATACCCCGTTTCGCCTCGGTCCTTTTTCAATTGCCTGCATAGCGAGGTTATGGGGTAATGTATAACTTTTCAGATAGTTGCCTTTGGTTAAAATGGTAATAATGGACGGGTTTACCAGTACGGTATCTTTACGGTTAACAGTTCTTTCACCTTCACTGCTCCAGGTTAATTTTTTTTTGATTGGATCATATCGCATGGCCTCCGGATCGGGTGTATGAAAACGGTCTTGCTTATTACCCGGATATGATTTCCCATTGGGTTGTAGTAGTTGTTGCACCCCGGTAAATTGCACATTGGAAATGACTTTTCCCGTTACGGTAATATCTGCGGTGTAATAGCGTGCAGGATTAATTGCACTGCGATCATCACAGATAAAGTAATAGCGCTTATTTGCCGCATCGTAATCTATTCCGGACAAACCTCCGATGGTAGTATTTTTAAACTGTTTTGCAAACGGTATTTCGTATTGTCCTAAAAATTGAAGCTGGCTGATAGATGAAACTGGTTGTGCGAAAGCCGTATTTTTAAATGTAACTATAGCTGATAAGAAAAAAGCAGTCAGGGGAATTAAAAAAGTTCCGGATTGAGTTGAGCGCATATTGAATATTTGTGCGACAAAGTTTAGAAAAGAAACTTTATTTAGCGTGTTTTTGTTTTAGTAGTGGTAAGTAAGGATGTTTTATAAAAAATATTACTGCTGGTTTCAAATCTTTTTTAATAGAATTAAATAAAAATCGGAATCATTCCTGCCGTTGGCATCCGCAGGCATTGCTTTAAGCGACAAGTTGGAATGCGCTCTTTTTATCCAATAGCTTATATATATTTGCAGGCTATGAGGATTTTAGTTAATACTCTTTTTGTTATTGTTGCAGGTTTGTCATCCTGTATAAAAAATACGAACCGGCTTACAAGAGAAGAAGTAATTGGTGTAATCAGGTGTTTTGATGAAGGTTGGCAGCATAAAAATTTGGCTGTGGTCGACTCAGTGTTAGCACCTTCCTATGTTTATTTCACACAGTCAGGTGGCGTATTCTCAAGAACTAACCTGGTTCAAACTGCGGGCTCTCCTGCCTATAGCCTTAAGCGAATGGAGCGGATGGAATACGATGTAACATTTTACGAAAATACTGCTGTAGTGAGTACCCGGTGGCAGGGTGAAGGGATGTATAAAGGCGTTTATTTTAATGAGGACCAGCGATGTAGTTTAACGATTATTAAAACGAAGGATAAGGTAGAAATACTTTCTGAACATTGCACGCCTATCAGGTCAAGCCGCATATTACATTAAATCAAAAAGTATATTGAGTCGTGATGAACCCGGGGTGATTTGTTGCAGCAGACATAGACTTATCCATGGCGTTCATTCAAAAAGAAGCATTCAATTTCTACTCCCCCTAATTAGTATGAATACCACGAAATGCATAATTCGGGATATGGAAACCAGGAAAATCACACAACGATATAATATGAATATTATACCTGTTTTTATGCTGGCTTTTATCCATCTCAAAACGAATAGCACGTTTTCTTTAACAAACATGGCCGAAAATTTTTCCGGTACATCCTGAAATTAAAGTTGCGTAATAATAAACAATAACACTTGATTCACAATTTCCATAAACTTAATGCAGTAATCACTTTTGCCAGTAATAAAATCTGTAAAAAATAGAATGCTTACCAGCTAGCCAATAATTATTTTGTAAAGTATTAATAATCAAATATCGGCTCAAAATATTCTTGTTAAGTTTACAGGCCTGTACAACCGGTGATGGGGCTAATTTTATATTGCAGTTTTGTTTGAAACCATTTCTTTATGTTTAGATTACGGATTACCTACTTTTTGTTATTTATCTTTTGTACCTGGCTGGCATTGGCTACACGCAGTCACCATCAATGGTTTCATCCGTTGATAGTACAATATGGCGGGGATATTATCTGGTCTGGTATGTTTGTGTTTTTTCTTCGTATTTTCTTTGTGCGTACCCCATTGTGGAAACTGGCACTGTTCAATTATGTACTGGGTGTAGCAGATGAGTTTTCACAATTATCTAATGCAGGCTGGATGGTAGCAATAAGGCAGACTTATTTGGGCAGGTTATTATTTGGAGTAGGTTTTTTATGGAGTGATTTGATTTGCTATGCAATTGGTACGTTGATTGCATGGGGAATTTCCTTGTGGGTGGATGGGTTGAAACCAATTCCGCCCGGGAAAATGGATGTAAGATTCAATTAATTTCATCGGTGGGCTTTTACCTGCAATTGTCATTCCGGGGGGTACTAATTTGGGCAATCTAAAAAGGAACTGAATGATAGATAAAAATGATAAGATTGTCGTAAAAGGCAAAATAGTGGATGATCATACCCGCTGCGTGCATTATCATTCGCCACTGGATGTAATTGCTATAAAATTTAATTGCTGTAATCAATACTATCCATGTTATTATTGCCATTTGGAAGAAGCAAATCATCCGGCTACGATTTGGGAAAAGACAGCATTTAGTACAAGGGCCATCTTTTGTGGTATTTGCCAAAATGAGCTTACGATTGAAGCGTATAAAGCTTGTGGTTATCATTGTCCTTTTTGTAATACCCCATTTAATCCCCGGTGTGTTAATCATGATCATTTTTATTTTGAGGAGTAATTCTACGGGATACCATGATTGAAAACAATTGTTTCAATCCAAACTATCTCATCGCTGATGTGTTGTAGAAATTTGTTGCTCCGGAATAATTGGCGGATATTTAATTTATATTTTTATACTCAAATTGTACTTATGAAGTATCGTATGTTGTTGTTTGCTTTTCTTTTTTCCGGTTCTGTATATTCACAAAATTCAATTGAAAATGCCCCGGCCGAATTAATTTATGGCAGAAAAGATGGTATGGCACTGACCATGTTTGTACAGTCTCCCAAAAAATCACCAAACGGCAAAGGAATTATAGTGGTGGAAAGTGGCAATTGGAAATCCAGTTATGAGCGGGCACTCCGGTTTTTTAAGGCATCAAAAACCTATACGGATAAAGGTTACACCGTATTTACAGTGTTGCCCGGCTCGCAACCCAGGTACACCATACCCGACCAGATTGCCGATCTGCAAAGGGCCGTTCGCTTTATCAGGTATAATGCCAAAGTATATGAAATTGACCCTGGCCACATAGGCATCATGGGTTTTTCATCTGGTGGACATTTATCCCTTGCGGTGGCTACTGCCGGTGAACGGATAGATTCTGTTGCCACCGATCCGGTTGACAGGGTTTCGTCCAGGGTGCAGGCCGCAGCCGTATTTTTTCCACCGACCGATTTTTTAAATTTTGGCAGGCAAAATGCAGTGCCGGGTATCAACCGGGCTGCTTTGATTTTAACTGGAGTTTATGCCGCCTTCGATTTTAAGGTTTGGAATGATACTACCAGGTCGTATGTGCCCGTTACCGATGAAGGAAAAAAACTGGCAATTGCCAAACAGGTTTCCCCGTTATATTCCATAAGCCCGGATGATCCGCCGGTAATGATCATTCATGGAGATAAGGATTTTCTGGTGCCACTGCAACAATCAGAAAGTATGATAAAAAAACTGGAAGAAGCAAAAGTACCCAACCAGTTAATCATCAAAAAAGGAGGTGGGCATGGATGGAAAAATATGGAGGAGGATGAGGCAAATTTTATCAACTGGTTTGATAAATACCTGAAGTGATAGTGAATGGCGAATGGGCAATGGTCAGTCGTCAGTCGTCAGTCGTCAATCGTCAATGGTCAATCCTCAATGGTCAATCGTCAATGGTCAATCGTCATCTGCCCGCAGCCTGCATTTCCATATAATCTATTGCAAGATTTGCCATTGCCTGTACACCTAATTTCAAACCGCTTTCATCAATAAAAAAATCAGGCGTATGGTGGGAGGGAGCAGTTTTTGGATCCCCACCTTTGGGCATTCCACCCAACGCAATAAACAGTCCGGGTACTTTTTGCTGGTAAAAAGCAAAGTCTTCTCCGCCTGTAACGGGCGGCTTTAGTTTTACATTTTCTTTTCCTGCGGATTGTTGTAAAGAGGGCAGCATTTTTTCAGTTAAGGCCGAGTCATTGAATGTAACCGGGTAATGGTAACTAAAAGGAATCATCACTTCTGCTGTTGCACCGGCACTTTCAGCCGTTTTGGTCGCCACCTGTTTAACCCTTTCGATCAGCATTTTTTCGTCTTCATTTGTCAGGGCCCTGATGGTACCCAACATTTCCACCTCCTCCGGTATAATATTACTTCGGTTGCCGCCGTTAATTGCCCCAATAGTTACTACCCCGGCATTTTCCGTAACATTCAAATTACGGCTGACAATGGTTTGTAAATTATTAATGATCTGCGCAGCAATAACAATCGGGTCAATGGATGACCAGGGATATGCACCATGTGCAGAACGGCCTTTTACAATTATTTTTAAATCGTTTACACTGGCATAAAAACCGCCGGGTTTGTAACTTATTTTTCCCACTTCCGTTTGTGAATTGATGTGCAGGCCGAAAATTACATCCACTGTGGGATTATTTAACACACCTTCTTTTACCATCATTTCCGCACCGCCTTCTTCGCCTTTTGGAGCGCCTTCTTCAGCCGGTTGAAAAATGAATTTCACGGTGCCTTTTAAATCTTTCTTCAGACCGGTTAAAATTTCCGCTACTGCCATCAACATGGCTACATGGGTATCATGTCCGCAGGCATGCATTACGCCTGACTCTTTCCCATTATACTGTACTTTTACTTTTGACGCAAATGGCAGGGGTGTTCTTTCTATTACGGGCAATCCATCCATATCGGCACGCAATGCTACTACCGGTCCTGCTTTGCCTCCTTTCAAAATGCCTACTACCCCTGTATGGGCTACGCCTGTTTTTACTTCCATTCCAAGGCCCTGCAAATGTTTGGCTATGATTGCCGCTGTTCTTATCTCCTGGTTGCCCAGTTCCGGGTTTTCATGAATATCCCTTCTCCAGGCAATCAACTGTTGCTCTATTTTATCCACCGCAATATTTACCTGGTTCCTGAGTGTGGATTTTTGTGCAATGGTGGGAAATGTAAATACAAGGAATAGTGCCAACAATTGAATTCTCATGTGTCAATTTTAAAGTTCAAGATAGTGTAAATTGTATTTCAAATACATCGGGTTTACCAACCCGTAAACAGGAATATTTTTAAATGTGTAAATAAATTTACCCTACATTGTTATTCAATAGTTAGTTTCGTTTATTTCAAATATACAATTTACAAACCAGCAGGAACATGATACGATTAGCGCATTTCCAGGAAGCCGATTTTGAACAATTGATAGAATGGATCCATGATGAAGCGATCTTAACCAATTGGGCAGGAAATCTTTTCCGGTTTCCACTTTCAAAAGCAAGCCTGGAATGGTATATAAAAGATAGCAATGTTGTAAATCGCTCCGATGCATTTGTTTACAAAGCAATTGATACCGATGGCAAAACGATCGGGCATATTTCATTGGGCGGTATTAGTTGGAAAAACAGGTCGGCCCGCATTACCAGGGTGTTAGTTGGTAATGCCACCGAACGGGGAAGGGGCAGTTGCCAGGGTATGATCAGGGCGGTATTGAAAATCGCTTTTGACGAATTGCATTTACATCGTGTAAGCCTGGGCGTTTATCACAATAATACTCCTGCCACCAGGTGTTACGAGAAAGCTGGTTTTGTTACTGAGGGTATACAAAGAGATATTCTCTGGTACAAAGGTGAATGGTGGAGTATGATAGAAATGAGTATGCTGGAAACGGAATGGCGTAAACTGTATGGCGATATTTAAGAGGTGACACCTTTCAAAAAAATGGCACATCTTAAATATCATCGGAGTACCTCTTCCTGTTTTATCAATTGCACAGCAGCTGTGTACCCACACCGGAAGTAGCTAAATGAATTGTACGGCAGAACCGGACCAACTGGAACCTCAATGCGGTATGCCAAATGATATACCATTTTTGCAAAGAACAGGTAGCCTGGATTGGTGATGCGGTAGCCCAAGGATAAAGGGCATCGGCGGTAAATCCCCTTGTTAGCCGGGTTGTATTTGCCCGGTTTAAAAATGATGCCGGGAAAAAAAAGGCGATCGGCCTGGCCACGCAAAATGGTGCTTCGGGTGTATTCATTTTTGGAAAGCTGGATGCTGATTTATTGGGAATATTAAAATGAGTTGAATAGGAACGATTATAGTGCTAATAATATATCCTCGTAAGGGCTCCTGTTTTTGTTCACTAATGGCATTGAACGGAGGCGGGCTGTATTTGTGTACAAGCCGGTAATTTGTTAATAACCAGCGTTCAATAATCCCGGGTTAGCTTTAATTATCACATATACTTATTTTTTAGTTGGTAACCCGGTTATTACAGATATAAGTTCTGTACATTTACAGAAAATTACCAAAATGAAAATCTTTGTAGCAGGTTTACCCTATGATTTGGATGATGCAGAACTAGAGGAAATTTTTGAAAAATTCGGCACTGTTGCATCTGCGAAAGTGGCCATGGATAAAGAAACCGGGAAAAGTAAGGGATTTGCATTCGTAGAAATGCCAAATAGTATTGAAGCAAAAGACGCTATTGAAAGCATGAACGATATATCACTGGGTAAAAAGCCATTGGTAGTGAAAGAAGCGGAAGAACGCAGCTCCGGCCCCGGCAACAGACCTGGTGGCAATAGAAGCGGCGGCGGCGGCGGATTCAACAGGCCCGGAGGCTTTAATAATGATCGCAATCGTTATTAGTACTTCGTTTTAAGGGTTCGGTACAATCAGTTAATAAGGATATTGAGATAACGCTCCGGTGTACATTACGGAAAAGGTTTTGTATGCCGGTATACGTCAAATGATGTCCTCTTTTTTGATCCTTTTTTTGCTTTATGGAAGTAAGCCATCATCTACGTGTTATTTAAATGCTCCCATCAACCATTTTATACAGATGGGTACACCATATTGATGAAAGAGGGCAATGATGAATGCGATTAAAATATGCCTGTTGATGTTGCTTTTGAAATCAATATGCTTCATGTATCTGCTGAAAAAGGATAACTTTAAGAATCCATCATAACCCATTGTCAAATGAAATATTTGTTGGTAAGTTTATTCCTGTCAGTTACAATGGTTTCAAACAGCCAGTTGAAAGTTGATTCTGTTTTAATTGAAAAGCATTACCGGACTTTTACCTACAACAAACCACTCAGTAATCTTAACGGCGGCAGTTTGCTATTTGTGATGCATGGATCGGGAGGGAGCAGCAGTGACATGATTAAAAGAACAACCAAACTAGAGGCAATGGCAGCCCGTGAAAAACTACTGGTAGTTTATCCCGATGGCTATCAACACTTCTGGAACGAATGCCGTAAATATGCTACCTCCGCAGCAAATAAGGAAGATATCAACGAGCAGGCATTCTTTAGTGCGATGATCAAATATTTCCACCGTAAATACCAAATCAGTGAAAGTAATGTTTTCGCAGCCGGTTTTTCAGGCGGTGGGCACATGGCTTACAAACTGGGCCTCACCATGCCGGGCAAGGTAAAAGGCATTGCCGCTATCGTGGCAAATATGCCGGATTCCGCTTCCTGCGATTGCATACTCGCAGGCAAACCATTGCCTGTGCTGATTATAAATGGTACGGAGGATAAAACCAATCCATACAACGGCGGTGAAATGTTTGTAAGCAATGCCAGCTTTGGTGCAGTGCGCAGTACAGAAAATACATTTGCCTACTGGTCTACATTGGCGGGCTATACCAGCGCACCGGAAAAGAAAGTCCTGCCCGATACAGATACAGCCGATCATAAAATAGTGGAGCAATACAATTATCGCCGCCCCGGTAAGCCGCCGGTTACTTTATTGAAAGTAGTAGGTGGCCATCATGATTATCCAAATGATTTTGATGTGTATGTGTATGTTTGGGAATTTTTTAAAGGAGTGAAGTGAAGATGCTTTTAATAGGAGACCTAGCATTTTTCAGCAATGCGTACATTAATCATTACCGGATTGCAATCATATATAGATTATTTCGTAAAGTTTTATTGCGTTTGCTGATGTAGCGTATTTCATTGGACTCGGGATAAAATAAATTAGTTTGAAACCAGCCATTTTTTGAGTCCGGGTTTAATTGCCTGTACATGCAGATAATCATTCCCTTACAACCCTCCCTTTCACGTACTTTTGTTTTCTACCATTCAATTAAATAAATGAATCCAACGGCAGCAGCATTATCGGCATTATTTGACCGGATACCAAGAAGGCATTCATTGGAAAATGTAGCGGAGATCAACAGCATTGTATCAGCGTATGAAGATATTTTAATTTCCATAGAAGCGGTGAATGGATACTATGAAAAGAATATGCCCATCTTTTTTGACGAACTGGATGCGGTAAGGGTAAATATCAAAAAATCTACAGACAATAAGGCCTCCAAGAAAAGTAAAGACAGCTTCTTCGATGAGGCTTCCGGTGCATTAAAAGATAGTATGCAGGCATTGATAGAAATGTATGGCGATGGTGAAAGGATTGTATGAAAAATGCCAGGGAACAAGCTTTCGTCATCGTTACTCATTGAGTTTTTCCGTTTGAACGGCTAAACAGATTTTGACTGTTTATATTAATTTATTGTGTTACTGACTTTTTCGTTTTTTTGAATTATTGAAACCCGGCAAAGAAGTTTGCAGGGGCTTGATCAGCCAATTTCTGATCGTTTTAAAAAGTGATAGACAGCAAAATCCAATGGCTATCGGATGCAGTATATGCCATCAAAAAAATTGTATCAAACCATGAATCGTACATTGAAAAGCATGTGGTTACTATGCGCTTCTGTTGGCGTTTTAAATAGTTGTACCCAGCAAAAAAAGATAGCATCCACTCCCGGCCTCGAAAAAATGGAAAGCCAGCAAGGGTATCAATTGGTATGGTTTGATGAATTTAATAATGCAGGTGCCCCGGATACCAGCAACTGGCGCTTTGAAAAAGGCTTTGTACGCAACGAAGAATTTCAATGGTACCAGCCCGAAAATGCCCGGTTTGAAAAAGGGAATTTAGTAATTGAGGCACGAAAAGAAAAAAGGCCCAACCCCAACTACCGGGCAGGTAGCAGCACCTGGAAAACAAACAGGGAAAATATAAACTACACCGCCTCCAGTATCAATACCTCCGGCAAACATGCATGGCAGTATGGGCGCTTTATAATGAGGGGCAGGATAGACATCAGCGCTGGTCTATGGCCCGCCTGGTGGACCCTCGGTGTGAGTGGGCAATGGCCGGCCAACGGGGAGATTGATATCATGGAATTTTACAGGAATAAACTGCTTGCCAATATTGCCTGCGGAACCAGTACTGCCTACAAAGCAGAATGGTACAGCAACACTTTTTCCACAGATTCCCTGGGGGGTAAAGCATGGGCCAAAAAATTTCATGTCTGGCGAATGGACTGGGATGAAAACGCCATTGCACTTTACCTGGATGATCAGTTGTTGAATAAGGTGGAATTAAGTAAACTGGTTAATAAAGATGGCTCCGGCATCAATCCATTTAAACAACCACACTACATGCTGCTCAACCTGGCCATTGGCGGACAAAACGGTGGTGATCCGTCCACCACCCAATTTCCAAACTGGTTTGAAGTGGACTATGTGCGGGTGTATCAAAAGCAGTGAGTTAATTAAACAGGATAAAAGAATACCAATACCTATAAATGTAGATATTTTCAACGGTAGCGGTTATTCATACACTTTGGACCCTTTCAAAATATCTGCAAAGATTGCCCAGCCGGGTATATCCGCATCGATTGATTGATTGGTATTTTGATAATAGCCTTCAATGTCCTGTGCATACCTTGTCATTGCCTCCAGGAAAGATTCCAGGGTGTTATTTTCCCATTGCTCCTTTGTTACCAAAAAATCCTGGTGAAATAATTCAAGAAACCTGATAAAAGATTTTCTATCATTTACTGGTATGTCGTATGTTGGTGTTTTCATACACTTATGCCCGGGGGCAATATTTAAAAAGTAATGGAATCTATTACCTGATCTGCCTTTGCAAAAATCGCCTGTTGCAATAGGCAGCGCTGAAAGAATACCATATTACAGTTGCTTCGAATGGCGTTTTTTATTGTAAAGATTTTCAACCAGTTCTTTTACTGAATGGGTATCATCATTGACGGCTATTTGCCTTGCCAATGTTTGGTTGGGTGCTTCATCCTTTGATTTAATGGAGTAGCTAATTGGTCGGTTATTTTCAAGCGACAAATGTTTATGAACTGGTAAAAAATAATGATAATCGATTCCCGATGTTTATTATTATTTTATTTTATCAAATCTCAAATGCATGATCCTGCCGGAGTTCACTTCAAACCCGGTAATATTATTTTTAGCATCCCTCAACATCACCAGGTGGTTCACCCACCTGTTGTCATTTGTTAAATAGTTTGTATTGACGAGGGTGAGTTTTGTGTCGTTGTATTTGGCATTGGTCAGCATTAACTGGTGATCTTTTAAAACGATCTCATATTTACAACCCAGCTCGGGGCAATAATAAGTGCCCATATATGCCAGTAATATTTTATCAGTTTGGGAGGTATCCTTTACATACTTCCTGAGATGGTATAACTGATCAGGTGTGCTCAAATCGCAGGTGGTATCCTTTCCTTTGACAGCAAAGGCGAATTTTATTTCGGGGGCGTCAGGGATAGAGAAACTGTCTTTCGTTTCCTTTATTAAAAAATTGCTTTCACCGAAAATATGATAATACAGTTTGCGCTTTTTAATTTCAAAGCTGAATGGTAGACCGTCATCCCCGATATAACTTCCAACATATTTTCGCAGGGATAACGTGTCTTTTAAAATGGCCGTGGTGCTATCCCGTGCCGCTTTCTTTTCAACGGTCTTTTTTTGCAGGGTATCTTTTATAAAAAGATAAGCCAGTGCATACAGCCTTTCTCCGGGATTGAAATCGCCGAGGTTACTGAAAACCATAAAGCCCATTTTAAGATCGGGGAATACCGCTACATGCGTTCTGTAACCTGCATCATCACCGCTGTGCGAATATTGCCTCCAGCCTTTGTGCGTATCCACCGCAATGCCAGCCGCATAAGTCAGCTCCTTCCCGTTATTCAGTTTGCCTTTTTGTGTAAGCAGAGCAGTTAATTCCTGGTTGGCCGGACTGGCATAAAAAAAATGGGTGACCCATTTTGCCATATCCGGTATATTGGTAAATAAACTGGTAGCGCCTGCATTGGAATAACTTAAAATACTATTGGTGAAATGTGCGCTGTCTGTACGATTATAAGAATAGGAACGGTTTTTCTCAATTTCTGTATAGTCATCATGAAAATGGGTGTTGTTCATCTGCAATGGCCGGAAGATAGCCGAGTCCGTAAATTTCCGGAGCGATTGGCCGGTGACCGATTTTACGATTTCCGCCAGCATGGTAAAGCCGCTGTTTGAATAACTGTATTGTTCACCGGGATTGAAATTGAGCGATTGTTGTTTGCTGAGAATTTTTACCACATGTTCCTGTGTAATCACATCATCTAACCGGGTGCCGGAGATGGCGAGCAACTGCCATTGATCCCTGATGCCACTGGTATGATTTAACAGGTGCCGGATGGTGATCTTCTTTTTCATATCCGGGAACCAGGGCAGGTATTTATGAATATCATCATCCATTTGAAGCTTTCCCTGCCTGGCTTATAAAATGATTGCCCAGGCGGTGAATTGTTTGGAAACAGAAGCCATGTGAAAGATAGTCGCCGATGTATTGGGTATGGCATATTCGAGGTTTGCCATTCCATATCCTTTTGCATATAGTAGCGAATCATTCCGCACAATTCCAATAGTGCAGCCCGGACTATTCAACGAATTCCATTTTGTAAATAAGCTATCGATTTTTTTTGAAAAGGAGTCTGGTATGGCTTGGCCGGTTATTGTTGTTATGGTTAACAAGGAAAAAAGAAGTGCGACTAATTGTTTTATTTGTTTGCTCATCATGTTCGTTTTGTTTTGATCAGTTAGTTTTAAATAATCAAATTTATGTAGCTGGGCGTGGGATATTTTTATAAGATACCTGTCTTCAAATTATTTAATAATTTCTCTCTAATATCTTTACCCAGATTTGACGTCCGGCATCAGAAGAGCATCAGGCTAAAAAAATGTAGGGCAAAGGCGGTTGATTTATTTTATGATATGATTTATTATTTTGTAAGGAAGGCAGATTGAGATTTTTTTAAAGCCTTTTTTCTGGCCATTTGAATCGTTAAAATTTTATCCTCATTTCTTGAAAGTTTTAACAACTCCTTTGGGTATTCATTTTGTCAATGAGGTTTATTAATTCAAGTTTAACTCTTTTTTTTAGCTGCCGTTTTATTCGTTCAGCATAAGTAATTTGTCAATTTGAACAAAGTGCCTGATGTTTAAAGTGTCGAAATAAAGTTCGTGAGCAACAGCTATAAACAGATCGGGTTTGTTTATAGTTTTACGTTTGGAAATACGCAACAAGAAGTGAAGTGTCGACCATTAGTTTTTTGTCCGCGATGCTGCAATGCTTTTTCTGTTTTCTTCAATAGGTTGTATCTCTTTCTCATTATAAACAGGACCTTTCAAAAGATATTCAATAAAGTCATCCTGTTGTTTTGTTTCAACTTGCTCTTCGTTTAGTTCGGCACGCAACCTTGCTTTCTGACTTGGTGTTAATGTCTTGACGATTGTCAGAAGTTGCTGAAACGGTATTTGTACTTTCATTTCCATCAGTCAAATTTAAGCATTTTGTCAACATGATCCCCTCTGAAAAAAATGACCATGTTATAGGCCGTTGAATCGAACTCTATCACGAGTTTCATGTCATTTGATGTGAGATGATTTAGCCCGGTTATTTTGATTTGACTGAGTCAAATCAAACGATAACCCTGTAATATTTGTTCGCTTTTTTTAAAAAATTCTAAAGCGTTTAGTGATATTGAACAGTGTGATTTAGCAATTGGCAGTAACTATAATTTTTATCAATCGTAACTCATTTACATTGGCTGCATTGTTTAATATCCGGTTGCAACAATTTAACCAAATCGTCGCAACCGGATATCATATTTCTAATTCACCAATTCAATCCCTCCAATAAAAATATATTTTCACTAAACCCATACCATCCATCTCATTCCTTCACCATCCTAAACCCATACCGCTTCCCATCCACCACAGCACTCAATAAATAAACCCCTCGTGCCAAAGCAACCTTACTCAAATCCAATTGATAAGTAGAAAATCCAGGAGAAGATAGCTCAGTAACAGCCATTCGCTTACCATTCAAATCTGTCAGCGTAAAGCTGATTTTGCCGGAAGGTATTTTATCAAAACGAATATTGATCGTATTGCGGAAAGGATTATTCATCACATGCACGCCCTGGCTGACGGAGGTGTTTTTGATGATCACTGTTGAACTTATTTTTTGTTGCCCATCCATATCTTTCATCACCAGGCGGTAGTAATTGATGGAAGCTGCTACCTGTTTATCCAGCAAATTATAGTTGCGGTGGGTGCTGCTGTTGCCGGCGGCTTTTACTGTGCCGATATGGGTGAAATTAGTTCCGTCGTAGGAGCGTTGCACATCAAAATGTTTGCTGTTTATTTCGGCGCTGGTGGTCCACTCCAATACACTATGCGATGCCTGCAGGCGGCCCGAAAAATTTAGCAGGGTGATCGGCAGGGTAACCATATTGCCGGGTATGCCAAAACCAAAACCAGAGAAGCCATTGCTAAAGGTAGCGGTAAGCGCATATTTTGTACCGAGGCTGGTTACGGCAGGCGTTACTATTTGCGTGCTGCCAATTCCACCGGGTAAGGGATTGGCGGGTGTAGTGCCGCTGATTTGCCCCGGCACTTTTACCATCTGAATATTGGCGAACAACTGGCCCGTAGCTGCTGCCCAGCCATCCACTTCGGCCTTGGTGAAATAAAATGTTACTTCATAAGTGCCAGATGCATTGTTGCTGGTGGGTAGTATGCGGTAGGTTTTATTCATCAAATAATTGGCGGCGGTATTGTTCCAGAATGCGGTAGAACCGGTACCTGCCCGGTCAATCACCAGTTGAGTACAACCGTAATTGTTTGCCCCGGTATTTTTTACCCTTGCCAGCAATTCGCCGGTAGCGGAATAAAAATACTGGTCGCTGTTGCCCGGCGTATGTTCAGTGCGGGTGGTGCTCAATGCGGTGGCAACAGTGGAGCCGGTAAAGGATGCGGTAAAGGTTGTTCTCGGCCGGTTATCATCTACAAATGCATAAGACAATGAACAACCCGAAGTGGACTGGTTGGTATAATCAGAGAAAGCGGAGGTTCTTACACCCGTTCCCAATGGGGCCGAGTTGCCCTGTACAATATAGGTGACCGCACCCGCATTTGGTCCGTTGTCAAAGCAGTATTGCACTATTATATTTGATACCCCATCCCATGCAAATGGTGTAGTGAAAGGAATATTATTAACAGTAGGTGCATTAAATTGTCCTGCAGCCGTAGTGGTATAATTGCCGGTGTACACCTGTGTAAACGAAGCGGCGGCAAAGCCATTGGATAGGCCCGGCAGACTGGTGTTGGCCAATGAAACCGTAAAGCCGTTAAAAGTATAGGCATTGGGCGATACCACATACACCTGCAATGCGGTAATATTTCCACCGCTTAAAAAGCCCGCTGCCTTTAGCTCACCGGCGGTGTAGATGGTTTGCAACCGGTGTTTTAATTTATCGGCCCTGAATGGTGACATGGTAGTGGCATTCGTATTGGCATTGCCGGAAGTATAATCCCCGGCGCCATCGGCCACAACCCCGATATCATTGTCTGCAATGGCCACCGTATAAGTTTGAAAGCTGAGCCCTTTTTGTGCCGTAGTGGTTCCGCTGATGGAATAGCCAATCTTCACCATCTCTGAGGATTCCACTTCCGCATCATTATAAATTCTTAGGCTGATGGTTTTGGAACCGCCGGCGCCATTGGCGAATACAAGGCTGGTAGAAGGTGAAGTAAAATCGCCATTGGTGGTGATGTCAAAGTCATTTCCCTGCGTGGCGCCAGAGGAGGGCTGCGCAGTAAGCGTAACCGTGGCATCACCCACAGGTGCATTCGCAATACTCATTTGAAAACTATAATCTATGTAATTTCTGCAACCGGTAGTGGCGGCTGTTTGTTCTGTTACTGATGCTGTAGCGGTAGTAAAATTAATATCGGGTGTAGTTAGGTTTGGTACTATCGCAGTAAATAATCCACGCCCATGTGTAGATGCTACTATGGTTCTGTCAGTGGTGCGGTATTGCAGCATGTCTACCCTTGTGTTGGCGAGGCCGCTGTTGGTCGGCTGCCAGTCCGTGGAGGCGCCATTTAAATTGTCAGTGGACCATACACCCAGTTCCGTTGCAATGATGGCCTGGTCGCTGTTGCGGGGATCAAACATTGCCCAGCGAACTGGCATATCCGGCAGGTTGCCTTCCACAGCGGTAAAAACGGGGGAGGCCTGTGTGGCGTTTTTACATTCAAACACGCTCACCTGTCCATAGTTACTCACGGTAGCCAGCATGTGGTCTTCGTTGGCAGGATCAATAGCGATGCAGGAGATGGATCCGAAAGTAAATGAGCCGCCTACGCTCACACCTGTTTTGGTATTGCCGGTATTGGCATTGTCTACCCTTACGATCCCTCCTCCTCCCTGTAATCCAAAATAAACACGGTTGGGTGTTAACGGTGATACGGTTACATTGGTAACCCGGGTGCCATTGAATTGGGGAACGGTTACAAAACTGGCTGAGAATCCGGCTGTAGCAGGATCATCCCAGCGCAAAAACGTATTGATATTGCTGAATGAATTTACCAGGTTGCCGGCGTATAGTTTTTTGCCCAGGTTGTCATAATCCGTAGGATTTATAAAGGAACCGTAATTATTAAAATTGCGGGAAACAAAACTGGCACCGCCATTGGTAGAGACAAAATAATTATTGTATATGTATGAGGTGATCTGTATATTGGGATTATCCTGGTCGATATGGCAAAAGCCCCCATCGCCACCGGTCACTTCGGTGGTACTATTGACGCCTGCCGCGTTAAATTGCTGGGTGCCATTGTCCTGTGTTCCACCCAGGAAATAATTGGTAGCGGTTGGGTGTATAGCCGCCGAATAAAACTGGGTAACATTGTACCCGGTATTTTTATTAACGAAAGTTGGTTTGCTACCGGTTACATTGGCGTTGATAGTATAATCTATTCCACCATCTGTTCCCCATACCGCCCTGGAAGAACTGCCCGGTGCATAGATGATAGCGTGATGATCTGCATGCACATTTTGTGCCGACGAAAATGCAGGGGCATTAAATAAACTCCAGGAGGTCATCTGCGTCCATGTGGTACCTGCATCGTTTGAACGCAGTGCATCCACCCCCCCAATGTAAACCGAAAGCGAATCATTGGGATCAACGGCGGCTACCAGGTCGTACCATGCCTGTCCACGGGTAAAGTTTGGATTGTTACCCTGGTCAATAATGGTAGGTACTGTTTTAACCGACCAGGCATTAGTACGGCGGTTATATTGCTGGATGGAACTACAGTTACCAGTAGTATTGGCAGCCTGGAACAGCGCATAGGAAATATTCGAATTGGAAGGCGCACAGGCTATCTCAACCCGGTACCAGCCACCTGCACTTACGATGGTGCCTGATGAATTGGGTGTGATGTCTGTCCATGTGCCAGGTGCGCCGGTATTGGGGCCATTTACACCAAAGTCAGAAATGAAAATTCCGCCACCTGTGTTGTTGGTACCCAGGCAGGCGTATATATCACCATTGGCAGCCAGCTCCAGGTCTGCACCATAAGGAGCGTTGGTATTAACCGGGCCGCCAAGCGTTTGCGTCCAGTTATTTCCTCCATTGGTGGAGCGGAGGATACCCTTGGTTGAATTCGCTCTTTCCCTAACGGCAGCCAACAAATTTCCATTCTGGTCAATCAGCAGGTCGTTGATATAATTAAAATTGGTGGTACTCGGCAGGCGTGTCCAGTTAAGGCCACCGTCCGTACTTTTCCAGATGCCGAGGCCCTGTACTGCATCCCCGTTAAACCAACCTTCACCGGTACCAAAATACATCTCCTGTGGATTGGCCGGGTTTTGTACAATACTGGTAATGGCGATGTTATCAAAGAAGTCGTTTACTTTATTCCACACAGGAGAAGCGGCGGTAATATCGTTGGTGTACCACAGGCCACCGGCTACGCTGCCTGCCCATATTTTTTTATACCCGTTGGCGGCATCAGTTAAGTCAAAGAGTACGGCACGGGTTCGGCCACCTACATTCGACGGGCCTCTTTCCTGCCAGTTAATACCGGTAACCGCACCAAGCGGGCGAAGTGCCCGTTGGGCTATCCGGTTGTTTTTTATCTTCATTGCATTGATCAACCGTTCACGTGGTACGTAATTCAGGCGAAGGTCTTTGGTGAGATCAAAATCCTGTTGCATGGCCAGGTCAACACGGTCTTTTTCCGGCGATCCTTCACCAGTGCCGGGGTTGATTGTAACAGGTGCAGGAGTTTTAAAAACAAGGAGTATTGAAATCAGTAATCCAATAAGTAGTGTAGCAGGAAAATACAATTTTTTCATAATGCTAGTTTTGTTTGCAGCGAAGTTTTAAATAACACTATTTAAATATAACAGAATGTGTCAATTCAGCCAAATGCTATTTAGTAGCTGGTAGATGGATCATCTAAATTAATTTTATTGGCCGGCAGTAATTGCAATTATTAATTCAGGAAGATGGATGAATGATGTATCGGTATAAATTACATTCCGCTTTAAGATGGGGTAAACTATTACCGGATAATATCCGCTGTTTGTTGGTAATTGCCAACGCTACATTGCCCGCTGCACGAACACCAACAAAGGCGGAATGGTATAAACTATTACCGGATATTAACTGCTGTTTGTTGGTGACTGCCAACGCTACATTGCCTCTTGCACGAACATTACCAACGGCGCAAACTATTACCGGATAATACCTGCTGTTTGTTGGTGATTGCCAATGCTACATTGCCCGCTGCACGAACACCAACAACGGCGGTGAACAACGCCTTAAAACCCCAACGGGGTTAAATATGAATAGCCGTGGGTGCAACCCATGGTAAATGAAAGTTGTGTACATGAACCCCGAACGGGGTTCACCTTATTCGATTCAACAAGAGTTCTCACCTTTTTAAAATGGTGTATGCTATTACCTTATAGCTGCTGTTTGTTGGTGATTGCCAACGCTGAATTGCCCGCTGCACGAACACCAACAAAGGCGGAATGGTATAAACTATTACCAGATATTACCTGCTGTTTGTTGGTGATTGCCAACGCTACATTGCCTGCTGCACGAACACCACGGACGGCGGAATGGTATAAGCTATTACCGGATATTTACCTGCTGTTTGTTGGTGATTGCCAACGCTACATTGCCTGCTGCACGAACACCAACAATGGAGGAATGGTGTAGGCTATTACCGAATATTTACCTGCTGTTTGTTGGTGATTGCCAGCGCTACATTACCTGCTGCACGAACCCCAACAACGGCGGTAAAATTGATTGGCAGTAAGTTGCATTGATGCCGGTATTTTGCTGACCTTGCCTTTTGGTTTAGTCACATTATTTCATTTCCTTTTCAAAGCACACACTATTTTCCATGTTTGCATACTGACCGTAGTTTGGAATAATCTGGTACCCGTTCTTTAAGTACAGTGCAATTGCTTCGGGTTGTCTTTTCCCTGTTTCCAATACGCATTTTTCATACCCCAATTCAGCAGCCCATTGTTCTAATTCAGTCAATACTTTTGTAGCAACTCCTTTTCCCCTGCCAACGGGTGATGTGTACATCCTTTTTATTTCCATGCTATGGGAATTGTATTCTTTTATGGCTCCACATGCAATAGGTTGATTGTTTTCATAAACCACCACTACGTTTTTAATGGTAGCAATCTTATTGAATTGATCGTAAAATGAATGTTCGGTTCCATCTCTTTCGGCAAGATCTGCATCAAGGTATTTTACAAGCTCAATAAAATCCGGATGTGCCGAGTCGCTTCTAATTATTTTCACCATTGTTAAATCAGCGGGTTTAATTTCTTTATATCCTTTTATTTATCAACACCAGGTTCATCCAATTGCCTGATACTTCTTTCGGTACTTTTCATTCTTCAGCAATGTTTTCATCAAAAATACTAAAAGTTGCTGCCTGTATTTAATTTTCGTTCACACCGTTATTACTTTTTCAAATAAATAGTTTTACCTGTTTTAGCCGATTCTCTTGCAGCCGATAAAATTTCTACAACAATGCCATTTACGGGAAAAGAACATAAGTCGCTGCCGGGATCAATTATACCGTTGATTACAGCCGCCAGGTAAGAAAATATATTTGACCGCTCTGTAGAAAGCGGCGCCAGGTCAAGCCAGGATTCTTTCGCAGCCTGTTCGCCGAAAACATATTTCATCTTTTTTTCTCTATTGGCAATCAGTATACCCTTGGTTCCGTACACCTCGGTATCTTTTACACCAAATGGCCAATTCCAGGAAGCTTGTATGATGGCCTGGCAGCCAGGATAAGTCAGTAAAATGCTGGCTTCGTCATCAACTTTTGGGTATACAGTTGGCTTTAATTGCTGAGTAACCGCGGTAACAGATATCGGCCGTTGCCCGTCCATTAACCAGGTCATGATGTTTGCGCCATAGCAACCAAAATCGATTAACGCACCGCCCCCATTTTTAACAGGGTCGGTGAGCCAGTCTGTAAATTCTTTACTACAACCGATTTCTATGGGGCCATTATGACCATCTTTAAAAACAACTTTGCGAACGGTACCCAGGCTTTTTTCTTTTTTTACCATGTCCCAAACTTTGGCATGGGAGGGATACCAGGTAGTTTCATAGTTGGTCAACAGATGAATAGAATGCTTTTTTACCAATGCCCTCATTTGATTCAAATGGTCATTGTTTACTGCGAGGGGCTTTTCAACAATCACATGAATTCCTTTCGGTGCACAAGTTTTAACTACCTCCAGGTGTTCATAAATAGAATTAAAAGCACAAACAGCCTGGGGGTTTTTCTTTTTTATTAATTCATTCAGTGTGGGAAACCAAAGTGAGTCGGGAAGACGGTGTTGTTTTAATAACCGTAAAGCCAATTCCCGGTTTGGCTCGGCAAATCCTACTATCTCCACTTCACCCGGCTTGCCCATATAATCAAAAACCATATTGATGTGATTGTGTGTCATACCCGCAACGCCTACGCGGACAGGCTTGGGCTGAGCCAACAAGGACGACATAAAAAGGACTAAGCTTATAAGGGTGTAGCATTTCATACAGCAGTTTTATTTTGATTTAAAAGGTTTTAGTTAATTGGGTTCAAAGGTAATTGAACCGTGCATATCATCTTCAATGCCTCAGATTGGAGTTTTGAAAAGTGTCAGCCTGGTGCAATGTTGAATTGTAATGTGAAAATGAAAATTACCGGATTTTTTTAGAAAATGGTGTCGCCCATAAATAAAACTAAAATGTAGGAAAGTGAAAGTTGCAAATGTTCTGTTCGTATCTGGGGCAGTACGATGCTGACTGGTTATTTGCCCGACATCACTTTCCCGAAATCAGCGGGTGTCAAAATTATTGCTGTTTTGAAGGGATTATGTTCTAACAAATCTTTGTCTCCTGTAACTAAAAAATCGGCACCTGAAAAATCTATCAGATCCAACAAAAAATTGTCTTTTGGATCCAGGTTTAAAAAGTGTGTTGGTGTTATTGCTATATTTAAAGCAATTGTGTCAAGCAGGTCTAATTATTCAATGACACTCTCTTTTGGGAAATACTTTTTTATTCTTTCCCTGCATTAAACATATTTTATCTCGTCCAGGAATTGCTGAGTGAGAATAATGGTAATTTGACCGTCCGAAATATAATTTTTTGATAAACAATAAACGTTTACAATAAGAAAGCTAATCCAAACATTGGTGTCGAAAATAACTTTAATGCTTTTGGCTTTCATAGATTTGTTGCCTTACTATCTCAACTTCTTCGTTTATTATTTTTAAACTTAGGTCTTGGGTACGGAAAGTTTTTAGTAATTCCGATAATTTGGAATCAATTCCTTCTTTTTCTAACTCTTTGGTCCATTTTATTTTTTCGGTTTTAGGTAATTGCTTTACCAAAGCAAGAACCTGTTCATAGCTGATGTTTACTTGCAATTCGGTTTTCATTTTATTCTCTTTGATTAAATGTACAAAAATATGTCTGAAATTGACTGCCTGGATAAGTTGACCATCAATCAGTGCATTTCCAAAGATGGGATTTTGGAAACCGTCTGTCTTGTGGTATTTAGTATTAAAATGTAATATTGAATTACCAAAAAGTTTTTTAAAAAAAGCCTATCCAGAATATATAGGGTAATAATAGCTGGAGTCCAAATATCCTATGGAACTAAATAAGAAAAATTAAAAGTATAGCACCCATTCCTTCTTCACCCGGGCTTAAAAAAATTATCCTTTATCCATTTAAAAATTATCCATTAAAAAAATTATTTAATAACCGCTCCCTGGTTAATCCAGCATCGGATCATATCCCGCTCTTCAGGCGTGATGCCGGTCTTATTGTTCTGCGGCATTGTTTTGGTGATCACTACCCGTTGCATGATTTTATCTTTCATTTTTACAATGTCCTGGGGTGTGTCGTACACAACACCGTTGGGAGGTGCCTTGTAAATATCGTCTGTTGGTTTGGACGAATGGCAGCTAACGCAGCGGTTGGTGATGATGTTGTTGATTTGGGCAAAGCTAACGGTGCTGTTGCAGGCGGCAGTATCTTTTGGTGGTGCGCTTATAAACGCGGCGGCAAGCAATATGATAACGGAAACGGGTAGCACCCACACATTGTACTGTCCCTTTTCTTTTAAATTTAAGTAATGCTTTACACCTGCCGTGCCTAAAGAAATGACAGCGAGTATGGCCCAGGGATATTCGTAGCCAAAGGTGGTGGGAAAATGATTGCTGATCATTACAAACAACACCGGCAATGTAAAATAATTATTGTGCAGCGATCGCACCAACGCATTTTTGCCCAGCGCAGGATCGAGTGGTTTTCCTTCTTTGGCTGCCCTTACCATGGCCTTTTGCGAAGGAATGATGAGGAAAAAAACATTGGCTGCCATCAGGGTACCAATCATAGCGCCAAAATGAATATAGGCCGCACGGGAACTGAACACCTGGCTGTAAAAGAAAGCAAACCCGGTGGCAATGAAAAAACCCACCAGGGCAAACCAGGCCCCTTTTTTTACAAGGCTTGTTTTGCACAGCAGGTCGTATATCAGCCAGGCTACAATAAAGGAACCGATACCAATGCCAATGGCTGCCGCCGTTGACATGTTAAGCAAATTGGTATCAATCAGCATGGCTTTGGCATTAAAATAATACACCACAAACAACAGGCTGAAACCGGAGAGCCAGGTAAAATAAGCCTCGTACTTAAACCAATGCAAATGTTTGGGGATTGTTTTGGGTGCGACCTTGTATTTTTCAAGATAATAAAATCCGCCGCCATGTACGGCCCATAAATTACCCGCCAGTTCATCTCTTACATTGTCTGTTCTATTTAAGGCATTCTCTAAAAAAACAAAATAAAAAGAAGCGCCGATCCAGGCGATGCCAAAGGTGATGTGCATCAATCTTACCACGATGTTCAGCCATTCCATCAGGTGACTTTCCCAGGGTGTTCCTTTCACGATGTACCACGTAAATGCCAGCATCAATACAATCACCAATACGATCGAAGTATAAATGAATCCCTGTGTCAATGACATGCGTTCGGTATTTCCTTCGGATGCCCCGGTTGCGGGATTGTTTTTTTTAAGTGCATGAAACTGGTAGGTCATGATAACCAGCATCAGCAATATAAAACCCAGTACAACATATATCAACGCATTTAGCATACTCTTCTTTTCTTTAATGGCTATATATAAATTTATGGCTATAGTATGATGAGGATTGCCAGTCCATTATCATCTTTTGTAAAATGTCTTTTTTGTAAAAGGCGGGCAACCCTGTTCAGGGCTAGCATCCATTGCAACGGCTTAACTCACAATTTAAAATATTGTTTTGTATTTTTAGTTATTCGTTTGATAACGGGTGCATTTCAAATCCGATAGTTATCGGATGTTGCAGCATATACGGGTTACTTAGTCTTGCCGTTAAGGCGTTCAGACGTTTTTATTTCTTTTATAACTCAACGTCTTAACGCCTTAACGGCGATTAACTTTTTCTTTAGTACTGAAATGCAGAGTGGCAATTTGAAATGCAACCTTGATAACCTCCTAAAATAAAGGACCTTGGTAGTGATACATAGTAACAGAACGGTATTGCCTGGCGGAATACAGGAAGCTTTTGTACTGGTAGAACATGGGCTGATAAAAGAAGTGTGCCAACGCATCCCCGAAGGAGACGAATACGAGTTGGTAGAAGTAAACGACCAGTTGCTGATGCCTGGAGTAATTGATCCGCATGTACATATCAACGAACCGGGCAGAACGGGCTGGGAAGGTTTTAACACGGCCACCAGGGCTGCCATTGCAGGGGGAATTACCACGGTAGTAGATATGCCACTCAATTCATCCCCGGTAACTACTACGGTAAAAGCATTTGAAGAAAAATTGGCAGCTACCCATCATCAACTGCATACCAATGTGGGATTTTGGGGAGGCGTTATCCCCGGCAATGAAAATGAAATAGAAGGGTTGATAGCAAAAGGGGTGTTGGGTTTCAAAGCGTTTTTAACCCATTCCGGTATTGATGAATTTCCCAACGCCACCGAAGCCGACCTTCAAAAGGCGATGCCCATTATTGCAAAACATGGCCTGCCCCTGTTGGTGCATTGCGAACTAACGGATAATATAAAACGCACCACGGAGGAAGTAAGATCGTACACTAATTATTTAAACACAAGGCCCAAACAATGGGAAGATGATGCCATTGCATTAATGATCCGCTTATGCGAAGAATTTAATTGCAGGGTACACATTGTTCATTTATCTTCAGCCAATTCAATTGTGCCAATTCAACAGGCAAAGCAGCGGGGCTTGCCAGTAACGGTAGAAACCGGTCAGCATTATTTGTATTTTAATGCCGGGCAAATTAAAGATGGACAAACGCAGTTTAAATGTGCGCCACCTATCCGCGAAAAGGAAAATAATGAACTGCTCTGGCAGGCTTTAAAAAGCGGTGTCATTGATTTGGTGGCAACAGATCATTCTCCTGCCACGCCGGATTTAAAGGAAATACAAAGTGGTAATTTTATGAAGGCATGGGGCGGTATTGCTTCCTTACAATTTGCACTACCTGTATTATGGTCGGCTGCAAAAAAAAGAAAGGGCGATTTAAACGAACTGGTAAAATGGTTATGCGAAAACCCGGCAAAATTGATAGGAAAAGAAAACAGCAAAGGCAGGATAGCGAAGGGATTTGACGCCGACCTGATAGTATTGAATGAAGAACAACTATTTACTGTAACAAAAGATATGATTCAACACCGCCACAAAATAACGCCGTACCTTGATGAACAATTATACGGGATGGTAACAAAGACTTTTATAGCAGGAAAGCTGGTGTATGATAATGGGGATTTCGTTCAGTTGAATGAAGGTGAAATTATCCTGAACAAATGCGACGTTTGAAAATGCGAAAAAAAAAGGAACTTAAACAGACAAAGATGATTAAATATACTATCAAAAAAGAATTGACAAAAGCTATTCGAAACAATAGAGTTAAGCTCCCCTCTCCTTCTGAGAGGGGTTGGAGGTGAGGTTGCACAGGCAGCAAATTTAAATGCGAGACCCATACCGCATCTCCAAAATATCATCCCCTAAAATAAATAAAACAATCAAATGCCTACAACAACATTCACCCATCTCACTGACCTGGCCGCAGAAAAACTGGGTGGCAAAACGCTTTTATGCAGTGATGATTTTTTTGCTGAAAAGGAAAACCTGCTAAAGCCCGGCCGTGGTATTTTTATTGCGGATAAATATACCGACCATGGTAAATGGATGGATGGCTGGGAATCGAGAAGAAAAAGAGTTCCCGGGCACGACTGGTGCATCATTCAACTGGCCACGCCTGGTATCATACATGGGGTGGATATTGATACCAATCATTTTCTTGGCAATCATCCGCCCTTTGCATCTGTGGAAGCCTTTAACATCAAGGATGCCGATACGGATGATATTGAAAAATTGAACTGGATTGAAATTCTGCCGAAGTTGCCATTGGAGCCCGGATCGCAAAATTTATACGAAGTAACAGATCAAAATATTTACACCCATTTAAGGTTAAATATTTACCCCGATGGTGGAGTAGCCAGGCTAAAAGTATATGGCGAAGTGGTGAAAGACTGGAGCACCGTCGGCGAAGACGAAGAGATAGATATTGCAGCAACAGTAAACGGAGCTAAATCAGTTTTGTGCAACGATATGTTTTTTAGTCACATGGACAATCTTATTATGCCGGGCCGCGGAATAAATATGGGAGATGGCTGGGAGACCAAACGCAACCGCATGCCAGGCAACCGGGATTGGGTGATTGTACGACTGGCACATGCCGGTATCATCAACAGCATACTGGTTGATACAGCCCATTTTAAAGGTAATTATCCAGATAGCTGTATGATGGAAGGTTGCGCCATTGCACCCAATGAATCGATCGACTTTGCCAATGATGAAATTGACTGGACAATGATTTTACCCCAACAAAAGTTACAGGCAGATCATGAACATATTTATGAAGATGAAATAATCAGCCATCGCCCGATGACACATGTGCGCCTGTCTATTTTTCCGGATGGTGGGATCAGCAGGATGCGGCTGTTTGGTAAGTTGGTATTGTAAAAGGGAAGGGTCTATAAAAAATCCACAAAATTCACATCTAACCCAGGCTTTGATAAAAGTTCTTTGCATTAGCAGGGTCAAGCCCACTTCCCTTTGTCGAAGATCCCGATTATCTCGTTAGAGAGTTGTTGGGGGTGAGATCAAATCGCCATTCAAACGGCGCCTATTTTTACTAAAGTATAAACCAATAATAATACTTTTGTAAATCAAAAAAAGTACCGTTCTGTTCAAAGCATAAAAGCAACATCCCATGACCTTGCACGAAATCAATACCGTAACAAAAGATGCGCTGAAAGCAGCGCTTTTTAAATGTTGCGGCTCAACCAACTGGGTAAATAAGATGATCGTATTTTTTCCAATGGATGATTTGGTAGAGTTGTTGGAAGATGCGGAGGAACAATGGTATGCCTGTACCGAAGCCGATTGGCGGGAAGCATTTACGCAACATCCAAAAATTGGTGATGTTGAATCATTGGCTAAAAAATTTGCCTCAACCGCTGAATGGGCCTCCGGTGAGCAAAGCGCTGTAAATGCTGCTTCCAGCCAGGTATTGGCAGAATTGTCTGCAGCCAATGCAGCCTACGAAAACAAATTCGGTTATATCTTTATTGTATGTGCCACAGGAAAAACCGCAGAGGAAATGTTGGGCCTTTTGCAGGAACGATTATCCAACACGCCGGGGGAAGAAATTAGCATTGCGATGGATGAACAGAATAAAATCACTTTACTTCGTTTACAAAAATTAATATCATGAGCCAGATCACCACACATGTATTAGATACCAGCAAAGGGAAGCCAGCCTGGGGCGTGGCAGTTGTACTAAACGAACAGGTAGGGCAGGAGTGGATTGAAGTTGCAAAAGGCATCACTAACAAAGATGGCAGGTTAACCAACCTGTTACAGGAAAATGAAGTACTTGCCAAAGGGGTGTATAAAATTAATTTTGATACCATGCATTATTTTAGTTCGCAGGATATAGAAACCTTTTTCCCCGCTGTTGAAATCGTATTTGAAATAAAAACAACGGATCACTATCATATTCCATTGCTATTAAGCCCCTTTGGATATTCTACCTACAGGGGCTGCTAGCGAGTATATATTTACCCAGGGAAAAATAAAACCATTTCTTTTATGCATTTTTCAATTACTGATTCAGATAAGGAAATATTGCTGACCCGGCTACAATCAGCTAACCTGAAATTTCAAAAAACATATCCAGGTGATAAACCAGGCAGGCAGGCGGTACACACGGTTTATGGCGGTGCCAATTTGTTTAAATCTGATACCACCGTAAGAATGGGTGAAATCGCCTTACGGAATTTAAAAACCTATGCACCCAATTTTGTAGCACTGGCAAATGTGTTGCAACTGGAGGGATACCAACGCCTGCCGCATTTGGAAAAAGACATCGCAGCGCTTACGCAAAAAATGGATGGCATGAGTGAAGCCGGCCGTAAATCAGCAACTGCCTGGTTGTCGTATTCTGTGTATAATAAAATCATTCAGAAATTAGAAACGGAAGCCATAGAAGATTTCAGGATTGATTTTGAAGATGGCTTTGGTAACCGGCCGGATGCCGAGGAAGATGAAACAGCGGTGAACGCAGCTACAGAACTGGCCACTGGTATGCGCAATAAAACCATTTCACCGTTTATTGGTATTCGCATCAAACCCTTTACCGAAGACCTTAAATTCCGGGGGGTACGAACACTCGATATCTTCCTGACTACGCTGCTGCAACAAACAAACGGTATCCTGCCCGATAACTTCGTGGTGATGCTACCGAAAGTAACCATCCCCGAGCAGGTGGTTACATTGGTGAGGCTGTTCGAAATAATTGAACAGGAACATCAATTACAGCCGGGCACACTCAAAATGGAAACCATGGTGGAAGCTACCCAAATCATCATGGATGACGAGGGACGCAACCCGTTGATGCGCATTGTAAGGGCGGGAGAAGGGCGGTTAATTGCCGCCCATTTTGGCACCTACGATTATACCGCATCCTGTGGCATTACTGCCAAATACCAAACCATGGCACACAGTGTTTGCGACTTTGCACACCATGTTACAAAAGTGGCGCTGGGCAATACCGGAATTTTTTTAAGTGATGGAGCCACCAATGTAATACCGATTGGTCCTCACCGTGGTGATCAGCTTACTTACGAACAACTCAGCGACAACCGGGATGCGGTACACAATGCCTGGCAAACAGGGTTTAAACATACCACCCATTCGCTGATCAATGGATTGTACCAGGGCTGGGACCTCAATCCGGCGCAAGTGCCCATGCGCTATGCAGCTACCTACAATTTCTTTTTAAGCAGTTACGAAGATGCCGTCTTACGGTTAAAAACTTTTGTGGATCGTGCGGCCATTTCCACCCTTACCGGTGATATTTTTGATGATGCCGCCACGGGCCAGGGCTTGCTGAATTTCTTTTTAAAAGCAATGAACTGCGGGGCTATTTCTGAAGAAGAGGCATTGGTAACGGGGCTTACTATTGAAGAGATCAGGAGCCGTTCTTTTTACAGGATAATCGAAGGGAGGAGGGGTAAAAAATAATATTATCATGACGACATTAAATTTAAATTTATAAGCGTAGATTATTTTAAAAAATGATTGATACAGGTAAGTACATATCACAACTTTCAAAGGACTTTGCCGGTAAAAATAATTTGCCGCCATGGGAAATTACCCGTAACCTGGCAACAATATTATTTGAACGGATCATTCAATTGGGTAATGAGTTTGAGATAAAAGAAGGGGTGGCAATTCACCAAACCGCCCATGTAGAACAGGGGGCTATTTTAAAAGCCCCGGTGATAATAAGTGAGCACAGCTTTGTTGGAGCAAACGCTTATTTACGCAGCGGTGTTTATTTAGGAAATTCAGTAACAATCGGAACAGGATGTGAAATAAAAACGAGCCTCATTTTTAATAACTGCACAATTGCTCATTTTAATTTTATTGGTGACAGTATTATTGGCAGTCATGTAAATTTTGAGGCAGGGTCCATTACGGCCAATCATTACAATGAAAGGGAAAATAAATTGATTGCAGTCATTTGCAACGGCACAATCATAGAAACGGGTGTTGCTAAATTTGGCGCATTGGTTGGTGATCATTCAAAAATAGGGGCCAATGCAGTTTTATCGCCAGGAACAATTTTGCCGCCATACAGCATTGTAAAACGGCTTGAATTAATTGAACAGTTAAGAGATCAACCCCGCGTATAGTTATCGGTATCTTTTAGTGCTAACTCTTACCCGGGTACAGCCATCCGTAATATGCTATGCCTAGTTTTTTAAGCACTTCTTAACCACCTGTTTTGTCATTTGAAAAAATAGTAAAATCAATTAACTTATTTCCTGAACAAATACAGGCGGCAATGATGGAAACAGCAAAGTTATTCCGGTACTAACAATTCCTGTCTGTATATTTCAGCCTTCGTTAAAGCATACACGAAAAAGATGTTAATATTTATAAGAAATCCACGGAGGAAATGATAAGCCCCGCTTTTGATACTTCATGCTTTGTTTATCACCGTTCATCATGCAATTTCTGTGATTCAGCATAACTCTTTGCAACTCCAATGAAATTATCGTTCTATTTGCATTAATGAAACCATCAACGAAAAGTTTCGTTAAGTTAAAAAAAACACAAATAGAATTGATTGTTAGCGTGTACTTTTTTACGCAAACCATGTATCATAGGATTCAGATACGTTGGGGCAAAAATGGCAGTGGGAAATTAAAACGATAAATAAATTATTGTCGATTTTCAAAACCATCATCCTTATATAATGTCAACATAAATAAATTAAAGCAATGATAATACGGAAAGCGGAATTGGAAGATGTAACAAACCTGTCCGTAATGTTTGATAACTACCGTCAATTTTATAAAATGGAGTCTGATATAGCAGGTGCAGTTTTGTTTTTGAATGACCGGATTAATCACAACGAATCAGAAATATTTATTGCTGAAAATGAAGATAAAGTGATGATGGGTTTTGTGCAATTATACCCGGTATTTTCTTCTACCCGGATGAGGCGGTTGTGGTTGCTAAACGACCTTTTCATACAAGCGGAATATAGAGGTAAACAAATATCTATCGCATTGATCAATGAATGCAAAAGTCTTTGCAGGCAAACAAATAGTTGCGGTATGATTTTAGAAACTGCAAAGGATAATACCATTGGCAATAATTTATATCTTCATTCCGGATTTGTTCGGGATAGCGGCCATCATTATTACGAATGGGAGATTGAATCAAAACAGGAATTATAAAACTTTATAATCATGATCCAGACCTCGCAGATTACGGTGCAGTCTTTGGCTTGTATAGATGTACATGCGTTAAGAAACTGTTTTAATACTGCCTTTAAAAAGTACTATAAACCAATGCATTTAAGCAGGGCAGAGTTTGCAGATAAGCTAATAACGGAGGCAATTGATTTGAAACTGTCATTTGGTATTTTTGACGATGAGGAATTGGTTGGTTTTATATTGAACGGTATAGATATAACCAACAATCAAAGAGTAGCCTACAATGCTGCCAGCGGTATTTTACCTGAATACAGGGGTTATAAACTTTCTCACCTGATGTTTGAAAATAACATCCAGGAATTAAAGCAATCGGGTATTTCTAAAATTGTATTGGAAGTGATTGAACAAAATATTCCTGCAATCAAATTGTATGATCACTTTGGATTTACAGTAACCCGTAAATTGAATACTTATTATGGAAAGCAGGTGTTGCGGCAACTTGAGCCAATTGATATAGAAACTATGGCATCGCCCAATTGGGATCTTATCCGGAAAAATTGTGAATGGAAACCTTCCTGGCAATATAGTACGAATTGTATAAAAAGAGCGCAAAGTAATTACACCCTCCAGGTAGCAAGCAGTGATCATGAACCGGTTGCCTATTGTATTTCTAATTTCAATACAGGTATGGTAGCGCATTTTGGCTGCTGCGATATTGATTGCAAGGAAATATATCTTTCCGCCTTATTCAGGCAGGTGAATGGTATCAGCAATAATCAATATACTTCCGTAATCAATGTAGATTCCAACGCACTTTATTCCAACACCTTCCTGCTTTCAATTGGTCTATCCCGCTTTTTTACTTCTTGTGAGATGGAGTTGGTTTTGTAGAAAATTAATATCACTGGTATCCCTACTGACAAAAAAAAATACCATTACAACTTGTCATTGTTTATGCTTCAATGAACCACTGATCTAAGCATTAGATGGAGTCAACCATTTTCCTACTTCAGGAGCTTTGTATTGTTCCATGCTGTCTAACAAGTTTTCAATGTTGTTATCAACTAGTAACATATCCCTGTTTATCGGTTTTAAAAATCCGTTATCAACCATCGACTTTGTAAGCAGGTTCAGGCTGTCGTAAAAGCCACCTATATTTAAAACGCCCACCGGCTTTTTATGCAGCCCTAACTGGCCCCAGGTAAGCATTTCAAAGAGTTCTTCCATAGTGCCAAAACCACCGGGCAGCGCCAATACTCCATCACATAATTCATTCATCCTGGTTTTTCTTTCATGCATCGTATTTACCAGTACCAGCTCGGTTAGCCCTTCGTGAGCCAGTTCTTTTTGTTGCAGGAATGTTGGCAATACCCCAATTACATTTCCCCCGGCAGCTAAAACCGCATCAGCAATTTCACCCATCAGTCCAACTTTTGCGCCACCATATACCAGGCCGATATTTCTTCGGGCAATTGCAATTCCAAGCTTCCTGGTTACATTTTTAAAAATCTCCGCGTTTCCCATGCTTGACCCGCAAAATACTGATATCCTTTTCATCTGATTTTTTTTAAATGATTGTTGAAATTGAACGAAAATATCTAATCTCTTTCAATATATGCAAGTATAATACAACCGTTAAAAAAGAATGATGATAAGTTTATTGTTTTAATTGATTTTGAGGCAGGTTTAATTGTTATTTTCGGCGACAATGATACAGGTACAACAATTTGAAGAAAAATACGGGGCAGCAGTTGTCCACCTCATACTAAATATTCAGCAAAATGAATTTGGAGTTCCTATCACCATCAACGATCAAAAGGATCTGATAAATATTGAAGGATGCTATCAAAAGGAAAAAGGCAATTTCTGGATAGCATTGCTGGATGAAAAGCTGGTAGGTACAATTGCCTTAATCGACATTGGAAACGGAGAGGCATGTTTAAGAAAAATGTTTGTAGAAAAGGATTCCCGTGGTAAAGAATTTGGAGTGGCTATGTTACTTTTAAATACACTGCTTCACTGGGCCAGGCAAAAAGAAATATCTGCTATTTATTTAGGGACTACTGATGTTTTAAAAGCCTCACATCGTTTTTACGAGAAGAACCGGTTCGTTCTTTTACCGAAGGAAATGCTACCGGTAAACTTCCCGGTGATGGAAGTGGATACACGGTTTTATGTTTATTATTTAAAGTAATCAATGAGCAGTTGCGTACTAGATCGGTGGCGAATGCTGTTTACGCCTGTGGAAGTTCATAATCAAGGAATATTAATGTAAAATGTGGAGAACCACTATTCCCAGGCAATAATTTACATGCTGCAAATTTTAATTGCAAAAGCAGTTCCAGGATTTTTATTCATGATGATAGCGAAGTCTTTTTCTGTAAATCCCCTTTTCAAAAGAAAGGGCTTAAGTTTTGTGAAGATGGTTTGGTATGGAGCCGTATTACCATTGGCAAAAAGGCTCAATGTTACCAGGCCTGTATGATCATTCTTATTCACCGCCCAGCCATCATCGTGCGAAATGAGTAGTTTATTCAAAAGATTATTTTCTTTCAGCTTCAACAGGAAGTTACTGTATTGCTGAATAGATGCATCCGCAGCATTGATACCATCCAGGCTTATCCAGCATCCTTTTTTTGCCAACTCCACCTGTGTATCGCCCGTTTCATCATTTTGTGCATGAACCCATATAAACGCTTCGGGTGCAACGCCTGCTTCGGTAAGAATAGATAATTCCTCTTTGGCTGCTGCGCCATCGCCCGTATGAATAGCTATTTTTAATCCGCTTTTTAAATGTGTAATAGCCGCAGCTTTAATAAGTTTTTTTTCAATTTCTTTCAGTGGCCCTTTATCAACACCAAGTTTAATAAAACCAGGTCGTATACCTGTTTGATTTATCCCATCGGTCCATTCTTTTAAAAATCGGATTGATAACTGTTCGGCGCTTTCCTCAAAAGCATGTTTAGGCAAATACTTTTGCCCAACTGCAGCATAATATCCTGTATTGGTCATAATATGTACGCCGCTTTTATCCGAAAGAAGTTTTAACAACCGAACGTCTCTACCAATATAAGCAGGTGTGCATTCGGTTATAAGTGAAACTCCTTGTTGCTTCATTTTTTTTAACCACGGAAGTATTGTATTTATTGCATCTGTTTGATTGTATTGTGGCTGAATCACTTTCTCCGCACCCGTAAAATCAGTTGTAATATGTTCGTGAGGCAAACTAATTGTGAGGATATTGATGTTCAGTTTCCCGTTAACTGTCATGATAAAAGGAGGGGTATACTGATCAATCAAAGGTTGGTAATTGATAATGAGCCCAACACCGGCAGTAAAGGATTTTTGAATAAATACTTTTCTGTTCATAAGTAATTTCATTTACCTAATTTAAGCATAAGCGCTGATAAAATTCACGTAAAAATATCGAGGAATGAAGAACAGGTTGCGGAAGGCTAATTTCTTTTACTTGTACCTGATTTTATAAACCAATATAATCGATGCAAAAATCAAAGGGATTCCATTGGCGATAGGTACCGGCAGTGTTTGTTGCCAGCCCCTAAGTAAGCCAAAGCAGCGTCCCTGAAGCAATAAGGGAATGCTTTTAAAGAGAAAACCGGAGGTGTTTTTTGTTTGAATAGTTTTAATTGCCTGGGGTAAAAATAAGGCGGTTGTAAAAAATGCTGCTGCTAATCCGGTGATAGTAATATTATTCGTCTACGAATATTTACAAATTTTAGGCAATGCAGGAATATTAAAGAATGTTATTTATTAAGAATACATAAGCAAGGAGATTTTCTTTCAGCGTATAAAGCCTATAGCAACAATACTATTTGTACACATGGTCAAATAATATTGTTGCAGTAATATATTTAATTTATTTGGAAATCAGAATTAGATAACAATCACACTGTTAATTCCACCAAATTCGTTTGGTTGCTGACTGTCTGCTTCGGGTTCATTCGCCCATTCTGTAGCATTTACTTTGTATTTAAACTGGTGCTGAGAGCCTTTTGGCAAAGATACATCGCAGGTAAAACTGCCGTCTTTTTTCTTACCCATTACTACTGAATTTTCCCAGTCACTATTTAAGCCCAAAATTTCAATTGTTTCAGCGTTTTCAGCGTTTACTGTAAATTTCACTTTGCAATAATCTTTTGTCTTAAAGTATGTTTTTTGTACCATTTTTTGTTTGTTTATTTTAATAATGCTTCACTGCTTAATACAGTGATGCGGTAAAGGTAACCCTTTCGCATTTATTTTGTTATTTACATAATTGTTAATATCTGGTGTGGCTATTGGGTAATGCTAAATTGGGTTTAAGGTTATCCACAACAAATGGGTTTTTATTGGTATCTATATTCGGCTGGTTTAGATGGGCATTGTAGAAAAATGCCTGTTTTATTATTGAATCTGTTCACAATTAAACATACATGGCTGCGGACTTGCAGTTTGTTGATGATTGCTGTGTAAAGTTTTAGGTGTAAAACGAACCTGAAGGAATTGATAGCCGATAGCCGGGAATAATTTCTTTCACATTATAATCTCTTCTCCAATACTACAAATTGTAATGGTTGTTTGGGTATACCGAATGCATGATCAGCAGGGAAGGGTTTAATTTCACCAGTAAGCTGATACCCTTTTCGTTTATACCAGTCTATTAGCTCATGCCTTATATCGATTACAGTCATGATGATGGATGTACAATTAATTTCCCGGGTATAATTTTCAGCAGCCTGTAGTAGTTGTGTGCCAATACCCAATGCCTGTATATCAGGAGCTACTGTTAACATGCCGAGGTAAACTTGGAGCTCCTGTTGTTGCAGGTAAACACATCCTGCCAGTTCATTGGCATCATCACGGGCAGTTAGGATCACCGCACCCGGCTTTTGTATGATAGCTTTTATCGACTCCTCATTTGTACGAAGTCCATCCAGCAGATCGGCCTCAGTTGTCCATCCTTTTTTTGAGCTTTCACCCCGATATGCACTATTGACTAAATGAACCAGTTTTGCTATGTCGTAATTTACAAGGGGAGTGATGGTTAAAGAATGGGACATAAAAAAATATTAACAAAGCGAAAGAAGTTTGATAGAAAATAATTTCCAGAGTTTACAGGCACGTAAATCCAAGCATCATAGAGTGTATGTTTAATCATGCGATCGGATTGCTAATTTATAAAAGTCATTCCATTAAAAGTTCCTTCTACCTCTTATTGCTAATTTAGAAAACGATACGCATATTTTAAGCAGCAATTACTTTTGTAACCTGCAGAATACTACGGTATCCTTAAAAACACCGTTAAAAAGATAGTCTTCCTTAAAGTGCGCTTCCTTTACAAAACCGGTGCTGGTTAATATACCTGCGGATGTGCTGTTTTCCGGGTTGATCTGTGCTTCAATACTATGTAACTTCAATTCATTGAATCCAAATTCAATTACTTTTTCCAATGCTTCTTTCATTATTCCTTTCTTCCAGTAAGCCGGGTTAAGCATATAGCCTATTTCGGCCCGGCAATGTTCTTTAATCAACCTCCAGTAACCGATGGTTCCAATTAATGTTTGAGGGCTTTCCTTTAGCGAAATTGCCCAGGTGATGCCATCGTTATTTTTTAAAGACAAGATTATCCGGTTGATGAAAACTTCTCCATCCAAAACGGTAGCTGCTCTTTCCTTATCAATGTATTGCATTACTTGTTCATCACTTCTTAGTTTAAAAACTTCAAGAGCATCCTTAGCTGTTACTTTTCGTAATAGGAGTCTTGCTGTTTTTATTTCAGGGAAAACGGAAAAATCGATTTGTAGCATTTGGTTAGGTTTTGAAAAGCAAAATAGACAAATATTATAAATGCTTCAATTAATAAAATTTTATCACCATATTTGGAATCCTTTAGACAGTCAAAGGCATGCAATGGATTCAATTAATGTTACGATTTGGTTAGGGGAATTGACGATGCTAATCCGTTTAATAAATCACCCATTCCGCATGGTAACTAATATCTGCTTCATCCTGAATTTCATTTATATTTATCTTCTATTGTAAATGTTATGAACAAAGAATTATTTGAGAAATTGCATGCAGAAGGTATTGTCAGTGATCTTTCTTATGAAAAAATTATTGAGAAAGCAAAGCTAAACCTTCTTTCAGTTCATTGGGAAATAAAAACGGTTCTCTACCTCGGAATTTTATTGCTTAGCGCCGGCCTTGGAATATTGGTGTATAAAAATATTGATACCATCGGGCACCAGGCTATTTTATTGTTCCTGGCATTTATTTGTGCAGGCTGCTTCTATTATTGCTTTAAAAATAAACTGCCGTTTTCCACAGCCAAAGTAATAGCACCCAATTCTTTTTTCGATTACTTGTTATTATTGGGTTGCTGTACTTTTATCACATTCATTGGTTATGTGCAATATCAATACAATGTTTTTGGAAACCGGTATGGGCTGGCCATTTTTTTTCCGATGGTCGTTTTGTTTTTCACCGCCTATTATTTTGATCACATCGGAATCCTGTGTATGGCTATCACCAATCTTGGAGCCTGGCTGGGTATAGCAGTTACGCCAATGGATTTATTAACTTCCAACGATTTTAATAACAATAACCTCATTTATACCGGCCTTTCCCTCGGAGTTCTATTGCTGCTGATAGCATGGGTTATAAAGAAACGGGATATAAAAAAGCATTTTAAGTTTACCTATGCCAATTTCGGAACACACCTTGTTTTAATTTCCTGCCTTACAGCTATATTTTATTTTAGTAGCATTTACCTTGTTTGGTTCATTTTTTTATTAAGCCTCGTATATTTTCTTTACAGGAAATCAATGCAGGAGAAATCATTTTATTTTACGCTGGTCATTACCCTGTACGCCTATATTGGTATTAGCTATGTTGTACTGAATTTATTGGCTCATCTAAGCATTGATGGTATGGGCGCTATTTACCTGGGTTTTTTATACTTTATTGCTTCGGGTATCGCATTGGTTTTGTTTTTAATAAGCACAAACAAAAAATTAAAGCAACATGATAGCGTATAATACTTTATGGCTTAATAATTTATTTATCCGGCAGCAGGCAGCTGAAGCCTTTCAGCAAAATTGTTTGGATAAAGAGGAGTGGGTTAATATCAACAATCATTATCCATCATCATTTTATTCACCCAATTTTTTTATCAGGATCGGCCTGTTTATTCTTACAACAGTAATTGTTTTATTTTCTTTTGGACTTTTTTCTTTACTGTTTCTCAATTCGATTGAACATGCCGTTGGAGGCTTCGCGGTATTCTTTGCGTTGGTGGCTTATGTTGCATTGGAATACCTGGTGCGAACCAAAAAGCATTTGCAGTCAGGCGCAGATGACGCGTTGCTTTGGATATCTGCCTGCTGCCTTTTCGGTGGACTCAGTTATATATCCAATGCCGGTGATATTGCAAACTGTATCATTATTTTTATAATCTCCCTTTTTTGCGCACTACGGTTTGCAGACAGGGTAATGTCGGTTGTATCGTTTATTGCTTTCCTGGGTTTTTTCTTTTTTATGGGTGTTAAAATGGGGGAGGTGGCAAAAGCCTTTGTCCCTTTTATAATATCAGCCATCTCTGTTTTTACCTGGTTTTTGACAAAGAGAAAAATGAGGTTACCTACTAACCTGCTTTACACGAACTGTTTACAAGTAATTTTAATTGCAGCTTTGTTATTTATTTACTTCCCGATGAACTATTTTGTTGTGAGGGAATTTAGTAATGCTATGTTCAATTTAAACCTTGCTGCAAATGATTCAATTCCTTTTGGCTGGTTTTTCTGGTTATTTACACTCGTGATGCCCTTTGTTTATATCATCAGGGGCATTCACCAAAAGGATATTATTTTGATAAGGGTGAGCCTGCTACTGTTGGCAGCCATTGTTTTTACCATTCGATATTATTATTTTTTAGGTTCTATTGAAATGATGATGGCAGCAGGAGGCATAATACTGATACTAATTTCTTATGTGGTTACCCGGTATTTGAAAACGCCTAAATATAGTTTTACCAATCTTGAAATAAATACGGCTGAAGCTGAAGGGAACTTACAATTAGAAGGGCTGTTGCAGGTGCAAACTTTGGGAGGCCATGCGCAGGGTACGGAAGGAACCCAATTTGGCGGTGGAAGTTTTGGTGGTGGTGGGACTAGCGGAGATTTTTAACAAAGTAGTGACCTCTCGCCGGGAGAAATTAGATGGATACAAAAGAAAAAGCCGCTAAAATGGTGATCCAATCCATTTTACCGGCCCTCTTTAATTTTAAACACTGATAACCCTATAATTAGTTTGTACTTTTTATTTTTAGAACTTTTTCAAATCACCGCCTTTTCACATCGCTTCCTGTTACTTCTATTTCCTAAATGATGCCAAAAATGTAACTGGTTGATTATTAATGAAAATTGCTGTTTTCAACTGGCGCTTATTTCCGCATATTGGAAATTTATTCTAAGAATGGAAACATTTGATCAATGCTTTCCTTCTTCAATTGCTCCCAAAGAAAAAGCCGCTAAAATGGTGATCCAATCCATTTTACCGGCCCTCTTTAATTTTAAACACTGATAACCCTATAATTAGTTTGTACTTTTTATTTTTAGAACTTTTTCAAATCACCGCCTTTTCACATCCCTTGCTGTTACTTCTATTTCCTAAATGATGCCAAACATCTAACTGGTTGATTATTAATGAAAATTGCTGTTTTCAACTGGCGCTTATTTCCGCATATTGGAAATATATTCTTAAAATGGAAAACCCCTTGGATAACTCTTTGTCCTTCAAGCCTAAAGAAAAAGCCGGTAAAATGATAAAGTAAAACTTTAGCCTTTGCAATCGTGATTCCAGCCTGATAACTGGATACAATCGTACAGGCAAATAACTAAATAAAAAAGAACCCGCTTTCCGGCGGATTCTTTAATTTATTGGAGATATTTTCGTTTTTTAAAATGGTGTGAAATGAGTATTATTTAACGAATAACTTATAAGAGCCGGTAATCTCGGCAGTTCCTTTTTTATCCCAAACCCTAAAATTTACTACCACATGATTTCTCCTGTCTTTTAATTCCGTAATCACCGCATTTAAGGTAATGTAACGGGCATCTTCCGGGGATACTCCTGTTTCATCAAAAGCGGAAAACAATTCTTCTGAATTTAATATTTCCACTCCGGTGTTTAACTTTAATACTTGTTTGCTTCCGGGAAACACCCTGCCCCCTGTTTCTGTCCAGCCTTCTTCGATTATTAGCAACATGTTTATATTCTGGTTCAGTTCCACTTTATTTCCTTCCGGCACAAGGTTCTCATCATCAAAAACAAGGTATGCTTCACTTATTGTAAAACCTTTTGATTTTAATATAATTCCATTTTTAATTAAACTGGTTTCTTTGGTTGCTGTAGTTGTTTTTTTTGCCGCTTTTTTCCGCTGCGAAAAAACAGCAACGCTGTTGAAAAAAAACACGCATAAAAATAGTATGTAAGCAGGTTTAGGTAGTTTCATTGATGCTGGGTTATTGAATTTTGAATGTACAATAATAATTCTAATAACGGCAATTCCATTTTTACATTGTAGCAAATTATCCGAATTCAATTGACTGAGCCTGTATTACCCCTAAATCTTTATAAATATCCTTGCAGGTAGAAATTGCTGGTCGGGCAGCTTTCCAGTGAACTTTATGCAAACGAATCTGCATGGCTTTTAGTTATTAAATAAGTTAATTTGATATTGAGACAAAATATCCGTTAACTTAAACAATACAAAATAAACAGCAAATGATGAACCCATTATCGGTTTTTGAAAGCACTGAATTTAAGAAACGATTGCTGCAACATGCTGTGGGTTTGATTGAACAAAGAATGACCGCTGCTGCCCATGCAATGGAAGCTGCCCAGGCGGCCTCTAATGCAGAAGAAAAAAGCAGTGCCGGAGATAAATACGAAACATCAAGGGCAATGGGGCATTTGGAAAAGGAGATGTATTCACGCCAGTTGGAAGCGAACCGCAGAGAACTGGAAGCACTATACAATATTGATTGTCTAAATAGGTATCAAACAGCATCAACAGGTAGTATCATTCAAACTGATGAGTCCTTTTTTTTCATAGCCGCGGGCCTTGGTAAAATATCTTTTGAGGGAAAGGATATTTATATGCTTTCACCCCATGCACCGGTTGCCAGGCAATTGTATGGTAAAAGAAAGGGTGATACTTTTACATTCAACAAAATGGAAAACAAAATAACAAATGTTTTCTGATAATTATTTGAATGGGTATTTTATCAATTACATCGTTTTGTCATTCACCAGAATTGTAGTGTGGCTTATTTTCTACAAAATAAAATCGATTATACTACAAATGCTTTGATGATCAGTGTCCATCTTTATCTAAGTTTAATCCATACCTCTGAAGCCAGATCGACACCTCCTAAAACATACGGATTATATCCGGGACTACACTATGCAAGACCTCTGTAACAGGAGGTTTTTTTAATTTGACGCAATTCGCAACATGCCTCCCGGCAGTATAATAAGATTGGCATAGAAAGAGTTTGGCCGGGTTATCCCGTGGCGTACGGCTTTTAGTTCAGTTATGTTATAGCATTTTTAATTTAAATGATATGGCGATTGCAATAGTAACTTTGAATAAACTATAAATCAAAGTTATGATGAATGCTTACGACCTGCTGGCTTATACCGCATTAACAACATGGCAAAAGAAAATGATGCGCAGGCCTTCTTTGTTGAACAGTCTTTCCAAAAAAATTCAAACCAAAATAAATACCTGGATACCGGAGAAAGTTCACCAGGCCATCACTGCTACCATTAAACAAATGATCAGGGGGGTATTGTTTGGGGCAAAATATACAACCACCGATCCATTGATTAATACCGACCTGGAGACACGGGAACAAGCAGTGCAGAAAAAAATAGATTGGTACAGGAACACGGCAGCCGTAGAAGGCGGAATAACCGGGGCAGGTGGTATATTGCTTGGGTTAGCTGATTTTCCAATATTAATCGGACTTAAATTAAAATTACTTTTTGATATTGCCGCCATCTATGGAATGGATGTAAAAAATTATAAAGAAAGAGTGTACCTGCTACATATATTCGAACTGGCATTTTCAAGTGATGAACACAGAAAGAATATTTATACGAAAATGGTGAATTGGGAAGATCAGCGGCAGCATTTACCAGAAGATATCAACCAGTTTGACTGGCGTAATTTTCAGCAGGAATACCGCGATTATATTGATCTTGCAAAAATGGCGCAGTTAGTGCCTGTAATTGGTGCACCGGTAGGTGTACTGGTTAATTATCGTTTAATAAAAAAGTTAGGTTTTACTGCAATGAATGCCTACCGGATGCGATTATTTAATGCCCCACCTCTATTGAGCGAAGTGTTATGAAAGGCAACGAAATAATAATCTACACGGATGGAAGTTGCCATACTCAAAAAAGAATAGGTGCCTGGGTGGCAATTGTGATAATTGAAAAGGAGAAAATTGTACTGAAAGGCGATGAAATAAATACTACTCATAACCGGATGGAATTAATGGCGGTAATTAAAGCCATCGAATACGTTGATAATATATTGAAAGGGGATTTTGTTATACAATTGTTTACAGATAGCCAGTATGTAATGAACCTGCGGGTAAGATCCGGGCAACTGGAAGCAGGTAATTTTATTACCAAAAAGGGAGAAGAGCTTAGAAACGCCGATCTGCTTAAACGTCTGATCAGCCTTTTTGCAAACCACACTGTTCAACTGAATAAAGTGAAGGCTCACCAAAAAAAGAATGATACCATCAACTTAAACAGGGAGGCAGATCAGTTGTCAAGAAACGAGCTCCGGACATTGGTAAATAAAGCAGGCTAAGTATTTAAAAATACTTGTTGGTTTCTATGAATTATGCAAAAATTAGAAACCATTCTGTAACAATTAAACAGTATTTATCCGGCACCTTTACAATAATTTTTTCAATACATTTCATTTAACCGACAGATTCTTTTAATTGGTTTACATTTGCAATCTTAAATTCAATATTGGTACTTTATGAAAAAGCATTTCAACACATTCCTTATACGGATACTTCCTGTCATATTTTTCCTGTTCAATACCGGCTGCAACGAGGCAAGCACCGTTGAAGTAGCTCAATTAAAGGAAAAGGATTCCACCTCTAAAACGGAAACAATTAAGGAAGCAGGTTCCGGAATTAATACGAGACCAATAGATACAGCCGATTACGATAAAAAAATGCTGGCGTTGAGCAATTCCGATACAACCGGAAAGTGGCCGATTAAAACACCTTATCCATTACCCGGAGCGTTGTTGCCCTATAACAGGATCATTGCTTTTTATGGTAATTTATATTCGAAACGAATGGGTATTTTAGGTGAAATACCCAAAGAAGAAATGTTGAAAAAGTTGCAGGGAGAAGTAGCCAGTTGGCAGGCTGCAGATACTACGGTAAAGGTAATTCCTGCCTTGCATTATGTGGCAGTCACTGCTCAGGGGGCGCCTGGCAAAGATGGCAAGCACCGCATGAGAATGCCTTTTCACCAGATCGATACAATCATGAACTGGGCCAAGGAGATCAATGCATTGGTGTTTGTGGATATACAGGTTGGGCATAGTTCAGTAAAAGACGAAGTGGCCTCCTTGGAGCCATACCTGAAGTTGCCAAATGTACATTTGGGTATTGACCCGGAATTTTCGATGAAGAATGGCGAGCGGCCAGGTACTAAAATTGGCACCTTTAACTCAGATGATATTAATAGTGCCATTGATATTTTAGCAGATGTTGTCCGTAAAAATAATCTTCCTCCCAAGATATTGGTTATACATCGCTTTACACAGGGTATGGTAACAGGGTATGATAAAATTAAAAAATTACCGGAAGTACAGATTGTGATGGATATGGATGGATTTGGCGATAAAACCTTAAAAAGGTCTACTTACCTCCGATATATTTATAAAGAGCCTGTTCAGTTTACAGGGTTTAAATTGTTTTATAAAAATGATAATAAGCCCAACACAAGTGGCATTTACAAACCAGCCGAATTATTAAAGTTTACTCCCAAACCCATTTACATCCAATACCAATAATATTTAACCGTTTCTTATTCATCATGAAGAATAATCTTGTTGCATTTGTGGTATGCCTGCTTGTATTGTCAGCTTGTTCGTCCAGCCCCGAAAGAGTAATCAATTCCACATCTGATTCTACCACGCAGGTAGAAAAGGTTGCTGCCAAAAAGGTGAAGGCAGACCTCGCTACCATAATTTCAAAAAAGGAAGTGCCGGTGCTATGCTATCATCATATCCGCAATTTTAATGCAGGGCAGAGTGAAAGTATGAAAAGTTATTCTGTAACACCTACCGCATTTGCAGAACAAATGAAAGCATTACACGATAGTGGCTATCAAACAATATTACCCGACCAGTTATATGACTACCTGCTGTATGACGGCGTATTACCTGCCAAACCTGTAATGATCACTTTTGATGATACGGATGAAGAGCAATACAGCATAGGCGTTCCTGAAATGAATAAATACGGCTTTAAGGGTGTTTATTTTATTATGACGATTTCGATTAACCGGCCCCGGTATATGAGCAAAGAGCAGATTAAAAATTTATCGGATAGCGGCCACGTGATTGCCGGCCATACCTGGGATCATCACATGGTTACCAAATATGTGGGGGCCGATTGGGATACCCAACTGGTGAATCCACAGCGGAAACTGGAAGCCATTACCGGAAAGAAAGTAAAATATTTCGCCTATCCGTTTGGGCTATGGAACCAGGCTGCAATTCCTGAAATAAAAAACCGTGGTTATGATCTTGCCTTTATCCTGTCATCCAAAAGAGATTCTGTAGAGCCATTATACACCGTAAGGCGAATGATCGTTCCTGGTACCTGGTCTACTCCGGGCATGTTAAAAGCCATGAAAACAACATTCAATAAATTGCCGCCGCCGGGTTTGGCTAAGCAGTAGAAAAATAATTGCCAATGTGCCATCCTGAATAGTTGAATATCTTACCATCCAGGATGGCAATTTTTTTTTTGACGCACCTCTCGCGTTTATTATCAGTTGACTGCCTAACAAAGTATTGCGCTATTGGTCGTTTACTGACGCAACTTTTTGGGCTGTACCCCAAATGATAGCTTTAGGAATCGGTTATCCTTAAAAAAGAATATTTTTAGATGTTTGCTTTGCAACCTTTGATGATAGTACCTTCTTTATTTAAATAATATTTTATGCTAAAGTTTTTCACCTCCTCCATTGCGATAATTACAATTGGATTGGTTTGTTTACAATGGAACGATAATAGTAAAAATGATTTCGAAAGTTTAAATAGTAGCGTTAGTAGAAAAGTACCTGTAATCGATTCAGGAAATGTGGAAAGCAATTACAAAAATTTTTGCTCCGGTTGCCATGGTGAAAAAATGGATGCTTTTGTAGACCGGAAATGGAAATATGGCAGTACAAGAGAAGACCTTTTTAAGGGGATAAAGCAGGGCTATCCGGATGGCGGAATGCCTGGATTTGATTCAGCATTTTCAAATGAGGAAATGTATGCCCTGGCCGATTATATACTCGCTGGCATCAAAAACCTGAAACGATATGATTTTAAGAAGGCAACTGTACAGGAAAACTTGTTCGTGTCAGAAGCGTTGAATATTAAGCTGGATACCGTTGTAAAAGGGTTAGGTAGCCCATGGAGCATTGCTTTTTTACCGAAAGGCGAAATGCTGGTTACAGAGAAATCAGGCAAGCTTCACCTGGTGAAAAAAGACAGGACATTGCAGATAATCAGTGGTGTTCCGCCGGTGGCTGCTGAGGGGCAGGGAGGTTTGATGGATGTAATATTGCATCCCAATTTTAAAATAAACCACCTTATTTATCTTTCCTATTCTGCAATTAAAAAAGAAGGTTCAACAACCCTGGCAACTACTGCAATTATGAGGGCTAAATTGAAAGGCGATCAACTACAAGAGCAACAAATTATTTTTGAAGCCCTGCCGTATTCAAGAACCCGCCATCACTATGGTTCCCGGATGGTTTTTGGCAGGGATGGACTATTATATTTCTCGGTTGGTGAAAGGGGAAATGAAAAACAAAATCCCCAATCGCTGGAAAATGACCTGGGTAAAATACATCGTATAAAAGATGATGGATCTATCCCCACAGATAATCCATTTGTAAACAAAAACGGTGCAAAGCCTTCTATTTTTACCTACGGTAACCGCAACCCGCAGGGCCTCACAATGAACCCGCTTACCGGTGCAATATGGTCAAATGAGCATGGCCCCAGAGGAGGGGATGAAATCAATATTGTGGGAGCCGGAAATAATTATGGATGGCCGGCCATCTCATGGGGTATCAATTACGATGGCAAAATAATCACTGACAAAACAGCCATAGTAGGGATGGAGCAGCCGCTGTTATACTGGATACCATCTATTGGACCAAGTGGAATGGCCTTTGTGGAGGGTAGCCGTTATGCTGGCTGGAAAGGCGATTTGCTGGTGGGCTCACTGCGCTTTAAATACCTTAACCGGTGTAAAATAAAAAATGGAAAAGTGGTGGGTGAAGAATTATTACTTAAAAATATTGGTCGTTTAAGAGACGTAAGGATGGGGCCAGACGGCTATATTTATGTGTCCGTAGAGAATCCTGGCTTCGTTTTTAGATTGATGCCGGTTGCGAAATAAAGAACGTCACAACATGACACCGGGCCCGGATTTGATTTTGTTAAATCCAGCAATGCGCCCACACAATAGCAGGGCAGTTGCTACAACTTTTTTTAAATAAGGCTCCGGACTGCCTTTGCTCATGGCTATTAAGTTGGCTGCTTTATCGAGTTAAAGAAAACTATGACAGATTTCAATGAGCATAAAAAAAATATTGATTTAAACGGATTTACAATAATTGAGAAAATTTTTACTGATGCCGAAACAGTATATATCATCAACGTAATTAATAAAGCCGCTTGTTCGATTCTCACTGATAGAATGGCAACTGGCCTTTATGCAATGCGTCGGTTTTTTAAAGAAATACCCGAAGCAGCGAAGTTGATTTTTAATGAAAAACTACGTTCCATAATCAAAGATGTATTTGGGAATGAGTACTTTGTTGTGAAATCGATTTACTTTGATAAACCACCTCAATCCAATTGGTTTGTATCGTATCACCAGGATCTGACTATTTCCATTAACCGGAAAGTTGATCTCCCTGGTTTTAATAAAAAGGACCGTTAAGCAGGATCAATTTGCTGTTCAACCCCCGTTGCAAATATTGGAGAATAACTTTACCATCCCCATTCACCTGGATGATACGGACGAGAATAACGGGGCCTTAAAAGTAATTCCAGGTTCGAATCAAAAAGGAATTTACCGGCCTGAATCGACCGACTGGTCAATAGAAAGGAAATTATTTGCAGGGTGAAGAAAGGAGAGGTGATGATCATGCGGCCGTTGCTGCTGCATTCGTCCAATAAAACAATCAACAACCACCAACGCCGTGTTATCCATATCGAATTTAGTAATGCAATATTACCCGATGAAATACAATGGTCGGAGTGCATGCAGTAAGTCACAGTTGTACAAAGTTGCAGGTACAATTATTTTTTCATTATATTTAATTTTTTACAAACCAAATCATGAGAAATAAAATTACTGCATTCTTCCTGTTCATTTTTACAGGTGGTCTTTTTGCGCAATCAATAATTGATACCAATTTAATCTCATCCGTTGCCCCACTCTTTGATCTTCAGTTTAGCCATTCAGAAAAAGATTCGATGCTGGATGGCGTGAGGGATAATGCTGCACTCTATAAAAAGATGCACGCCCTGCCCATCGCAAATAGTTTGAACTATCCTTTTGCCTTTAACCCTGCACCGGCAGGTTTTGTAATTCCTACAAAACAGGATCTCATCAACTGGGCCATTCCGGTAAATGTGGAAATGCCAAAAAATAAAAATGAACTCGCATTTTATTCCGTGTTGCAATTGGCTTCCCTTATAAAAAACAAAAAAATAAGTTCCGTTGCCTTAACCACATTTTTTATCAACAGGTTAAAGAAATGGGGTGATACGCTTGAATGTGTAATTAGTCTTACAGAAGAACTCGCGATGAAACAGGCGAAGCAAGCAGATGATGAAATAAGAAAAGGCAACTACCGGGGACCATTGCATGGCATTCCCTACGGACTGAAAGACCTGTTTGCCGTAAAAGGTTATAAAACAACCTGGGGATCTGTTCCCTACAAAGACCAGGTAATTGATGAAGATGCATTTGTTTACACCCAATTAAAAAAGTCCGGAGCGGTTTTGTGTGCTAAACTCACCCTGGGCGAATTGGCGTACAATGATCTTTGGTTCGGCGGTAAAACCCGTAATCCATGGGATATCAGTCGTGGCTCAAGCGGCTCATCTGCAGGCTCTGCATCTGCAACGGTTGCTGGTTTATTACCTTTTGCAATTGGCACCGAAACACTTGGTTCCATCGTATCGCCTTCGCATACATGTGGTGCAACAGGCTTGCGGCCAACCTTTGGATCCGTAAGCCGGAGTGGTGCAATGGTACTGTGCTGGAGCCTTGATAAAGCGGGGCCTATCTGCAGAAGTGCAGAAGATGCCGCAGTAGTATTCTATTATTTAAAAGGCACCGATGGTAAAGATGCAAGTGCGGTTAACCGTTCTTTTAATTATACCGGCAAACTGAATTTTAAGAAATTAAGGATTGGCTATGTAGCGAATTATTTTAAATCAATTTCAAAAACGGGTTTGCAATGGAATGTTATAGAAGCATATAGAAAATTGGGAGCAAATGTTCAGGCGATTGATTTCCCCGACAGCCTGCTGTATCCTGTGAACCTGGTAGACCCAATATTAAGTGCGGAATCTGCAGCGGCTTTTGATGAACTGACAAGGGGTAACGGAGATGACCTGATCCGGCGCCAGGATAAAAATTTCTGGCCAAATGGTTTCCGTGTTGCCCGATTGATACCTGCAGTTGAATACATCAACGCCAACCGCCACCGTTCCACATTGATTGAAGCGATGAATGCATTCATGAAAAATTATGACGTGTTGATTGTTCCCAGTTTTGCCGGAAACCAGCTAAGCATCACCAATCTTACCGGCCACCCGGTAGTGGTTTTTCCAATCGGCTTTATTGAGAGGGGGCTGCCAAATAGCATCACGCTGATAGGCAATCTCTATGATGAAGCAACGATATTGGCAGCGGCCAAAGCTTACCAGGATACAACTGATTCTAATAAGCAACATCCGGAGAAGTTTAGGAATTGAGAATGAGGAATGAGGAATGAGGAATTAAAAATTAAGAATTAAATATTATATGTTAAGAAGTATTACCTGCCTGTTATTAATCACCTTAGTTGTTTCTTGTACAAATGCACCTGTTAGCAATACAAAAACAGCCACTAAAAAAGCGGTTAATACAGCAGCGGGGATTACAAAGATAGATACTTCATTTACCGGCTTTAAAATAGCTGCCATTATGGATGACACAAAGATAATATTTACTGCACACGGCAAACAGGACGCAGAAAATAGAGAAACTACAACAGGGTTTTTTATAAAAGGCTTTTCGGGCATGGATGATAAAGCTGCAGAGGAAAACCTGCAAGCAATTGTTTACGACCGAAAGCATAGTGGAAATGTAGCAAATACAGAAAATGAAACAATTAAGATTTACAATACTTCCGTCGGAAAGGCAATTATTACAACCGTTACATTAAAGTATAAAAACAATAAAATAGCTGTTGCAACCACGGCAACAGTATCCAATGGCAAAAATGCTATTTTATTCGTAGGTGAAGATTATAGTAACGGCGATTATACAGATAAATTTAAAAGTACTTTTAATTCTATTGAATTTTAAAAGGCCTTTCTTCAAAAGTTTACAGGTGAGTCAGGTACTACCGACGTAGCATTTTGCCGGGTATTAGGATGATGCCTTTAAGTAAACCAAATATGCCATCTACTGCAAAACCGGGTATTCTGAACGGAAGCGTAAGTAGCCAAAAAAAAGGATACAGTATCAACGCCATAATGGCCAGCGGCCAGCAAAGAATAAAGAGGATGATCCAGGCAATGAATGTAAACATAGGTTGAAGATAATTACTGCCCGGTAGCAAGCCAAGTCAAATTACATGAACGGCAGGCAAATTGGATGCTTTGCAGGCGCACTCCGTCCTGTGTCGGCCTTGTTACTACTATTTCAAGTTGAAAAATACTTCAGCTACGTATGTTTAATTAAAACGATATAAATAGAAATTGTACACAAAGCACAACAGCGGTTAACAAAGTAGTATTTACCCCTTCTTTTCATCCGTATGTTTTGACTGCATATATTCTGTTGGGGTTATATTAAACTGTTTTTGAAAACTCCGGGCAAAATTGCTTTGTGAACTAAAACCCACCATGTCTGCTATTTCATAAATCCTATGTTCTCCCTGGGCAAGTAATTCAGCAGCTTTTTTAAGCCGGGTTATATTAATTACCTCCAGCGGTGTGAGTACAGAAATGGCTTTTATTTTTCTGTAGAGCGTAATGCGGCTCATATTCATAATGGTTGCCAGCTTTTCCACATCCATATCAGCATCTTCTATATTTTTACAGATAGCATCATTCAACGTTTCCAAAAAATGCTCATCCGCTTTTGTATGTGCCATGCTTTTAATGTGTATCAACGGGGAGCTTGCATAAAATTCACGGATGCTGTTGCGGTTTGCCAGCAGGCTGGCGATCTGTGCCATCAGGTGTTCTTTTGAAAATGGTTTTTCAATGTAGGCATCAGCCCCCAACTCAAGCCCCTGCACTTTTGACTGAATGGTATTTTTTGCAGTAAGCAGTATAACAGGGATGTGTGAATACTCAACAGTTGATTTTATTGTTTTACATAATTCAAATCCATCCATCACCGGCATCATTACATCGCTTACTATCAGTTGCACCGCTTCTGTTTCCAGCAATGCCAATGCCTCCTTACCCTCTGCCGCTTTCAGTACCGCATACTTGTTTTTTAAAATCCTTTCCAGGAATTCAAGTATTTCTTCATTATCATCTACAAGTAATATCAGTGGTAACATAGTAGCTGGTTTATTTTATAGACGTTTAATTTTTTTTTGTTTGTTTTCTTCCAGCGGTTTCAGCGGCAGGCAAAGTACAAATACATTTACACCGCCGTCCGGATTTTTAAGATATAAATTTCCTTTGTGCAATAGTGTTAAAGATTTTGCAAGCGCCAGCCCGATGCCTGTTCCCTGCTGCTTTGCAGCTTCTTTCATCCTGTAAAAAGGTTCAAATATTTTATCACTCATTTCAGCAGGAATGATCAGCCCGTCATTTTCAATTTCAATGGTAAAATATGGGCCACTGTTATCCGGCGGAATGAGCCGTACGGTTACGTTACTTTGGGCATACTTTACGGCATTGTTAATCAGGTTGCTGAAAATTTTATTCAATGCTTCCTCATCAGCAAGCGCATATATAACAGTGGAAGGAAGCTGTAGGTTGTAAGCCAGTTTCTTTTTTTTAGCAAGCGGAGAAAAGTTTTCATAATTTTCTTTGAGCAGTGCGGTGATATCCACTTTTAAAAAATCAATGCTGAACCCTTTTGTTTCCGTTTGCCTGAAATCGAGTATTTGTGTTATAAGTGCAATGAGGCGGTTGGTGTTTCTTTCCATTGTCACCACATCTTCTTTTATGGATGGCACTTCCTCTACCTGCTCCAGCAAATTTTCGACCGGACCTTTTATCAGTGTAAGCGGTGTTCTTATTTCATGTGCGATGTTGGTAAAGAAATCAATCTTGGCTTCATAAATCTCTTTCTCTTTTTTATCTTCTGCAATGATATGATACGTCCTCAATAAATAATATGCAATTGTAATGGCTACAACAGCATACACAATATAAGCCCAACTGGTTGCCCACCAGGGCGGTAAAATTTTTATAGTCAGTTGTTTTACTTCTTTGCTCCAGTTGCCATTAATGCCTGCCTTCACTTTAAAAATATATTTTCCGGGAGATAGGTTGGTGAAATATATTTTTCGGTTTGGATTTATTTCTGTCCATGCATTATCTATGCCTTGCATGGTGTAGCTGTAGATGGTCATTTCAGGCGAGATAAAACTCAGTGCAGCAAAGTCTATGCTGATGGAAGAGCGGTCATAAGGCAATGCTATTTCATCCGTGTATAAAATTGATTGCCGTAAGATAGCGCTGTCATTGGCTATATCGAGCTCTTTGTTTTGCACCTGCAAGCCCGTAATGTACACCGGCGGTACAATGGCAGGTTTTAAAAAATTACCCGGCACAAAACGGATCATGCCTTTTACACTTCCAAAATAAAGTTGCCCATCTTCATCTTTATAACCGGAATTGTAATTGAACTGGTCATTCAATAATCCATTGTCTTTTGTATATATAATTACATTGCCATTTTCGGGGTGTAGGTTTACCAACCCTCTTGAAGTGGTTACCCATAAATTCTGTTGATTATCCTCCAGCACCTTAAAGATAAAATTACTGGGCAGCCCGTTTTGAATGGTAAAGTGTATGATTGTTTTTCTGTCTTTGCTTAGTTTACACAGACCGCCACCTTCGGTTGCAATCCATAGGTTTTGTTTACCATCTTCATAAATAGCGTTGATGGTGTTGTTGGTTAAACTGTTTTTATTGGCTGGGTCATTTTCAAAATGCCCTTGTTTTTTTGTTACAGGGTTATAAAAATAAAGCCCCCTGTCATGTGTGCCAATCCAGATTGTTTTGTTGTCATCTTCCAGCAGGCAGGATACAAATGTATGCGGTGGTAAGCTGGCGGCGCTGTCAAATCCATCTGCCCTGCTGTCAAATTTAAATAAGGAGTTGCTGGTGCCTGCATAAATTTCTCCATTCTTTGTTTGTAACAGGCATACAATAAAATTACTTTTCAATTCTTTGTTGCCCGGGCCGGCGGCATAGTGTTTTTTTATTTTTCCTGTGGCAATGTCCATTACATCAAGTCCGTGTTCAAATGTGCCTATCCACAGGTCGTTGCCTGTTGCCAGCAAACCATGTATGTTGGTGTAGGCAATACTGTTCTTTTCTCCCGTAGGCTTATACTGGGTAATTGCACCTGTTGCCGGGTTTAATTTATTTAGCCCTGCGTCTTCGGTTCCTATCCATAAATTCCCTAGTCGGTCGTTGCAAATTTCCCTCACCACGCTGCCGCCAAGAGCATTGGCAGAATTATCCGGAAAATATTTTTGGAACACTGCATATTGTTTTGAATAATAATTGATACCGCCAAAGTAGGTGCCAGCCCACATGCCGCCTTCCATATCCTTGCAAAGGGTGTACACAGCATTATCTGAAAGGGAATAGGGATCGAGTAATTTTTTTTTAAGATTAGTAAATTGTTTTGTGCGGGTATTAAAAATAAAAATACCTGATTCTGTAGCAAGCCAAAATTCATTGTCCGAATATTTTTTTATGTCACGGACATACACCGTTGTTTTATCCGGGTTTAATGTAAGTAAATCGGTATAAGTGGATGTGGCAATATCAAATCGCTTTAAGCCCTGGTTGGTAGTGCCGGCGAAGATTGCTCCTTTTCCTGCGGGATAAATTTTTATTACTGCGTATGCGGAAGCTTTTGGTGAATGTGAAAAAAGACTAAAACTTTTGAAGGTTTCGGTGGCTTCATCAAACCGATGTAAAAAGCCATTTGGAGTACAGGCCCAGATATCGCCTTCCTCCGAAAGACAAAGAGAACTGGCTTCAAAAAATGTTGAGGTGAGAAATATCCGTATCTTTTTAGTATTAAAATTATAGCGGCAAACTGTAAGCCTTGATATAAACCAAAGTTGCCCGTATTTATCCATTTGTATGGCATTGATCTCAGGGAAGGTCTCCAGGAACCTTACCATCCGTTCTTTCTGCCGGTCAAAAGTATATAGGCCTTTTTGACAACCCACCCACAACCTGTTTTTTTTATCCACCATCAGGCAACCAATCAAATTGGTTTCTAATGTATGGCCATCATCATTCATGTTGAACACTTTGAAATGATAGCCATCAAAACGGTTTACACCATCCTTGGTTCCAAACCAAAGAAAGCCGCTGCTGTCTTGTATGCTGCAATACACTGTGTTGTTTGAAAGCCCGCTTTCCACAGTGTAGTTCCGGAAGAAATAAGATTGAGCCCGTGATGTTGCAGAACAAATTAAAAGCAAGCCAGCCATCGCCACAAATAGAATGATATGTAATTTATTTTTCAAACCCTAATACGAAGTTGAAGGAATTTTGTTAAGCAAAGCAAGTAAGTGCCGCATGTAAATATCAAAAAAAATTAAGCAATCCCTCAAAAAAATAAAATGAAACAATTTGTAAAAATTTTGATACGCAGGGAATGGCTGCTTAAAAAGTTATGGATTTATTTTACAGTGTAATTTACAATCGGATGTATTTAAGCCGGTAGATTATACAAGCGATTGTGATATTTTTTAACAGGCTAATTTTTGCTATATGATGCGCCCCATAATTTTTAGTCACCCTATATTGCATTTCCTGCAATCCGGATACTGCAAAAACACCAGTTTCACTTTTTTTATTTTTTATTGTCTTTCATTGTCCGCCGTTATTTTAACTGGGTAAATGCACTAAAACTATTTAATTAATAGGCTGGCCATTACGGTCAATACAACAGACAAAAAAAAAATTCCTTCTTAAACTTCTTATACCAATGAATATAACTGCACATTTCAAAACTAAAAACTGCATACAATGAAAAAGAAAGAATGGTTGCTAAAATTATTAACCTTTACCGTTGTGGCCATGCTGCTTTGTACAAATGTTTTTGCACAGCAGGCAATTAACGGTACGCTAAAATCAGCCTCCGGAGAGCCGCTTTCCGGCGCCACTGTTACCGTTAAAGGAACAACAAAATTTGTAGTGGCAGATTCCAAAGGCCTGTTCAGCATCGATGCGCCCGCTGGCAGCACGCTTGTTATCAGCGCCATTGGTTATAAAACCCGGGAAATAATATCTGCCGGCGCAGCCATCAATGAGATACTCGATCTGACGGAAGGGTCATTAAATGAAGTAGTGGTGATCGGTTATCAAACTGTAAGAAAGAAAGATCTTACCGGTGCGGTAAGTATTATTAACCCTTCTACGGCTAACCGTAATATTTCCAATACCCTGGCCGAAAGTATCCAGGGGCTTACCCCTGGCGTTACGGTTAGAAATACCGGTGCACCAGGTGGTGCTGCTAAAATTGATATCCGTGGTGCAGGTACGTTTGCAGGCAATAATCCGCTTTATATCATTGATGGGATGTACACCGATGCTGCCCCGGATTTTAATCCACAGGATATAGAATCTATCCAGATTTTAAAAGATGCTTCTGCTGCAGCCATTTACGGAAGCCGTGCGGCCAATGGTGTAATCATTGTTACCACCAAAAAAGGAAGAAAAGGGCCATTGGTTATAAATGGCAGCATTAAGAGTGGCATACAAACTGTGAGCAACCAATACGATATGATGAATGCGGCTGAATATAAGGCGCTGGCCACCAATCTTTACCAGGCCGGCGGTTTACCTGTACCTACATCAATCTCAACAGATTTTGACCCAAAAATAGACACTGACTGGCAGAATGAATTTTTGCGCAGAGGGGCCATTGGCGAATACAACCTTGCTTTATCAGGGTCTTTATTTAAAAAGGTAAACTTTTATGTAAGCGGAAACCATTTTCAAAATAAAGGGCCTGTTATTGATAACTCCTTTTCACGTTCCGGTCTGCGGGTTAATACGGATACCAAAATTGGCCGGTTTACTATCGGGCAAAACGTATTGTTTAGCTGGACCAAAGAAGATCCTATCGCCTCAACTGGTGTTGGTGTAAATCCTTTTGTGGATATGATTACAATGCCACCGGTAGTAGCCTTGCAGGGTAGCCGTTACATGAGCCCGGAAAATCCTGAGGGTTGGGGTTTAGGATTAAACAATGCTTACCTGAGTACGCTTACAGCAAACGTGCCGGCGCTGCAATCTTTAGACCAGTTTGAGCAAAAGAATTTCAAGATCAGGGGCAATGCTTATCTCGATTTCCGCATTGCGGAAGGCCTGGTTTACCGCTTTAATGTTGGCCTGGAAAAAACGCTTGATAGAGGTGCAGGTACACGCCGCCCCGGTACAGTGCGCCAGGGAACGCCTTCTCCTAACAACAATAAACTATCTACATTCAGTAGCGAGGGAAAGTTTGAATCCAAACTGTTTGAGCATACTGTTAACTACGATAAAAGTTTTGGTAATCATAAAGTATCTGCTGTGGTGGGGTTCAGCAATCAAACGTTTGACCATCCAATTTTTCGTTTTACAACCATTGAAGGCAGCCCTACATCCGAAGACCCCTATACCAACCGGTGGAATAACATTGGGCTGTTGGGAAGGGTAAATTACACGTACAACGATAAGTATCTAACCAGTGTTACTTTCCGCAGGGATGGCAGTTCTCTCTTTAGTAAAAATAACCGTTGGGGAAATTTCCCGTCTGCTTCCGTGGCCTGGAGAATTTCTAAAGAAAAATTCTGGAATGTAGAAGCTGTGAATGAATTAAAATTACGAGCCTCTTATGGCAGTTTGGGTAACTCTGAGTTTTTACAACCATGGTTGTATTATGCACAGATTAATCCCTTTCCCCGTGCCGTGTTTGGTCCTGCATCAGTGGAACAGATTGGCCAGATTGTAACACGCCTGGCAAACAGCGATCTGCGCTGGGAGCGAAAAAAAACAACCAATGTTGGTTTCGAAGCTTCTTTATTTAAAAGCCTCTTTACAATTTCTGCTGATTATTTCATCGCCAAAACTGATGACGTGCTGGTTGGTCTTCCTATCAACCTAACCACAGGCAATGCCGGGGGAGACCCGGCAGTAAATGCAGCATCGCTGGAAAATAAAGGATTTGAATTGGCACTTACTTTTCGTCCACCTGCACGTGGAGATTTTAAATGGGATGCTACATTAAATTTTACCAGCATACGCAACAAAGTGGTTGCCTTTGGCAATGCCACAACAAAATATACACAGTCAGGAGATGCCCGTACAGAATTAGGCCGTTCTATTGGGGAGTGGTATGTATTAAAAACGAGTGGTATTTTTCAGAACCAGGCAGAGATAGATGCACACAAAGGAAAAACAGGGCAGGTGCTGCAGCCTTGGTCTAAACCAGGAGATATCCGGTATGTTGACATTGACAATGACGGTATAATTGATTTAGACAAGGACCGTTACTATGCCGGCAGCCCCTGGGCCGATTTTGAAACCGGCCTGCAATTGAATGCTTCCTTTAAAAAAATCAGCATTAATATGCAGTGGTACGCAGTATCAGGCAACAAATTATATAACCGTCCACGATCAAATGTTGATCGCATGGATCAGAATACTAACTTTAGAAGAGGCGCTACTTATTGGACGCCTCAAACCCCGGGCAACGATTGGCCCCGTGCCGCCATAGGTGCACCAGATAAGGGTATTCAGTATAATGTGTTGCCGCAGAGCGACCGTTGGTTAGAGGATGGAAGCTACCTGCGCCTGCGCAATTTAGAGATTGCCTATACTTTTAGCAGAGAGGCATTAAAGCGTATCGGCTTTAAAAGCAGCCGGGTTTTTATTAGTGGTCAAAACCTGCTCACATTTACCAAATACGAAGGACTTGATCCGGATATTGCCGGCGTAAATATTTTTGAGCGGGGGCTCGACAACGGCCAGTACCCTGCACTGAGAATTTTTTCTGCCGGAATCAATTTTGGATTTTAAATTAAATTATTCAATCTACTGACATGAATACAATCATAAAATACTGTCTTGCAGCCACACTGGCCTTATCGGCTTTTTCCTGCAAAAAATCACTCGATTTAGATATTGAAAATCCGAATCGCATTGATGAATCCAACTTCTGGAAAACAAGCAAAGACGCCGTAGAAGGGATCAATGCTGTATATGGAAATTTCTACCGCAACGGGGCTCCCTACTCCCGCTGGTTGCCCTATTACATGGATGTAAGATCTGATGATGGGTACTCCACCAGTCCCTGGAATGAACTGAGAAGTATTAGTGCCCTCAATATTACACAATACAGCTTTGAAGTGAATTTCGATACCTGGGGGCATCATTACAGAGGGGTTTACCGTGCTAACCAGGTGTTAACAAATGTTCCGGGCATCGCAATGGATGACGCATTAAAAACCCGTATCCTCGGTGAAGCAAAATTTTTACGGGCTGTTTATTATTACAACCTGGTAAGCATTTGGGGAAGCGTTCCTTTGGTTTTGGCACCAACTCTTCCTTCCGATAAACCATCGCAGTCAACACCCGAAGAGGTATGGGCACAGATAGAGAAAGACCTTACCGAAGCCGCAGCGGCCCTCCCGGTATCTTATACCGGAGATGAGATTGGCCGTGCTACCCAAGGCGCAGCGTATGCATTTTTAGGAAGGGCACACATGCAACAAAAGGAATGGCAACCGGCTGCCACTGCATTTCAATGGCTGGTTAGCGGTCCTGGAATGGCCCAGTACGACCTGGTTGCGAATTATAGCGACAATTTTCGTCATACTACAGAAAATAATAAAGAATCAGTATTTGAAGTGCAGTTTAAAATGCGCCCCGAAAATGGTGGCGACGATGGCCCTACCTCCAATGTAGGTACCAGCCGTGCACCTTTCTTTGCACCACCAGGCCATGGCTTTAACGATGCCAACATGCAGCGCTGGGTAGTGCATGAGTTTTTAAAAGAGCCAACAGCCTTAGGTACCAGGGACCCACGCCTTGCCATCACCGCATTGTACGATTCAACGGATGAGAGGGGCCCGGATTTCAGTATTGTATATGGCGCTACTTTTACTTCAAAAAATTACGATAACAATATTAAGAACAGGGTTTGGTACCGCAAATACCTGGATGATTATTTCCGCATCAATGAGTTTGAAGTGTTCAACAGCCCGATTAATTTCCGTGTAATACGTTTTGCCGATGTGTTGCTGATGTATGCCGAAGCTTTGAATGCGATAGGTCGTACCGTTGAAGCATATCCTTTTGTTGACCGGGTTAGGGAACGTGCAGGATTAAGAAAATTATCGGTTGCCATGCCCGGCCTGAGCCAGGCTAATTTTTTAAAGCAACTGCAGCATGAAAGGGTTACTGAATTATCCGGCGAATCTCTTCGCTGGAACGACCTGGCACGCTGGGGATATTTTGATGATGCCACCAAACTGGCCGAATTAAAAGCCCGTGACCCGGAGTTTAATAATTTTATTACTGGACGTAATAAATACATGCCCATTCCGCAAAGCGAAATTGACATTAACCCGAATTTGAAACAGAATCCTTTGTGGTAAAATAAATTATTGAATATGCTTTACAAGTTTTTGTCCGGGCAAAGTATCAATGAGCAGCATCGTTGCATCGCCCTCCTGTACTGCATACCTTTTGGGATCCTTAATTATGTTATAAACAATACTGTGAGAAAGTAATTATATAGGCACCATTATTAATTTACTAAAGCCAATAGAAAAGGTCTTCAGAATTTTTAGGGTCAAGCTCCCCTCGCCTTTGGAGTATACTATAAACGGCGATGCTGTTTCGTTAAAAGACTTGGAAAATGCAAAGCTGATTGTAAATAAACCGGCAAAAAATATGACATTGATAATCCGATAACAAAAGTGCTTTGAGGCATCAGGGTCATGATCCCCTCTCCGAAGGAGAGGGGCTGGGGGTGAGGTCATACGCTGTTTAAGCTACCAATTTAAAATGTGTAAACTGCTTTTATTGTGCCCTCAGAGGAGGACGGATTTTAAATGCACCCTTATACATGGTAGAAGAATCTTGATCCAGTACGTTAACCTTATTTCCCTATTTTTTAGGTTAAATGCATTATTTCAAAAAATGATGATTAAGTCAATAAGGTTGAATCGCTACTGAAATCTTTTTATACTAAGTTTTAGAAATAGCATTATTTCAAACATTGAAATTATTAACTCATTATTGGTATTTCATTATGAGCTTTTTTGACTACTCTTTTAAATTTAAAAATTTCTTGTATGCTATCCATAAAAAATATATTATTGGTTTTCTTTGCAGTGCTGTCGCTGCATTCCAATGCACAAAAAAATGAAACCTCAAAAAGGGCGTTATGGACAAAGGCACAGGCAAATACCTGGTATAGTCAGCAGCCCTGGTTGGTAGGGGCTAATTTTTTACCAAGCACTGCCATCAACGAATTAGAAATGTGGCAGGCCTCCACTTTTGATACGGCTACTATTAGCAGGGAATTAAAATGGGCCGCATCTATCGGTATGAACACGATGCGTATTTTTTTACACGACCTTGCCTGGCAGCAGGATCCGGCAGGGTTTAAAAAAAGGATCGAAATATTTTTACGCATTGCTGCCCGGTATGGTATCCGTCCCTTGTTTGTGTTGTTCGATTCCTGCTGGGATCCTTTCCCACATACAGGCAAACAACATGAGCCGGCACCTTTTTTGCACAATTCCGGCTGGGTGCAAAGTCCCGGTGCAGATGCACTTAAAGACAGAAGCCAGCATCCCCGTTTAAAAAAATATGTTACGGATATTGTATCCACTTTTAAAAATGATCGGCGGGTGTTGGGATGGGATGTATGGAACGAACCGGACAATACCAACAATAGCAGCTACGGTCGTTTTGAACCTTACAACAAAGTAGAATTGGTACAGTACCTGTTGCAAAAAGTTTTTGTATGGACCCGTGCCGCAAATCCATCACAGCCCATCACTTCAGGTATATGGGCTGGCAACTGGGTAAGCCACGACAGTTTAAAATCAATTGAAAAATTAATGGTGGAAGAGTCGGATATTATTTCGTTTCATAACTATGGCAACGGAGCAGATTTTGAACAATGCATAAAAAACATGCAACGATATGGCCGCCCGATTATCTGTACCGAATATATGTCCCGGGGCAATGGAAGTTTTTTTGAAACATCTTTGCCCGTTGCAAAAAAATATAAAGTGGCTGCATTTAATTGGGGATTGGTAGATGGTAAATCACAAACCATTTATCCCTGGGATAGCTGGCAGGTAAAATATACAGGTGAACCAGGCTTGTGGTTCCATGACATTTTTAGGAAAGATGGGTCGGCCTATAAAAAAACTGAAGTGGATTTTATTAAAGAAATTATCAGCCGAAATGTAAAATAATTGTTTACGACCAGGCTTTTTAATCGTAGACGAATACAGTAACGGCAGCATTGATTTTTTTCTTTCTTTTCTTACGGAAAAAAACGAAAATGAAGTCTAACAAGGAATATTAAAAGTTCTCGACAGTAAATGCACAATCCTTTAATATTTTACGTGATGAATAAGGTTTAATATTATTCATTGTATGTAAGATTTTTTCAGCATAGTGTTTGGCCCACAGTATTAATTAAAACTTTTAGATATGGTATCAACCGTCAGGAAATTCACCATTGCAACGGCGTTCATAATGGTAAGTTTTCTTTTCCCATTTTGTGGAAAGGAAAATGGAAGTACGCCACCGCCGCCGCCACCACCGCCCGCAGCAAAAACATTTATAAACCCATTAGTAAATGGTGCAGACCCCTGGGTATTTAAGAAAGATGGGTTTTACTACTATTCGCAAACAGTGGGTAACAGGGTGGCGCTTTGGCGAACCACGGCTGTCTCTAAACTGGCCTCAATAACCAGCACAGAAATTTATAAAGCTACTGCAGGCGCTGCCAATGCTGAAAATGTATGGGCGCCGGAAATTCACTTTTTAGATGGCAAATGGTATGTGTATTATACCGCAGGTAGCGGCCCTGATGAAACACAACGTACCTGGGTTTTGGAGAACAGCAACGCTGACCCGCTTGCCGGATCCTGGGTGAGCAAAGGGCGCATTTTTACTACAGATTCAGATTTTTGGGCAATAGATGGGACTGTGCTGGAATACAATAGCAACAGGTATTTTGTATGGAGCGGACGGCCGAACCAAGCTGTTCAAAATCAAAATATTTACATCGCTAAAATGGTTAATCCCTGGACACTGGAGACACCCGCTGTGATGATTTCAAATCCTTCACTGGCCTGGGAGATAAATGGTGGTCCTGTTAATGAGGCACCGCAAATTTTAAAAAACAACAGCGGTAAAGTTTTTCTTCCCTTCTCAGCCAGTGGCTGCTGGACGGATGATTATGCCCTGGGTATGCTCAACTTAAAAGATGGCGGCAACCCATTGATTGCGGCGGATTGGGTAAAACAACAGCAACCGGTATTTACTAAAAACCCCGGTGGCAATGTGTATGGTCCCGGCCACAATGCATTTTTTAAATCACCTGATGGTACGGAAGACTGGATCATGTACCATGCCAACACCAGCGCCGGCCAGGGATGTGGCGGAAACAGAAATATACGCATCCAGAAATTTACCTGGAATGCGGATGGTACGCCAAATTTTGGAATGCCCTTACAAACAGGCGTTGCAATCAATGTGCCAGCGGGAGAACAATAACTTGTTCATGCCGGTGCTGTAGTTTGTGTCCTCACAAACCAATTGTGGGACAATTATATATACACCATTGCTAGGTGACTGATAGCCAATCGAATACAATTTCAAACTCAGAGTCAAGCTCCCCTCTCCTTGGGAGAGGGGTTGGGGGTGAGGTCAAAAGTGCGGCGAAATAAGCGAATGTTTATAACCTTTGAAAGTCCCTTTTAAAAAAAGTGTATACTGCTTTGTTGCGCCCAGAGCAGGATGATCCGATAGCTCGGATTTAAAATACACTCAGTTCATACCGGTCCAGACTAATATAAATTGAACAGAATGATCATTTGAAAGACCACATTAACTGAAGGATGTAATTTAAAATAGTGCTCCAAATGTATGGAACAGATATCTTCTGGAAGATATTAATGGGTACATAAACATTGATAATATGTAGTTACATTTCTGGACTGTGATGGATTGAATACAACGCTCTTGTTTATTGATCGTCCATTTACTATTACTATAGCTATCTGCCGCATTTTTCAATGCTCTTGATCGGATGCCAGTTTATATGTTTGTCATCATTATAAAGCCAATCTTAACATAAAAAAGATGGCTGAAATTTTTTGTCATGATAAAATACCTCCTTTATTATCAACTGTTTTTTTGCTGTGCACATTTTACAAATGCATCTGCACAGTCATCCACCACATTTACCAATCCTTTATTACCGGCCGGTGCAGACCCGTGGTGTATTTATAAAAATGGATTTTACTACTATACGCATACCACTGGCAAAAACATCACCGTGTGGAAAACAAAAAATATTGCCTTGTTGCGTACAGCACAAAAGAAAATAGTTTTTACACCTCCCGCCACCGGCCCTTATTCCAAAGAAATATGGGCGCCTGAAATACACTGGCTGCAGGGCAAATGGTATATTTATTTTGCAGCCGACAGCGGCAATAATGTTGACCACCGCTTATGGATTTTAGAAAATGATGCTGCCGACCCCATGGATGGTGAATGGAAAATGAAAGGCAAACTAATAACGCCCAATGATAAATGGAGCATAGATGGTTCTGTATATGAACATAAAAATAAACTGTATTTAATCTGGTCTGGGTGGGAAGGGGATATCAATGCTCAGCAAAATATTTATATCAGCACCATGAGCAACCCTTGGACAGTAACAGGCGAGCGGGTTAAAATTTCTACCCCCGAGCTGGATTGGGAAACACATGGCGATTTGGATAACCCAAATGATGTGCCGCATGTAAATGTGAATGAAGGGCCGCAAATTTTAGCCAAAAAAGACAAACTGTTTTTAATTTATTCAGCCAGCGGCTGCTGGACAGAATTTTATGCATTGGGTATGCTTACTGCAAATGAGGAGAGCAATTTAATGGACCCGGCTTCCTGGAAAAAATCGCCGCAACCGGTATTTAAAAAAAGTGCAAAGAACAAAGTATATGCACCTGGCCACAATTCATTTTTTAAATCGCCGGATGGAAAACAAGACTGGATACTGTACCATGCCAATAGCAGGGAAGGAGAGGGGTGTGGAAAATTCCGTTCCCCGCGGGCACAGCAGTTTACCTGGACGCCAGATGGTACGCCTTTTTTTGGCATACCTGTGAAGACAAACGTTGCAATTAAAATTCCTTCCATTATCAAAAGAACCAATTCCCTCCATAAATAGCAATCTGTATTTTGTCTGCCCAAAAAAGGTAGGCGCAGAACTCCGTCCTGTGTCGGCTTTGTTATTACTGGTTTAAGTTAAAAAATATAGCAGCTGCCTAAGTTTAAGTATAACGATATAATTAAATGTACCAGGAGTACCAGGTATAAATTTATTGACAACAGCGCTGTATATTTTACCACGTCAACAATAGCAAGTTGGACGGATGATTACATAAGAGAAAAAGGGGCTGCTGAATATTGTTATGATGGATTGTGTTAAAGATCGGGATTAGTAACAAGGCACACACAGGACAGCCGATAGCTATCGGCTCCTGCGCCAGGGGGTGCTCATGGGATTTCAATAAAGGCAATAACCATGATATCGTTGAAAGTAACACCTGCTACAACTTCTTTATAAGTAATCTTTCACATACCGTGTGGCTCAATGTTTCAGCAGTTTTTTTATTATAGGCGACTACCATACTGCCGTCAAATTGTTCTACTGATTTTATTTTTATTTTTAATCCCAACTGTAGTTCCCGGCTATTTAGAAATTTCAGAAAATCATCTGTGGAATGAATTACAGCAGCCAGTTTTACAGTTTCGCCTGCCATACAATCACTCAGCTTTTCATACTGTACCCAATCTATTTGCCCGGTTTTATCGGGTATCGGAGAACCATGCGGATCAATAGTTGGGTATCCAAGCATCTCATCCACCTTTTCAAAAAAATGGGGCGAATGCAGGTGTTCTATTTGTTCGGCAATCTCATGTACCGCTTCCCAGCCAAAGCCCATTTTTTGTACCAAAAACATTTCGGTAAGCCGGTGTTTTCTTATCACCAGTCCGGCTTCTTTTTTACCTTTATCAGTAAGTCGTAGGGGTTTATAGCTTTCGTAATGCACCAATTTCTTATCCGCCAGCTTTTTCATCATGCTGTTTACCGTAGGCATTTTTATTTTCAGCCTTTTACTTAGCTCATTCACACTCACTTCACCTTTTTCGTTGGCAAGATTAAAGAGTGTTTTCAAATAATTTTCTTCTGTGTATGAGTTCATGTTACAAAACTAATACTAAAAGTTAGCGTTCATGCCTGAAATTGTAAACCAAATAATAGTATTTGTTAGATTAATCTAAGTTATTACTTTTGTACGGAATAATTTAATGACCAGGAAAATGAAAAAAACATATTCATACTAGAAGAGCTGCAAAAAAAATTGGTTCACGATATTTAGTACATTAGTTTTGACACTTTTAAAAGTTATCTAATTTTCCTAAAATTTATTTACATATATGTATATACAATACCAGGCAGCCGGTTATAGTATTACTGAGGATCCCCGTTTTCAAAATAAGGAATTTAGCATTGATGAAGCATTGTCATTGGTGTTAAATAAATTGTTTATGGAATGCCAGCAAAAAAATAATAAAAAAATTATCCCGCGGCTGAAAGCGTTAATACTAAAATATCCCTCCAACCCCCAGTTAAAAAATTTTTTGTCGGTGGCCTATGTGTCGAACGGGGAATATATTAAATCAAGTGAAATAACGAATCAAATCCTTGCACTCCACCCCAACTATTTATTTGGCAAAATAAACCTGGCCTACAAATATATATCCGGTGGCATGGCAGTTGAAATACCTGGAATTTTAGGGGCGGCGATGGAGTTAAAGCGCTTTATCCAGACAGGGACTTATTTCATCTCACGGAAGTCGCCGGCTTTTACAAAGTGGCGGTTTGCTATTATATTGCTATGGGAAACATCGATGCCGCCGAAAAAAAGCTTACAGTTTTACAAGCCTGCGCACCTGGGCATTATGACACCAAAGCCGCAGAAGAAGTAGTGCTCATGGAAAGGATGAAAATAAAATTTAATAAAATGACCGAGGCGAAGAAAGCAAAAATTAGCGCTAAATGCATAATGCCAGTCCCTGCTCGAAACAACAAATACCACCCGGTTTTCATCATACGGAGATAAATAACCTGTACCAGCACGGGATAGGCATACCGGAAGAAAAATTACATGCGATATTGGCCCTGCCCCGTGAAACCGTAATCACCTACCTTGAAAAAATATTATCAGATGCCGTTGACCGATACCAGTATTTTAAGGGCCTGGTATATATAGAGAATGAGCAGGTTTTAACACTTCATGCGCTATTTTTATTAAGCGAATTAAGATCGGAGAATAGTTTGCCGGTTATTTTAAAATTTTTGGAAAATGATAAAGAAGTAATTGACTTTTGGCTGGGAGACCATTTAACATCTACTGTATGGCTGCCCGTTTATATGCTTTCGCAAAATAACCTGGGCTTATTAAAAAGCTTCATGATGAAACCGGGAGTTGGGGCACTGTCAAAAGCACTGGCATCGGATGCACTTGTACAGACTGTGCTGCACCATCCGGAAAAAACAAATGAGGTATCAATAATTTTTAAGGAAGTATTTGCCGGTTTCAGCCTTGCGGGTATGAACGGTAATATTATAGACAGTGAATTTTTAGGATTGGCTGTAGGCAATGCGATAGACGCCGGACTTTCAGAATTGCTTCCATCCATTAAGGAATTGTTTGATAAAAAATATGTTAGCCTGGAGGTGAACGGAGACTATGAAGAGGTGGAGGTTTTTTTTAAAGGATCACCAACCCACGACCGTAAAAAAAATGTTGAATCCATTTTTGAATTATACCAAAGAATTTCAAGTACCTGGTATGGTTATTCATCAAATGAAGAGGATGAATTTGACGACAGTTTTAGTAAGCCAACGGCTCCAGTTAAAATTGGCAGGAATGACCCATGCCACTGTGGTAGTGGTAAAAAGTTTAAAAAATGTTGTATCGACAAATTGCCGTCTTAAATGAATGTGATTTTAATAGCATGGATTTTCAGGCAAGATCCGATGGTTATCGGAATACACAGATACAATAGTCAGATTTCTTTTGCTCTGAGTCTCCGGGTAAAAGACTCCGAGCGGAAGAATTGTATATTTATTCTGTCCGGGTTTTAATTCAGCGTTCATGATCTGTCCGTAAACTAAAATCATTGCTGTATTATATTTTAGGTAATGACCCCACGGGGGTTTAATGTGAATAGCCCCGCGTGAAACCGGGTGAAAATGAATACCACAATTCGACATAACCCCGAATCGGGTTGGCAGTTAATCATTGATTCTAACCAATAAAAAACTATTTCCTTGTTCAGAAGTATTGGAATGTGGCAAATTATCCCCCGGTTATATAATGTTCCATATTTTCGATAATGAATTTTTGATCCTCAATAACGTGCTTTACCACATCACCTATAGAAATGATCCCAAGCAAATCGCCATTTTCCACCACAGGTAAATGCCTGATGAACCTGCTTGTCATTAATCTCATACAAGTATCAATGGAGCTACCGGGTTCTACAGTAATTAAATCGCCTGTCATGATCTCCCGGATCTTTGTTTCCCTGGAAGCCTTTCCTTTCAATATTACTTTCCTTGCATAATCCCTTTCAGTAAAAATGCCCGCTAATTTTTCGTTTTCTACCACAAGCAGGGCGCTTACGTTTTTTTCAACCATTAATTCAAGGGCATCATAAACGGTGATGTCCGGGCTGATTGAAAAGATTGTATTACCTTTTGTTCTCAAAATATTGCTTACTGTTCCCATGATGTATTTGTTTTAAGTGGATGAATAAATCTTTGTCAAAACGAATAAATACTGTTGTAGTAATTTAGAGAAATCTTTTATTGGTTGTTTCTTTTTTTTGATCGCTAAATGTAGTGCCAGGCCGTTTTTCTTATACCTTTAAAAAAGCTTACAAGGGGGATTATCATCTCACTATAAATATAATATTTTTTAGCAAAGTTTAAAACTAAAGCGGCCAAATATTTATTTATATTCCGGATGGAAATTTATTATTCTAAAGCGTGCGTTTAATTAATATGGTAATTTACAAAAATTGAATTGGAAAATCATTCACTTATTTAAATACAATTTGATAAATATTTCTCATCACCAAATTAATTTATACTTTTGTTGATACGGTTGCACGAAATCAATTTACCTGTATGTCAAAATATATTAAGATTAAAAAAGGCTTAAATATCAAACTGGCAGGTGAAGCCATTAAAGAATTTTTAAATCTGCCATTACCTGATACTTTTGTTATTAAGCCACCTGATTTCATCGGACTCACTCCTAAATTATTAGTGAAAGAGGGTGATGACGTACAAGCCGGAACAGTTTTGTTTAGTGACAAAAATAACGAAGCGATTAAATTCTGCTCACCTGTAAGCGGAGAAGTTATTGAAATTGTTCGCGGAGAAAAACGGAAATTGCTGGAAGTAAAAATACTCGCCGATAAAGAAATTACCTATGTTGCTTTTGATAAAGCTGATCCAAACGATTTGAGCAGGGAGGAAGTTATCCATTCATTATTAAATAGCGGTGCATGGCCGTTCATTCGCCAGCGGCCCTTCGGAATGATTGCCAATCCGAATGAAACACCCAAATCTGTGTTCATATCCGCATTCGATAGTAACCCACTGGCACCCGATATGGATTTTATAATGGAGGGGAATGACACATTATTTCAAACAGGATTAGATGCGCTTAAAAAATTAACAGCCGGTAAAGTTCACTTAAATATTCATGCTGGTATAACAAAGGCCAAAGTTTTCACCAATGCAAAAGGGGTGGAAATTAATAAGATGGATGGCCCTCACCCGGCAGGAAATGTTGGCGTACAGATACACCATATCGACCCGATAAACAAAGGCGAAGTGGTATGGTGCATTCAACCACAGGATGTATTAATTATCGGGAAATTATTTGTTCAGGGGATATTCGATGCTTCCAGGGTGATCGTTTTAACCGGGCCACCCGTAAATTCACCCAAATATTATAAAACCCTGGTGGGAAGTAGCATAAAAAATATTATTTCGAAAGCCGGGCTTAAGGAGGGCGAAGACCGTATCATCAGTGGTAACGTATTAACGGGAAAACAAATTCCTCCTGATGGCTATTTAAATTTCTATGATACACAAGTAACCGTTATCAGGGAAGGCCATGAACATGAATTTATGGGCTGGCTGGCCCCGGGAATGAGTAAATTCAGCCTGTCACGAACTTTCTTCTCATGGCTCACTCCTAATAAACAGTACCATCTCAATACCAACCTGCACGGCGAAGAACGGCCATTTGTGGTAACGGGGGAATATGAAAAAGTTTTCCCGATGGATATATACCCTGTTCAGCTTTTGAAATCGATTTTGATAGAAGATATTGAAATGATGGAAAACCTGGGAATATATGAAGTGGTGGAAGAAGACTTTGCGCTTTGTGAATTTGTATGTACTTCTAAAATAGAATCGCAAGCTATCATTCGAAGGGGATTGGATATTATCCGGAAGGAATTTAGTTAGCGGGTAACCGATAACGTGAATACCGATTCAATGAATGATCAAAAACTCTTCATTATTTTTATTACATTTAATATCGAAAAGAAATAGGGCATATATTTCAATGCTGAGGGATAAATCATAATGGACCTTAATTCTTTATGAACAGGCAGGCATCTGAGTTTTATCATGAAAAAATATTTTCATTTGAAGCCACTTAGAAACATATTAGACAAAATAAAACCCAACTTTGAAAAAGGTGGGAAGCTGGAGAAATTTTATCCGGCGTTCAATGCTTTTGAAACCTTTCTTTTTGTTCCTGATCATACCGCCCCTGCGCAGGGAACCCATATTCGTGATGCCATCGATTTAAAACGCACAATGATCCTTGTTGTGCTTTCTTTGTTTCCCTGTCTTCTATTTGGTATGTGGAATGTAGGATACCAGCATTATAAGGCTTTAGGCATTACAGATGCTTCCTTATGGGATAATTTTATTTTCGGGGCCGGAAAGGTATTGCCCATTGTGATAGTAACCTATGTATCGGGTTTAACGGTGGAATTCATTTTTGCAATCATCCGCAAGCATACCATCAATGAAGGATTTTTGGTTTCCGGAATGTTAATTCCATTAGTGATGCCAGTGGATATTCCTTTATGGATGGTAGCGGTTGCAACTGTTTTTGCGGTGATACTTGGTAAGGAAGTTTTTGGCGGTACCGGCATGAATATTTTAAATCCTGCATTAACGGCAAGGGCATTTCTTTTCTTTGCCTATCCTACCAAAATTTCCGGTGATGAAGTTTGGATAAATACCAGCCTGGAAAAAGGCCAGGTTGTAGTAGACGGTTTTAGCGGAGCTACTGCTTTGGCGGATGCTGCTGCCGGTCATGCTGATAAAATTCCGGGAATATGGGAATCATTTATTGGTGCCATCCCCGGCTCCATTGGCGAAACATCCACTATTGCCTGCCTGCTGGGTGCAGCCATTTTATTGTACACCGGTATAGGAAGCTGGCGAATCATGTTATCTGTTTTTCTAGGGGGATTTTTAATGGTGATGATATTCAATCAATTTGGGTCGAATACGCTGATGCAGATAACACCACTGCACCATCTTGTATTGGGCGGCTTTGCATTTGGGGCCATCTTTATGGCAACCGATCCGGTAAGTGCGGCTCATACCAATACCGGAAAATACATCTATGGTTTTTTAATAGGCATGTTCGCCATTCTGTTCAGGGTATTTAACCCGGCTTATCCTGAAGGGATGATGCTCTCTATTTTATTTATGAATGTGATGGCACCTTTAATTGATCATTATATTATTGAAGCAAATATTAGCCGAAGATTAAAACGGGCAAAGTCCAAATAAAATGCATAAAGACAGTAATAAAGCCACCTTTCTTTTTTCTACCGGTATGGTAGTGGTCATTGCTGTGATGTTATCTGTTGCTGCCATAAGTCTTGGCCCATACCAGGCAAAGAACATGAGAATTGAAAAAATGGAAAATATTCTGAGTGCCGTTGCCATTAAGAGCGATACAAAAAATGCAGAAAGCCTGTTTTCCCAATATATTACCGAACAGGTGGTGCTGGATAATAACGGCGAACCGGTAGCCGGCAGTATAGCCGCTTTTGATATTGATTTGAAAAAGGAACTTGACAAAGCAAAAACCGGCGAAGCGGGGAAGGAGTTATTTCCATTGTTTGTTTGCCATAAAGAAGGTAAATCTTTTTATGTTATCCCGGTACGTGGAAAAGGCCTGTGGGGACCTATCTGGGGCTATATCGCTTTGGAAGGAGATATGAACACTGTTTACGGTGTTAGCTTTGGACATAAATCAGAAACTCCCGGTCTTGGGGCAGAAATTGAAACTGGAAAATTTCAACAACAGTTCATCGGAGAAAAAATATTTGATGAGTCAGGAAAATTTGTTTCCGTAAAAGTTGTGAAGGGAGGAGCGTCACCAGCCGACCTGCATGCTGTAGATGCAGTTTCGGGAGCTACAATAACCAGCAGCGGAGTTACTGAAATGTTTAAAAGAACACTTAATAACTATATACCTTATTTTAAAAAGAAGAAAACCTGAGACGTGAATAGTGAGGCGTGAGAGGTGAATCGTGAGTCGTGAGACGTGAGTGGTGAGTGGTGAATCGTGAGGCGTGAGGCGTAAGTGGTGAATCGTGAGACGTGAGTGGTCGTGAGACGTGGGGCGTAAGACTTTAGAGAGAACCTAAGTTTTTCGGCATTCAATTTTAAAAAAGCATCATTCAATTAAAAATAATTTTTATGTTTTTACAATTAGCGCATGCCAAACTTGATGTTTTCATAACTGGTAAAACACTTGTGCTAAGTTGTTACAAAATATCAAAATTACCGCCGCAGGATGAAAGGTTCAACATGGTGCAGCAATAAAGAAGGGCAGCACTTTCCATTCACCTGAATATTGCAGAAGGAAGTTCCAGGAAATCTGCGATAGAAAGAAGAAGATTTTATGAAATTTCAAGAGGTTCACTCATTGAAATTGATACAATGTTGGATATTGCAAAAGAGCCTGGATATTTTAATAATGAAGACTTAACCGAAACTGGTGTACTAATTGTAAAAACTTTTCAAATGCTAAGTATAATGATTGTTTACCAAACACACAACTGACAACTGACAACTGACGACTGACGACACACGATTCACGATTCAAGATTCACGAATAAAAATTATCACCAATGAACACAGAAACAATCGAATCTCCCACCAAGCCGAAGGCTCCGAAAGAGCCGCTATTCTCTGCTAAGAATAAACGGCTGCTGTATGATCCGCTGAACGACAATAACCCAATAACGGTGCAGGTATTGGGTATCTGCTCGGCACTGGCAGTCACCGTAAAGATGGAGCCATCGATTGTGATGGCCATTGCAGTAGTGGTAGTTACTGCTTTTTCAAACCTCATCATTTCATTTATCAGAAATATTATTCCCAACCGCATACGGATCATTGTTCAGCTAACAGTTGTTGCCGCCATGGTTATTTTAGTTGACCAGTTTTTAAAAGCATTTGTGTACGATGTAAGCAAACAGCTTTCAGTTTTTGTGGGTTTAATTATTACCAACTGTATCGTAATGGGCCGGCTGGAGGCTTTTGCAATGGCGAATAAACCCTGGCCTTCCTTTATTGATGGCATCGGTAACGGATTAGGGTATGGATTGATCCTGGTTATTGTTTCCATCATCAGGGAACTACTTGGCTCCGGCGAACTGATGGGGTTCCGCATCATTCCGGAATCAGTTTATAAAATGGGCTATTTTAATAATGGTCTTATCATTATGCCGCCAATGGCGCTCATCATTGTTGGAATCATCATTTGGATACAACGAAGCCGCAACAGGAAATTAATTGAGTCTAAATAAATGATCTTTTATGGAACACGTAAACATTTTTATCAAAGCTGTTTTTATTGAGAACATGATCTTTGCCTATTTCCTTGGCATGTGTTCTTACCTCGCCATCTCCAAAACCGTGAAAAGTGCAGTGGGACTTGGTTTGGCAGTGATATTTGTTTTAACGGTGTCAATCCCGGTTTGTTATGTGCTGGAGAACTATGTATTAAAACCGGGAGCGTTAAAATGGTTATCATCCGGTTTTGCAACAGTTGATCTGAGCTTCCTCAGTTTTATAATGTACATCGCAACCATTGCTTCTATTGTTCAGCTAGTGGAGATGGTGGTGGAAAAATACGCACCTGCATTGTATGCATCCCTGGGGATATTCTTACCACTCATTGCCGTAAACTGTTCCATATTGGGTGGAGCATTATTTATGCAGGAAAGGGAATATGCCACCCTGGGTGAAGCCACCGTTTTTGGATTTGGATCTGGAGTAGGGTGGTTTTTGGCCATTGTGGCATTGTCTGCCATCCGGGAAAAAATACGTTACTCAAATATACCGGCACCTTTAAGGGGCCTGGGCATTACATTTATTATTACCGGGCTGATGGCAATTGCATTCATGAGTTTTATGGGCATCACATTATAAACTTTTAACCAAACAAATGGGATGGTACTTTTAGCTATTGATATCACAACAATTGTAACCAGCGTAGTTGTTTTTTTGGGTTTCAACTTACTGCTGGTGTATATCATCCTGTTGGCAAAGTCAAAGCTTTCGCCATCGGGATTGGTTAAAATAACCATTAACGGACAGGAGCAGATAGAGACAGAAGCGGGCTCCAGTTTGCTGACTACCTTATCTAACAAAAAAATATTTTTACCCTCAGCCTGCGGTGGTGGCGGAACCTGCGCCATGTGTAAATGCCAGGTATTGTCAGGTGGCGGCGAAATTTTAACTACAGAGGTTCCTTATTTTACCAGGAAACAGCAACAAAATAACTGGCGCCTTGGCTGCCAGGTAAAAGTAAAGCAGGACATGGAGATTAAAATACCGGAAGAAATATTCGGTATTAAGAAGTGGGAGTGTGAAGTAGTTTCAAATGATAATGTAGCTACTTATATTAAAGAGTTGGTAGTTAAATTACCCGAAGGTGAATTTCTGCAATTTCAATCGGGAAGCTATATTCAGGTAGATGTGCCCGTTGGTGAAATAAATTTCAAGACTGATCTGTATAAGATTGATGACCGCTTCCAGGAAGATTACGACAAGTTTAAGATATGGGATCTGAAAATGAAAAATAAGGAACCTGTTTTCCGTGCTTATTCAATGGCCAATCACCCGGCTGAAGGTAATATCATCATGTTGAACATCCGGCTCGCCACTCCAGCATTTGACAGGAAAGCGGGTGGGTTTATGAATGTGAATCCTGGTATTTGTTCCTCCTGGGTATTTTCACGTAAGCCGGGAGATAAGGTGAGTATATCGGGGCCTTACGGGGACTTTCATATTAAACCCACCAAAAAGGAAATGGTTTATATTGGCGGTGGTGCAGGTATGGCGCCACTCCGTTCACATTTGTTCCACCTCTTTCATACTGAAAAGGAAAGAGAAAGAAAAATATCTTTCTGGTATGGCGGACGATCATTACGGGAAGTTTTTTATACGGAACAATTCAGAGATATAGAAAAGGGGTTTTCGAATTTCCAATATAATATCGCATTATCTGAGCCACTTGCGGAAGATAACTGGACCGGGTATACCGGTTTCATTCACCAGGTGCTATTCGAAAACTATCTTAAAAGCCATCCGGAGCCTGAAGACATTGAGTATTATCTTTGCGGTCCTCCTATGATGAATGCCGCGGTATTTAAAATGCTGGATGAATTAGGGGTTCCCGCTGCCAACATAGCCTTTGATGATTTTGGCGGGTAAAATTCGTCAATGGTATAGCAATGTCGTTGACTATAGAAAACTTCACGCAAAGAAAAAAAAGATGCAAAGGTGCAAAGCTGATTTTGTATTTTATTTGCGCTTATTTTATTCTTTTGCGGCTTTGCTTTAAAATAAAGAGCTAAGTAAACGACATTGAATGGTGATCCGATAGTTATCGGATAGGCAATGGCGAATTATTGACCGTTCACTTAACGAGTTTTTTTGTTCCGAATATATGTTTTTCATGGCATCATCCCTTGTCTGCTTGACGCCTGTCTGCTTGATGCAGTCAGGCAGGGTTGTCTTATTTTGCTCACCTATCCGGGACTCACTTTTACTTTTAGTTCACCGGGCAACAACTACCCGGGGTAAACGACGTTGATCGATGAATATTTGTACATGGCGGATATTCTAAAAACAATCAGCATTAACTAAAAGGAATGAAACCATTTTTCTAAAAAAACATTGATGAATATTCGTGCATTCGTTGCAAAATAAAAAACAAATTGTAACCCCTGCTACGATTTGCATTTTTCTTCCGGCTTCGCTCCACAAATGCTACAAGTGCCCCCATCTTTTTGTAATAATGGATTGTTACTGCTGCATGTTCCGGAAAACCGGCCATTTTTTTTCACCAATATTTTAATGGCAATTCCTGCAAATGCCAGGGCAACAAGCACTATCGAAATCAATACAGTTGTCATAATCAAATTTAAGAAAGTTAAAAGAAAGAAAACGGTGAAGTTGAAACTTGCATTCCCAGTTTGTTTTACAGGGTTGCCAACCTTGTTTAGCAGACTTAAATTAGTGATATCACGCTTCGCAAATGTTGGCAACCGTTAGACTGATCTTCGATATTACAAAAAAGATAATAAACGGTAATAAACAGCATTTAATGAATAAGATAATGTTGGGCTATATAAATGAAAGCCCCGGCAAAATATCCTAATAAGGCTAATCCGGCTATTCTTTTTATATACCAGAAAAAATCTATTTTCTCCATTCCCATTGCTGCCACTCCTGCCGCGGAACCAATAATCAGGCAACTGCCTCCTGTTCCTGCACAATAAGCGATGAACTCCCAGAAATAATGATCAGCCGGATAGGTCTGCAAATCATACATTCCCATTGTTGCGGCTACCAGCGGAACATTATCAATGATAGCCGAAAGGAGCCCGATTGAAATCACGATGACATTTATATTGCCAATTGTTTTATCCATGTAGGTTGCCAGGTTGGCCAGCAAATGCGTTGATTCCAACGCTGCAATTGCCACCAGTATCCCCAGGAAAAAAAGAACACTTGGCACATCCGCCTTCCTCAATGCATGCACTACAGAATAAACATCTTTATCCTCCTCGTTTTTATTTTGATGGATGATCTCTGTCACTACCCAAAGTATTCCGAGTCCGAATAATATTCCTAAAAAAGGAGGCAGGTGGGTTATCGTTTTAAATACAGGAACAAAAATCAATGCCCCAATTCCCAATGACAGTATTAATTTTCGCTCAAACTTACTCGTTTGATTGGCCTGTTTCGTTTCAGTTACTACAACATTTTCAATTTTCCCTTTGATGCGGAAAGAAAGGAAAATTAGCGGCACCACCAAACATGCCAGGCTGGGCAAAATTAATTTGATCATTATATTCCCGGTGGTAATCCGGCCTCCAATCCATAGCATGGTGGTAGTTACATCGCCAATTGGTGTCCACGCACCCCCTGCATTAGCGGCTATAACCACCATTCCGATAAAGAACATCCTGGTTTGCTTATCAGTTATTAATTTTCGTAATAACGAAACCATTACAATGGTGGTAGTAAGGTTGTCAAGTACCGCTGAAAGGAAAAATGTAACAAAGCTTATTATCCAAAGCAATGTACGTTTATCGGTTGTTGTTATTTTTGCGGTAATTACATCAAATCCGTCATGGGCATCAATCAACTCAACAATGGTCATTGCACCCAACAGGAAAAACAAAATCCCGGAAATTTGTCCTAAGTGTTCGTACAGTTGTTCAGAAACCAGCTCCTTATTTTCGTTTCCCATTATATAAACCACCCAACACAATACCCCGGTGAGCAGGGCGCTCGCAGTTTTATTTATTTTTAGCGGGTGTTCAAAAGCTATTGCAGCGTATCCCGCAATAAATATTATGGAAATGAGTGTATACATGATAGCTATTTATTTTAAGTGAATAATACCGTCCTTACAGGGTAGCTACGAAAACAGGAGTATGTTTATTTTACAAAATAATAAAAAGCATTAATATATTTAGCTTTATTCTTTTAAGGCAACCCTTAAAACTATAAAATTTGCAAACCCATTCAGGATTTGCAATCAAAATCATTAAAAAATCATTCCCGGCTTCCTGTTAAAAATATCACTATAATTGCGGTATGTTTAAGCAGTCGTTTTTTGTTATTTTATTTATTTTTCCTGTTATATTAACTGCCCAGGAAAAGAAAAGAGCCAGGGATTATGGCATAAAGCCCGGCGTTATGAAAACAGGGAAACTCAATAGTATTACCGATGTTGCAGGCGTAAGGGTGGGACAAATTACCTTGATAGAAGGCGATTCTGTTCGTACAGGCGTTACTTCCATTTTACCCTATGATGGAAATGTTTTTCAGCAAAAAGTGCCGGCTGCGGTTTATGTGGGCAATGGTTTTGGAAAACTTGCAGGCAGCACCCAGGTAAATGAATTGGGCAACCTGGAAACGCCCATTGTATTAACCAATACCCTTAATGTTGCCGCCGCGATGGATGCATTGATAGAGTATACATTAACTGAAAAGGGAAATGAAAAAGTTAGTTCTGTGAATGCGGTAGTGGGAGAAACCAATGACGGCTTTTTAAATGATATCCGTGGACGGCATGTAACAAAAGAAGATGTGTTAGCTGCTTTGAAAAATGCCAAAGACGGAATGGTGGAAGAAGGTGGGGTAGGAGCAGGCACCGGAACAGTTTGTTTTGGATATAAAGGTGGTATTGGAACTTCCTCAAGGAAATTGCCGGCAGGTTTGGGTGGTTATACTGTAGGTGTTCTGGTGCAAACAAATTTTGGCGGTGTACTACAAATTGACGGGGTTCCGGTTGGAGAAATATTGGGGGAATTCAGTTTTAGCGATCAGCTTCTAAATAATGTTGATGGCTCCTGCATGATCATTGTAGCAACCGATGCGCCTTTGGATCACCGAAACCTTCTACGCCTGGCCAAGCGTGCCATGTTAGGTTTGGGAAAAACGGGTGGTATTGCGTCAAATGGCAGTGGTGACTATGTGATCGCTTTTTCAACGGCACAGGAACTGCGTGTTCCATTCACAGGAAATGAAAAAATAATCAATACTCCACTTTTGCAAAACGACCAAACATCGCCATTATTTATGGCTGCCATTGAAGCCACGGAAGAAGCCATCATCAATTCTTTATTTGCCGCTAAAACAACTACCGGCAGAAACGCCCATCAAGTGGAAGGTCTTCCTTTAGATAAAGTAATTCCGATCTTAAAAAAATATAACCGTATTCAGTTATGAAAAATAGGTATGCAATCATTAACGGAACGTTTGTGCTGGAAGATGAAGCGAAAATTTTAATTTCCGATCTCTCCATTCAGCGTGGCTACGGCATTTTTGATTATTTCGGAACGATCAACAGTCGACCCGTATTTTTAGAAGATCATCTTGACAGGCTGTATCAATCTGCAGCGAAAATTAATTTGACTATAGACAAGGATCGAGCTGAGCTGAAAGAAATGCTGCAACAATTAATTGAAAAAAATAATCTCCCGGATGCCGGTATCAAAATCACTTTAACTGGCGGCTATTCTGAAGATGGATATACAGTTGCAAAACCAAACCTGTTAATCTCTCAAACTGCATACAGTTTTAATAAGGAAGATTTTCATAAAGGTACAAGGCTGGTAACTTACAATCATCAACGACAAATGTCCGAAGTGAAAACAATCGATTACCTGCAGGCGATCTGTTTACAACCTTTTATAAAAGAAAATAATGCGGATGATGTATTATATTACGATCAAACTGACATCCGGGAATGTCCGAGAGCTAACTTTTTTATAGTAACAAATAATGATGAGGTTCTCACTCCTTCAAAAAATATTTTAAAAGGGATAACAAGAAAAAAGATACTTGCCTTTGCTGAGTTTAATGTGAAGGAAGCAGTGATAAATCTGCACGCTCTTCAAAATATCAAGGAGGCGTTTATAACCAGCACTACTAAGAATGTGTTACCCGTTTTAAAAATTGATGGCAATACAATCGGAAATGGAATGCCCGGAGAAATTACAACTAAAATTTATAACCGGCTTCTTTCTGTCAAAGGCATTGCAGGTTAGCGTTTACAAAATAATAGCGGGATACGCTGGAAGCAAAACTGGAACTGTCAGACACCAAAAAACATCAACTGAATGCCGTGGTGAATATATACCGGAATCTGGGAAGCGGATGGAAATAAGCCGCCCTGTTTTTATTGGCCATGCAATCCTTGAAAGTTTGCTTGGCCAATTGTTTTGTATTACTGATGGTAGCGAAGTACATAAAGGATAGCGTTCCCATTTGACATTGTAGTTTAAAATAGTTTTTGAGTTGTATAAATTTTTTACAAAATAAAAATAGAGAACAAAAAGGCAGCTGTTCTTCGTAAAAATCAAGAAATTTATTTACTTTTTATACTTCTTTTGTTTAAATAAATAGCCAACAATTTTATTAGGACTTTTTACTTCGCTTCAGCGCAATTCAGAAATTATTTCTTCACTGGTGGTGGTATTTTCACTGAGTTCAGAATCAGTAATAGCTACTCTTTTTTCCCATTCAATATGTCCGGCAAAAATGGAGAGGAATTCCGGGACATTAGGCAAACCGATCTCATCAGCACTTTGCATCAATAATTCTACCCGCCATTTTCGTTCTTGTTCGGTTAGTTTTTACCTTGAGGGTTTTTACCATACGAATGGAGTTGTTAAAAATTTTCGTTCTTGTTCGGTTAGTTTTTACCTGTATGCTTTCCAACTATTCTGCGTAATAAATCATCGCCAAATTCATTTGATGCATACATTACACACAATTTGTGTAGACCTATTTCAGGACAAGACAAATAAAAATGAAGAATGGGTCTTGAGTAACTGAATCAGGGCTGAGATTTTGCACATTAACGAGCTCCTTGTCTAATATGACATTGTTAAAAGCCTGGCTCTTCTTAAACAAAACAATTTTTACATAACTACTTTATATTCTTGTAATAATTAGCTAACATTTCTATAACATTGCCCCGGTATTTTCACTTTAAAATTAAAACATGATAAAATTACTGCTGGCATTTGTAGCAACTTCGCTATTCGTTTTTGGTTGTAACAAAGATGATGACCAATCACCTGCAACGGAGAAACCGGAATTTAAAAACCGTTCTAATGCAGAATCTTTCTTAACTATTGATCCTGCTTTTGCCGGGATAAGTGCCTACACACTTATCAGCAGCAGCGACACTATTCCCGGGTATCCAAATTTTGTTTTTGGCGGCGCACCTGACGGGCAGGGCTTTTTGAAGAACCCTGATGGCAGTGGTTATATCATGGTAACCAATCATGAAAATACTTGGGCTCTTTCAAGGGTTTATCTTGATAGTAAATTAAATCCTACCAAAGGAGAATACATCGTAAATTCCGATGGAGGTATGTTCAGGTTGTGTTCGGGTACATTGGCTACGCCTGAGGAACATGGGTTTCCGAAACCAATGTTTTTAACAACAGGTGAAAGTAACGTTAATGCTATGACGCATGCGATTGATCCGATTGCAACAGCAGATCCTTCCAATCAATCAAGGGTTAAACCAGCTTTGGGAAAATTCAGTGGCGAAAATTCGGTACCGCTTCCTAAAGATGCATATACCGGAAAAACAGTGATCATTTTGGGTGAGGATGCCGGTAATGGCCAGGTATACCTATACATTTCAAACACGGTCGGAGATCTTGATAATGGTAAATTATATGTACTGAGAAGAACCAATCTTGATCAGATTGAAAAGAATATGACCAAAGGGAATATATATGATGTAGAATTTGTGGAAGTGCCTAATGCAAAAAGTCTTACTGGTACTGAAATTGAGAACCTCAACAGTTCTCTTAAATCGCTTCAGCTTGCCAGGGTAGAAGATCTGGATTACAGAAAGGGAGGTGGCGCTAACAGCAGAGAGGTTTATTTTGTAGCAACAGGAGTAAGCGGACAACCGGATAAAACCTATTGGGGCAGGGTATACCGCTTAAAAATGGATGCAGCTAATCCACTACTGGGTAAACTTGAAGTTGTAGAAGATGGCGACTTGAATCCCGGTATTGACATCATCAACCCTGATAATCTTTGTGTAACCAATAATTTTGTATATATACAGGAAGATGGTGATTCTTTTTTTCCTGGTGCTTCACATAATTCATTGATATGGCAATATGATATAGCAACTGGCACCAAGAAAAGGATGATAGACCTGAGAAACAAAATAGCGGCATCAAAGTATAACCCTGCCAACGACCAGCGTTTTGCAACATGGGAATGGGGAGCTATGGTCGATATATCAGACATAATTGCAGAGCCTAATACATTTTTGGTAAACATACATTCACATACCTGGGTAGAGGGCGACAGATTTTTAAATCCCAGTAAAGCAACTTCTGTACAACCTTATAAATCAGGAGGACAGACGCTGATATTAAAAGGAGTACCACGTTAATCAATTAAATATACAAAATGGATCCCCTTATTTACAAATGAGGGGATCGTTGTATTTACCTACCAGCATGTGTTTTATGATGAAAATGAAACTGATTTTGGGCGTGTTTATAGCTGTTTTACTTGCTCAATTTTTGATTAATGGATGCTCTGGCATAAAAAAAGAAGCTGGGGAAACTGCAGCAAAGGAATATGTTAATAACCAAACCGATTCTTTAATTTATAAACTTGGCCTGCTTGACAGTTTTGTCGTTCAGAACAGGGACAAATCTATTTTGCAAACTGAATTTGCCGAAACCCGTTTTGCATACAAAAAAATTGAAGCTGTTGTTGAATATTATTTCCAGGGATTAACCCGGCGGATAAATGGACCAGCGTTACCGGATATAAAAACTGAAGACGGACAAGTGTGGCCGCCACATGGGTTCCAGGTAATTGAACAGTTTTTGTATGGGGGTTACCATGATTCACTTCAAAAAGACCTGAGCAATGAAATAAAAATTTTACAAACAGACCTGCGTTTTGTAAAATCCAATATGCAGCATAATGCCATATTGCCCCATCATGCCGCTGAAATTATTCAACATCAACTTATCAGGATCGCAGCATTGGGCATTACCGGATTTGATGCACCCTTAAGCCAGCTTTCATTGCCAGAAACCATCAGCAGTCTGCAGGGGTTGAATGATTTTTTTATAGCTTATTATGGAAATGCCAGATTCTCTGGCCACTTAAAACAACAACTTAGCCGTAGTGTTGATTTTATAAATGTAAACAGTGACTTTGAAAGTTTTGACCGGCTTACTTTTCTTACGAATAATTTAATGCCACTTAGTGAATCCTTTATAATTAAATCCCCAGAAGATCAATATGAAGACAGCCTGATGCTGAAACCTTTCAGGGGTACACTTTCAGGCTTACTCCAGGGCAGGGGTTTTGATGGCGACTATTATGCAACATACGCCAATGCCAAAACGAATGCTGCTAAACTTGAATTGGGCAAACAACTTTTTTTTGATAAAAATCTTTCACAATCGGGTACTATAAGTTGTGGAAGTTGTCACCAGCCCGGACTGTATTTTACTGATGGTAAAGCAAAGGCAGGAAATTTTGTGCATGGAGGTTCTTTACAGCGGAATACACCTACCCTTTATTATGCCGCATTACAAAGCAACCAGTTTTTTGACTTGCGATCGGTAACATTGGAAGACCAGGCTGATGAAGTGATGAAAAACAGCAATGAATTTAACTTTACATCTTCGGGCATAGCCCAAAAATTATTCGCGGATGAAAATTACAAAGCACTTTTTACAAAGGCATTTGATATGAAGGATTCGGTAAGCAGTTACGAAGTCCGCAATGCATTGGCCGCATTTGTCCGGTCACTCAGCCCCTTCACCTCCAGGTTTGATGATTATATGAAAGGAAATAAAAAGGCATTGAACACGGCAGAAGCATCAGGGTTTAATTTATTTATGGGTAAGGCAAAATGTGGCACCTGTCATTTTATACCGTTGTTCAATGGAAATATACCACCGTGGTATAGCAAATCAGAGTCGGAGATCATTGGTGTGCCTGCAGCTGTAATTTGGAATAAAGCTACGATTGATGCAGATTCAGGGAGGTTTAAAATAAACAGGATGAAAGAACTGATGTTTGCTTTTAAGACCCCCACTGTAAGGAACGTGGAAAAGACCGGTCCATATATGCATAATGGTATTTATAAAACCTTAGATGAAATAGTTGAGTTTTATCACAAAGGAGGGGGAGTAGGTATTGGTATTGAACTGCCTTTTCAATCACTCCCTTTTGATTCTCTTTCCTTGAATAAGCAGGAAAAGCAGGCTATTGTGGCTTTTATGAGGTCACTTACCGATAACCGGGTTGACCATTAAGACCATTTTTATGAGTAGCAAAAAAAAAGTATGTCCGATTTTTATTTATGCTATCATTTTAAGCCTGTTGATGGCGGCATGCAAAAAAAATAATGTTGCAATAAATTGCGAAAACATTAATATCAGTTTTACACTTATTGGATCCAACCCATGCACAAGCCAGGGGAAAATAATAATTGCATCGCCTATCGGAGCTTCATGGCAATACAAGGTTAATAATTCAGTTTATCAAACTTCCCCTTCCATTGAATTTTTGTTACCTGGTACCTATATCATCACTGCAAAAAATGCAAATGGTTGTACTGATACAGCAACCGCAGTTGTTAATGAAACAGCGCCGGGGCCATTATTTACAATTGTAAAAAATCTTTTGGCAAATAATTGCACTCCCTGTCATACCGGTACTAATCCACAGGCTGGGCTTAACTGGACAAAGAGTTGCGATATAATCAACCATTGGGACAGGATAAAAGCCAGGGCTGTTGATGGTAATCCAACGCCAATGCCGCAGGCGGGTTTAATGCCCCTTATCGAACGTACAAAAATAATGGACTGGATCAATGCGGGGCACCTGCATTCAAATTGATTGCTTAAGTTAACTCCGTAGAAAAATTTTAAATAAATCGTATAATTGTCTGTTGATTCCCATTCGGCGGCTGCTTTCGGTTTGTAAGGTGAGTTCAACCATAGTACTAAAAGTCAGCAATAAACTTAGCCGGTTGGCTTACATTTTCGTTATCTTATTTTTTACTCCCCAGCTATAAATACTTTCCAAAATAGGTACGAAAGAATTTCCGAGCCTTGTAAGGCTGTAATCCGTTCTTGGCGGTATTTCATTATAGTTTTTCTTTACCAGCCAGCCATCTTTCTCCAGGTCTTTCAATTGTTGTATCAGCATTTTTTCTGAAACGTTTGGAATGGCTTTTCGTATTTCGTTATACCTCAAGGCAGGAATTTGTTGCTGATTCCCAGGAACTAATGCTAAATTGTAAATATAAAGTACAATTTAAGAATTAGAGCCAAATTGAAACCGTACAGCCCGAACCACTGACAGCGATTTGAAATTCAAGATCCAATGTCCAGCCCTAACCTTTTGCAATGCATTTTGTGCGATAAAAGCAGGCCTCTCGATGGAAGCGAGTAACCTTCTCCGCCGCAGCGGATTGCATGCTGCGTGGCCCTAAGGTTTTGGGTGGTGAATCCCGATAGCCACCGGAACAATAGGTGGGTCTGTAAGAGTAGACATTACAGAGTAGCGTTTATGTGGTCTCGAAAATTGTTACCGATGTAGAAAGAAACATCGCACTTCTATAATTTTAGCACTTTTCACACCTGTTGTTAGTTAAAATTTGGGTATTCATTTTATTTAATTTTTTTTGTCAACCAGGAACTGAAGAACTTCAATTTTTATTTTTTCAATTTATCAGGCAAACGTAATATTTAAATAAATTGTTCTTTCCTTTTGAGATGTTGAATTCATGTATTCAAAGTTGTTCATGCCCAATTTGTTTCGCAGGTCGTCGTACAACTCATCGATTTTGAATTCCTTAATTTCAATTACCATACTTAAAGAAATATCGGAGAAGAATTTAAAATCAATAACGTCTCCGTATGTAGAAACTACATTTTGTATTTCGCTGATCGCTTTGTGTCTTTCGTAATTGCAATATCCTGTTAAAAAAATATTACCCATTTAGTTTATCCTTGATGTATAATTCTTAGTTTAATATTCGTTACAGCCTGACCGCTGTTAGCGACTCGTTGTTTTTACTTCTGTATTTATCAATTTCTTTCATTTTGTAATGTCCAAGTTGAATCAACCCATTTAAGTTGTCATACTCAACTCAGGTTTCTTTTATTTTTCCCCCGGTCAAACGGAAGAAGCAGTTGAAGTTGGCGGTTAGGTTTTTACCTGTTTAGAAACATTCCCATCTGTCCCAATTGTGTCCCTTAAATTTAATTCTTGCTGCAACTAAATCATTTTCTTCAATAATGAAGACAATTGTTTCTTGTAAGTCCGGGAAGGTGTCCAATTCTCTTTTGTGAAAATTCACTAAACCAATATTAGTTTTGATTTCATACGGCTTGGATGAAATATGTTTTACAAAATCAGTATGAACAAGGCTTAAAACTTTATCCCAGTCTTTTTAAGCTAGTCGCATTGATAAATTCAATTATTATATTTTTATTTGTTTTCAATTTTTTCTTTGGTTATTGTTTTTATATCCATGGATCTTAATATGTACTTTTCGTCAGTTTGTGCAAAAAGCTCTTTTGCTAAACTCAGGTCAGTTTGGCTGTCATTTTTAATTGTCACAAAATAATTTGTCTGCCAATGTTGAGTTTTCTTTGATTGCTTGTTGGTCGGAATGTCCCAGGGTGGATAAACTCTAATTCCACGTTTTCCTTCTTTACCATTTCTTGTTATTATTCCATTGTCCGCCAAAACAGATTTTGGGAAAATAAACTGACCAAAGTTATCGCCACTTTTTGATGTGATTATTATAAAATCTATGTTATCTAAAATATTAAACGGTTCCGTTATTCCTCTTTTGTTTCTTTTCCAAATTGTTACAAACTGTCCCGTTTTTGTCGGCGTAATTTTAGATACACGATGTTGAATTGTTCGTCCGTCGAGTTCAAATGAACAAGCCCCATATTCTACACTTTCTGAATGCAGTTGGAAGTTTGTCAAGTGAAAACCACATTGATCATAAACTAATTCTTTCACAACTTTTAAGTCGTTATGAAATGAGTTTAGTGTTGTTAAAGTGTTTTGAGTTGTCATATTTTGCTTAAATCCTTGCTGGTTCCTTTTTTGTTTTGGCGGTCGTCTACAAAGACCGTTAACGTTCGGGTTTTGCTGCAGGTGGGATACTCACTGAACGTCCTGGAAAAAAAAGATTTGAAAAACTTTTGATGAAGATAACAACTAAAATCAAAATTATTAACATCCAGCCCGAACAACTGCTGATTGGGTACTTGGCTGAAATTTGTTAATTCAGCCCCACTTGCAGCAATAATTTTGCAAGCAGTTAGTTGTTATTTCTGCCCTATATCAAATTCTTCTTTTACCCATTTAGTAATTTCAGTGGCTTTTATTTTTGGATTTGTTTACCCTTGTGAATGAAACTTTTTTTTACAGAAGTTTTTTAAAGTCATCAGTCGTTTGCCTTTCTTTGTTTTGATGTTGGTTATACTGACACAAAAGCATTTCGTGTTGTGTTTAAAAAAATTACTGGTTTAACTCCGATGGAAAATCGGAATAAGTATAAAAAAATTTCATTGAAAGTTTAATTTTTATTTTGGGGCATCAAACCCCGGATGAAGCAAATGCTTTACAATGAAGGCCCATTTAATACAAAGAATTATTCATTTGCCTTCACTTAAAAAGGACAAAAAAATACCACTAACCCAGGGGTGCATAGACTGGTCTTCTTGCCATATCTGAAAGTACGAAGAAATAAAAACTGTTTCCTATGTTGTGCTACAGTTGGGAGATTAACGGCCCTCAAGGGCTACCTCAGAATAGAGGCAGTCTTTAAGGGCATTCAAAAGGTGTAACCTATGTTATGCTATACGACAACTAATGCTTAGCAAAATTCCGCTTTGATGGTTATTTCCACAATGCTCCCGCCATAAAGACTCATGAAAAAGCCGGATTCTCGCAGCATCTTGTAAAATTGGTCTATAGCCTTAAAGAATAAATAATTAGCAACCCGGGAACCTTGACACCACAAAATAGCTGGCTTGTGTTTTGTCTGTTTGATACCACCATGCACATCTCAACACGGAAAATTTTCTTACTTATTTTATGCGGTTTACTTTTTGCAAAAAGCCCTATGGCACAAACAAGCGAAACAGCCGGTTGGTTTTTTTTATCGCATTCGCAGAAGCTGGCTAAAAAATGGAGTTACATGACGGATGTACAACTTCGCAGCAGCCCTGAATTTAAATTTTTTCAAAATATTTTATTAAGGCCTGGTTTATTGTATCACATCACAGATAAACAGTCAGTAGGAATTGGTTACACGTATTTCGCCACCTGGGATCATAATGAATCGCCCCGTACTTTTGAACCCGAAAACAGAATTTTCGAGCAATATACCCTGGAACTGGAATTTGGCCGTTTGAAGTTGAATAATCGCTTCAGGCTGGAGCAGCGCTTTATTCAAAAAACCGATGAAAATGTTTTTGCTCAAAGATTCAGGCACCAGGTGCAGGCAAAATTTCGTCTCAACGCTGACACGGCCTTCAAAAAAGGCTGGTACCTGAATTTGCAAAATGAGATTTTCCTAAACATTCAAAACAAGGAAAAACTAAATAATAACTTTTTTGATCAGAACCGGCCGTATGCAGGAATCGGCTATCGCTTTACCAAAAAAATAGAAACAGAACTTGGATACTATCATCGTTACCAGTTAGAAAAAGATTCCAGGAAAAGAGAACCAATTGTTCAGCTTATGTTTATTACAAATTTATAAACAGTATCGTTTAGGTAAGCTTGGTGGAGATACCAACTTTGGCCGTCAGCCGTGTACAGTTCCCACCCGCCACATGAGATTTTATTGATTAAACGACAATGGATTTGTAAAATAATAAAAAGGCCTTTCCGCAGAAAAGCCTTTTGAAAAATTTTATTTTAAAGCAGTTACCTGCCATATCACATTGCTGGCATCATCTGCCACCAGCAAAGATCCATCAGCAATAACAGTTACACCTACCGGGCGACCACTAACCCTGCTTTTTTCTGCATCATCTATAAAGCCCGTTAAAAAATCTTCGGGTTTGCCGCTGGGCATTTCATTTTTAAAAGGAACAAAAACTACTTTGTACCCGGAGAGTTTCGATCTGTTCCACGAGCCATGCTGCCCTACAAATGCACCGTTTTTATATTTTTCAGGAAAAGTATTTTGATTGTAAAAAGCCATGCCGAGAGAAGCTGTATGTGGACCCAGGTCTACATCAGGTACGAGTGTCTTTTTAACAAGGTCTGCTCTTTGGCCCTTCATACGGGGGTCGGGGTTAGCACCAAAATAGGCATAAGGCCAGCCATAAAAACCATCCCTTTTTACACTGGTCATGTAATCTGGTACGAGGTTATCACCCAAACCGTCACGCTCATTCACGGCAGTCCACAAAGTAGTAGTGCCAGGGTAAAATTGCATTCCTACAGGGTTTCTTAACCCGGCGGCATAAATTTTTTCTCCCGTACCATCGGGGTTAATTTCTAAAACGTTTGCCCTCCTTATTTCTTTATCCATTCCATTTTCCCCATTGTTACTACCAGAACCCACAGATATCAAAATCTTTTTTCCATCCGGACTTGCAATAATATTCCTTGTCCAATGATTGTTATAACCTCCGGCCGGCAGATCAAGAATTTTTGTTCCCGTTTCGGATATGTGTTTCTGTCCAGGCCTGTAAGGATAACGCATCAGGGCATCTGTATTAGCCACATAAAAAAAACTATCTAAGACAAGCATACCGAACGGGCTGTTTTGGTCAGACAAAAAGATTTCTCTTGAGTCATATTTTCCGTCTTTATCACTGTCCTGTAAAATGGTGATTCTATTGGCACTTGAGGGTTGAGTAGACGACTCACAAATAAAAAGATCTCCATTGGGCGAGGCATATATCCAGCGGGGACTCTCAAAACCGTCTGCAAACCTGGTTACTTTAAAACCGGCTGGTGCAGAGGGTTGTTTGCCATCTGCCCAACCCACAACATGACTATTGTTCACAGCAGAGGGAGTAGCATAAGGTTTAGGAAGAATTGTTTTTTTAGAGCGGTTAGAATCTATGCGCATTTTCGTTTGTGCCGATACAAAAATATTGACCCCGTTTAAAACCGTCATTAACACGAGTATCTTAAAAAAATGTCTTGTCATTGTTGTTGATTTAAAAAGATGAATAAGATACGTCTTCGTTTCAAAAACTTATCCAAGTAGAGTTATCATGAAATTATTTAGTTGTAAATATCAAGATGGAATGCTTAGTTTGGCAATATTATTGAACAATCTCTTTGTAAAAAAACGCTCATGAATATTTTAAAACAATTAATGCTTCCCGGTATTTTGCTGGGTAGTCTCAACATGGCAGGTCAAAATGCAAGCCTGGTAAAAACATGGGAATCTGACTCTACATTTAAAGTGCCTGAATGTGTACTTTATTCCCCTGCCGAAAACATGCTGTATGTTTCTAATATTGATGGAAAGCCTTCTGAGAAAGATTTAAAAGGCTCTATCAGCAAAGTAAGCCGCGATGGAAAAACCATTACGCACAACTGGGCTATTAATCTCAGTGCTCCCAAGGGTATGGGTATTTTTAAAAAGAAATTGTTTGTTGCAGATTTACAGGAATTAGTGGTGATAGACATAAACAGCGGCGACATACTGGAAAGAATAGTGGTACCCGGTTCCGTATTTTTAAATGATGTAACAATTGCTCCAGATGGAACTGTATATGTGTCAGACTCGCACACCGGGAAAGTACACCAGGTAAAAAAATCTGAGGTAAGCACATACCTGGAAAATAAGGTTAGCATCAATGGCTTATTTGCCGATGGAAATGATTTATACCTTGCTGTAAAGGATACCCTTTATAAAGCAGACAAGAATAAAAAACTCTCCGTAATTGCAACCGGTATGGATGAAAGCAGTGACGGTATTGAACTGACCAGTAACAAAGATTTTATTGTATCCTGCTGGAATGGTATTGTTTATCACATTAAAAAAGACGGTAGCAAAACAGTGTTGCTGGATACCAGGGAGCAAAAGATAAACACAGCAGATATTGGCTTTGACAGGGCAAAGAATATCATGTATGTACCTACTTTTTTCAATAATAAAGTAGCAGCTTACCAGTTGAAATAATATCTACAGCGTAAATAATTTTTCTTTTTTTTTAACCGTTGAGAAAAATTTCTACTATCCACTTTTACAATAAACAGGTAAGTTCGCTTCTCATTTCTCACTAATTGTTCACAGAAAGTTGCATCTGCTAGGAGCACATTAGATAATTTTTGGCAAAGCCATTTTAGTGGCTGGTGTTTCTTTTCTATTCATTAGGTCAAGGTAATTATTACATTACCAGTTTTTAATCCTGTTTCCACAAACTTGTATGCCTCAACAATTTGTTCTAATGTGTATCTTCTGTCAATAACAGGTTTATACTTATTACTTTCCACTAGTTCTTTTAAAAAAACAACATCTTTTTTACTGACTGTTGGAATAGGGAATAATACTTTTTTGCCGCCAAATAGTGGGGTTATAAGTGCTAAAAATATATTTTCAGCGTTTTTGCCAAGTTCTGTTGACATGTATATTCCGCCTTTATTGAGTAATGGTTTGCATTGCCGGAATGAACTTTTACCAACAGCATCAAACACTACATCAAACGTCTGGCTAATTTTTGTAAAGTCTTGTTGAGTGTAATCAATTACCGCGTCAGCTCCCAATGACTTTACAAGTGCTACATTTTTAGTATCGCATACTGCTGTCACCTCTGCACCAAAGTATTTTACCAGTTGCACTGCTGCTGAACCAATAGCACCTGTTGCACCATTAATCAGAATTTTTTGACCACTCTTAATTTTTGCAGCTCTTATATTGCCCAGGGCGTAGTGACCACCTTCAGTTATTGCTGCTGCCTCCTCGTAAGTTAAATTACCTGGCATTGTTGTTATGGCTTCATCCTCTGCCATAGTCATAAATTCGGCATGGGCTCCAAACTTTGTGTCGTTATAACCAAATACCTTATTTCCAATCTTAAATGATGTTACGTTTTTGCCAACTGTTTCAATTTCCCCGGCAAACTCGTTTCCAAGCGTTTTATTTTTTGGTCTGAATAGTCCACTGAAAAATCTGCTTATAAAATACTCAGCACTGCGAAATCCACAGTCGGTGCGGTTTACAGTAGTGGCATACACTTTTATTAGCACCTCGTTGTCTTTTGGTAAAGGTTTGTCAACCTCCATTAATTTAACAACTTCTGGTGGTCCGTATGCTGTATTTATAATTGCTCTCATTTTTATATTGCCAATTTTGAAGTTTGATGTTGGCCGGTTTTCTACACTTGGCATTCACGTTTTGCATTGCCGAAGGTTAGGGAATTTGTTGCTGGTACTGCCCGACCCCAAGCCAAATCCGATAGCTCGGATGAAAATATAAAGCACAAGATATCAACAAAAGCTAAATTGAAATTGTTATGCCGGAACCAAAGCTGATAGCGAACAGCAGCCTATGTTCCAATATCCCGCCCTAACTTTTGGCAAAGCAGTGTCGGCGGTAGTGTATTTTATCTGATGCCAAGTTTTTTGAAATAATAGCTTTTATCGTCTTCTGTGATATTTCTTACTATTCTGCATGGATTCCCAAATGCGATAACGTTGTTTGGAATATTTTTGGTTACAATACTTCCTGCACCTATAACAGAATTGTCGCCGATTGTAATGCCTGGGTTTATGACAACGTTTCCACCAATCCAAACATTGTTTCCAATTGAAATAGGAAATGCGTGTTCAAATTCTTGGTTTCTTGGTTCAAAATGTAATGGGTGTCCTGCTGTAAATAAACTCACATTCGGGGCAATAAAAACATTGGTACCAATAGTTACTTTTGCACAATCTAAAATTGTCAAATTGTAGTTTGAATAAAAGTTGGTACCTATAGAAATGTTATAACCATAATCACATCTAAAAGGTGGCTCGATGAAAAATGGTTCTAGTGCTTGTCCAAATAATTGCTTAATGATATTATTTCGTTTCTCTATCTCTGATGGACGAAGTGCATTAAAATCAAAAATTAATTCTTTTGCATACTGTCTTTCTGCAAAAAGTTCCATTCCAAATGCTTGGTAAGGTTTCCCCGAAAGCATTTTCTCTTTTTCAGTCTCCATATTTACTTATTATTTTCGAGCCATTTTAATCTTCTTGAATCTGGAAGGTGTGTAATTTTAAAATTTTCAAAAACGGCATTGAACCCTTCCCCATCGGGTGAAGCTGCAACCATTCCTGTCATTACTGGTTTATTATCGGGAAAATAAGCTAAACGCATCATCGTATAAAATTTGTCATCAAAAGAGTAAAAAATTTCTACTGCATCTAATTTGCGTGTTGCTTTAAGCCAAATAAAATTTGGTTTATTTTGTAATTCAATTACGCTCCAATCGCTTTTATCATTGGTTACAACTGTACTGATATTGATTTTGTCATTAACAAATTCAACACCTGTTTTAATCCAAATTTTTTCATCAATCCTCAACATAACTCCCATTTGGTCAAAACGGGTTTTATAGTCACCCGTTATTTTCACTTTCACTTCAAATTCTCCTCCTAACATTTCATAATAGAATGGACCATCATCAACTGTAAATCCATAGTGTGTTAAACGCCAATAGTCTGTATGTGGTGTAACAAACATTGTTAGCTTTTGATTCTCTACACTCCATTTTTTTGGCTGATTAAACCACTGCATTTTTTCCATATTTTGAGCTTGTAAATTTTCGGCGCTGAAAATTAAAAACATTGAAAGTGTCCCGAAGGAAATAATTTTTTTCATAACTATAATTTGTGTTTTTTTACATTACCTGCAACGATTTGCATTTATGCAATCAGCCGCAACACTCAAACCTTATAACTAAATAGTTTTCAAGGATGATCATTATCCATTTTTGTATTGTTGAGTTGCCTAAAGCCGGTATGCAACCCAATTTAAACGTTTTATTCAGCCAATCCAAAACATCAATAATTAAATAAGCATTTTTTATTCCCTGGAAATATAATTATTATAGAGGCGCAATCCCGTAGGTTGCCTATATTGTGTGCTGTGCTTTTTTACTTTGCGAAAAGAGTCGTCCAATCTTCGATTATGATATTGTTAATCTTGTTTGAATGGGAAGCATTGTTTGTTACCATAATCATATCGTTTGCCACAGCAGTGGCCGCAATCAAAATGTCAAAGTCAGATTCATCTGCGTCTAAATTGCAATTAACATCAACCTCCAGCCACCTTCGCTGCTTCTTCACCTGTAACCAATGCACCTTCCATAAAGCCCTGCCAGTCTGCCAAATGTTCACCGGCAAAATGCGTATGCAAGAATGGCTTTTTTAACACAGGCATAATGGTAAACCACTGCCCTGGCTGGTACAGCGCATAGGCGCCTCTCGAAAATTCATCATTACCCCAATAATAATTTGTATGACTCAGAATTTTATTTTGAACATCTCCAAAAGCAGGTTGCAGTGCCTGTTTGATGATGGAAGTATGAAAAGCATCATCCTGGTTGGCGATCACCGCAGCTTTATCTCCAATAGTATACGACATTAAAACCCCTTTTGCTCCTGGTTGATTTTTGGCGGCATTGTAAAAATAATGTGCGGGCAAATCTGTTACCATATCAAAATCTTCAGGCCAAAACTTTTCATTGAACAACACCGGATGCTTATTGATCCTGGCATACTGTAAAGATTTGATTGCACTATCTTTTTCCGGGGGCAAAGCAGGTAACCATTCCACCTTGTTAATAGAAAAAGCAGGTAATGTACAGATCACTTTATCTGCGGTAAATGTGGCGCCGTTTTTACAAAATACTTTTACCGTGGCGCCTCTTTGATCTATCTTGCTTACAAAATGATTGAGCAAAATATTTTTTTCTCCCACTGCTTCCGCCATTTTTTCGGCCAACTTCGCATTGCCGCCTTTTATCTTAAAATCCATTTCATTTTTCTCGCTGCTTTCTGCATATTCTGCCAGCGCAGCATAGGCTGATACATGACGGATACTTTCTCCAAAATCAGTACTGTCTAATAACTCCCTAATATCAAGATCACGTCCGTCGCAGCCATTGTTTACCAGGTAACGCCACCAATCATAGCTATCTATTTGTCTTTTTTGCGTCCCTGTCATGCCCTCATATTTCCCCAAAATAGTTTTCCATTTTGTATTCCAGTCATCAGAATAATTCCACTGGCCCTTAGCCGAATATTTTCCTTTATAAACCAGGTGTGTTTCAAATTGATTGTTCATCAATTCTAATTTATACTCCTGGCACAGTTCTTTTATCCGGGTATGTGAGTCACCCACCCATTCGGCGCCCAATTCTACTACTAAATCTTCACCAGGAACATTGTAAGAATACACCCTGCCACCAATGCGATTTCGGGCTTCCAACACAGTTACTTTAATGCCTTTCTTTACGAATGCATTGGCAGCAGCCAAACCAGCAAAACCGGCACCCAGGATTATAACATGCTTAGGCTTGAATGTAAAAAAGGAGTGCGCAGTTTTTGCACTTAGTAAAGTGCCTGCCAATACTATGGAACTTTCTTTTAAGAACGACCTACGTGATGTCATAAGGATTATTTTTAATTCTGAAATCTACTATATAGTTTTGGTAGTTAAAATAGGTTTGTATTAAAAGGAGCAAATGCTGCAGTAATTGGCTGGTTTGGCAAAGTCTGTACTAACTTTCGCTGCATTCGTCTATTTCTACATTATTATCAAAAGGGTTTGTTAAATGGATACAATGTTTGCCTGATGAAATCTTTTATTTTAGAATGATTGCATTTGAGTTTTGCAATCCGTTTGTTCAAGGAAATTAGCATGCGCCCTTTTTGTAATCCATCTGCCCTTGTAAGGCCTTTCAATTTTTTCCTTATCCAATAACAGTGTTAATAATTTTTGCTTCTTTTGAAAGTTTTTATTGCCAGCAGCCATTGAAGCATTGACGAAATTCATTATTTTACTTTGCTGCTGCAACAATCATCTTTTCCAGGATTTTTATATCAACATCCTCCAGTTAATTGATGTAAAGACATCCGGCACCTGTCTTGAATTTACCCAATTCTTTCATCGTGTCATCATGTTGCCGAAGATCCATCAGGTGTAGTGATAACTTGGCTGTACGAGGCGAAAAACCCAATTTTAAACCAATCAACTTCTCTGCCGGTTGCCGTGCTCTTATACCTTACATCCCCGAAACCTATCATTGAATTACCCCACATTTTCGGCTTTTCTTTTACAGCTTTCTCCATCCATTTAAGAATAACGAAACTGTCTTTTCGTTTTTGCCCATCTGCAATACTATTAATGAAATCTTCTACACTTGAAGAAGTTGGTTTAGTTTTGATTACTGCTAATTTTCCTATGTGATGTGTTTGTATATTAAGGTCACGGCTAACGCTTCGGGCTTTGTGTGGTTAGCAGTGGTTCGGCCGGAATTAAAACTAAATTTATAAATAAAGATTGTCGTTTAGTATAACGGGTGCGTTCCAAATTCATCCTGCTCCGGCGGCGAAACAAAAACAGTATTCACTTTTTTTAAAAGGGAGTTTTACAGGTTATAAAATATCCGCTTATTTCGCCGCCCGTTTGACCTCACCCCCAGCCCATCTCCCAAGGAGAGGGGAGCTTGACTCTGAAAATTCAAAATTGTATTCGATTGGCTATCAGATAGGTAACATTGGTATATATATAATTGTTGCAGGCTGGAAGCTACATTAGCCTGGGTATTATTCCCTGGGCGGGTGTCTCCACGCCCACAGGGTATTTCAAAAGCTATAATTTGGATAGCACGATAAAACTCTTCCCACCCGGCTGTCCAAATAAAATGTCCCGGTTCAGGAATGCTTCCTCCAACAACTATTTTTTCAAACTCAATCTATGGGTTCCCATAATTGAATTTTGTTTTCTTCTGCATCGAGGATATGGATGAATTTTCCGTAGTCGTAAGTTTCAATCGTGTCCACAATGGTTACACCGTTCATTTTTAATTCTTCAACAAGCGCTTCCAGGTTTTCAACCCTATAGTTGATCATAAAATCCTTTGTGGAAGGTTCAAAGTATTTTGTCGATTCTGGAAACGGAGTCCATTGAGTTTGTGCTTTCTTTGTGCTGTCTGCACCTTCATACCACTCAAATGTTGCCCCATATTGATCGGTGTTTAACCCAAGATGATTTTGATACCATTCTGTCATTTTTTTGGGGTCTTTGCATTTAAAAAAAACGCCACCAATGCCGGTTACTTTTTTCATCTTTATTGTTTTTTTATTTTGATTTGTAATGATTGTTTTAAAAGAGAAACCTGAAAGAAAAGAAGCTGATCCCCGGTAAAGATCTGAATGGTGTTCTGTCAAGCCCCGACATACAAGCCTGTAAATAATTTATTTTGGATTACTTTTTTTCTGCGTTCCTTACACTACCTATTGTTTGATAAGCTGGTGATGTTTTCTTTTTTCTCAAGATTTTTTAAAACATCGCTTTTTTCTAATAGAGCAGGGCGTAGTTTTTTTTGAGATAATAATTGAAACTGATCGCCAGCATGTTTGTTTCCCGGTTGTGATGAGTTGCCATAACTTAATAAAACGCTTGCCTTCACCTTTTTTCCAAATTCTGTTATCGCAACATAAGAATCCCCGGCATCAGCGGTATTTTTTTTGTCGTTATCCTCTCTAAAATATATTACTCTAAAGGCTCCCAAATCATCCGATCCTCCATTGCCCGGGTAATCAACATTACCCGTCCTGAACCTGTTTACATCACCATAAGCCACATCAAGCGAACCATATTTCTTTATTACCTCTTCTCCTGCTTCAACAAGTAATGCCACCAACTTTTTAGGTTCTTTTAAACCATCCGGTGTTGTAATGGGCGCTGCTAAACTCCACGGCCTGGCAATCATACCACCATTCAATTTAAAAAACCATTTCTCAAATAAAATTGCACCCTTGCTATCTGCATTTGCTGATTTATCCCAGGCTTTTAAAACGGCCGCAGGTTTAACAGCCATGCTGTCGGGATATTGCTCAACGGCTGCCAGCAAATCATCTAAAAACCTTACGGCACCCTCCAGTTCAGTATTTAACTTAATATCAATTAAATCATTAAAACTGATAGCGGCATCAGCTTTTATCATTTTTACTGCATGTTGAGGACGTAATCCCATATAAACCGGGGACATATATGCGGGATACTTTTTAGGATCCAAAGCAACCGGATAGGTACAGGTCCAGGGAGGATCATTCGCATTTTGTACAAAGCCAGTGGAAGGATTAACCAGCTTAGGCAGATCCTGGTAAGGATGGATTTTGTTCCAGATATATTTTGATGATGTGCCGTTTACTGTACCGTTCCAAAAGTTCCAGTCGCCTTCCGTTCTTACCGGAACATTTCCATTAAACAGGTACATTATAGTGCCCGCATTATCAGCGTATACGATATTGAACATGGGAAGTTGCATCATTTTTACAGCAGTTTCAAACTCTGCAAAATTTTTTGCTTTTGCCATTTTATGATATTGTTCTTCTCCCAAACTGTTTTCGAGTCCGGCAATTCGAACAGCGTATGCTTTACCATTTTTATCTCCTATAACTGGTCCATGTTTGGAATATTTAAATGTATTCTTTTCTTCCGTTATTGTTCCATCACCCTGGCGGACTTTTATGGTGACGTCTTTTTTTTCAAATGAAACTGTTTTCCCGTCAAGCAAATAGCCATCATCCTTAAGTGAAAGTTCGTACCGGTCACTTGCGTCGATAGTATTAACTGTGTGTGTCCATCCCAGGTTTTGGTTGAAAGCTATATTCAATGTCGGAAGTCCCACCAATGAAACGCCATACGCACTAAAGCCCGGTGCATTTAAATGGGCTTCGTAAAATGTAAAAAAATCTTGCCAGGGCAAATGCGGATTGGTGAGTAGGAGGGCATTCTTTGATTCGGATCTTGAGGGGTTAATGGCTATAGAATTAGACCCTGGTGTTATTAATTGCTGGCTGGTGCCTATATCCCCGCCCGCTAAAAATATAAGATTGATTACCCTGTTACTATGTGCTAAAATATCATATACGGTTACTGGCAGCACCTGCTGAAATTCTTTTCCTATGTCGCCCGGGTGCGCCCTGGCATAAGCATTTAATCCCATTACAAAACCATCCAGGTAAGATTTGTATTCCGCTTTTTGAACGGCATATTTCTTCCGGGCCAGCTCAGGTAAATTAAAAAGATGGATTTGTTTATCAGAGCTGGTATAATCCTTGCCCCAGTACTCTGCTGCCCTGCCCCTGGCCTGCCCATACAATCTCAAAATTAAATTTGCATGGCTTTGCATCTGCGACCAGCCGTAGGCATAATACATCTCTTTAACAGACGTGCCATATATATGCGGCACTCCATAATTGTCCCACAATATTTCTGTTTTTGAAGTTTGAGCTTGTGTAGTAAAAAAAACAGAAAACAGGAAAGAAGTAATTAATACTGTTTTTGTTTTACATAAAAATTTTTGTTTCATACGCATTTATTTTTACCTATAGGTTAAGAATACAGGATGACAATTGTTTAAATTATCAGACTGGCAAAGTGCTTAGAACACAATGGTACGGCTTGGCGAGGTGACGGTATTTGAAAATTGATAGCCCGTAACCGAAGCTAAATTTATAAATAAAAGCTCATGGTTTATTCCGTTGCCTGGATTTATTTGTCGGCTGAAATTAAAGCCGATTAACGAACGAAAAGCTGATCCGCCGCCGCGGACGTCGCCCCGCCATGTTGCCAAACCGAACTGTTAGGCACAGGGCTTTATTTGCGACTCCAATTTCTTCTTCCTAAAATATTCAACAATTTCAGTTTTAGTCATTTGGGATAACTTGTCGCTTAACTTGTCTCTTTGTTGACGCATATATTTCACAGCGTCAAATTGTTTTTCAGTCGTCTTCATATTTTGTAAAATCTCTTGGTGAACGAATTTCTAATTGCTTATAACCCATTTTTAGATTGATAGAATTATAGCCACGAATTCTTTCAACATTTACAATATGTTTAAAGTTCCAACTTATCAAATAATCAGCACGATTTATTATTGCTAAAGCGATATGCAAACAGTCTGCATAACTTGTACTACCAACTACTTTTTCGGAAATATATTCATTCGCCAGTTCTACCGTTTCATCGGTAATTTCCAAAAATTCAGTTTGTTCTACTCTTAAATGTTGAACAAATTCCTTCACCTTTATAGGTGCATTTTCAAGTTCATCTTGTGTTACACTGGAAAAAAGCAATGTAAATTCTCCTTCTTTAATTCTGTCAAAAAGAGGAATGGTAAAATCCTCAAATTCTATATCAAAGTATCCTCCAAAAAACAGAAGTGTCAATATATAATCTTTGTTTCACAGCGTAAAACTACAGTTTTTTTTAGTCGTAAAGTTAGACTTTGCGAGTATTGGAGTGTTTCAATAGCCTTGTGCCTAATGTTTTAAATTGCAGAAGGTTAGGGAATTCATTGCAGGTCATGCCCGTAACCAAAGCCAAATCCGATAGCTATCGGATGAAAAAATAAAGCACGAGTTAAGAACTAAAGCTAAATTGAAGCGGTCCAAGCCGAACCACTGCTGACAGTGATTTGCAGCCTATGTTCCAAAGTTCCACCCTGACTTTGGCAATGGATTGTTAGCGGAAGTATTACACTGAAGTTGCCTCAGAGATTAAAAGTTTTGATTTTGCATCTTCGGATATTGCTACAGACAATTTGCTTTTTCCAATCGCTATACTTAAAAATGTTGTCAAATATTCTTTTTGAAAATCAGGTCTGTGAATTGAGAGCGATTTTCCATCCATAAACTTTAATTTTAACGAGTCGACAAAAGGCAGAAAGACAATGCCAGCCAATTGTTCTAGGTTGAATTCTTTGATTTTATATTCATTCATAATTAGAATGTTACCCTGAATTATAAAAGGTTTATACTCGTATTTTGAATTCAACAGCCATTCTACTATTGTTGAAACAGAGAGCAATGCAGCAGTTAAAACTAAAAACACACTTATGTCTCCGTAAAGTCCTGCAACTAAAATAAGTGCAGGCAAAATAAATTTAGTCCACTTTACTGGAAAATGTAATTGCTTTAGTGAATAATCTGCAACGATAACTCTTTGAGATAATGTCTTCTGCCTAACATATTGCCAGGTAGAACCAAGAGCTATCAAAAGAATAATTCCAAAAGTAAAATACTGTTCCATAAATATAGCCGCTAACGTTTTGCATTGCTGAAGGGTGAGTGATTTGTTGCTGGTCTTGCACGGAACCAAGGCCAAATCCGATAGCTATCGGATGAAAATATACAGTACAAGTTAAGAACAAAAACTAAATTGAAACCATCCTGCCCGGACTAAAGCTGAGAGTGATTTGCAGCCGACGTTCCAATGCTCTGCCCTGACTTTGGCAATGCTTTGATAGTTGCTGTTTTTCTTCTATCAAATTTGAATTGTCAAACGAAAGGTTTCACAATTCCTTAGTTTGCATTGTCAGGAAACAATTCTTTAGTTCGTTTTTCCATTTCATTAGCAATTATTTGTCCGCATCCTCCTTGTTGTGTTAGTTTCTCTTTAATACTTTTATAGCTCTCAGCATCTCTGTCTTGGCTCAATTTGAAAACGTGTTCTAATGATGTTACCTCAATTTGAAAAGCTACAATTGCTTTCATAAATTTTTGCTTAAAAGCTTCATCAACATTGTCAAAATACGTGGTTGATTGTTTATTATAGTTTTCGAAATGTAGTGTGGTCTTTCTAAGTATATCTACCAGCGCTATGTCATCTAAAAACTTAATAACACCTTTGGCGTGTACTGACATATAGTTCCAAGTAGAAGCTATGTTTGGGTTGCTGTACCAAGTAGCACTAACATAGGTGTGATGTCCTGTAAAAACCACTAACACATTTGGGTTATACAAAAATGCTTGGTGGTGGTCGGTGTTTTTCATTATGTGTCCTCTCAATATTTGTTTTCCATTTTCTTCTTCAATAAATACTGGAATTTGTGTTGCAACAGGTTTATTGTCTTTATCGCAACCTGATAAAAAGGCAAACGGATTATCGTCTACAAATTGTTTAATTACTTTGTCATTTTTTTCTTTGTAATCTGGAAGGTCGTACATATTGTTTTTTTTATTGAGTGATACAAATGGTATAGTTTTTTTGAAGGAAAATTTGAAGAAATAGTTACAAAGCATATTTCGTCAATGGAATGTCGCATTAATTTATATTTGTGTTGCGTTAAACTTGCAGGCAACGTTGGTATTTACGTGATCATCCACAACGCTAATTTATAACCAAGTAATTTTCATTGATCATCATTATCCCTTTTTGTATTGTTGAATTGGTAAAGCCATTCGCCCATCCAATATAAACGTTTTATTTAGCGAATCCAAACATTCATAATATGAATCAGTGTTCTTGCTAAATCTTTAAATGTTCAGTCACCGAAGCGGCCCAACCGATTCAATATTGGTTGCAAAATGGTTTATTGTTCAAGAGTGCACTGCCTGTAGAGAAAAGACAAGTCTCAGGGATAAACACCCATCAATTTTGCCAATACCTTCATTACTTTCCAATAATGCACCGGCATCAAGCGCTCCATGATCGAAATCATTTTGGCATCTGCTCCCACCAATACCCTGGCTTTGTTGTTGCCGATGGCCTTTACGATTATCTCTCCGGCTTTTTCGGGCGGCATACTTAGAGTTTTCTCCTGGTTCGCCAATCTTTGCAGCATGTCTGCTTTTTTAATTGGTTTGGAAAGAAGTGCGTTCCTGGCAATATTTGTAGCAACACCGCCGGGATGAACCACTGTAACTCCAATATTGCTGTGCGCCAACTCGTGACGCAATGAATTTGAAAAGCCACGCACGGCAAATTTACTGGCGGAATATGCCGTCTGTTCGGTGGGCGATATCATCCCGAAAATGCTGGAAATATTTACAATGCGTGCTTCTTTTCTCTCCCGCAGGTATGGCAAAAATGCCCGTGTGATCCGAACCATCGCATTGAAATTGGTGTCGATCACCTGGTCAAAAATTGCTTCACTCATTTCTAAAAACGTTCCGCCTGCAGCAATGCCTGCATTATTAATTAAAATATCGATACCGCCATGAAAGTCGGTTAACGCTGTCGGTAAAGCATTTACGGCATTCCTGTCTCGTATATCAAGCTGGTGCTGACTTACTTTAATATCATAGCTGCTAACTTGTTCGGCGGTTGCTTTCAACCCTGAACTATTTATATCTGCCAATGCCAGGTGGCATCCTCTTTTGGCCAATGACAAAGCGATTGCCCTTCCTATTCCACTGCCTGCCCCGGTAATCAGTGCTGTTTTGTTTTGTACATTCATGACTTTGACTGTTTAGGATCAAATTGCAAAACATTGTCTTTTATCCGGCCAAAACGAATCGTTATCATGTCCATCAAATAGCTTTGGTATACACGCCAGGGTTTGCGTGAACCTTGCTGTGGCAGGGCATTGCCGGCACGTTGAACATAACCTGACGTGAAATTGATAAACGGTTTTGTTTGTACGTTGTCTTGCCTTCCCGGCATTACAACTGAATATCCTTTTCTATCCATATATCGCAGAAGCCGACAGACATAGTTGGCGGTGAGGTCTGCTTTTAAGGTCCATGAAGCATTGGTATAACCAAAAGCGATGGCAAGATTGGGGACGTCACTGATCATCATTCCTTTGTAAAGAACAGCATCATTCATATTGACCACCTTTTCATTTACCGTCAACCCGGCTCCTCCCAGTAGTTTGATTTTTAAGCCGGTGGCAAGCACGATGATATCTGCTTCAATGTGCTGTCCCGATTTCAACTGTATCCCTTTTTCGGTTAAATGCGCTATTTCATCTGTAACTACCGAAGCTTTGCCCTTTCGGATGGCTTTAAAAAGATCTCCGTCAGGCACCACGCAAAGCCTTTGATCCCACGGATTGTACCGGGGATTGAAGTGTTTTTCCACATCGTAACCAGGTTCCAACTGTTTCGAAACCGTATTTATGAGAAAGCGCTTTGTGCCGGTGGGAAACGCACGTAACAATTGATATGACGCCATGCCTAACAAAAGATTTCGCCACCGGGTAATATTGAAAGCCAAATTACCCGGCAGCCATTTCTTCAGTCCAATGAATAATTTATTTTTATCGGGCAGGTTCATAATGTAAGTCGGCGACCGCTGCAACATCGTTACATGACTGGCTCTTTCTGCCATAGCGGGTACAAGGGTTATAGCTGTCGCACCACTTCCTACAATCACAATTTGTTTATTATTATATTCAAGATCTTCAGGCCAAAACTGCGGCAATACAATCCTGCCTTTGAAATTTTCTTCCCCGCAAAAACTGGGCCGGTGCGCTTCTTCATAACTGTAATACCCGCTGCACATGTATAAGAAGTGGCATCGAATTCGCCTGGTTTCCTTTGATGATTGTACTTCCAGTGTCCAACACATTTCTTTGCCTGACCAACCTGCAGATAATACTTTGTGTTCGTAACAAATCTTTTTGTCAATTCCGTTTTCAGTCGCCGCCTCCTGGAGATACTGTAAAATGGAATCTCCGTCCGACAATGACTTTGGATCTTTCCAGGGCTTGAACCGATAGCCGAAAGTGAACATGTCAGAATCGGAGCGTATACCCGGGTAACGGAACAGATCCCATGTGCCGCCCAATGCTTCTCTTGCTTCAAGAATGGCATAGGTTTTATTGGGGCATTTATCCTGCAGCCAGTAAGCTGTACCGATACCTGATAAGCCTGCACCCACGATTATCACATCGTAGATGCTGTTACCTGCTTTACCAGGGGAGTTTAAAGATTCAGCCATATAGATCTAATATTGACGTTGTCAAATGTAGGTATTTGTTTAGCTTTTTTTGTTTGGGAAATTTATTAAAGCCGGGCAGGAAGGGGATGCAGGTGATGCTGGAAAGATTGATTTAACATTTTTAGTGAAACGGGAACCTGTTATCGTTTTGCTGAATTCAATATCTGCCAGGCTAAAATAGAAAGTTACTTATGGCAATTCAAAGTGGAAGGTGGCTGCCTTGTTGTGTGGCGTTTTTTTTCATCAAGGTTGTCCCGGTTCTTCTGCTATTATTAAATTGGTAGTTGCATACCAAGTATGGTAAGTCTATATCTGAAGATCTGTTACGATAGCTATCGGAATTGAGAGGTTCAAGTACGATTCGGTGAGGAGGTTAGGGTGAAATTCCCCTTCCTTATTCGATTGTGTGTAGCCTTTTTTTGTCGTATGATAAGTAAACGTTTTGCAAAATGTTGATTTCACTTTGTGATATTTCAGTCATAATTTTTTTATAGTTATAACCAATTAGAAATGAAATCTCCTTGATTGGGATATTACTCATTAACGCTCGTTGATTTATTTTCTGCTTAAAATCATTATAAACAGGACTTGAGAGTCCCGAAAGAAAAATCAATTTAACTCTCTTTAAAATATCTTCATTTGCGAAAATTGTATCAACTTGATCATAAAAGTTTTCTTTAACTAATTGGTGCCTTATCGTTTCTTTAGTTGTTACTTTATTTGGTATTCCTTGTGCCGAAGCGTCAGTAAAAACTATCGGAGAAGAACCAACTTCAAGAAACTTCTGTTTCATTTCTCGGGTTGTCAATCCATTAAACTCTCCGAGCAGTTTAAATGAAGTATTCCAAAAGGCACATCTTCTATGTTCTTTCGTTTCAAAAACGTAGAAGCCAGGGGAATTGTCACTTATAGTTTCATTGCTGGGTTCTCTGCCCACCACAAGAATTAAAGGAAAATTTCCTGTATAGGTTTCGCCAAAAGCAAGCATTAAATGCTGATACATAAATTTAGATTATACCAGTCGCAACAATTATTAATATCGGAATTGGGATAAGACCTTCAAGATTAAAAATAGGAGTGCTACCTGTTGAGTTTCCTTGCCGCATGTTTTTCCCGTCCCAGTTAAACAAAGGTGTACTACCAGTTGAATTACCTTGTCTGATATTTTTTCCTTCAAAGTTGTAAAAGGGAGTGCTTCCTGTAGAATTGCCTTGTCGCAGATATCTACCGTCCCAATTAAATAAAAGATTACTGCCACTTGAGTTGTTCGACCGCACATTTTTACCATCATAATTACAAATTGGTGTACTACCAGTAGAATTTCCCTGTCGAAGGTTCTTTCCGTCCCAATTGAACAAAGGATTACTTCCTGCAGAGTTTCCTTGTCTAATTGCTGCATTCATTTTGCTAGATTTTAATTAGTGCTACGTTGTAAGGTTACACACATCGTTCAAGTATTGCTACCGGAGGGGGATTCATTGTTGGTTAAGCCCCGGAACTGAAGCCGATTTAAAAACTAATGTACAAGATAACAACCGAAAGCCCACCGATGTTTGTCTTGCCCGAACAACTGCTGCCATGTTGCTAATGATGAAAATTACAACGCCCTGCCCCAATATTGCCAAACCCCATGTAAGCTGCATACCCTTCTTTGTGAGCTGTCGTAATGTGTCTGTTAGTGAAACTACTTGCCTCTATTTAGTCGTCTGGAAGATAGTTTTTTCCAAATGCTATGTGCTAACTTAATTTCTTTCTGTGTCAAACCGAAACGCTCTTTTAAAATTATTTGGTTTGTGATTTTTAAAACCTCTTCGATATTTGTTTTGTCTCGAATTAGTTTATCAATTTCAAGAAGTAATAAAGCGTTGTCCTTGTGATAAGGAAGTAAAACTCTTTCTGCTTCGTTTGGCATTAATTCTAAAACTCCACCTCCGTGGCTTCGCCCTGAAACTTCTGTAAATGCAAGTGAAAGTGAGTTATAATAGCTTGCTGTCAAGGCTTTGATGTCAGTGTCAGGCTTTACAAAAACACGGTGCATTGTGTCTGTTGTATATGCCTCTGCTTCATTAATTATTAGTCTCGGATAAAGATTGTTGCGTCTAATAAACAAAGCATCAGAAATTTTAAGGGAAGGAACGACAAACCAATCATTGCGAATTCCCGTCTTGTAGCCTTTGTGAATTCCTAAACTTTCTCCGTGTGCAATGTATTTTACTGCACCATTTTTTTTATTCAAATTTTTGCTTTCAGGGAAAACTAAAAGGTGTGCTTTTGCTTTTGAAAATTTATTATTCTTCCAATCTTTTTCTGTAAAAATTACGCTGTTTACCTGAACGCTTCTACCAACCATTGGTCTTGCATAATCTTGTAAATCGTACTCTTCAATTGTTGTCAATGGAACTGTGAAAAAATCATTTGAGCCTGT